>Ga0129333_10005999_pt1 | contig 11465 bp, 9 predicted proteins | sample CPB6_08_DNA_FD_94474 | JGI IMG/M metagenome (GOLD analysis project Ga0129333, IMG submission 94474) | Freshwater to marine salinity gradient microbial communities from Chesapeake Bay, USA - CPBay_Sum_0.6_0.8_DNA | ecosystem: Environmental > Aquatic > Marine > Coastal | place: USA: Chesapeake Bay...
CGCCAGGGCAAGTCGCTCAACGAGTTCGTCTTCAACGACACCCAGCTGACCTACATCACGCAGCGGATCTCGCTGCTGTCTGGTCACCTGCTGAAGGGGCCGCAGCGGATCGCTATGCGCAGGGCTACCAGCACCGAAGAAGGCGACCTGCTGCTGATCACCAACACCAACGACGGCAGCATGGCAGCGTTTAGCGTGATGCGCAGCCAGCAGATCACGGCGCCGTCGGAGTTCATCACCGACGGCACCTTCCTCGATGTCGGTGTTGACGTGACACAGATATACACGGTGGTGAAGCGCACGTTCAACGGTGTCGACCGCTACTTCGTCGAGCTCTTCAGCGACGATGTCTACACCGACTGCGCGTTCACTGGGACTGCTGCATCCGGCGCCACGGGCCTGGTGCATGTTGGCAAGACGGTGAAGGTCATCGCAGATGGCAGCGTGCTGGGCGATGAGGTTGTGACCGAGTACCCAGGCTGGACGCTGAACCTGAACTTCGCCGGCAATGCATACGAGCAGGAAGCGGCAACGCTAACGACTCCGCTCTATGGGGTTGTGTTTGACCGGCCGAGCACGACCAGCTGGGAAGTGGGCCTGGGCTTCACGGTTTACGCGAAGACGATGCCGGCCGAGATCCAGCTGCAGACCGGAAGCCGCATCAGCTTCAAGAAGCGAATCGTCGAGATCAACGCAATTCTGGAGGACACCCAAGAGCTTGTGCTCAATGATCAGCCGATTGCGTTCAGGTTGCTGGACAACCCGCTGCTGGATGATCCGGTGCCTACCTTTACAGGCATCAAGCGCGTGAACGGCGTGCTGGGCTACGACCGCGAGCAGGCCGTCGAGATCGAGCAGCGCCTGCCGCTCAAGATGACGCTGCTTGGCCTTGACTACCGCATCGCGGTCTACTCAGGAACCTGACATGGCAGCTGAAGCAGGAGGATACGATCCAGGCGTCGGCGCAGCACCAGCTGCAGCCGGAGGCTTCAACATCAGCGGCGGGCAGATGTACGCCGTTGCTGGGCTCATCGGCGCCTATGGTGCGTCGCAGGCCCAGATGGCGCAGGCCATCAACCAGCAGACCGCCTACCTGGTGCAGGCCCGCGACACGCTCGCGGTGGCCGAGGTTCGCGCCGACATGGCCGAGACCTATGCCGCAGTGCAGGCAGGCCGGACGCTCAAGCGGGCCGAGATGGAGGCCCAGAATTACACGATCGCTGGCAACACCCTGCTCAAGAACATGCGCCGTGCCAACGCTGCAGCACGAGCTCGAGCAGCTGCTGCCGGCGTGGCGTTCGGTGAGGGCAGCGCAGCGGGCATCCAGCGCGAGAACGTGGCGGCGACGATGCGCGATGTTGGCATTGCCGATCTGAATGCGCTGACCGCTCGCGTGCTCGGGTTCGAGGATGCGACGGCCATGCTGCAGTCGACCGAATACCAGAACTATCTGAACATGTTCCAGGCCAAGCGTGCTGCCGGCGGTCTTGAGTCTGCAGCAGCGATCACGCGCCGCACCGGTGGATTGATGGCCGGGGCTACGCTGCTCGAGGGCGGCACCAGGTTTGCAAGGACAGTCTGATGGCGACGCTACCAGTTGTTGAAGGCGGTCAGATGATGTTGCGCGGTGCGCAGGGTGGCGTGCCGATGGCGCAGGTCAGTGCTGGCCAGGTCGAGCCAATAGCGGCCAGGGCTGCAGCGCAACAGGCTGGCACGCTTGCCCAGATCCTAGACCGGATGAGCGCGAGCGCATTCCAAGAAGCTGGGCGCCTGGCGCCGATTGAGGCGATGCAGTTCGCTGCAGACAACCCGATCACGCCGGAACAGATCGAGATGGCCAAGAATGGCCTGCCGATGGATGCTGGTTTGCAGGGCAGCATCTTTGGCCAGGCTCTGCGCAAGGCCCGCAGCTTCGAGCTCGCGTCTCACTTCGAGATGGAGGGCAAGAACGAACTGGTGAAGATGCTGGCCGATGTCAAAGCCGGCAAGGTCACCGGCGAAGAGATCAGCCAAAGGATCGCCACGATCAGCAACGGGTACGCCAAGGCACTCGCCTCTGCCGACCCGGAGGCCGCGCTCAAGTTCCGCGCCACGATGGCCACGCACGGCAATGCTGTGGTCAATGCTGCCTACGAAGAGCAGCTGAAGCGCGAGCAGTCTATTCGGCGCATCAAGATCGATCAGTACATGGACAACTCGCAGCGCCTCATGTTCGCCGAGGCGATGCAAGATCCTGACACATTCCTGCAGCGGGCCGAGGTGCATCGCAAGAACGTGACCGATGCTGCCATGTTGCTGGGCGATGTTGCCGTGCAGCGCGAGTACAGCACCAAGATCCAGAACGCGATCATGGCCGCGCAGGTCAATGCGATCACCACTAAGTTGATGGAGGACGATCGCTACTTCCAAGACACGACGCGAACGATCAACGCGCTGCGCTCCGGCGCGATGCTGTTTGATGACAAGTTCACGCCGATGATGAACGCGATCAAAACGCTGGATCCGGCGGCGACCAACGAGATCATCAAGAACTTCCGCGCTGAAGTGTCTGCCAGGATCGCCAAGCGCGACGATGACGCGAAGATCGACAAGCAAAACCGCGAGAACGAAGCGCAGAACTTGATGGCAACCTACTTCGATCCCGCGACGCCGGCATCGCAGAAGCGTGGCCTGGCGCAGGCAATCGTCAGGACGCGCACGCTGTCTGTCGAGCAGGTTGAGAAGTTCCTCGATCCGCAGGGAAGGCCTGGCGACAAATATGCGCAGGCCGCGATTGAGACCTTGATCGATAACGGAATCATCGAGAACTTCGACGTGCTGATGAGAGAAGCGAACCGTGCCGGCATGAATGGTCAGCAGTTCGTTGATCTCAACCGTCGCCTGATCCAGCGGTCTGACAAGGATCAATCCGAGGCGATGCGATTCATTCGTCAATCTGCTGGAGTTCCTGACGTTGCGAGCGTGTTTGCGAGCAAGGATGACCAGTTCAAGATCGACAAGAACGATGCCATCACGCAGCGGTACAACACCTTGCTAAATGACTGGCGTCTGCAGAACCCTGGATTCCCGCGTATCCCGTACCGGGATCTGGCACGCAAAGCAGTCGACGAGTACAACCAGACCGAGCGTGCCGACAAGAACAAGGAGCGGTCACGCACCGCAATCTCGCAGGCGGTGGCCGACCTAATCAAAGAAAAGAAGCTGCCGCCTGGGTACACCATCGACGAAAACACCAACCTTGACGACTTGGCGACGCGGTACGGAAAACTGCGGCCGGAAGACATTGACTATCTGCAGCGGCATCAGCGCACCTTGCGTGGAGTATCGCGATGACCCCCTACTCTCCGCTCGAGCAGCGCATCGTCGACAACTACCTGCAGGGTAGCTACCCGGAGATCCCGCCCGAGGCAGCTGCGCCGGATCTGCAAGAAGCGGCGCTCGGCGCTACGGTCGGCACGCTGCCGCCGGATGCCAAGAACATCCCACTGTCGACATTCGGCAAGATGGCAGCAGACGTTCCTGCAGGCCTGGCGAAGGGTGCCGTCCAGGGCACGATCGGGTTGCCTGGCGACATCATCAGCCTCGGCCGTGGCATTGCTGCAGCGATCAGCCCGCAGCAAGGCGAAGGCCGGCTTGATGCGTTCCTGCGTGGCACACAGGGCAAGACGATCCTGCCGACCACTGAGGATGTCAGGAAGTTCCTAGACGAGACGCTTGGCATTCCACTGGTTCCGGCTGGCGAGACCGACCAGATGCGGCGCGAGGGCGCGAAGGTATCCGAGACGGTCGGCGAATTGTTCGGCGCTGGTAAGACTGCAACTGAAATTGGCAAGGCTACAGGCCGAGCTGCGGTCGAGGTCGGTAAAGAACTTGGGCCAACCGCAGGAAGGCTTGCCGAAGATTTCCTTCGGAAGCAGGGATTGTTGCTTGAGGCAGCGCCTGCAGGTGGGCGAGCAACACCTCGCCAAGGCCTTACTTTCCCAGAGGCTGATACCGCTGAACGAGCAAGACTGAAAACTCAGCGCCTGGTGGCATTGCAAAACAATGGCAAGCCATTACCAGGCGGGCCGAAAAATGAACGCACCGTGATCGAGCCGCCAGAGGGTAGCAACCTCCCGCCGTTTGCGGTTGGAAACATTACGCCCCAGGATTGGGTCGCACGCACAGAATCAATGTTGACGCCCAATGAGATTAGCCAGTATGCAAATTGGTACTCTGATGTTCGAGATATGTTCCTAAAGTACACCAACAATGATGCGCCGAAAGCAGATGCATACATGCGTGCCTGGTTGGTGGCAAATCAAAACGTCGGCGTGGATGGCGCGTTCAACAATGTGCTGTTACAAGCCGAGCAGTTTGCCCGCGGCGTGCCAGAAGAAGCGATGCGTGCAGGTGGATTGCCTGGCGCAACGGTTGCTGCAAGGCGGGCATTGAGAAACGAACCGATCACCGAGGGAGTTGGGCCAAAGATTGCAGACTTTGTCGATTCAGCAGAGGGCAGTACATCACGAGGTTATTACGGCGGGAACCAGGTTGGCGGCGCTCCGTTTGTTGTTGACATCCATACTGCTCGCGACACTGGTTTGGTTGATCCGATCTTGATCAATCACCTTGAGCGCATCGGATACCGGGTCGATCGCAACGCTATCAAGACAGACTTTCAAGCTGGGCCGACTGATACGCAATACGAGAACCGCGCAGACTTTGGACGAGCTCTCACCCAATACTTGAACGATACTGGATGGCAAGGCCGCAACGACTGGAAGCCGCACGAGATCCAAGCGGTCGGCTGGATGGCCATGACCAAGCTGACGGCAAACGCGGCCGAAGACACGACGACCGCTCTTGAGCGCAACCTGCGCAGGATATCGATGGAGGTTGCACCAGGTGAAGGTTCGCCGTGGGCGCAAAAGTACGGCGCTCAATTTGCTGCGCTGCCGCAAGATAGGCAAGCCAAGATAACCGAAGCGGTTACCGCAAAAGCTATACAACAAGCCAGCCGGATGACCGGTATTGATGTTACTGGCGTTGTGCATGGCACTGGCGGCTGGCAGACTTATCAAAACCCGGCGACAGTCGCCCAGGCGCTGGCCACCAAGCAGGGATCTGAAATGACTGCCAACCTGCTTGGCTACCTGCTGCAACAAACAGAAGTTTGGGTCAACAACATCAAAGGGATGACTCAAAACCCCAAGGCTATTGCCATCGACTTTATTGAAGATGGCAGTACCAATCTGTCCAGCAACGAAGGGTTGAGGGACTTCTGGTCAAAGGTTATGGCCGCAGACCCGACTGGCTTGTTTGTTGGATATCAGCCAATCAGAACAGCAGAGGGCCAGGTTGGCATCCGAGTTCTTGTTGACAAAGGTGGCGCAAGCAGAATGACGGGCGTACAATCAGCCATTGAAGGGCCATTGTCTGAAATGGTTAGCGGGCTGAACTTCCAAGTTCGAGTTCGCGGTTATGAGGCAGATCTGGTCAAGGCTCGCAATGACTGGACAAAGGACAAAGATGGGCAAGCTTATCTGGGAAGGTTGGCAGACCTCGGTCTCGGACGCACCGCAGCCGACTTCGATCCTTTACGGCGCGAACTTGAGACGCTCTTCGAGCGCGAGCTCTCAGGAATCGGCGCAGCAAGCGGCGCAGCCAAAGCCAGAGCAACTGGTTCAAAAGCAAAAGCCAGTCAATCCGGCCAAGTAACTGGGGGCCAAGCTCCCGCTAGGGGAGCGCAGTAATGGCCATCACCAACCAGCCGGTCGAAGAGCGACTCAGCAAGATCCTGCCGGAGCGGGTGGCGAGCTCCGAGCCTGACGAACCGATCACCGCGTTCGAGCCGGCCGAGACCGGCGACGACAATGTCGTCCAGGTTGCCGGTCTGCGCGATATCATCGTTGGCGGCGCCAAACTGGTTGGCGAAGGGCGGGCCGCGAAGAAGGCCATCCAGGCGCCTGTAGAGCCCAACCCTACCGCTATCCCCCCCGGCACCACGGCAGCGCCTCCTGCGCCAGGTACGGCCCTGCCACAGGTATCTGCGCCGCAGCCGAAGGTCGGCGATCTACCGCAGCAGCTGCAGAAGATCGAGGCCACGATCGAGCAGGCGCCCGCTGCCGGCGCTCCTCCCGAGACGCTGATCAACCTGAACCGGATCGACGGGCCTGCAGACTTCAAGCAGACAGTCGAATCGCTGGCGCAGTCGAGCGGGCTGCAGGTTGAGCGCCTGACCTGGGAGCAGACGCTCGCCGAGGCCAAGCGCAAGGGCTTCGACGGCAATCTGCTGGGCGACCTGCAGATCATGAAGGAGCAGTACGGCAAGCTGCCGGTCGACATGGTGCGGCTGCGGCTTGCCAGCTACCAGAACGCCAAGGGCTTCTACGACCTGGCGCGGCGCTCCTACTTGAACCCTGACGACGCTGACCTGCAGGCGCAGCTGCTCTATCGCTTGAGCCTGCAGAACCAGGTCAACGAGGCCTATGTGCTGTCGCGTACCCGTGCCGCGCAGGCCACTGCGGTCGGGCGCCTGCAGGTAACAGAGGAGCGTGCTGCAGACATCCTGGCTGACGCATCAGCCGCGAAGATTCCGGCGCCAGGCGATGCCGAGATGAAGCAGATGCTGGCCGATCCGAAGGTCGCGCCAGAGCTCAAGATCCTGGTCGAGAAGTTCGTCCAACTGCAGGACGAAGGTGCCCGCGAGGGTCTGCTGAACAAGGCCAGCAAGGTGGGCCTAATTGCGGATCTGTGGGATCGCACCTGGAAGAATGGCCTGCTGTCAGGCATCGGTACGCATGTCGTCAACCTGACCAGCAACACCACGTTCCTGGCGAGCTCGGTGGCCACCAGGGCGCTGGCCGGTCTGGGCGGCTCTGCCAAGCGTGCGGTCGGCATGAGCGCGGAGGTCGAGCTCGGCGAGTCTGCGGCGATGGTGGCCGGCATGGTTCACGCGATCCGTGAGGGCTTCAGCCTGGCCGGCACGGCGCTCCGTACTGGCACGACCCGCGAGATGCGGGCCGGATCCGAGCTCATCAGCGACGCCGGCAAGAAGCTCGAGGGCCAGTACCACATCTTCGATGCGAAGGACTACGGCATCGAGACAGAGGCGCTGGTCAAGGGCATCAATGCTTACGCCAACTTCGTCACGCTGCTGGGCGGTCGACCGATTATGGCGATGGACGAGGTCTTTAAGACGATGGGCTACCGGGCCGAGCTCTATGCCCAGGCCTACCGGGCCGAGCAGCAGGCCAAGCGGGCGGCGATCGAAGGCGGCGCCACGCGAGAGCAGGCCGAGCAGCTGGGCTTGAAGCGTATGGGTGAGATCCTCTCAGATCCCCCTGCAGAGCTCGATGCCCTGGCGCAAGACTTCAGCCACATGATCACGTTCAGCCGCAAGCTGACCGGCAGCGCAGCCCGCATTCAAGAGCTCGCACAGGACAATCTGTTGGGCCGGATCGTGATGCCGTTCGTCAAGACGCCGATCTGGGTGGTGAGCGAGGGGATGCAGCACAGTGCCTTCGCCCCGATGTCCAAGCAGTTTCGCCAGGACTTTGCAGCGGGCGGCGCACAGCGCGAGCTCGCGATGGCCAAGTGGGGCATGGGCACGGCAATCATGATGGGCGCTGGCAGCTACGTCGCCGATGGCCGGATCACTGGCGGCGGGCCTGGCGACAACAACCTGCGCAAGGTCTACCTGGACAGCGGCTGGCGCCCCTACTCTTTCGTCTTCCAGAAAGGCGAATGGGATCAGGACTTCGTCGGCTATCTGCGCGGGATGCGGATCGATCCGTCTGTCGGCAAGGATGGCCGGCTGTACGTTCCCTTCCGAGGCATCGATCCGATCGGCGCCCCGATGGCCATGATCGCTGACGCGGTCGAGTACGCCCGCTATGAGGACAACCAGGATCTGGTTGGCGAGGTCATCCTCGGTGCCGCCTGGGGTCTGTATGGCTACGTCGGCCAGATGCCGTTTGTGCAGGGCATCAGTTCGATCGCCGGCGCATTCAGCGCCACGATTCCCAACCCGAAGCAGGCTTTCAAGAATGCGCTCGACGGCCTGGCCGGCACTGCTGCTCAGTACACGGTCGAGGGTTCGCCGGTCGGGATCTTCTCGAGCGCCAGGGCGATGATCGAGCGCGGCTACGATCCGGTGAAGCGCATGACTGCAGAGTCACAGAACGTGCCGACCGTGATCAAGGGTTTCTACGAGGGGTTGAACCGCAGCATCGCCAGGACGCCGGTGCTCAGTGAGTCGCTGCCGCCGCAGTATGACTACCTGGGTGAGGTGATGAACGATGTCGATCCGGCCAACCCGTGGCTGGCATCGATGAGCGGCGTGCGCTACAGCACCACGCAGCAGCGGGCAGCTGACAAGATCGTGATCAGCCTGGGCCTGCCGGTCAAGAAGCCGGACATGAACCTCGAGCTCGGCGGCGTGAACATCAAGCTGGAGGTCGAGGAATACTCCTACATGATGAAGCAGCTGGGCCGGCTGACTGATGGCACCGGCAAGCGTCTCAAAGATGCAATCGTCGAGCGGTACAACACGCCAGAATTCTTGGATGATGATCGCAACGTGCAGCAGAACAATATCCGCGACGTGTACAGCAGCTTCGTCAAGGCAGCGCAGCAGGATCTGGTGATGAACAGCAAGTTCGGGCCGGCGATCGAGCGGCGCGTCGAGGCAGCGCAGCGCCGCCAGGCCAGGCTCGGCAACTACGTCAAGTAACCAATAGCGAGGATTGAGCGATGGGCGTCCCAATCAACAACGTCACCAGGCGCGTGGTCTACGCGGCGAGCGGCACCGGCCCGTACAACTTCACGTTCGAGATCCTGGCCGCAACCGACATCGCGGTCTATCGCGACGACACGCTGCTGACACTGACCACAAACTATACGGTCACGATCAACCCCAACGGTACGGGCTACATCACGCTGACAGCGACACCGACCGGCGCCACGCAGATCGCGATCGTCGGCAACCGGACGATCAGCCGCACGACAGACTTTGTGACCGGCGGTGATTTTTTCGCCAACAGCCTGAACGACGAGCTCGACCAGCAGACGATCTTCGCGCAGCAGAATGCCGAAGGCTTGGGCCGTGCGCTGACTGCGCCACAGACGGATCCGACCAGCATCAACATGACGCTGCCTGGTCGCACGACCAGGGCGAACAAGTATCTGTCATTCGACGCCAACGGCAATCCGACAGCCACGGCCGGCGCCCCGAATACGCTCTACTACGGCAGTTACACGTCAGACCCGACCACCAGGCCGGATGGCACGGCGATGGTCAACGGCGACCTGTACTTCAACAGCACGTCGCAAGTAGTCAAGTACCGGACGAGCACTGGCTGGCAGATCCTCAAGACTGGCGCTTTGATCGTGCAGACATCGCTGGCCACCGCAGGCCAGACGCTCCTGTCAGTCAATTACCTAGTCGGCCAGGTTCAGGTGTACGTCAACGGCGCGCTGCTGTACCCCAACGATTACACCGCAACAAACGGCGTCAGCATCACATTCACATCCGCGCTCTCGCTGAATGACGAGATCACGGTGGTGAGCTCTGACTCGATCACATACTCGACGCCGGCAATCGTTAGCACCAGCGAACCATCTGGGGCTGCGACTGCGTCAGGAACGCTCTGGCTGAAGGTCTGACATGCCGTACCCATACGACAACCTGTGGGTCAGCAATGGCAGCAGTTACGTCAAACCAAACATCGCCTATGCGTGGAACGGAACCAGCTGGCGGCGCGTGCAAAAACTGTACGTCAGCAACGGCCAGACATACGAACTGGTTGCGCAGTATCCAAGCTATTCAAAGATCGCGCAGGGCATCACCGATGCGGTTGCAAACATCGAGCCGCACAAGACAATCTTCAACGAATTGATCAGTGGCCGGCGCCTGGGTGACATCGACAACAGTGGATCAGTCACCGCGCTGGATGCGCTGCGTGCGACTCAGTTCAACTCATATGCGCTCGCAGCCGGTGCTGCCAAGACATACATCGAAGACGTGATCACGCCAACGATGATGAGGAACCAGGCAAAATACGCAGACTATTTTTGACGAAACAGCGCCCTGCGTGATGAGGTGATTGATGGCAACGGCGAACGAAGTGGAGGCTCGGTTGATGACGCACGAAGAGGTTTGCGCGGTCAGGTATGACGGCATCAACGCCAGGCTCAAGCGCATCGAGCACATTCTGATCGGCGCTGCCGGCGCGATCATCCTGCTGCTGCTTAGCCTGGTGCTGAAGATCTGACATGGTTGAGGTTGCGGTCGCCCTAGCCGCCGCCCAGGCCGCTGTCGCTGGCATCAAGCAGGCGATCCAAGTCGGCCGCGATGCCAAGGACTGCCTAGGCGAGTTCATGTCGTTATTCGATGCCCAGGATCAGATCCAGAAGGCCAGCACCGAAGAGCGAGCAAAGCTCCCGCCCGAGAAGCAGAAGTCTGCAATGAGCGAGGCGCTCGAGGCAGTCATCGCGGCGAAGAAGATTCGCGAGATGACCGACGATCTCAAGCAGTACCTGGTCTGGAGCGGGCAGGCTGATGTCTGGGAAGAGATCCAGCGCGAGCACAACGCAGTGGTGCAGCGACGGAAAGCGGCTGAGATCGCAGCCAAGCGTAAGGCCGAGGAAGACGCAGCTCGGAAGTTGAAGCAGCGCAAGGAGCGGATGCTCATCGTCACCGTGGTCGGTACCGGCGGGATCATCCTGTATCACCTGGTCAACTACATCATCGATGCGTGGCCAGGGCAATGAAATGGCTAGCGTTTCTGATGATCTTCATCGTGTTGCTGATGGCAACGCTTGCGGAGGTGAGCCAATGAAGATGTCGACAGAAGAGATCGAGGTGCGCGTCTGGGCCATCATCGTGCTGGCGCTGACCGGCATCCTGGTGACCAGTGTGGTCGGCATCATCCTGGGCGTGATGTTCGTCGAGCACGACATGGAGAAGATCAGCCCGATCGACCAGGCCTTCCTGGCGATTCTCAAGGACGTGATGCTGCTCTGCATCGGCGCGGTCGGCGGCATCGTCGGGCGCAAGGGTGCCTACGCTGCGGCGAACCTGATCTCGAAAAAGGAGGACGGCGATGCTACCACTCGGCCCGCTGCTTGAAGTAGGCGGCAAGATCCTAGACCGGGTGCTGCCTGACCCGGCCGCAGCCGCGAAGGCCAAGGCAGAGCTCGCGCAGCTGGAGCAGAACGGCGAGCTCCAGAAAATGGCCAACGAGACCAAGCTCTACGAGATCGAGCAGAACAACCTGACCGACCGGCTCAAAGCCGACATGGCCAGCGACTCCTGGCTGTCAAAGAACATTAGGCCGATGACGCTGATCGCCATCCTCGCCGGGTACTTCACCTTCGCGATGATGTCAGCGTTCAAGATGGACACCAACCAGGCTTATGTCGAGCTCCTGGGCCAGTGGGGCATGTTGATCATGTCGTTCTACTTTGGCGGCAGGACGCTC
>Ga0129333_10006000_pt1 | contig 11465 bp, 14 predicted proteins | sample CPB6_08_DNA_FD_94474 | JGI IMG/M metagenome (GOLD analysis project Ga0129333, IMG submission 94474) | Freshwater to marine salinity gradient microbial communities from Chesapeake Bay, USA - CPBay_Sum_0.6_0.8_DNA | ecosystem: Environmental > Aquatic > Marine > Coastal | place: USA: Chesapeake...
CATGTGCAATTGTCCGGTGGTGGTAATATGGGTGATACGATCCGTAACCTGTTTGTATGGTCGCGGTAGTAGATTTAATTAGTGGTCGTGACTATAATAGTACTATATTAACTGATACGGAGATAAAAAAATGGCACATCAAGTAGAGACCATGGCATATGCAGGTGAGGTTCCTTGGCACGGTTTAGGAACGCGGGTTCCGGCCGATCTTTCGCCAGCACAAATGCTTTCGTCAGCCGGTTTGGATTGGACGGTACATAAGGTTCCGGCGTTTATTGAACAAGACGGTCAAAAGACTTCCATTGGATGGTCTGCACTCACCCGTTCATCCGATCATCGTATCCTGGATGTGGTGTCTAATGATTGGAATCCTATCCAGAACCATGAGGCGTTTGAATTCTTTGATGAATATTGTAATACCGGTGATATGGAAATGCATACGGCCGGTAGCCTGAAACATGGGCAAATTGTGTGGGCGTTGGCCAAGGTCAAAGATAGCTTTGAATTGTTCAAGGGCGATAGGGTAGAAAGCTTCCTTCTATTTACCAATCCACATCGTTTTGGTCAGTGTATCGATGTTCGCTTTACCCCCGTACGCGTGGTGTGTAATAATACACTGACTCTGGCCCTGGAATCGGCCGGTGACCGTATGGTCAAGAAAAACCATCGTGGGGTGTTTGATCCTAACGATATTAAGGAAAAATTAGGAATTGCAACCCATAAACTGTCTAAGTATAAGGATATGGCTGAATTCCTAGGTTCACGCCGTTTTAGCGAACCAAGTGTACGTGAGTACTTCAAGAAGGTGTTTCCTACACTGTCAAAGAACGATGGGGAAAAAGTATCACGAGGTGCAGCACTGGCCTTGGAAGTACTGGATACGCAACCGGGTGCAGAATTTGCCCGTGGTAGCTGGTGGCAGGCATTTAATGCGGTGACGTACTTGACCGACCATAAACTCGGTCGTAGTGCCGATACCCGCCTTCAGTCGGCCTGGTTTGGTCCTAATAAAGGATTGAAAATCAAGGCACTGGAAACGGCTGTAGATTTTGCCAACGCCACCGTATGAATGTGATTGGTAAGACTGTTCGATGTTACGATGGCCGGGTGGGGGTGGTAGATAGTCAAACCCCTACCGGGTTTAAAATTATCATTGCACAACCTCCATGGCCGTTTCCCGATTGGGTGGTACTGAACAGGAAACAGTTTAAATTATTATCAAAAGCATCTAATATGGATGATATTGAATTGGCACCATTTTAGGAGTGATCGATGTATAGGCCTCGTGTAAGCAATAAACCTCGTTCCATCGGTGAAGGATATATTAATCCTCTTGAACTGATTGAATTCTTAGATACAGCCCGTGCCTATTGCATATATAAGGAAGATGAAGATAGTGCATTACGATTTGAATGCATGATGGATTACTTTAAACATGATTGGAAGCCTGGCAAGAAAATGATCATGTCAGGTGAAGTGTTAGGTTTTTAATGATCATATGAAGTAGATGGTCAAGGTACTTTCTAGTACAACTTATCAGGAAAATTTTATGGCATATTCTGAACAAGTACTCGATCATTATGAGAATCCAAGAAATATAGGATCCTTTAATAAAGAGGATCCCAGTATAGGTACGGGTATGGTAGGCGCACCAGCATGTGGTGATGTAATGAAACTACAGATAAAAGTGAACGAGGATGGTATTATTGAAGATGCTCGTTTTAAGACTTATGGTTGCGGTAGTGCAATCGCTAGTAGTTCGTTGGTTACTGAATGGGTTAAAGGTAAAACTCTTGACCAGGCTGCGTCTATTAAAAACACGCATATCGCTCAAGAATTGGCTCTTCCGCCGGTGAAGATACATTGTTCAATTTTGGCGGAAGATGCTATCAAGGCTGCGATAGTAAATTTTAAGGAAAAACATGTTAACAGTAACGCAGAATGCGCATGCACAAATTAAACAAGTTTTATCTGAAGAACAATCTAAATATGTTAGAGCCTTTATACAAGGTGGAGGATGTAGTGGTTTCCAATATGGATTCACTATAGAAGATGATAAGAATGAAGATGATTTTGTAATTGAAAATTTAATTGTTGATGCTATGAGTATGCAGTATTTTGATGGAGCCACTATTGATTATAAAAGTCATAATTTACAGGGCTCACAATTTGTGATTTCTAACCCAAATGCAACCACCACGTGTGGATGTGGTTCTTCTTTTGCTATATCATAAATAATTTAATGATCGTATGAAGTAGATCGAAATGTGTTCTGGACGGCGGTTCGATTCCGCCCAGGTCCACCACAAGCATACTAGGATCGGCTCCCTCGCAAGGTACCTGGCAGAGGCAGACTCCATAAGGTGAGGAATTAAGTATGCTTGTGATGGGCCTGTAAGGTTTCGACAGGGCAAGAAGTAGTGATATGGACGATCCGGCAACGCTAAAGCCGTTAGGGTTGGGACTTCTCGGCCAAAGAGGCATATCAATAAACGCAAACGATGAGCGTTATTTGATCGCTGCTTAAGCGATCGGAGTTTTGCTGGTTGAACTTGGCAACAGAATCAACCAGCTTTTAACTAACCAAGGAGAGTGTATGAAGAAAATGTGGATGGCTTTAGCTATGACCGGTGTTTGTACTACGGCATCAGCAGCCAATTTTGTAGGTGTAGATGTAGATCGTGTGACTGATACCAAAAACGGTGCTAGTTCACAAGCCCAATACGTACGTGCAGGCAAAGATGTAGGGGCCTGGAATCTAGGACTTCAGGTTCGTACGGCTGTGTTCGAGCGCGGTGGTATGTTAAATAGCGTGGAAGGAACGCTAGGACGTGAAGTAGTTAAGGGCGTTCAAATGTTTGGAGGTGTGGGCTACGATAACGGTTTTAACGGTGCATCTAACGGTAGCTTTTCCTATGGTGTGGTAGGTGCGGTAGCAGGTGCCCCGGTAGGTCAGTTCTGGACCTACGGTGGTGTGAAGACTCGTGTGAATTGGGAAACTTCAGCCCCACAACAAACACTGGTGTTTGTAGGTGCAAGTCTTCCGATCACTAAATCGTTGAGTGTGAATGCCGGGGTAAGTCGTTCGTATCAAGATATTAACGAAAAGGCCTGGGGTGTGGGTGCCCGTCTAGCATTTTAAAGAATGCCACTACCTATATAACCCCGGCTTGTCCGGGGTTTTTTATCTCCTAAATATCTTTATATAGTTTACTAAAAAGAGATGTATTATGCCTGTTTCAATAGGTGGACTTGAATACGAACAGAAGGTAAGAGACTCTGTAGAGAAAGCTTCCAAGCTTAATAAAAATATTGAACTTTTACCGGATGCTACCGCTGGTTTCAACGCCAATGAAGTTGATTTAAAAGTTAAAATTAATAGAGTGCTTTATAATATAGAAATTAAGTCAAGTCCGTATGACCAGATGGGTGGTACTTCTGTTCAGTATTCAGTGTTGCCATCAGTGAAAAGAAATCCTGTTCTAAAAGCCGGTAAGCCCACTCTTGATTACGACACCTATAGTTTAATAGAAAAAGCCCTTGAAGGGTCTGAAAAAGATGTAATTGATTTTGTTAACTTTTTTAAGACTCAAGCCCCCATCAATCTTCACGAAAAAGTTAGCGGGTTTCCTATGTCAGTGAGTAAAGATGCATGGGAGTTAGCTACCAGTAAAGGGCTACTTAAACCCTTGAACAAAAAAGTAAAATTAGACACCACATTTATAGCAAATCACTATAAAAAGAAGAATTGTTTTTATATTCAAATAGGTGGTGCTGGTTTCTTCTATCTTGCTTCAAATCCTTTAAAGCTTCCAATTCCTAAACTTACAGGCGAGATAGATGTTGAAATAAGGGCTGCAAGATCCGGCTCTAGCATGAACGCTACATACAAAATGCCCACGGTTGGGGGCGGAATAAGGGCACAGGCCAGACTAAAGACTCAGGCTAAATCAGACTTTACGTTAGATAATCCAGATCACGTTTTATCACTTTTTGGAAAGTAATGCTACCATTTAAATTCTTTTTAACAGAAGCTTCTGATGAGTCTAAACTTACCCATCTAGAGCATGCCGAGGATCATGTTATAAATTCAGGTGAGTCTGGGTTTGCACATGCCTACCATAACCTAACCGATGTTCATGATAAATTGAAAGGTAAACATAATGACACCAGAATTACAACTAAGTATGATGGTTCTCCTTCAATCGTATTTGGACATCACCCTCAAAGTGGTAAATTTTTTGTCGCAACAAAATCAGCATTTAATAAAAACCCTAAGCTCAACTATACATCAGAAGACATAGAAAATAATCATGGTCATGCACCTGGATTAGTAACTAAATTAAAACATGCACTAAAACATCTGCCAAAAATAGCACCTAAGTCAGGAGTATATCAAGGTGACCTTATGCATAGTGGTGTTAAGTCAAAAGAGAATCCAGAAGGTGATGTAGAAAGTCATAGTGGTAAATTTCATTTTAAACCTAATACTATTACCTATTCTACCAAACATGGATCGGAAGAAGGTAAAAAAATAGCAAAATCTAAATTGGGTGTGGCTGTTCATACAGCGTATAAAGGAAATGATTTAGAGAACATGAAGGCGCAATATGCACCAGATCTTTTACACTTTAAAAAGCACCCCGATGTTCATAATATAGACACTCAAGACGATGTTCACCATGCCAGCATGACCGATGAACACCATCAAACGTTTGAACATCATATGCAACAGGCTACCAAGCATTTCAATGAGGCTCCTTCTGATTTAAATAGTGCTATTGAAGGGCACCGTGAACATCTTAAAACGTATATTAATAAGACTGTACGAGAGAATACTAAACCATCGGTTAAAGGATACAAGCAGCACTTAGAAGATAAGTTTACTAAAGAGGCATCTAAGTTAAAAACCGATCGTGGAATTGCTGGTAAGATGTCAGAACTACAAAAACATCATAGTCATATTGATAAGCATCAAGAGCATTTTACTTCTACATTAAACATGCATCACCACTTACAGCAAGCTAAAAACACATTAGTCAACGCATTAAGTGCTAAACCTAAATTTGAACATCATATCGGTGGAATTAAAACTAAACCTGAAGGTTATGTGGTTGTTCGTAATAATAGACCAACTAAGTTAGTAGATCGAGGTGAATTTAGTCGTGCAAACTTCTTGAAGGATCGTGCCTAATGGCTATATTTAACTCTGGTAATAATTCACTTCAAACACATAACAAAACACTTTTTGAAGTTGTGATGGTCGCCGATCAATTCGGCAATCCTATTACCAGTGGTAATCCTTCAGGTATGGCTGTTGATGGTTTCGGTCGTGCAAGAATGTCTACACCCTTTACTTTGTTTGATAGTTTTAATCGTTTTAAAATTAATAATGATTTTGTTTCATCTAATACTGCAACTGGAAATGTTGGATTTGACACTAATCAAAGTTCAGTAACACTTAACATAGATACAACAAGTGGGGCTAAAGTAATTCGAGAAACTAAAAAGGTATTTGCCTATCAACCGGGTAAGAGTCTTCAGATTCTGAATACTTTTGTTTTAAATACCCCTATAGCAAACCTTCGTCAACGAGTAGGATACTTTGGATCTCAGAACGGCATTTATTTTGAAAACGATGGAACTGGAAACTATTTTGTAAAACGATCTTATTCTAGCGGATCTATGGTTGAAACGAGAGTTGCTCAGGCTGATTGGAATACAGATAAGCTAGATGGGGAAGGTACATCAAAAATTACTTTCGATCCTACTAAAGCACAAATCTTCTTTACTGATATTGAATGGCTAGGAGTCGGTTCTGTAAGATGTGGCTTCGTAATTGATGGTAGACTAATACATTGTCACTCATTTCATCATGCAAATCTTATTGATTATGCATACATGACTACTGCATGCTTACCCATAAGGTATGAAATAGAAAATACAGGTACAACTTCTTCAAATTCAACTTTAAAGCAAATATGCTCAACAGTTATTACTGAAGGTGGTTACGAACTTTCTGGTGAAGTTCATACCTACGGGCTTGAGCCTACAGGTGCAAGTCAGTTTAACTTAGCTACAGCCGGTACCTATTATCCAGTTTTATCTTTTAGACTTCATCCTAACAGATTAGATGCAATAGTACTTCCTGTTGATATTGATATAGTACCTATTAACAATGGATTCTATAAGGTTAAATTGGTAAAAAATTGCACCCTTAATGGAGCAACCTGGGCTAATACTTCTGCTACTTCACCTGTACAGTATCAAAGTAATACCTCAGCTACTCATACAGGAGGTGAAGATTTGTATTCTTCTTATCTCACAGCTACAACTCAAGCATCTTCATCCTTTAATATTGGCAAAGAGCTTTTTAAATATCAATTAGAGCGCAATGGTTTAACAAACACAGCTTATGATTTTACTGTTCTAATTACTTGCGGTACTAATTCTTCGAACGTAATCGCAACAGTTACCTGGCAAGAAATTACTTAATTATAAATAGTTAATTAAGCAGTTAGGCTTCGGTAAACCTGCAGGAAAATATGAAAGCTAAAAAAACACTAAAATCATTTAAAATGGTTCTGAATAAAGATCAGGACACATTAGAAATTAATCCCGAACTAAAACGGGATACTGTCAATGAGGCTAAAGAGTCACATGTTGTGATGGCTTTTGGTCGTATGAATCCTCCAACTACCGGGCACCTTGCACTAGTAAATAAAATGCATGAGGTAGCTAAAGAACATCATGCTAAACATGTTTTAGTAGCTTCACATTCACAGGATGCTAAGAAAAACCCACTTTCCAGCGAAACAAAAATAAAACACCTTAAGCGGTTTTTTCCTAACACCCATATTATATCATCTGATAAAGAAACACCTACTTTTTTACAACATGCTAAAAAATTGCATGACGCCGGGCACACTCATCTACATATGATTGCTGGATCCGATCGAGTAGATGAGTATAAAGAAAAACTTAATCATTACAACGGTGAAGGTGAAAAAAAGTTATTTAACTTTAAACATATTACTGTGCATTCGTCTGGTGAACGAGATCCCGATGCCGAAGGCACATCAGGTATGTCAGCAAGTAAGATGCGTGAACATGCATCTAATAATGATTATAAGTCATTTAAGCAAGGGGTGCCATCACACGTTACTGATGAACACGCTAAAGAATTATTTCACGATACTAGACGTGGAATGAAACTAGAAGAGGCTGTATTAGATATAGCTGCTAGACGTAAGCGTTCGGTAAACTTTAAACGTCGTGGTGCTAAATTAGTACGTCAGCGTCAAGTATCTCTTAAGCGTTTTGCATCTGAATTAAAATTAAGAAGACGTGCAAGAGAGGTAGCTCGTAACCTTATGCGCACAAGAGTAGCTGGAGATAGGGGTGCAAATTACAATAAATTGAGCACAGGTGATAAAATTGCCGTGGATAGACTTTTACAAGGTAAAGAAAAAGCTATTACTGCACTTGCCACCAGACTTTACCAGCGCGTACGTAAAAAAGAAGCCGAACGTGTGACTAGAGCACGAGCAGGACTATCAGCTAAGTCAAAAAAAATCTTAAATGCTAGTTTAGATTACGATACGTTTAGCGGACTATATGATACTTTAACTGAGCGCCATTTTCAAATAACAGAGAAAGAATTATTAGCACTTAATATTAAGTCAAGAAAAAGTAACGTATCGTTAGATACTTTAAAAGAAGTTTATATTCAAGCAGCTAATAATTACGAGAGTCAAGATCTTACATTACAGCAGTATTGTTTTAACGCTGTTAACTCCTTTATTGCTGAGTCATCTTCTTCTAACATAGCCCGTAGCCACCTTATTAGAGCTAGTACATTAACAAAGCAAGGCAAGTTTCAAAAAGCTAATATACATAGAAAAATAGCATCTGCTTTAAGTAAAAACGATCATACTACTGCTACAGGACTTAAACAACAACTTCGATCTATAAACGAATCTTTTGTTATAGATCGCAGCACAGGAGTAGGAGTAACATATTTTGCTAAAGACCTAGGAATTAAAACTGAGGGTGGCTTTGCACATCATCCTTCAGTTATAAAAGAATTACAGGAAAGAGAATTAAATGAACTGGTTGAATTAGCCTATCCTGGAAACATAGGTGCTATGGAAATGGCTAAATTCTATTCTAGCGCATCTCCCGAACAAAAATCACAAATGAAACTTTATCTGTCAAAAAAGAATTTTGACCATGCTATTAAATTGCTTCACACAGTTACCGGGGTAAAATTAAAATGAAAACATTTGTTAGTTTTATTACTGAGGCAGAATATCAAGGTAAAAATGTACAGTTAGGTAAACCAAGTGCTGGAGATGTAAAAAAGTCAAAAGTATTTGTTAAAGGACCTTCTGGTAGGGTTGTTAAGGTTAATTTTGGTGATAAGAATATGACTATTAAAAAACATATTCCAGCACGAAGAAAAAGTTTTCGTGCTCGTCACAACTGCGATGATCCTGGTCCGCGTTGGAAAGCTAGATATTGGTCCTGTAAAGCTTGGTAAAAATAATTTAGGAGAAATAAATGTTATTTAACAGTCCGAAGTCCGTATTAGCCGAAGTTGCTAAAATTATTAAAGAATCAAAAACTAAGTATGATCAAGAGATGCAAGAGCAAGAAGATGCTCGTAAAGCTCTTTGGGAAAAGAAGATGGGCAAAAAACCTCTTCACCCTAATCAGCAAAAATTAGATGTGCATGAGCCAGAGAAGGATGAGTTAACAGCTAAAGATTTTGAAACGCTTCGTGCCGGTAAGAAAGCTAGAATGAAAGAAGACGTAGAGCAGACCAATGAGGCACAGACAAGTGCTGCAGCTAGATATGCTAAAGCTAAAATGAGTCATCAAGCTAAGACTACAATGAAGCATATTAAACCAGGGACCCTTAAACAAAATTATGGCGATAAACTAGATGCTGCTAACATTAAGCCTGGAATTAAAGGTGTTGCAGATAGAATAGCCATGTTAGATAGGGCAAAAAAAGAAGGTAGACTTAAAGAAGAAGCAGGGCTAGAAGAAGCAAAGGGCTTAGCTGGTATGACGATGGACCAGCTTAAGCAAGAACATGACAAAGTAAATAAAAGAATAAATGATGAAGGTAAATCCAAGATGATTTCTATGAATCATCCTTTAAGCCAGCGTGCTCGTTTAATTAGATTACATATGGCTATCAAAGAAAAAGAAGGCCGACTTAAAGAAGAGAAAAATAAAGATACTCCTGGCCAACACATGTGTGCTATTCATGTAAAAAATGAACAGTTCGGAGAAGGTAAGACTATTCCAGGTCAACATGCCGAACCTGACGATCAGGGAATGATTGCATGGTACGATGTAATGTTTGAGGAAGGTATTATAAAAAATGTACCAACAACAGAATTAGAAATTTTAGTTTCTGAAGCCCATAAAAACCATCGTAAAATGAAGATGGAAGAATTAGAGTTAGATGAAGCACGTGGACGTCCTCGTAAGTCACCAGCACCTATGGGCAGTGATGATGAAGGTGAAGAGCCAGATCAAAATATTGTTAACCATCTTAAAAAATCCGTTGATACTAACGGTAATCATGAAATAAAATTTAGCGATGGTAAAAAGCATAAAGTACCTGGTCACGTTGCTAAAAAAGTATTAGGTGCTATGGGTAAACTCAAGCCAGACGATAGATTAGAGATACAGAAGCATATCCAGCAAAGTCATTCTAACTTAATGCAGGTACATGGGATGATAAAATAATGGGATTAAACGCCGCACAAATTATAGTTAATAGACCAGAAGTAAAGCAGACTGCTCATGCTCCTGCTGTACAAAATCTGGAAGCTTTACATCCGACTAGTTCTGCTAAATCTAGCCATGGGCCAAGATCAGATGTTATGAATTGGCGTGCGGAAAAAGAAGGAAGAAAATCGTCATTTATGTCTGATATGCTTACTAACTACGACTCATAAATAAAGAAAAAGGAGATTCTCATGCCATTATGGGGTAAAACCGATGTTGCGTCTAATAGCGTAATATCAGCACCTGCTCAAGTAAGACAGGCGCCTAATACAACAAACAGAGATACGCTGTATGGTAATACAACAGCTAACGGCTATGGTACTGGCGAAACAATAGGTATGTTTGGCGTGGATTCAACAGAAATGGGAGTTGGTTCAGGTAATGTAGCTTCCATTGTTATAACCTATGCCGGCTCTGGATACACAGCAAACGGTACTGTATCGTTTTCTGGGGGTGGTGGATCATCAGCAGCTGCTAACGCCACTCAAAATACCTCTACAGGTAAAATTCAGATTGTAAATATTACAGCACCTGGTTCTAGTTATGAAACTAATCCTACTGTAACTATTTCTGCTCCATCAGCTATTACATTTAATGCTAATACTGCATTGTATCAGAACGTATCGTTCTATTCCAATACTTCTGGTGTTGCTAATACTACTGAATTTATTACTACTACTGCATCACATGGTTTTAGCAATGGTGATAGAGTAGTATACTTAGTACCAGCAAGTAATACAGCTGTAAGTGGTTTAACCAATGCTGCTTCTTATTATATTGTAAATGCTAATACAACAGCATTTAAGTTATCATTAACAGTAGGTGGATCTGCTGTAGATATTACTTCAGATGCAAATAATGAAACACATGTTTTACAGCGTCGTGATTTTGTTGAAATTGCAAGTAACATTCTGCAAAATACAGATCCAGTAACTTACAAAACAGCAGCAGGTAATACAGTAATATCTGGGCTTGCTAATAATACTACTTACTACGCTATTGATGCTAATAGTTCAGGTGTATATCTAGCATCTACCCCTAACGGATCGAGAATTACTCTTGTACCAGGAGCTACTGAGACTGGACATAGCTTAACAGGTGCTACAGCAACAGCAGTTGCAACAGTAGGTGGTGCAACTAATAAGGGTGTAGTTCATGCTGGTTGGGTCTTAAGAACAGAAGGTACTGGCGGTCGTGCCGGGCGCGTACATTATGAGACTTTAGTTGCTATGCGCAACATTACTTCAGATGGTTCTGACGACGAAATTCTACCAGACGCATAATACATGGCCGAACGTTCGAAAAAAATATCTGAGCTTGATGCTCTTACTGCAAACACAATAGCGAATAATGATTTATTCGTTATTGTGGATGTTTCTGCATCAGCAACAAAAAAAGCTACTGCTAATGTTGTAGCTAGTTATTTTGCTGTTACTTCACCAGGACCTCAAGGACCAACAGGATCACAAGGCCCTACTGGAACGCAAGGTGCACAAGGTACTAATGGTGCACAAGGACCGACAGGTGCCCAAGGCAATACTGGATCTCAAGGCCCGACAGGCGCCCAAGGCCCCCAAGGGAATACTGGATCTCAAGGCCCGACAGGCGCCCAAGGCCCCCAAGGGAATACTGGATCTCAAGGCCCGACAGGCGCCCAA
>Ga0129333_10006001_pt1 | contig 11464 bp, 10 predicted proteins | sample CPB6_08_DNA_FD_94474 | JGI IMG/M metagenome (GOLD analysis project Ga0129333, IMG submission 94474) | Freshwater to marine salinity gradient microbial communities from Chesapeake Bay, USA - CPBay_Sum_0.6_0.8_DNA | ecosystem: Environmental > Aquatic > Marine > Coastal | place: USA: Chesapeake...
ACCATAATCAGGATTTAATACTGCAAATTTAACGCATCCGCTTTTAAGAAATGAATAGTACTTTTATTAAACAATGCATAAAATTGAACATATCGCCATTGCAGTGAAGTCGTTATCGAATAGCATTCCTCTTTTCGAAAAACTTTTGGGCAGCCCCTGTTATAAAATAGAAGAAGTTGAATCAGAGCAGGTTAAAACAGCTTTTTTTGAGACAGGAGAAAGTAAAATTGAACTGCTTGAGGGTCAGGATCCAGATGGGGTGATTAGCAAATTCATCAAAAAAAAAGGGGAAGGCATGCACCATATTGCCTTTGGTGTTGATGATATCAAAGAAAAAATAAAGAGTTTAAAACAAGAGGGATTTGAATTTATTAGCGAAATACCCAAAAAGGGTGCTGATAATAAATGGATAGTATTTCTTCATCCTAAATGTACAAATGGTGTACTGATAGAATTATGTCAGGAGATAAAGTAAACGTTCTAATGGTTTACAACTTTAATTTTTCTACTGCATTTTGAGCGGCTATTTGTCCAGCATCTTTCTTATTGAATGCCTTTCCTTCAGCCAGTACCTCTCCATCAAGGATTGCTCCAACCGTAAACAGTTTTCTTCCGTTTTCCATTTTCTCATCAATGGTCTCGAATTCAAGCAATTTACCTGATTTGTTTGCCCAGCTGTAGAGTTTGTTTTTCTGATTGATTTCAATCTGTTCTAAATCTTCAATAAAAAGATGTGGAATAATGATTTTTTTGAACACCCATTTTTTTGTCGCATTGTATCCTTTATCCACATAAATGGCTCCCACCAAAGCTTCCAGTGCATTGCCAAAAATTTGACTCGACCTAAGGGATCCATCCTGCTTGTTGTAAGTAGTAATTTTTTTTAACCCCATTCTGATCGCAATATCATTGAGCATTTGACGGTTTACCATCTTGCTTCTCATCTCTGTTAGAAAACCTTCTCCCTTATAGGGATATTTCATATAGAGATAGTCTGCGATGATGCCCCCGAGGATTGCATCACCCAAATATTCAAGCCTCTCGTTATTATCTGTAGTCTTTTCCTTGATCGAGCGATGCGACAATGCAGTGATGTATAAACTAATGCGACTTGGTGCAAATCCCAATAAATAGACAAGATGTTTGAGGAAATCTTTTCGATTTCGATTGCTGAATATATAATAGAGTCTGTAAAGCAAGTATTGATTACTTTAAATGTTATATCTGATGAAAATCAGTTCTCTTAAAGGTACTTCTTTACAATGATAGATGCATTGTGACCGCCAAATCCAAATGTATTATTGAGTGCAGCTCTGACAGTTCTTTTCTGAGGTTTCCAAAAAGTGAGGTTCAATTGCGGATCCAACTGGTCATCATCAGTGAAATGATTGATGGTTGGAGGAACACAATCATGAACTACGGAATTGATACACGCTATGGTTTCAATTGCACCAGCTGCACCAAGCAGATGACCTGTCATTGATTTGGTTGAGCTGATATTAAGCTTATATGCGTGATCGCCAAATACATTAAGAATTGCTTTTGTTTCAGCAATATCTCCCAAAGGAGTGGAAGTACCATGAACATTGATATAATCAATATCGCTTGGCTGTAAACCAGCCTCTTCCAATGCTACACGCATCACATTCATTGCACCGAGTCCCTCTGGATGAGGTGCGGTAATATGGTAGGCATCAGCGGTAGCGCCACCACCTACGATTTCTGCATAAATTTTTGCTCCACGCTTTACGGCATGTTCAAGTTCCTCCAATACCACTGCACCGCTGCCTTCTCCCATTACAAATCCATCACGATCTTTGTCAAACGGACGAGAAGCAGTTTTTGGATCATCATTGCGTTCGCTTAATGCTTTCATTGCATTGAAACCTGCAACGCCTGCATCACATACTACAGCTTCACTTCCACCGGCAACGATGGCATCAGCTTTACCAAGACGTATATAGTTGAATGCTTCGAGGATTCCATGTGTTGAAGAAGCGCATGCACTGACTACAGCAAAGTTTGGTCCCCTAAATCCATGACGCATGGAAATATGTCCAGCTGCGATATCAAGAATCATTTTAGGGATGAAAAAGGGATTGAAGCGCGGTGTTCCATCACCTTTTGCATATGCCATAACTTCCTCTTGGAAAGTCAGTAATCCACCAATACCACTTGAGAATATAACACCAATGCGGTCTGGATTCACATTATCTTTATTGATACCAGCATCCTTGATCGCTTCATCACTTGATACCAATGCAAGTTGTGTAAAGCGATCTACCTTTCTTGCTTCTTTTTTATCAAGATAAGCAACAGGATCGAACCCCTTTACTTCACAAGCAAATTGAGTTTTGAATTTAGAGGCGTCAAAAAGTGTAATCTTATCAGCACCTGGAGTGCCATTCAACAATCCCTCCCAATAAGATTGGGCAGTATTGCCAATGGGGGTGATAGCACCCATCCCAGTGACTACAACGCGTTTAAGTTCCATATAATTGAGTAAGAAAGGTGTGCCTCCTCTTACTTTGAATGCTCCTCAAGATAAGTGATAGCCTGACCAACAGTTGTGATGGTTTCAGCTTGTTCATCAGGGATTGAAATATTGAACTCTTTTTCAAATTCCATGATCAATTCTACTGTATCCAATGAATCAGCACCAAGATCATTGGTGAAAGATGCTTCAGCAGTTACCTCGTTCTCATCTACTCCTAATTTGTCAACAATAATTTTCTTTACTCTTGTTGCAATGTCTGACATGGTTTTTTATTTTGGTTTGTGGTTGCAAAAATAAACTATTTGCGATAAAAACATAATTTGTTGAAGTTTTGTGAAAAAGTATTAATCAGATGAACTCGCCACAAACAGTTGATTATCAATTGTAAATATATTTTATAATTCTATTATTTAATTTATTTATCAAAAAAGACAAAAAAGAAATTGAATTATTCGATTGATGGGATAATTATTTTAATTTGTAGCATGCCCATCAAGATAATAGATCATGGTTCCCCACAATACCAGCAAATGGTTGATTTGAGAATGGAAATTCTCAGAAAACCCCTTGGCTTACATTTTACAGCGGAGGATCTTGAAAAAGAAAAAGAGGATATTTTGATTGGCGCCTTTGAGGATGATGATTTGGTTGCCTGTTGCATACTCACAAAGGTCTCACAAGATATGTGCAAATTGAGGCAAATGGCAGTACACCAAAAAATGCAACGCAACGGTATCGGTCATGCTATTATGCAGTTTGCTGAACATGTAGCAAGGGATACTGGGTTTAAAACCATGACCATGCATGCCAGAAAATCAGCAGAATTGTTTTATGAAAAATTAGGATACGCTGCTTATGGTGATGAATTTATTGAGGTCACCATACCACATATTGAAATGAGAAAAAAGCTGATTTAAGGCTTTCTAATATTGTTGCGGAAAATTTCTCTTGCCAAATCCAATTCCTCTTGCGTTTTAAATGCATCTTTTGGGATCAGGAAAAAACTTTTTGCATCAAAATACAAATGAAAAAATCCAGGCGTTTCATAATACCTGTTGAATTCCCTCCATGCCCAAGATCTTTTTGCGCCTGATGTTTCAATAAAAAAATGTTGCTCTTCTATGATCACTTCAAACTGATCATGAAAAGTTTTGCTTTTTCTATAAATCAGTGCTGGCAACCAAATCCAAAATGCGACCATCATTGAAATCCATAAAACAGAACTCATTAAAAATGGTAATGGAGAAATAAGTTTCATGGAAAACATGACTGCGGCAAAGAGTGCAAATACATTAACGAGAATGATCATGATCTTGATTTCCCTCATAGAAATGAAATGGTACCGCAGAGCCTGCAGTACCTTTCCTTTTTGATAACTTATGTTCAATTTCACAGACAACGATTAACTACAACCCATGCTGTTTCCACAGTTCAAACATTTATAACAAGTACCACTTCTTACTGTGATATGTCCGCATGTATTACAAGCTGGCGCATCGCTTTGCATACTCTTCATAAATTCTTGTGTGCTATTTTCAGCTTTTACTGCAACTTGTGATTTTTGAGCTTTAGGAGCAGGGGCAGAAGAAGAAGCAATTACTCTTACATCAGACAACTCTGGTTTGCTGTCAACTGGTGTTTCATCCCAGTCGTCATTACCTGTATTCATAACCTCTGGTCTGTCTAGCACATGCACCAAATCAGTTCTATCGAGGTATTCATATGCTAAGCAACGGAATACGAAATCAACGATTGAAGTTGTTGATTTAATATTCGGATGGTCTACCATTCCTGCTGGCTCAAACTTTGTGAAAACAAATTTCTCAACAAACTCTTCCAATGGAACACCATATTGCAAGCCAACTGAAACAGCAATCGCGAAACAGTTCATTAAGCTGCGCAAGGTTGATCCTTCTTTAGCAAGATCGATGAAAATTTCACCAAGTGTATGATCTCCGTATTCTCCAGTGCGCAAGAATATAGTTTGTCCATTGATTCTTGCCTTTTGTGTGAAACCTCTTCTTTTTGCAGGAAGTGATTTGCGCTCAACAATTCTTGAAAGTTGGCGCTTCAACTTTGTATCAGGTGAAGCTTGCATTCTCTTTTGCAATTCATCCAATAATTCATCAACTGTCAACTTTCCAACATCAATAAACTGGCTGTCGGTTGCTTCTGTGGTTGCATCATCGTCAGCCTTGCTGTCGCTTTTATTGCTTAATGGTTGGCTGAGCTTAGAGCCATCACGGTATAATGCACAAGCTTTCAATCCAAGTTCCCAGCTAAGGTGATAGCAGTCCGCAATTTCACTGATCGTTGCTTCATTTGGAAGATTGATGGTTTTGGAAATTGCACCACTGATAAATGGCTGTGTTGCTGCCATCATACGGATATGTCCGTGTGCATGGATATAACGCTCACCTTTCTTTCCGCACTTGTTTGCGCAATCAAATACTGGATAATGCTCTTCTTTCAAATGTGGAGCTCCTTCGATTGTCATGGTACCACATACATAATCATTTGCTGCATCAATTTCAGCACCTGTAAATCCGAGTGCTTTCAACAAACTCCAATCAAAATTGAAATACTGTTCTGGCTTGAAGCCTAAGCGCTGCAAACATTCTTCACCAAGTGTATATACATTGAATACAAATCCAACTTCAAATGCAGACAATACTGCATCATCTAACTTTTTGATTTCATCAGCAATGAAACCTTTTACACTCAATGTTTGATGATTGATAAATGGTGCGCCTGCAAAACTTGCTGCACCTACTGCATACTTAATGATTGCATCTTGCTCAGCTTCACTGTATTTCAAATTTGCCAATGCTTGAGGAACTGACTGGTTGATAATTTTGAAATATCCACCACCAGAAAGTTTTTTAAATTTCACCAAAGCAAAATCAGGTTCTACACCAGTTGTATCACAATCCATTACCAATCCAATTGTACCTGTTGGAGCAATTACAGTTGTTTGTGCATTTCTATAACCATATTTTTCACCATATTCTACTGCATCATCCCATGCTTTGCAAGCTGCTTTGAGCAAATAATCTGGACAATCTTTTGCTTTGATACCTTGAGGATTGATGCTTAATCCAACGTATGCTTCTTCAGCATCATACGCAGCAGCACGATGATTTCTCATCACGCGCATCATGTCTTCTTTATTATCTTCATAACGAGGGAATGCTCCGAGAATACCTGCAATCTCTGCAGATGTTTTATATGAGATACCCGTCATGATCGCTGTGATAGCACCTGCAATTCCTCTTGCTTCGTCACTGTCGTATGGGATACCGCTCACCATCAACATACTTCCAAGGTTTGCATAGCCCAAACCGAGTGTACGATAATCGTAGCTAAGTTGTGCAACTTCCTTGCTTGGGAACTGTGCCATCAAAACTGAAACCTCCAAAACAGTTGTCCAGAGTCTTACAGTATATTCAAAACCTTTTACATCGAAACTGTTATCACTTTCATTGAAAAACTTTCTAAGATTAGCAGATGCAAGGTTACAAGCTGTATTGTCTAAGAACATGTACTCACTGCATGGATTGGATGCTCTGATGCGGCCTCCCTGCGGACAAGTATGCCATTCGTTGATGGTCGTATCGTATTGCGTTCCAGGATCAGCACAACGCCATGCAGCATAAGAGATCTTATCCCACAATGCTTTTGCAGAAACCTTCTTCATTACTTTTCCATCCTGTCTTCCAGTCAATTCCCAATCCTCACCCTTTGCTAACTTTTCAAAGAACTCGTTTGGTATACGAACGGAGTTGTTTGAGTTTTGTCCGCTTACTGTGCGATAAGCTTCTCCTTCATAATCACTTGAATATCCAGCTGCGATCAATGCTGCAACTTTCTTTTCTTCTTCAACTTTCCAGTCGATGAATGTTTCAATTTCTGGATGATCTAAATCAAGACAAACCATTTTAGCAGCACGACGAGTAGTACCACCACTCTTAATAGCACCTGCTGCACGGTCACCTATTTTCAAAAAGCTCATTAAGCCAGAAGATGTTCCACCACCACTTAATTTTTCACCTTCACCACGAAGATTTGAAAAGTTTGTTCCAACGCCAGAACCATATTTGAAAATTCTAGCTTCACGTACCCACAAATCCATGATACCACCTTCATTTACCAAATCATCATCAACACTAAGAATAAAACAAGCGTGAGGTTGAGGACGCTCATATGCAGATGTAGATTTTTTTAACTGCCCATCATTTTGATCTACATAATAATGACCCTGAGGTTTTCCTTTGATACCATAACTTTCATGCAAACCTGTATTAAACCACTGTGGTGAATTTGGAACACAAGCTTGATTCAAAATAGAATAAACCAACTCTTCGTAAAAAACCTGTGCATCTTCAGTTGATGCAAAATAACCATAACGCTCACCCCATACTCTCCAGCAATTTGCCATACGATGTGCAACTTGTTTTGCAGATGTTTCTCTACCCAATGATCCATCTGGCTGTGGCACACCTGCTTTCCTAAAGTATTTTTGAGCAATGATATCTGTTGCAATCTGACTCCATTGCTTTGGCACTTCAACATTGGTCATTTCAAAAACAACTTCTCCACTTGGATTTCTAATTACAGATGTTCTGTAATCATATTCAAACATCTCAAATACATTCACCTTATCGCTGGTAAATTGTCTCTCAAAGGATAGTCCCTGGTTTTTGGTTTTAGTCTTGTTCGGCATATTGATGGGTATGTAATTTTTTTTAAACTTTTTTTAATTTTAGACAGTTTACGAAAATATCCCTGCTCACTCTCTTTTCAAACCTCTAAATATCAACACCATGTTGATAACTACAACAATCCGCAAGGGGATTGAATTTCGAAATTTTTCACCATTTTGGTATAAAAAAATTTTGGCCAAATAAGGAAAAATAAATAGATGTTTAAGTGAATGAGAAAAATAGCACAAAATGATCTTCATTATTAAATTTCATGAAACATCAGATTTTTGATGATTCTCGCAAACTTTTTCGCACATTTGCAATAGAAGTACTTTCTGCATGCCAGGACTAACCTACGATAGAATAACAGATTTAAAGAGCAAAAACAAAAAAGGATTTACTGTTCTTGTTGATCCTGATAAAACCTCATTAAAGAAAGCAGACGAGCTCATCACACTTTGCACTCAAGCAAAAGTAGATTTTATATTCGTAGGTGGTAGCTTGGTGGTGAGTGATCATTTAGAGGACCTGGTTCAGCATATCAAATCATCCTGTGATATTCCTGTGTTGCTTTTTCCAGGAAGTCCCTCTCAAATTACTCCTTACGCAGACGCACTGCTTTACCTCTCACTGATATCTGGCAGAAATCCAGAATTGCTCATTGGGCAACATGTTATTTCAGCTCCCTCAGTTAGAAAAAGTGGCTTGGAAGTAATTCCAACTGGTTATATGCTAATTGATGGAGGAGCTCCAACAACAGTTTCATATATCAGCAATGCGAGTCCTATTCCAAGCGATAAAAACGAAATTGCCTTGTGCACGGCCCTTGCTGGTGAAATGCTTGGACTCAAATTGCTCTACATGGATGCAGGAAGTGGAGCCAAGCACCCTGTAAAAGAGTCCATGATTCAGGCTGTTGCTTCACATGTAAACATTCCATTGATCATTGGCGGTGGAATAGTAGACCCTGAGAAAGCATATAACAATTGTAAGGCCGGTGCCGATATTATTGTTGTGGGAAATGCCATCGAAAAGGACAGTAACCTCATCACTGAAATCAGCCAGGCAGTTCACTCCTGCTCAGTCATCCCCAGCCCCCGCTGACACAAGAAAGTATTCGCATTTATTGGGTACTTTATCAGAAAAAATTTGTTTATTTGCAACTCACAATTTTTCTTTAATTCTTAGACACAGAAAAATGAAAAAAAACCTAACCCCTTCAACAATAGCAGAAACGGCACACGCCGCTTCCACGCGTTGGGTTTTTACTGTACCAAGTGCTACAGTTTTTTTACGCCGACCGATTCCATTTTTGGTACGACGTTGATATTCACTACCCTCAAACTACGATTGATTCGATAGCATGGATCCGATTTTAACAATTGGACCCGTCATCAATTAATTTTAATTCTTCAATTCAAAATGGAACAACAGTCATTCAACATATATATAGCCAGCGACGCAGATTTCAAATTTGCAGAAATTATTTGCACAGAAATGGAGGAATCGGCAAAAGCCCGCGGCACCGGTATTGCAAAAAGAAGTCCTGATTATGTAAGAAAAAAAATGTCGGAAGGCAAGGCAGTTATAGCAACTACCGCTTCTGGAGAATGGGCTGGATTCTGCTATATAGAAACATGGAGTCATGGTGAATATGTTGCAAACTCAGGACTCATTGTAAAGCCTGTTTTCAGAAAGAGTGGATTGGCAAAAATGATCAAAAAGAAAATTTTTGAGTTGAGCAGAAAAACTTACCCTGATGCAAAAATATTTGGATTGACGACTGGTTTAGCAGTTATGAAAATCAATTCAGAACTGGGTTACGAGCCTGTTACTTATTCAGAGCTTACCCAAGATGAAGATTTTTGGGCAGGGTGCAAAAGTTGCGTGAACTACGAAATACTCATGAGCAAAGAGAGAAAAAATTGTATGTGTACTGCAATGCTCTATGATCCAAAAGATCATTACACAACAGCCGAAACCACTCAGTATTTCGAAGAAAATAAAAAAGGGTTCGAAAGATTGTTCAGCTTCAAACAATTGAATTTCCTCAAAGCATTTTCAAAAAAAGATAACAACAGCAAATCAATCATTGGAGCTTTATTGTCGCTCTTGAATTTTTAAATCAAAATACCATGTCAAAAAAAATTGTATTGGGATTCAGCGGGGGATTGGATACAACTTTTTGTGTAAAATATCTATCAGAAGAAAAAGGATATGAAGTTCATAGCATCATCGTCAATACAGGTGGATTCAGTGAAGATGAATTGAAAAAGATTGAAGAACATGCACACAAACTTGGTGTTGCCTCTCATACTACCGTAAATGCAGTTGAATCATACTACGACAGCATTATCAAATACCTTATTTATGGCAATGTGCTCAAGAACAATACTTATCCACTCAGTGTAAGTGCAGAAAGATTGAGTCAGGCTATTCATATCGCTAAACATGTACAGCAATTAGAAGCTGTAGCCATTGCACATGGTAGCACAGGAGCTGGAAACGACCAGGTTAGATTCGATATGGTTTTTCACATCATGATCCCAGGTGTTGAAATCATCACTCCAATTCGCGACTTAAAGCTTAGCAGGGAAGAGGAAATTGCTTATCTCCAATCAAAAGGCGTTGACATGAACGCAGAAAAAGCAATGTACTCCATCAACAAAGGATTATGGGGAACAAGTGTTGGAGGAAAAGAAACGCTCTCTTCAAAAGGAATGCTACCTGAATCAGCTTGGCCCACTCAGGTTACAAAACAAAATCCTGAAGAAGTTGTACTGACTTTTGAAAAAGGAGAATTATGTTGTATCGATGATAAAAAATTTCAGCACCCATCAGCTGCAATTCAATATTTGCAATCCATCGCAGGACCATTTGGAATTGGTCGAGATATCCATGTTGGAGATACCATCATCGGCATCAAAGGAAGAGTTGGATTTGAAGCAGCTGCTACAATGGTTATTCTGAAATCACATCATGCATTGGAAAAACATGTACTAACAAAATGGCAACTCCAATGGAAGGATACCCTCGCACAATTTTATGGAAACTGGTTGCATGAGGGACAAATATTGGATCCAGTAATGCGGAACATTGAAGCATTCCTTGAAAGCACACAAGAAAATGTTTCAGGAAAAGTTTTCGTTCAATTAATGCCCTATAGATTTCAAATCATTGGTATCGAATCTTCTTTCGATTTGATGAACAGTAAATTTGGAAAATATGGCGAAATGAATGCTGGCTTTACCGGTGAAGATGTGAGAGGATTCAGTAAGATATTCGGAAACCAAACGATTATTTGGAACGCTGTTCAACAAGAAAATAAAAAGTAGTAATTATGAAAGCAACGATCAGGACAGGCATCATCGGTGGAGCTGGATATACAGGCGGTGAACTGATCCGTCTCTTGCTTAACCACCCCAATGCTGAATTGACTTTTGTTCATAGCAAAAGCAACGCCGGAAATAAGCTTTACGAAGTGCATGAAGATTTACTTGGCTCTACAGATCTCTCATTCACAGATGTAATGAACCAAAATATTGATGTCCTTTTTCTTTGTCTGGGACATGGCGAATCATCCAAATTTTTATCAGAGAATAAGATTGATGACAACATCAACATCATTGACCTCGCAAATGATTTTAGACTGGATGAAAATGCAAAACATGCAAATAGAAAATTCATATACGGTCTCCCTGAATTAAACTATGAACTGATTGCATCAGCAAAAAATATTGCAAATCCTGGTTGCTTTGCAACAGCCATACAACTGGGACTCCTCCCTCTGGCAGCAAAAGGTTTGATCAATGATGTATATACAACCGGTATTACTGGCTCCACTGGCGCAGGACAATCACTCTCTTCAACAAGTCATTTTTCTTGGAGAGCAAATAATATTCAAGCTTATAAAACACTTACCCATCAGCACCTTGGTGAAATTCATCAGTCGCTTAACAAGTTAAACGCAAAAGAAGCTGCCGTTCATTTTGTTCCTTGGCGCGGTGATTTTACAAGAGGAATCTTTGCTTCATCAACTATAGATTGCAACATTTCATTAGAAGAAGCAAATTCAATTTTTGATGCATTTTATAAACATCATCCATTTACGATCGTTTCAAAGAAACAGATTTCATTGAAGCAAGTAGTGAACACCAATAAGGCAGTGCTTTTTTTGGAAAAAAATGGTAACAAGCTAGTCATACATAGTGCAATTGATAATCTTCTCAAAGGAGCAAGTGGACAGGCGGTGCAGAATATGAAT
>Ga0129333_10006002_pt1 | contig 11462 bp, 20 predicted proteins | sample CPB6_08_DNA_FD_94474 | JGI IMG/M metagenome (GOLD analysis project Ga0129333, IMG submission 94474) | Freshwater to marine salinity gradient microbial communities from Chesapeake Bay, USA - CPBay_Sum_0.6_0.8_DNA | ecosystem: Environmental > Aquatic > Marine > Coastal | place: USA: Chesapeake...
AAAGAAGCTCTTGCTCTGGCCAAACGTCTGGGTGATGGCATGGAGCGGCAAGATGCCTACAGGTCGGGTCAGTACCGCGCAGCCCCGCTGCCGCAGAATAACGGGGTGGCTTGATGGCCTTTACCGGCAACTACTCCTGCAACACGCTGCGGTCTGGGCTTGCCAACGGCACGATCAACTTCGCCTCGGACACGTTCTATTTGGCGCTGTACACCAACTCAGCCACGCTGGATCAGACCACCACGGCGTACACCACTACCGGAGAAGCATCTGGTGGCAACTATGTCGCCGGGGGTTTGGTTGTGACCGCCACCATCGCAAGCCAGGACACAGCCAGCGGCAGCATCACGTACGTCAACTTCTCCTCTCCAGCATGGACGGGGGCGATTACAGCGCGTGGTGCATTGATCTACACGCCGGGTGACAACGGCGCTGTGTGCGTGTTGGACTTTGGGTCTGACAAAACCTCAACCACCACTTTCACCGTGCAGATGCCCGCCAACACGAGCACCTCTGCCCTAATCAGACTTGTTTAAGGACGCATCATGCAGAAAGAACTTTCCAACTTTGGTGACCACGCTGAAGTGACCATGCAGTCAAATGTGGCTGGCGCGGAGTCTGTTGGTATTGAGGGCCACTACCATGTGGTCTGCCGCGATGCTGACGGCAACATCAAGTGGGAAGATCAGTTCCCCAATCTGGTCAACGCGGTTGGCAAAGAACTCATGCTCGACACCCTGCTGTCTGGCACCTCATACACCACGGTCGGCCCGTTCCTGGGTTTGATCTCTGGTGCAAGCCCGACGTTCTCTGCTTCTGACACGATGGCATCGCACGGCGGCTGGACGGAGTTCACTAATTACACCGTTGGAGGTTCTGCTGTGCGAGGTACTGCATCGTTTAGCGCGGCCACCTCGACTGGCACCACGCCCACCAACGTTACGACCAAGACCGCATCGGCAATCACTTACACCATCACGGGTGGCGGCGGTACGGTTGGCGGCTGCTTCTTGGTGACCGGCTCTGGCGCGTCTTCGACTCAAGGCAACACCTCTGGTACGCTGTACAGCGCAGGTGCATTTAGTACGGCCAAGATCACGACCGCAGGCGACACGGTTTCGGTTACCTACTCGACCACTGCGACGAGTTGAGTTTTTTGGGGTTTTAAATGCCTCTAGTCCTTGCAAACCGTGTCCAAGAAACGGCCACGGCGAATACGACTGTCAGCTTCACGCTTACGGGCGCAGTCTTAGGCTTTCAGACGTTTGCCGTCATTGGCGACACCAACACCACCTACTACTCGGCTACGGATACGACGGGTCAGTGGGAGGTGGGCCTTGGCACGTATTCGACCACGGGACCCACGCTGACGCGCACGACAATCTATGCGTCCAGCAACACAGGCAGTGCCGTCACTTTCTCTGGGGTAGTTAGCGTCTTTGTGACCTACCCGTCTGGGCGGTCGGTCAATCTCGATGGAAGCGGCAACGTCTCGGCCCTGGGGACTGTAGCCTCTGGCACATGGCAGGGATCAACGATTGCTGTGGCGTACGGCGGTACGGGGGTCACATCCTCCTCCGGGGCCAACTCGGTGGTGCTTCGGGACGCCAACTCCAACATCACGGTCAACCGGGTCAATCAGGCCAACACCAACACAACCGCAGCAGGGGGAACCACAGCCCTGACGGCGGCTTCCAGCTACATCCAAACCCTTGTTGGGACGGGCGGGCAGACGTATGCACTACCTGACGCCACTACTCTGACAACGGGTGTGGCGTTTGTGTTCAACAACCTCGCCACAAGCACCCTAACCATCACGGACTACGCCACTGCCACGATTGGCACCATCCCCTCGGGCGGTGCAGGCGCGGTGTTTTTGACGAACAACGGCACGACGGGCGGCACTTGGGACCTTCATGCCTATCTGCCGGAGGGCGTGACGTTTGGCACAAACGCCTTCAATCTTGGCTCGGCGGTCATCTCCGGTGGTACTTGGCAAGGCGGCACGATCCAGCCAGGATACGGCGGCACCGGCCTGACCACGTTCACGGCGGCAAACTATGCCCTGTACTCAACCAGTGCCTCGGCATTGACCGCTGGAACTTTGCCTGCTGCGGCGGGCGGTACGGGTTTGACTTCACCCGGCACGGCGGGTAATCTTCTGACATCCACAGGGACTGGGTGGGCATCATCACCGGCGTCATTTGCAACAAATGACGAAGCCCTCTTTTTAGCAACAATGATGAGTTGATATGCCTACATACGCAAACACTTCTTATGTGGCAAGGAACGTCGGCACATCGGCGTCTACGCTTACAACCGTCTCCAGCGGAACCATCGCCATCACCAGCTTGGTGGTGGCCAACACGACCACATCGCCAATCACCACCGATGTGTACTTCACCCGCTCTGCCGCAGACTATTACTTGGTCAAGGCGGCCACGATCCCTGTTGGCGGTTCGCTGGAGGTGATTGGGGGAAACCGGGTGGTGCTGATTGCCTCTGATGCCCTGAAGGTGGTGACCAGCGCCGCAAGCTCTGCGGATGTGGTTGTTTCGGTTTTGACGGCGGTCTGAGATGGCTTTTATTGGCAACACCTACACCACGCAAGGATTTGTTCCTGCTGTTGACTACTTCAACGGCAACGGGGTCACAACGGCGTTTACGCTGTCGCGCCCGGTTGGGTCGGTCTTTGGTGTGCAGGTTGTCATTGAAAACGTGCCCCAGAATCCGAGTGATGCCTATACCATTGCCGGTCAGACCATCACGTTTACATCTGCGCCGCCCAGCGGAACAGGCAACATCTACGTCTACTACACCAGCCCGATTGTGCAGTTGATTGCGCCGGGGCAGGGCACAGTGAGTCAGGCATCTCTTGGGGTCATCAATTTCTACATCAACCCGCAGACCATTGTGACCAGCTACACCACGCCAGATGGGTATAACGCCATGTCTGCCGGTCCTGTGGCAATTGCAACGGGCGTGACGGTGACGGTGTCCACGGGCACAAATTGGACGGTGGTGTAATGAGCACGATCAAAGTAACGACCATCCAGAACCTCGCGGGCGTAGAGGTCTACACCGCCAAGGCGTGGGTCAACTTCAACGGCCAGGGTACTGTAGCCATCCGTGCCAGCGGGAACGTGAGTTCAATCACCGACAACGGGACCGGCGATTACACGGTCAATTTCACGGTGGCGATGCCGGACACAAGTTTTGTTCTTGCTGGGTCTGCCGGATCACAGGTTATGAGTGGGGTCGATAACGGGGTTACATCACTAGCAAATAGGGCTGTTTCTAACGTTAGGTTCTACACCAGAAACGTCCAATCTTCTGGCGGTACCACTGATTACGACAGTGTAAACATAGTCATCTTCCGTTAAGGTCCAGCCATGTCAACCATCAAAACAACGACACTGAGCACGCTGGACGGAACGGCAACGGTTCCTGTAAACACTGTCGTCAACGGCAGCGCTAAGGCATGGGTGAACTTTAACGGCACTGGCACGGTCGCCATCCGGGCAAGTTTTAATGTTTCCAGCATCACGGACAATGGTACGGGTGATTACACAGCAAACTTCACCACGGCTTTGGCGGATGCGAATTATGTTGTAGCTGGCTCTGGAAGTGCTGATGGCGCTGGATCAGGTGGCATAGGATTTTCTAATGAATCAAGAACAACAACCGCTTGCCGAGTGCGAATTTTTGTCACAACCACAGCAAATGGATCAGATCAACCAGCCGTTATGGTGTCCGTATTGCGTTAACAAGGAGTAAATTATGAATCAGAGAATCATTTATCCCACCGACGACGGCGGAGTGGCCGTTATTGTTCCGGCACCTGAGTGTGGCCTGAGCATCCAAACAATTGCGGCCAAGGACGTACCGGCAGGCAAGCCGTACAAGATTGTGGATGTCGCTGACATTCCGTCTGACCGCACCTTTCGCGCAGCATGGGAGTACGCATAAATGATCACCATCAACATCAACAAGGCCAAGACCATTGCGCACGATGTGCGCCGTGCGGCACGGGCTGAAGAGTTCAAACCGTTTGATGACGCTATCGCCAAACAAATCCCTGGTCAGGCACAGGGGGCAGAGGCAGAGCGCCAGAAGATTCGGGACAAATACGCCCAGATGCAAACCGCCATCGACGCCGCAGCAACTGTGGATGAGATCAAGGCCGCAATGCCCCAAAGGTAAGCCATGCCAATCAGTACCATTACGTCCAAAAGCACAACAGGGGTTATTTCCTCCGGCACAGCCGTGGCTTCAACGTCTGGTACGTCGATTAATTTCACCGGCATCCCGTCGTGGGTGAAGCGCATCACGGTGATGTTTAACGCTGTGAGTTTAAGTAGTACGGCACAAATTCTTGTCCAGCTAGGTGTTAGTGGAACGCCTACAACGACAGGATACAACTCAACTGCAAGTTATGTTACGACTGGGGCTGTTGGATACGCAGGACTTACATCAACATCTGGTTTTATTACACAGCTTGGTGCGTCCAATTACTCAATGTACGGGAGCATGACAATTTCAAATTTGTCAGGCAATTTATGGGTTTGTCAAGGTGTTTTGGCTAATGTAGTTGGAGTGCCTTACACCGTTATGAATGCTGGTAGTGCTGCACTTGGTGGCGTATTAAATATGATCCGCATTACCACCACCAACGGCACTGACACCTTCGACGCTGGCTCAATCAACATCTTGTACGAGTAAGTCATGGCCTACATTGGGAACCAACCACTCACAGCGGCCTTCCTGACTGACACGTTCAGCGGTAACGGCTCGACTGTCGCGTTCACCATGACGGTGGCTCCGGCCAACTCGTCCTCGATCATTGTTGCCGTCACGGGTGTGTTGCAGGACCCATCGACGTACTCTGTCTCGGGTACAACGCTGACCTTCTCTGCTGCCCCGCCAACAGGGACGAACAACATCAGTGTGCGCTACCTGGGCCTGCCTGCAAGTGGTGTTGTAACCACGGCCTACCGCACGGTCACAGAATTTACGGCCACCGCCAGCCAGACCACGTTCAGTGTGCCCTCATACACGGTGGGCTACGTGGATGTGTACAGGAACGGCGTGATGCTGGGGTCAGCCGACTACACGGCCACATCGGGCACAACGATTGTGCTGGCCTCGGGCGCAACGGCGGGCGATCTGGTTGAGGTTATCAGCTTCTATGTGTCGTCGGTTCTGAACGCCATCCCTGGCACGGCAGGCTCTGTGGGTACTACGTTCTTGGCCAACGCAAGCGTAACAAACGACAAGCTATCCCTGACGGCCAACGCGTCAAACATCATGACGGCGTTAAACGCCTCTGGTTCAGCGCCCATCTACGCCGCTCGGGCATGGGTCAACTTTAATGGCACTGGGACCGTGGCGATTCGTGCGTCTGGGAATGTAACGAGCATTACCGACAACGGCACGGGTGACTACACCGTCAACTTCACGACTGCGCTGCCGGATGCGAATTACACAATGGCGGGTTCTCTTGAAGGCACGTCCGACCCAGGTTCGGTATTTCCATATGCGGCAGGTGGTACAGGTACCGCTCCAACACTTGTTACAACAACTCAATACCGTATGCGTACAACACTCTCGGCCGATGCAAATTTTGTTTCGGTGGCATTCCACCGCTAAGGACCAACCATGAATCAACTTGACGCATTGGAGCAATCATGGCGCTGATCCTGTCAGGCACCAACGGCCTGTCTGATATAGACGGTTCTGCATCCACTCCTGCTATCAGGGGCACGGACACAAACACGGGTATTTATTTCCCCGGCAATGATCGGATTGGCTTTGCCGAGGGCGGCGTTCAGGTTGGTGAATTTGACGCCTCTGGCAACTTCCAGTTCAACTCGGGCTACGGTTCTACGGCTATCGCCTACGGCTGCCGCGCTTGGGTTAACTTTAACGGTCAAGGCACCGTGGCGATCCGGCGCAGCGGAAACGTCAGTTCAATCACGGATAACGGTACAGGCGACTACACAATTAATTTTACGACTGCAATGCCGGATGCGGATTATGCGTTTACAGTTGGTTTTAATAACGCCAATAACGCATTCCCAAGGGTATTTGCAACTTATGGCGAAACACCAACCGCAAGTGCTTTGAGGCTAAAAACGGCGTATACATCAAGTTTTGGATCGCAAGTGTTTGAAGATTATGACCGGCTTTGTGTAGCCATCCACCGCTAAAGGCCAACCATGACACAAGCAGCAGTATTAGGGGCAAACGCCAGCATCATGTCTACGCCTGTGGGCACAGCCCCAGGGTATATGGCCCGCGCTTGGGTTAACTTCAACGGTACGGGCACTGTCGCCATCCGGGCGTCTGGCAACGTGTCGAGTATCACAGATAACGGTACTGGTGACTACACGGTGAACTTTACAGTTGCGATGTCAGATGCAAATTATGTCATTGTTGGTTCTACGGTCGGTTCTGACAATGGTGCTACTTTTGTTGATTCAAGGGGCGCTGCTCCGACTACTGCTGGCGCAAGATTTGGCACATGGTCAACAATTGCTGGATCAACAGCAGATCGTAACTTTGTCAATATTGCCATCTTCCGCTAAAGGCCAATCATGCCATTAACTCAAGTTGACCAAGGACTGCTGGGCCAGTACGCGCAGTACACGGGCTTCAAAAACCGCATCATCAACGGCGCGATGGTGATTGACCAGAGGAATGCTGGGGCGAGTGTTACGCCGGGAGTAACTGGAGCGTACGCAGTTGATAGATGGTTTTCAAACGAAGATACCGATGGCGTAATAACAGTTGAACAAGTTGAAGACGCGCCAGCGGGGTTTTATCAGTCAGCAAAAGTCACTGTTACTACTGCTGACGCATCGCTTGGCGCATCTCAAAACAGTCAGTTTCGCCAAGCTATTGAAGGTAACAACGTAGTTGATTTAAATTGGGGGTCTGCTAACGCAGCCGCAGTTACATTATCTTTTTGGGTTAAATCATCATTGACAGGTACATTTGGCGGTTCTCTCAGAAATGCAACGCCTGACCGTTCTTATATTTTCCAATATACAATTTTTGCCGCAAATACTTGGGAACAAAAAACAGTAACTATTACTGGAGATACTTCAGGAACATGGGGCGCTGGCACTGGGGTTGGTATATATATAACTTTTGATCTTGGTAGCGGTACAGATAGAAACGGAACAGCCAATCAGTGGCAGGCTGGAAGTCTATTAAGAACATCATCAAATATATCTATTATTTCTACGCTTAACGCCACATGGCAAGTCACCGGAGTCCAACTGGAAAAAGGCTCTACCGCCACATCGTTTGATTACAGGCCGTATGGGACTGAGTTGATGCTGTGTCAGAGGTATGCGTTTGATGTAAATGGCTCCAATGGTATCTACGGGGCAGGATCAGGAACAACTAATGTAACAACAAGATTTGTTTTTCCTGTCCAAATGAGGGCAGGCCCTACAGTGAGCATAAGCAGTGCAGGCAGCGCCTTGTACTCCGATGACTTTGCTGCAAACGTAACTGCAACAACTTCAACTTACACAATGGGTGATTCCACTACAACCAACTGTCGAATGACTGTTGGCGGGTTTACCGGCGTAACAAATGGCAGGGCATATGGCGGTATTTCTGGCGCTGGAACAGCAAGAATTACATTTTCTGCGGAGTTGTGATGTACAAATTAAATATGTTTTTGGGTCGAATTACAAGTGTGACGAGGCTGTCCGATGGCGCCAGCATCCCCTTTGACCCCGACAACACCGACTACCAGAAATACCTTGCGTGGCTTGCAGAAGGCAACCAGCCGCTGCCTGCTGATAATTAATCATGTTCGGAATCGCAAGCTTTGCCCAAACCCCGTTTGCCTCACTGGCAGGGCAGGCTTTTGTCTTTTCCTTGTCGGAGAACCTGAACTCCGACGACGCCAGCACTCAGGTTTCCGCCTTCCTGCAATCCATCACTGAGCCGATCACCGAGAGCGACATTGAGATCACGGGCAACGCGCTGTTCATTGCCACAATCAACGAGCCGTTTACAGCAGATGATGCTAGCGCCCAAGCGTCAACGTTCTTGCAGTCCATCAGTGAGAACTTCAACCCGGCAGATGTCATCGCCATCTCGGCTCAGTTTGCCCAATCGGTATTTGAGAACGCAAACCTTGCCGACACCCAGAACGTCTTCTTTGCCTTTGGCCAGACCCGCACCGAGAACATTTTGGAGGTGGCGGACTTCAGCACCCAGCAGTCGGCGTTCTTCCAGTCCATCACAGAGCCAAGCACCCTCAACGACACCCCTGTAATCACCGCCCAGTTTGCTCAGTCTGTGTCTGAGGCGGTGACGATGAACGACTTCCGGGCCATTGCCGCGCAGTTTGCCCAGGCTGTGACGGAAGGGATGACGGTTGAGGACGCCGCCACAATCATCAGCGTTTACACGGACTCCATCGTCGAGAACTTTGGGGCTGCGTCTGTTGAGGCGGCGGTTATAAATCTGCTGGTCAGCATCACCGAAAACCTGAGCGCCAACGACATCCGTACCGTGGCGGCGGGCTTCAATGTGGCCGTGTCTGAGAATGCAGTTCTGGCAGACAGCTTTGGGGTGGGTGGCTGGGTCAAGATCATCAGCACGCAGAATGCCGACTGGGCTGACATTGCCAGCAGCCAGACCCCTGGGTGGGTTCACATCACGGACAGCCAAAGCCCAGGATGGGTTGACATCTCCAGCAATCAAACCCCAGGTTGGTCTTCAATAGATGACAGCCAGAACCCAAACTGGCAAAATATCAATAACCCTCAGTGAGGAACCGTTATGTCCACCTACTCCCCCAGCCTGCGCATTGAGCTTATCACCACGGGTGATCAGGCCGGTACGTGGGGCAACACAACCAACACCAACCTTGGCACCCTGATCGAGTCGTCAATTGCCGGGTACACCTCGGTGGCGGTGGCTTCAGCCAATCAAGCGTTTACGGCACTTAATGGTGCGCCGGACGAAGCGCGGCACATGACGATTGCCTTGACCACCTCGACGGGTGCCAACTTCGCGGTGTACGCACCCCCGGCAGAAAAGACCTACGTCATCTACAACGCCAGTAGCTACGTAGCCACGATCTACAACTCGACGGTGCTCGGCAACACAACGGCTGCGGGCACTGGAGTGGCCATCCCGGCGGGTAAGACCATGACGGTCTGGTCTGAGGGCACCAACTTTCGGGTGCAGAACGATCACATCATTGGCACGGTGGTCGGAAACGTCACAGGAAACCTGACCGGGAACGTGACCGGAAACGTGACCGGCAACCTTAACGGGAATTTAACCGCCACCGCCCCAACAGCAAACACCGCTGCGTTTGGAACGAATACCACGCAGGTTGCCACTACTGCATTTGTTCAGGCGGCACTCCAGGCACTGCATCCGATTGGGTCCATTTACATCAACGCCACCAACGCAACCAACCCAGGCACACTGCTTGGCTTTGGCACTTGGACTGCGTTTGGAGCAGGCCGCGTGCCGGTTGGCTTCGATGCGGGCAACGCTTTGTTTGACACCGCAGAAGAAACTGGCGGCTCCGCAGATGCGATTGTGGTAAGCCACACTCATACAGCAACCTCGACTGTTACAGACCCAGGGCATAACCACTCCGCACAAAGCCAAAACGCACCATCATTTGGCCAGCCTGCTGGAGGCGTTCCTCAATCTTCTGGATTTACTGGCACATCCACAACAGGCATAACGGTGGCAACCACTGTGGCATCCGCTGGTTCTTCTGGCACCAACGCCAACTACCAGCCGTACATCACTGTATATATGTGGAAGCGCACCGCGTGATAATTTATGATCGACCCGATAAGCGCCCTTGCTGCGATATCGTCAGCGGTTGAGCTTGTAAAAAAGGTCGCCGCAACGGTTGATGATGTCACTTCGCTCGGGCCGGTGCTGGGAAAATATTTTGATGCCAAAGCCGACGCCATCGAGGTTGTCCAAAAGTCGCAAGAGGGTGGTTTTAAGGGGTCCGCGTTAGGTAAGGCGCTTGAGTTGGAAATGGCCATTGAGCAGGCCAAGCAGTTTGAGGAACAGATCAAGATGCTGTTTTTCCAGGCAAACAAGATGGATGTCTGGATGAGGATTGCGGCTCGGGCGCAGCGGATGGAAGCAGACGCAGCCCATGCGGCAAGGCGTAAGAAAGAAGCCGCGAAGAAACGGCAGCAGGAGTTGGATGAGTTGTTCATTATTTTGATCGGTGCGTTGGTGGTGTTTGTCGTTATCGGCGCAACTGTTTGGTTCATCGTGGAAGCCACAGCGCAAGGGAAATAAAATGGCTGAAGAAACCGCAAAGAGTGCATTGATCGAAAAGATTGCGTTTGCTTTGCTGCCGCTGCTTTTTAGCTGCGTGGTGTATCTCATGTCGGCGCTTTCAAACCTGAGCCATGAGGTCACCATCTTGAACAGCAAGATCAGCCTTGTGGTGACAAGCGACAACAAACAGGCCACCAACACCGGGGCCGAGTTGGCCAGGGAGCGGCTGCGTCAAGACCTGTCAGCGGAAATCCAAAAGAACCGCGATGACATCCAGTACAACCGCCAAAAGATTGCAATCATTGAAGCCAAAATGGAGAAAAGATAATGCTGTCCCTCATCTCTACCCTCGGCGGCCTGCTTATTTCCGGCCTGCCCAAACTGCTGGATTACTTCCAAAACAAAGCCGACCAGAAGCACGAGCTTGCCCTAGCCCGGATGCAAAACGAGCGTGAGTTGGCTCTGGCCGCCCAGGGGTATGCCGCCCAACAGAAGATTGAAGAAATCCGCACCGACCAAGTAATGATGCAAACCGAGGCGCAGATGACGGAAGCTGCGCTCAAGCACGATGAAAAGGTGTTGGACAGGGCCAGCCAGTGGGTGGCAAACTACGTCGGCACCGTGCGCCCAACCGTGACGTATATCTTCGTGCTGGAGTTGGTGTTGATCAATTTGTTTTTGTGTTACTACCTGTACACAAACCCAGGGATGATTAAAAGCATGGACGATGTGCTGCGGTACTCGGACATTATTTTTAGTCCCGACGAAATGGCCATGTTGGGTGGGATCATTGGGTTTTGGTTTGGGACCCGGACCTGGGGCAAGAAGTGAAACTTAGCAAGGTTGGCGCTGATCTGATGCATAAGTACGAGGGGTTTAGAAACCGCCCGTACCTGTGTCCGGCGCATATCTGGACAATTGGTTATGGCCATGTGCTGTACCAAGAACAGATTCGCCTGCCGATGATGCGGCCAGAAGGCAAGACCCAGGCCGACATCCCCATGATCCGCAGGGAGTATCCATTAAAACCGGAGGACAACCGTGTCTGGTCCAAGCAGGAAATTAATGATCTCTTCGACGCGGATGTCGCAAGTTTTGAACGTGGTGTTCTTCGACTTGTGCCCGGCAGTGTTGGCAGTCAAGGCCGCTTTGACGCTTTGGTCAGT
>Ga0129333_10006003_pt1 | contig 11461 bp, 6 predicted proteins | sample CPB6_08_DNA_FD_94474 | JGI IMG/M metagenome (GOLD analysis project Ga0129333, IMG submission 94474) | Freshwater to marine salinity gradient microbial communities from Chesapeake Bay, USA - CPBay_Sum_0.6_0.8_DNA | ecosystem: Environmental > Aquatic > Marine > Coastal | place: USA: Chesapeake Bay...
CTACTTGAAACTGATGCTAATAATTCTCTTGCTTGAGATAACTTAGGTCCTGGTACTGTTACAGTTTCTGTAGAGAAATCTAAACGATCTATAGTACAAACACGAGTAGGAGTAAACCCGCCACCAAAATAACCATAAAGTCCACTTTCAGGCCAACTTGCGAAGTTTTTATTGTCTACATTTAATACTTGTCTTTTATAAACTTTTTTAAGACCAAAAACTCCGATTGCCATTTACTTACTCTTCTGAATAAACATGAGAACCAACATGGGATAATCGTATAGAAGTATTTAACCAAGCAGTACATCCAACACTTTTTGCTCTTTCAAAAAAAGAAAAATCTTCTGGCAAATAACTCATATCTTTTTTTAGTTCAAGAAAGTAATGATGGGAATTATGATATTCTTTTTCTGTTGGAGGATATGAACTATTATTTGTTGCTGGAAAATATTTTAGTTCTTCATCATATTTATGACGAATATTCTCAAAAACTTTACGATGAATAAGTGCGAATCCAAATCCAATATTTTCAATTTTTACTAATTCCCCATCAGAAACTTTTGGATTTGAAATATTGTAATTATATCTCAGAGGTATTCCTTTCATTGGATATGCCCCGCAAACAATATCTTTATTACTTTTGAGTAACTTAAAAACATCATCGGGAGTAAATCCAACATCAGCATCAATGAATAAAATTCTTTCATACTCCGTATTGTTTATGAAAAAATTTGACATTCTTGACCGCGCTTTTGTAACCAAACTCTCATTTGCCATTGTCAAAAGTCCATGATCAACTCCGGCAGTTCTTAGTTCCTTTCCAAGATTAAAAAGACCTTTTGCAGTTTTGTCACTTACCATTCCACCATAACATGGCATTGCAATTAGGACTGACATTATACTAATAACTCCACATTAAAAGAGATTGAAATACGTTCTTCGTCACTTTGATTTGGGTCCACAAAATGCGGTAACCAAGAAGGGAATAAAATTAATTGACCCACTTCGGGTTGATGAGAATAATGATTATTGTTTATTAAACAACTACTCTGAAAATCCATTAATTTTGATGGTCTAGGGTCTTCAAAAGTAATTGGTGAAGAATTTTTAAAAACAGAAACATAATACACAGCACTCATCCAACCAGTAGGATGAACATGCGTAAAATTGTAACCACCTTTGGGATTGATATTTCCCCACATGGATCTAATTACAAATTCTGGACGATTTTGTGAAATATCTGAGATAATTGACTGGATTATGTAAGAAGATTTTTGTAAGAGGGGGTTAAAAACTTCATTTTTCCAAAGAGTATTTTCACTTTGCCATCCATTTCTGTTACTATGAACCACACTTTTATGAGATAAACTGAGATTTAGTAATTCTTTTTTATAATTTTCATTTTCTTTTTTATTATAAATGTCAACAAAATAAAGATCAGTAGGAAATAAATTCCTATGTTTAATATTAAACATATTAAGTTTGTATTAAAATATTGATATTATATCACGAAATATACCTTCCAGCAACTGTAACTCCGACAGTCCCTGCAGAACTTGCATTGACTAAAATAGAATCATCCTTCACAAGATATTTTGGTCTTTGGCAAATCTCAATTGTAGAATTTTTTGGAATGGTTAGATTATATGCTAGATAACCTTGCCTAATGCCGGTTGTTGATATTTGACCTACAGTTCCACCTTTAAAAATTGAAACTGTCACATCTACATCAATATTATCACTATAATTACACAAATGTATTGATTGAATTACAGAAGCACTTGTTGATGAGACAAAAACCTCTTGTTCAGTTGGGGTCGCAATTCCTACACTAAGAGCAGTGATTGTCGTACCAAATCCAACGTAACTTGTATCATTTTTTGTAGAAAAAACAATAAATGCATCAAGACCTCCATCGTGACCAGTTGCAGTTGTTCCGATTCCAGATAATGCTTGAAGCCTAATCATATCCTGAGGACCAGCAACAGTAGGTTGCTCTAATAATTCAACTGCACTTTGATATGGAACTATTACTTTATTTGCAATTGGTACTTGATTCCAAGAGTTTGATCCTGTATTAAAATCATGCCTTCCACTGATATAAAGTTCATTACCAGACTTGTTGCAAACATGAATGGATTCAATTACATATTCTTTATTCGCAGTTGAAGGAAAACTATATGCTATTCCAGGTCCAATAAAAATATCACGATTTCTTATACGTTGGGATTCTGCAGTTGAAATTCCAGCAGTTCCAATGCCAGTTGCAATACCAGAGGTAACTGAAACATAAATTGAAGTTGTTATTCCGGTATCAAAAGTTCCAGAACCACCCGGAACTATATTTACCCAAGTAACACCAACACCAGTGGATTGAAGCACCTGCCCAGTAGATCCCGTAGTTGCACCAGAACTAACAAATATAGCTCCAGATAAACTTAATCCTACACCAATAAAATTTCTACTGTCATCAATAACAGTATTATTGCTAATTTTAATAGCCATCTTCGTGTTCCCACTCGGCGTTTCTTATTATTTAGAGTTCTTTAACTCTTCTACTTCTAATTTTAATTCTTTTATTGCTTCTATAAGAACACCAATAATACCATTATAATTTACTGTTTTTGGATTATCGCCGTTCACAAGTTCAGGTAATACTTCTTCAAGTTCTTGTGCGATCACGCCTATCGAAGGTTTGTGAGTTTTTTTCCATTCAAACCTAACCCCACGTAAATTATTCACAACATCCAAACCGTTTGTAAATGTTTGAATATTATTTTTTAAATTGATATCAGATGTCGAATTAATATCTGCACAAGTAATTATTCCAGATACTTTTACATTGCCAACCACATCAAGTTTTGATGATGGATTTGTGGTTCCAATTCCAATATTAGAAAGTGCATGAATACCTGCAGCAGTTTGAGTCCAATAACTGTCAGAAGCGAAAGAGTTGATTGTTACAGAACCAGTTCCATTAATAGGACTTATTGAAACATTTGTTCCTGCTACAATTTGGGTTACAATACCAGCAAGATTAACTCCAGAACCACTATACGAACTAGCGGTTACAATACCATCAATATTGGCATTACCAATTACATGAAGTTTTGATGTTGGATTTGTGGTTCCTACACCAACAGAACCAGAAACATAAGTACCACCAGTTACTTGTAGTCTTTGTGATGAGGTTCCAGTAGTAGTTGCTGAACCTATAAGAACATTACCACCATAAGCATTTAATGCTAGATTTTTCTTTATTGTATTTGTTCTATTAATTGTCTCAATAGAAATGGTATCAGTGGTGGAGGGGTCAGCATAAGTAAGAGTATAGACATCTAAACCATCATTACCCCCCATGCGGGCAACACCAATTAAATCAAATTTAGATAATGGATTTATTGTTCCAATCCCAATAGATCCAACACCACTAATAACTACTGATTGCGTAGAAGCAAAACCAACTTGTAGTATTCCATTTGGATTTGTAGTTCCTATACCAACAGAACCAGAAACGTAAGCGCCTCCGGTTACTTGAAGTCTTTGTGCTGAGGTTCCTGTGGTAGTTGCTGAACCAATTAACACTGGACCATTTGCAAATGTAGAAACACCAACAACTTGAAGTCCTTGAATTGTACCAATACCGGAAATAGATAATCCGGTACCTACTATATTTTCTATAATTGCTGTAGTACTATTGAGGTTCGTTATAGTTCCTGTAGTACTATTGAGAGTCGTTATAGTTCCTATGGTGCCACTAATAGATGCGAGAGTACTAATACCCGAAATAGATAATCTAGTACCTACTATGTTTGTTATAGTTCCTGTAGTGCCATTGAGAGTTGTTATGGTTGCAAAACCAGAATTAATTTGCCCATCAAAAGTTGTTGCTGTTATGATGCCAATGAACTTAGAATCGCCATAAACATGAAGTGTTGATGTTGGATTTGTAGTTGCTACACCAACATTACCAGATCCATCTATTGTAAAGCGATATAATCCAGCATTATTATCATAAATTGAGAACTTACCTTGACCATTTCCAGCAAGTCCACCACTACTTTGAAGTAACCAGGCATTGCCTCCAGTATTACCATTATCAAGTTTTATAGAAATTTGTCTAGAATTTGGTGAATAAAAATGTAAGGTTCTATGAGAAACACCTTCACTGATAGTTGATGTTGGTGTAATAGTTCCAAGACCAATATTACCATTGGTATCAAGAACAAAACTTCTAATTGTTCCAGCATAACCAATTTGGAAAGGTTGAATTGGATTTGTGGTTCCAATACCAACAGAACCAGAAATATAAGCATTGTCAGTTACTTGAAGTCCTTGAATTGTACTAATACCCGAAATGGATAATCCTGTACTAATTAAATTACTAAAAGTTCCTATAGTTCCACTAATAGATGTAAGAGTGCTAATACCCGAAATAGATAACCCAGTACCTATTATATTTGTTATAGTTCCCGCATTATAATTTAATGTATTGCCAGAAAGAATATTAATTGTACTTCCACTTGAGACATAAATGTTCGTAGCACCAATTCCACCATTGACATGTAAGGTATATTTTATGGATGTAGTTGCAATACCAACCTGATTTGTTGAGGCGTTTGCAAGAATAAGTCCGGTACTTACCTCAAGACCATTCTTGATTACAAAATTTTTATTAACTGACATGGGGTTTCACTCTCCACCCTTTCTAGTTATTTATAAATATAATTAAAGTGTTAGAGTAAATATGGCATCGCAAGTTTTAAGCGGATCCAGTAATGTTTCATATACAAACAATACTGGACAAAATGTAAGAATTATAATTAATTATATGGCAAATCCATCTGCCATGAGTTGGACATCAACAAGTGGAGGATCAGTAACACCAGTATTACCAAATAGTGTCGGCGCCATCGGCAGAAATCTTGCTTTTAATAATGGTCTATCTGGATATACTGGAGCATTATCTGCAAATAATGGTGCAAACATAGAAGGATATGAAAGTACTAATTTTGCGCTTCCAACAGAAATAATGCTTGCGCCTGGACAAACATTTTCAGCAACTTGCGGTCCTCACAATATTGTGGTCATTCCAGAAAACGGTTAATCAGATTGGGATACTAAATCCACGAGTTGTGAATGGATAAGGTGTTGATGAGTTATTATTAAAATAGATACGATTATTCGCGTCGTCATAAGTCACTGTAATACCTGTTTGTATGCCAGCATTAATCGCGGCTCCTATTGCATCCTGAGCTCTTTCGTTTGTAAAATATAAATTGCCAGATCCTTCTGCAAGATAATCAGTATTGGAAAGAATTTGAGAAACAATAGTAGATGGTGTTGTCCAGTCAAGAACACCAGACCCCGTAGTATATAAAATACTATTCGCTGTTCCTACAGTGTTTGGTAGAGTTAAAGTATAATCTGATCCAAGTTCGGATACTTTAAATCCAGCGTAGTTACTTCTATTATTTTCATAAATTCTTATTTCACCAGTAACTGCAGAATTTCCAATAACATCAAGAGGAGCAATCGCTGTTAATGTATTGATACCAATATTACCATTAATATCAATAATAAATGGTGTTGTATCATTTCCAACACTATCAACTCTTACAATATTTCCAGATCCACTAGTAGATTTAATTCGAAGTGCTTCTGTTGTTGTTGATATAATATCAAGTTTTGCTGTTGGTGAAGAAGTGTTGATTCCAATTGAATTTGATGCAATTAAGTTAGAACCGTCAAATGTGAGAGCAGAACTTCCTCCAAAGAATCCACTATTGTTAAATTGAATAGAATTAATAGGAAATCCCGGAGACGCAACACCACCACCTGCAGTAGCATCAAAAGTTATACTAGCAATTCCTGCATTTTGAATTGCATTAATTGTTACACCATAACCAATAAAATTAATTTCAGTTGCAATACCTGCAAACACTTTATTCAAACCTAGTCCAGTAGAAATTCCTACTTTAAGCGGACTTGCCTGAAAAGTAACTGTTGCAATACCAGAAGATGCACTAAATTCGCTAGTGATTGTTGCTCCAATTCCAGAAACAAAATTAATAAGAGTTGCAATACCTAAGAATGATCCTCCAGAAGAAACTCCAACTCTTGAATCTTCAAAATTGCCAACATATCCAAATTTTTCCCATTGATTATTATTCGTATAAACCCATCCAATATAATCATTAGTAGTGGGAACTGCATTATATTGAACATCACCGGCATTTCCAGCAAGAATTGGTGTAGAAATTCCAATAGTATATTTTCTAGAAACTAATTGATCGCCTTGCAAGAATAGTGATTTTGCTTCTATACCCTTATTAGAAGTTGATGTGATTTTATTATTAAAAACCACAGGTCCATCAAACTCAGAAATAATATTAGAATCTGGTCCACCCTCAACTCTAAGAGAACGACTGATAGATGCTTCAAGAGGAGTAAGAACATCAAATCCAATATTTAAACTACCAGATCCAATGTCTTCACCTGTTATTGTTGGAATTGGAGTATCAAATACTTCTTCTTGACCTGTTGCAGAATTAACTTTTTTATTTCCAACATAAAAATCTCCATCAGCATTCATACCAGTAAATACTACAATACCACCACTTTGTTTTGTGGATTGTGAAAGAAGTTCTTCCTGCGCACTAATTGTACGATCTTGTCTTTCTGGGAAAGCAGTAGAATAATTTCCTGGTCCAAATCCAAGATATTCAAATGTATGACCTGAAGCACGAATGATAGAATTGCGACGGAATTCTATTGGTCTAGGACGAATTTTTTTGACTACAGAACCAGAAACATGAGAATTTCTACGAGTTCCAAGTAATCCACGGAATACAGAAATAGTTGAAGAAGTTACATTACTCTTAATTCTTACAATTTCCTCATCAATTAATAGATAGTCACCAAGATTTAAATCAAGTGATGTTGCATTTGTAATACTAATAGAGGTTGCATTTGCATCACTTATTATTGAACTTAAAGTAGTTGTAATACCTGCATACTCGCAATATTGTCTCCCACCAAGATTTTCATTTGTTTTAAGTATATTGCCACCACTTGAAACAAATCCAGGAATATATGCAAATTTATTTCCTGCAGTAGAAGAATTAGTACTAATACCAATATTTACAGTAAATGTTGTTAATCCAACTGTCTTCTTAACAACAAAATCACCATTTAAATTAGAATTTTCAGCACCACCTAAACGAATTTTATTATCAACGTTTAGTCCATGATTCTGATTAGTTGTTATTGTTGCAATTCCAGTAGTATTATTATATGCAAAAGAAGAGATGCTTAAAGTTGCTCCAGTAATAACTGCATTAGAATTTGCAGTTGCGGTTATACCGATTCCAGTTGTTGATGGAGATGAAATAGCATCTGCAGAAATGACAGATATTGATTTACTACTAGAAATTCCACTTACACGATAAATTGTATTATATTGATCATACTGTTCATATATTCCATTTACAACTAGACTGTCATTTATGTTGTTGTAAATTCCAGTAACACTGACAATACCTACAGAAAATGCAGTGGTGGTTGCAATACCAACGATATTTAATTGGTCACCAACACTATAGGCACTACCACCATCCATAATTTTAACTGAATTGATAGTGCCAGCCGCACTTACAGTTACTCTAACGGTTGCATTATATCCATTTGTGGAAGAGACATTTTCAAGCTTTGCATTATAATATGTTTTTTGAGATGCCGATCCATCACCATATCCATTACCTGCATTAATAATTGATAATGTTGTAACACGATTAAGTCCATGATCATATTCAGTATATAATGTATGAGTAGTTCCAGCGGCTCCAGATATAATATCAGTTAATCCAATACCAATATTCAAATCACCAATTTTCTTTTCAAGCGTTTCTCTTGTAATGCTATTTTGAGGTTCATTGACAACAACCTGCCCAACAGGACTTGGTAATGCAAAAGAAATAGAAGGTTTTGGATCAGAATTTGGATTATCTCTATTTGTTTGTGGATAAAGATTTTGTACAGGTTGTGAAAAACTTAAATCACTAAATGGAGAAACTGTTGGAGAATTTGAGGAGTTTAAAACAAATAGATGATATACTCCATCTTGCTCCCCAGGAATATATTGCTGAATCTCTTGTGATCTATAAATGTAATAAATGTTTGAGAATTTCTTTCTCTTAAAATATGGAAGAGATGTAGTTCTTACAGAAGTATCATTTGTAAAAGTGCCGGGATTTGTTGTTAAATCAAATTTAAATTCTTTTGAATTTGAAATATTAGTAACAGTAAAAGTTCCATTGAACCCAATATCTTTTGTGCCGGAGGTATTATTTGTACTTGTTACATTCAAAATTTCGACTTGAGATCCAACACTTAGATCATGGGGCAATTCTGTTCTAATTGTTGCCGTTGAACTTACCCAAGTTGCATCAGCAATAATTCTTTGATTTCTAAGTTGTGTTGAATTTGAAAGAGTTACTGCTGTAGGACTAAACTGATAAGAAACTTCTGTACTTGTCGATCCAATAGATGCATTCGATTCTTGAATTACATACCCATCAAGTGGAGGTCTTGCAGTAATTGGAGAATCTGATGGTATTACATAACGTAAACGATAGACAGTATCACCAATATTGCGAGTATCTGGTCTTCTTTTAATGTAAGTTCTGGGTGTAGCCGCACCAAGTCCAGAAACCCCTAATGATGATAAAGTAGAATATATGTTATTGTTGGAAGAAACATTAATGTACCACTGTCCTTGAGAAGAATCATATTGAATTGGATGTCCAACATCTCCAGTTTTTTTGTCAGATACTCTACTTATAATACTTAAAGTTCCTCCTTTATCATTGATAGTAATTGCAGAATTACTAATCGCATCATTTAATGTCTGTGCCAGTTTGATTTGATTTGGGTTGATTGTGGCAACAGTATCTGTAATTGCGTAATAAATTTGATTTGAGTCTACTCCATCAGGAAGTTGTCCAGTGCTAGAAATTACACGAACAGATTCTCCATTAATTAAATTGTGATTTGTTTCTAAAGTAAATATATTACTGGAAATGCTGTTTATTCCTACGCTACTTCTACCAACAATTACTTTCTTTTCACTAATTACATTGGAAGTGTTTGGCATCACAACACTTGCAGAAAATTCTGTATTAATTCCAGAACTTGTAATCAGAACATTCAAACTTTCATTTACTTTTGCACCCAGTCTATATCCTTCAAGAACTCCTTCTGGAGGAACTCCTGAATTTTTTTGTTCATAAAGATATAAATGAGATGATATTCCAACAGAAGTTGTTACGCCAACATCAATTGATAAAAATTCAACAGAAATTTCTTCAGTTTCTAATACTTTTGGTGGAATAATATGTGTAATATATCCAACATCATCTCTTACAAACGCTTCTTCTCTAAATCCAGATGCTACTAATGCTTTTGCGCCAAAATTGGAATTTGAATTATTAATTGATTGGTCACCACCAGATTCTGATAGAAAATGATTTGCATATCCAATGGCAAAAACAGATACTAATTGAAGGTATGCATCATTTGAACATTTAATATGATAATTTTCATAAGAGGGTTTAAATCTAGCGCGAGAATCTGTATGTATATTTTCGTTACCAGAAGCAATAGTATCTTGATAATTTCCTGACGTAGAATTGTATTTTACAAATGCATTATTGTCTTTCTGAAGACCGATTCCAGTAAATTGAGCAACAACCATGCTCTTAAAACCATCTGCTTTATTTCCATCGGCATGAAGACCGCACATGCCATATACAGATCTCATTGACACATTAAATATATAAGGAGATGCAGAAGTTACTGTATCAACAGAGATATTTAAAGTTGATGCAATAACAGATGGAAGTGGATTTATAGGTGAGTTTTGTACTTGATATACAATTTGAGTGGGACTATTTACTTGACTTACAACATACTGCCCATCATATCCAGCAGACCCAACACCCTCAATACGAATTGGAGTATCTACATCAAGACCAGCTAGAGAATTTGCAAGAGTAACTGTAATATTTGTTGTTGGAGTTATTCCATCACCAGCTCTGATACTAGTAATACCAACTTCCGAACCACGAGATCCAACAATACGGTATTCATCAATTTTAGGTTGAATATCAAGAGATGATGAAGGATAATCTGGTTGAATTTCGCGACCAGAAGAAGATCCATATACTAATCCAATTTTTTCATAATACATGTCCAGATCAGTTCTAGTTGTAGAATATGTCTGGAAATCGTCATTAATATTTACGCCATTTACACCATCAGCATATTCAAATACTGTAAGTTTATGGTGAGAAAAGTTTGGAACAAATGTATTTGTAGTATAATCTTTATAGCAAATACCATTTGGATTAGAATCCAAAACAGTAAACTGCCATAAGTAGCAAGCACCAGTTACACGAAATACAGCGGATCTTTCGATAGCATCATTTTCTGGATTTGGAACATACTTAGGGCGTATTCTTGTTTTTCTTAAGTCTAAACCAACAATAGAAGTGCCTCTAGGAATAATAACTCCACCATGAACAGAATTCAATTTGTAAAGAGCATTATTTTCTGTTTCTAAGTCATAATTGGTTGTTAAGTCCCATGCAGGTAAATTATTGGAAGTTGCACCACTTCTAAGACGATAATTATTTGCTCCATCAGGAATCCATCCCGGACGATTATCTACTATATGATCTCCCGGATAAAGTAAAATAGTCGTTTTTTCAAATCTATCATTGTCCAAACCTCTTTGATATGAAAATCTAGAGGACTCTACAAGTGCTCTTTGTATTGTCCTAAAGGGACGCGTTAAACTATTTCCTTGATTTTCAATACTATCTGTTGCATCAAGACTATTTGGATCAACATATATAACATTCCCGCGAACAGATTTCAGAAAATTTTCCAGGCGTGAAAGACCCATCTTATTAATACTTATAGTTTCCGTTATAAGTTATTTATTCACAAGAAAACCTCCTACAAGAGGAGGTTTTACAAGTCACACGGAAGGAGTTTGGTTAAGTATCGCCAGAGTTATTATACCACTTCTCTTCTTTCCAAGTCAAGTCTTTTTGAAGTTGCTCATCAAATACCATCAAGTATCTATGTTTACGACTTCTTTCTCTCCATTGACCTTCAGATCCCTTTACTTTACCACGTGAATGCTTGGTACCGTCTGCATAGTAGAAATCTTTTTTTGCATCTGTAAGACCATAATACTTAAAGTTGCAAGCCCGATAAATTGTACCACTATGAAAGTCATTATCAGCATATGAGAGGATTGCTTTAACTTTAGTATCCTTTCGTAACTGTCTAATCGCTTTTGAAACGAACCAAGAAGTGATATTATACTCGCTCTGTTGAGTTTGTGGATGAATGCAGAGTCTTGAGAGTTCGAAAAGTCCTTGTTGTTCATTTC
>Ga0129333_10006004_pt1 | contig 11460 bp, 11 predicted proteins | sample CPB6_08_DNA_FD_94474 | JGI IMG/M metagenome (GOLD analysis project Ga0129333, IMG submission 94474) | Freshwater to marine salinity gradient microbial communities from Chesapeake Bay, USA - CPBay_Sum_0.6_0.8_DNA | ecosystem: Environmental > Aquatic > Marine > Coastal | place: USA: Chesapeake...
ACCCGCTAGTGACAAAACTGACAAAATCTGTTGCCGAGCGTCTTTTTGAATATTGTCACTTTTGTCACCTTGCATACCAGCACTTTTTAGCGAACGCAGTAACGTGAGATAGCTCATCTCGTCACCTGCTGAGTTGCTTTGTAAACGGGCTCAGAGGGTCGGCCGACCGTTAAGGATTCAAGTCTAAGTTCCTTCAACCAACCATACTCTGCTAATAATTGACAGGCTGCTTTAACGCTCGAGCTTTCCCCTAAACCGCTCCAATTTCTCCGATAAACATCACGGGCTGAGAACACGTCAGGCAACTCACCTCGTTTAAGTCTTCCAAGCAGACGATGGGCGGCATCAGTTTCGGGCGCGGTTGCAGCGTGGTAGGCCCGCCTCGCGTGTGGTTCAAGGTACTCGAGCCAGGAGAGTGCTTTTGCAAGGCTATAAACACTGATCGACGTGGCGGTTGGTTCGTCACACACAGATAAGATTAAGCTAAGCTTTCCCAAAAGCGCTGGGTATTTTGAAAGGTGGTTTTCGAGCGCTTCTGCTTCAATATTTGCTTGCCTCGTATTCATCCATGTTTTATACCAATCGACAAAAAGTCCTTGAGCTTGAGGTGCAAATCTCAGATGAGGCACATCGGTAAGTTCGTCGCGCTGACCTAACCCGTGAAGAGGTTCTGAAATTCGTGTGAAGAGCGCAAAAGCTTGCTGCCTTGCTTGCAGATCAGGCTTTCGATCACAGTACTCAAACCGAGTAGAATCCGGCCACACTAAAAGTTGAAATCGCTGAAGCAATCCATCAGCCTGCTCACCGCGGGTGGCTCCGCGAACGTAGCGATTAAGCGGGCCTGGCTGAATACTTCCCACAACTGAAAGAGCGAACTTAGGAACGGTTGTTACGCCTCGCCCAATTCGGTCTGATCTAAAACCTTCTCGGCCTGTCCAACCAGATAAGAACAATCCACGCCCTAGTGCGTTGCGTTCATCCTCCAAGTTTCGAAGCAGTGCCGACAGTTCGTCTCGCTCAACCAAGAGGCCCTCGGGATTATCCCGAAGTAGCTCTGTGAGCGCCTCTGGCGTCGAATCTGAGGTCAAAAAGCATCTTGCTATCGGCTTGGTCGGTTCTATCAAGTCAAGTGAAATCGTTGCGCTCGGCGATCGGTCTAACTCTTTTGCAAACTTACGCCGTTGTGCGTCAGATCTAATTTTGAATAGCGACTCGTCTTGCTTATACCGATCTAACTCTGCACCGTGTTCATAATCAGCATGAGCCTGAAGCAGCTTCAAGAATCGAAGTCCTTCGCTCAACGCTGGACTCTTTAATGCAGCTGGGTTGCCAACAATGCAGCCCCACAGATTGGCGTGTTCAGACCAATCGGATTCAGCCTTAAGCCTGATGGCTAGTTTTCGGCCGATTAAACTTCCTGCAGCGCACATGGCAGCGACGGCAGCGTATTCCGGCGGGAATCGCGCAACATCGGCAGCATCTTCAATCCACCCCCTCATCGAGTCAGGTAGCACCTCCGTTGGAAAGCTAGGAACCGAAGGCATCGTTGGAAGCGGGATTGGAAGCTGATCGGTAGATTCATCTTTGAGTTGAGCAGCAACGACGTTTGCCAAAGTGTCGAAGGCGGGCGATAAGTCATTCATCGCATCACCTCCGAGTAGACGGCACACAATCGACCAGCGGCAAGCAGAAGACGCTCGCGGTCTTTCTCACTTAACACCGTTGACTTTGCAAAGTCGCTGGCAATTACAGAAATCAGTAACGATTCTTTGGCACAAATCTCTAGGCCCTGAGTAGCGGTTATAAGCTTCGGCCGACGCTTGGGTGTGTAGCCTTCGTACTCAGAGTTTCGACTTGGAAAAAGGTCTGCAATATTCAGACCCACCGCCGAAACGATCTGCTCTGCTGAGCATCCTGCATGGCAATGAATGAGGATCATTCCAGTTGATACCTCTTTGATGCTCAGACTCGGTGTGCCGTCGCTGTGACTAGGGCAACATGCTTGCCAACGGCCTGCTCCAAGTTCACGGACTCGATCTAGCCTTGCAAGAAAGTTTTCAACTGGGGCTCTCATGATCGATCCCCAATTCCCAGTAGCCGCTTGATATCTGCTACCGGCCACATCAGCCTACCGTTGACCCTGATGGGTCTGATGGGTCCTTTTTCATGACAAGCCCAGAGACGTAACGTCTGTGGTGACCGGTTAAGGTGGTGCGCAGCCTCGCTAGTCGGCAAGCAAGCCCTCACGTCAAGGTCTAGAGGCAATGCGGGATGGGGCGCTTGAATCCTGCTTTTAGAACTATGTGTCTCTGCTATCAGTTCTATTTCCTGAACCTCTGCCCGGCCTTTGTAAAAGAGTTGATTCGCTTGGGTAACCATGTAACACCTCGAGGGTTTGTTGAACATGGTTTCGTATTCTTCACACAATTACATTAAGGAAGAAAACCCGGAAAAAAGGCAGCAAAAAACCAGATAACTTCAGGCATTCTCTAAACTCGATTTAGCTTCTTTAGCGAGTAATCAAAAGCAGCTTTAGATCAAGTTGGCAATCAAATGTCGAAAACACCTCTACTACTGCTTTTTTCATGGTATTTCCCTCTGTTCTTTGCCCACTGTATGGCCTTGCTTTCATCGTAATATCCATGCCGAATGCTTGCAGCACTTTTAAGGTCGTTCTTCTTGGCATCTTTCAAGTCTTGCTTGATCGATCCCCAATTCTTCTCGTGTCGCTTGACCAGCTCGTCTCTTTTAACCGCATTTAGATTTCCGGAATTTTCACCATTTGCTTTGCCGAAGGACAAATCAAGATCATTGCTATCGCCTGCTTTGGGCAAGGAAGGGATTTCCGGCTCAACAGCTTCAGGAAAACCAGTAGGGAAGACCCAAGGATTTTGAAGCTGTTCCGCCCAGCGACGAAACTCCTTGAGCTCTACCGGTTGCTTTAAGTCGTATCGCTCGAATGCATATTTCCCGTAATGATTCAGCGCAATGTCAGTTCGTTTCCTGAGCTCTTGACAGTGAGGGATATCGACTCTTGGCGTATCACGCCCTTTGAATCTCCCTGGAACGGATCTAGGATCAATGTCGACTGAAAGCAGAATAGCTTGAATAAGCTCAACGCTCTTCATTTCGATCCAATAGCTCCAATCGGCCCTCTTGATTGGAATGCCACTCGCCTTCATGACCCAATCGCTATTCACCTTCTTTTACCCCCGCTTGTTCAAGAATCCATGCCTCAAACCGCTCGTGATGTATGCGAAGCATGTCGATGGGTCGTCGCTTGTAGTGCTTCTCAGCGGTTGCTGAAGGCTTGTGGCCCATGATTTGTGCAATCACACCCGACGGGATATCAAGCCACTCGCTTAAAGACGCAAACGATCGGCGCAATCCGTGAAGCGTCAGATCGCGAATACCTGCTCTTTCGCAAGCGGCCACAAACTCATATCGTGGACTCCAGATCGAACCAGTCTTTGAATCGTGACTCGAAAACACTTGTTCATTACGCCTTGGCAAATTCATGATGAGTTGCTCAACGAAAGGTGTGAGCGGAATCGTGCGCGACTCTTCAACCTTGTCTTGAATGGCAATCTTCTTCCACCGCTCATCGACATCAGACCACTTGAAGCCAAGCACTTCGTTGACGCGGGCACCGGTCAATAGCATCACCTGAATAGCAGCAGAAGTCACTGGATTTTGAATCGCCCTAACCTCCTCAAACCAGCGCTTGAGTTGCTCACGTTCGAGATGGTCACTTTTAGCATTAGGTTTTCCAAATGCGTCGCGAACTTTTCTGCTTGCAGCGATCTTGGCATCAACAACGTCTTGGTACGCCGGTTCGCGGCTACACCAGCCTAAAAACACCTTGAAATACCGCCAGCACAGACGTCCATAGGTTGGCCTCTCTTTGCCATGAGCAATGGCCCAGGCCTCAACAACTTGTGGCGTTAGCTCGCCGAAGCGGTACTTAAATAGGCTGTACAAGGGACCCGCCATTGTTTTACCGCTCCTTGTCCCACGAGCCTGAATACGACCGCCTGGATCAGCAATTCGATCATGGTCGTAGCGAGTACGTTCGCTCCAATGAGGCGTACGTTCCTTCACATAGTCACGCCACGCTTCCCCAACGGTAACGGTCTTTGAGGCAGTCAGTCGCTCCTGCTCGACTCTTGTGACCCGAGGGTCTCGACCCTCATCGATCAATCGTTGGTATTCCCTAGCCTTGGCTTGCGCCAATGGAATCGTCCACACATCAGGCGATCCAATCGTGATGCGTATGGTTGAACCATTGCAACGACTTTGAAAGATGAAGCTCGGCTCACCGTTTGGCGTGACGCGTAAACCGAGCCCAGGCGCACCTGTATCCCACAAAAACGCTTGCTTTTTGTCGGCTGGGCAGCTGAGCGCCCTAACCCTTCCGGCGGTGAACGCAACCTTTGGCATAGACCCTACGATGTAACTATGGATGTAAGCAGATTTTGTTAATTCAGATGAATTGAGATCAACACTGAAATCTAAGAAATCTGAAATAACTTGTTGATTTGTATATACTCTATCAACAGATCTGAATACATGCAAATGCTATCTCATCGGGACTGTTAATCCGTAGGTCCCTGGTTCGAGCCCAGGTCGGGGAGCCAGCAAAATATAAATAAGAATCAATGAGTTACGAAAGAGAATAAGCCCGTTCAAACGGGCTTTTTTGTTTATAGCGATCTTCGATGTAACAGCGGATGTAACCAGATTTTCGGAATCCGTCTCAACACGCAGGGACAGACTTGGCCCTGACCATGCTGTTGCAAGTGTAGAGTTGTGGCAACTCGATGGGTCAGAGCCTCCGTTTTGAGGTTACCCACCAACGCTCCCCGCAGCAAAAAAATCTGGATTTTTGAGTTTCTTTTCGAGTACCCAAAGCCATTCAAAAGGCTAGGTACCTCGACAAATCTTGTTGACTCGTGACGCATGGTTTGCGAGATCAGCTAAGCAAGTAACGGATCTGCGTCATGTTCGAGGCGCAGATTCAATTGAACGATCCGCTCTAGGTTGACTTAATCAAAGATTCCAAGGCTAGAGGACCCAAAGCTTCTCTCTTGCCATGGTTAGGCCGCCCCATCGGTTTTCGAAATAGCGAATGTTGACGTTGACTCGTGTGATTCCAATGGCTACCTTGATGCTTGTAGGCGAGCGGAAGATGCTGTGCGATCGTTCTGGACAGTGTGTGGGTATCGATAATTCTTACGCCAGCCGGGAGCTTCAATTGTTTCAAGGTTGCTGAGTAGTATTGGCAAAACACTAAGGTCAGTGCCCCCGGGCCTGAAATAAACCAAATCGATCTCCCTTCGCGATCCAGAATATTTCGTGCAACTCGTTCTAGTGCGTAGTTGATAAAGGGATGATTGGGAACACTAGCAATAAAGTTGTTACCCAAGGTGCCATATGGCTCCTGTAAGAGAACCAATTTCTCGCCGCTTTGGATCAATGGTTCTAAGCTTTCGCAGCAGCGATCGTCCGCATCTCCCCAAACTCCGCCATGGACAGCGAGCACTGAAAGTCTGAGTAGGTCTGCTCTCAAGGTAGGATGAGCCGATGATTCAAAAGCTCTTAGAACATGAGCGCTTGAGTGATCTTTTAGAAAGTCCCAGGCGGATTGATCGTTAAAGCATCGATACGCCTCATGCGGGACCCATGTTCGCCAGCTCGTCATCAGCTGTGAGATTTCATCGGGCGGTTCTGGGTGGTCCCAGTACTGTGACACCCGTAACGGTACTTCTATCGTCTTGACCGATGGCCGATACTTCATTGCGCCTGATTGGCGCAGCCGAACCAACGCCATGATGGCAAAGCCAACATAGCCGGGCTCTTGTTCCAACCCGCGAAGCAATTTAGCCACTTGTAGGTCTGAGGGTAATCGCCTCGCTTGGACAAGTATGTCCATCGCGTAACGATTGGTGTGAAATTCCTTAAGAAAGCTACGCTCAAAGTCATGACGCCAGTTGAGTCTATTGCCGCGTCGACCCTCCAACTCCAACAGGTCATCCATGGTGCGATCAAGCGCGACAGCACCATCAACGTCGCCATCTAGTAAGGTAGAAAGCATCAGCTTTCCCATAACACTCTTGTCTGATGGCCTCCCTTTAAGAAGCGTTTCGAGTGCTCGTTTGCTCTCATCAAAGCGAAATTCTGCAGCATAAAGACTTGCCTGCTCGATCAGAACTCGCTTGTAGTCGTATCGAATCAGAAGTAAACGCGCAAGAACCTCGCCTGCTTCCTTGAAATAGGCCAATGTGATGAGCAACTCGATGTACATGATCTGCACTTCGAAGGCCTCGGGGTATTGCTTTGCGAGCCCTAAAGCAAAGGTGTGCGCATCGCGTGGACGACCCTGCGCATAGAGCAAGATGATTCGTTGGGCGTTAATAACTTCGGGGTGCTGGGCATGGATTGCTGACTGCTGGATTAAGTGTTCAGCATCACCAAACCTGGCTTGACGAATTTGATCAGCAATCAGGATGCAGTAGGTTTCATCTGGCAACCGCACCCGTCCGAGGCTTTGATCCAGTCGCTGCTTTAATTCCACCGACTTTGATTTCTTGCTTGCTAACTCAGCATAAAGAACCCACGATCGCCAGCAGTCTTGATGCGTGTCAATGCTCTTACCGAGCACTTCTAGTGCTTCCTCGTCTTTCCCGAATAAGCAGAGCCAAGACGCCCACACGCAAGCAAACTCGTCCGATTGAGGCATTGAGTTCGCCGCTGCCTTACAAATCGCAAGTACCCTCGCTTGGGTTCTTTCTGTGTCCGTCGCTTGAAACGCTTGACCTACTGCTGCGCCAAGGTAGGTGTTATGAATCATCAGCACCCGGCAAACCGCCTCTATACCTTCAGGGCGATCCTGAAGAAAGAGTCGTAGTGCAAACTCTAGGAACAACGCCTGCTGTTCAATGGACAGAGGGTCAAGGTCGAGCGATTTTTCGGTAACGTCAGCCAATCGATCCAAGTACTTTGCTAGGCCATCGAAGTCACGCATCAAACCCGAAATCCCTGTTAAGGCTCGAATTGTCGGTTCGTACTCAGGACCAAAACTTTCTAGCACGAGGTAATGGGCAAAACTTTTTGCCAGGTTACCGCGTTGAAATGAGATTGTTGCAAGACAAGCGTGTGCGCTCAGTTCATGTGGTCTTTCCTTTAAGACCTGCTGGAACAACGGTTGTGAGACGTGAAAGTCTCCTCTCTCGAATGCTGCCAGCGCTTCCCTAATCCTTTGATCAACAGCGCCCAATGCGCTTTTATTCTGTCTAGGTTTTCGAGAGTTGACTAAAGGGGTGTGTGCCACAGAGGTTGGCCCAATCTCGCCAGACTAGCCCATTTGTTTTGACTGCTCTAAGCCAGATGCTCTTTTCAGAAGTCGCTCTCGAATTGCTGACGGTAATTGACTCTTGAATAGCACCCTCGGATAGGGCAATTCCTTAATTACCGGGAGTTCTGGGTACATAGCAAGATATTCGGCGTAGTTATCAAACTGACCACGACTAACGTTATCAATAAAGGTCTCGCAGGGTAAACCCTCTGCAAAGATGATCTCGTGCTTCTCGGTTTCTATGTGGTAGTACTCAATGTCACCCGTCCACTCGGTCGTTTGGACTATGGACTTACCATTGACCAGAGCCTTTGCATGAATCAAGTGCCCATCAATCAAGACCGCATGGTCGGGCGATAGGTAAAGGTCCCGAATGGGAACATGATCGTCGACGGCACCTGCCGAAATCTTCACGGGTAAGTAGTCTTGAAACGCAGCAAACTCAGGTGTGCGTCGTTGGTAGCCGATCCACTTGACTGCGATGCTTAGGGCACTAGAGCCTCTCTGACAGTCAACTTCTTGACCAGGAGCTAGATCCTCAACCTTGATAGATGAATCCCTAATTTGCAATGATGTGCCTGCCAGAAAGCAAATAACGAGAGGATCTCCGGGGGGGGGTGCCCCAGCAGGCAAAAAGGAATCGCTTGTGGGTGAGTACGAGTAACCAATGCCTGCGTAGTAGTCCCGGTATGCTCCAGAGTACGACGTTTCAATCCAAATACCGCTTGTCCCTGGCGCAACCACATTGGCCCAAAACTCACCACGATTCGCTATCGTATTCCAGTCGATAACAATCACTGTTACGACGGTATAGCTGTTTGGATCTGAGGAGGATGGAATCGCATATGCCCAAATCGGTTCCTCCACCAAATTTGAGAAGGATGACGGCCTTCGGAGAGTGTCATAAGGATTTACTGCGGTTGTCATGTTCGACTATAAGTCTCGAATACAGTTATTAGGATCAGTCTAGTCAGAGTATCGTCGTCATCCGTCCAGCGCTTCGAGGTAGAGTACTCAGTACCCTCAAGATTTGCACTCAAATTTCAGAAGTGAGCCAAGTTATAAGCGTCTTTTGCATTGAAAAATACGTTATCAAAGATTGCAATCCACTTTAGTAGTGACGACTATGAATGTGCGTAGACTCATTTGATGCCCTTGCTACCCCTTGGCGCTTATTGTTCTAGGCGATCAAGTTTTCTGGTTTTACACGCAGGACAGTCGCGATCTGACAGAGGATTTTCAACGACGGATTAGCGATACCTCGTTCGATTTGACTGGCGTACGTTCGATCTATCCCCGCCTCAAGTGCTAGCCCCTCTTGCGAAAGGCCCCTTTCAAGCCTGTACCGCCGCGTATTCATTGCGAGCACTTGCTGGGTACGTTTGAAGGTTTTTGACACCTTCTAAGAATTTCAGCAGAGGGACTTGTAGTCCACGGAATATATTCTACAATCATCAAAACGGAGGCGCTCACCATGCACAAGCTACTGGTTTCCATCCTCATTGCCCTCGCTAGCTTCTCAGCACTCGCGGACAACTATGTTCAGGGTTACTTCAAGTCAGACGGAACATATGTGCCCGGATACTTCAGGAGCAGCCAAGACAACACGAACACCAATAACTACTCTACTCAGCCGAATGTAAATCCCTACACAGGCACCCAAGGAAATCGTGCTCAAGACTATTCTGCTGGCGCTACGAATTACGGCCAAGGTCAGCAAATTCAGACTGGACCTCGCGGCGGACAGTATTACGTGAATGACAGCGGCAGAAAGGTTTATGTTCCAAAGCGATGAAAAACCTAATGGCTCGGCTTAGCTGTGTAATGGTACTTACAGCAGGATCGCTAGCCTTAGTGGGCTGCGCAACGACTCCCACAGGCACTTGGTACCATGCTGACCCATCACGTGAGATCCAATTCCAACGCTTTGAACAACTATGCTCACAATACGCAAATGGTGAAGCGGAGTCGATGCAAAGATCGGCCGCCACCCAAAATTCAGGGGTAGTTGCGGCAGTTCTTCTGGCGTCTTTGAGTACAGGCGCATTCAAGGATGAGGCTTTTGCGCGTTGTATGCGCCACAACGGGTGGGTGAAACGCTAACCTGGTTAGCAACAACCGGCTGTAAGAAGGATCTGTGAAAGATTTCTCGGTTTTACAAATGCGAAAGCGATGATGGGTCGCTCATGCATTGGAGTGCGGTCAAAACGCCTTTTGAACGAATAGTTAGATGTGGAGAACTGGGGCGAGGCGCACCTTCTAAGGCAGACGGAAGATTTGTAGAGATGTGACAGAGAGACCTTGTCTGACTTGGGTAGCATACGGTCTGTTGCGGACTTGCCTGAGGGTTCTTTCCCATAGCTATTTCAAGCACGTAAGACCGTAAACGAGTCTTTTAGTTGTCAGGTAAGTTTGCCGGGAGTATTGGCGATGCCTAATGCGATACGAGCTTGCGTCATCACCTCCTCGGTGTCGCCAAGCACATAGCCCTTCTCTAGCATCCTCGTCATAAACTGTTTGTTGTACAGAAACGCTACGACGATTTGCCAAAGTCCGAAAGTCACAATCGTGAAGAGCAGGTGCAGAGCTGCCACCCCGAGTTCACCTCGAAACATTGGGACCCACCAGCCGAAGAAAAGATAAGTCCAACTGAATCCAAAATAGCCCTTACGGGTCAAACCGCTTGTCGGGTGAATAATCATCACTTTGGTAGCCATAAATCCTTCTCCTCGCTGAGCAAATGATACCCATGCAAACAGATGCCGTTCGAAGAACCCACCCAGAATCGCGATCAAGATCAGATCAGATCTGCCCTTGCAAGAATCGGGCGCGCTTGGCTGATAGCGGCGATGTCTTCCAAACCGCACAAACCCATGGCTCGATCCAATTCATCACGCAATAGTTCGAGCATTTCATACACACCGTTCTCGCCGGCACAGGCAAGCGCCCAAAGCTGCGGCCGCCCCACCAGGACCGCTCGGGCCCCTAGCGCAAGCGCTTTTAGAACATGCGAGCCTCTGCGAATGCCTCCATCCAAAAGCACAGGCATTGAACTACCGACACGATCGACAATCGAGGGCAGTGCATCGAGCGAAGCAATTGCGCCGTCAAGCTGACGGCCCCCATGGTTTGACACAATTAAGCCATCAACACCGAGCTTTTGCGCTTGCGCGGCTTCCTCGGGATGCAGCACACCTTTTAAAAGCAAAGGTCCTGGCCAATGTGCGCGCAAGGCCTCAACATCGCGCCAGTTCATAGCCGGATCAAGCAGACTGCCCATTCGCCCTGCGAGTCCCGCTACCGATTGAGGCTCACCGGGCCGGACATAATTGCCAAAGGTAATTTTTGGTAATTCTTGACGCATCGCCCACCACCAGGCGGGCTTGATCGCATATTGGGCGAGCTCGCGTGGTCCAAATCGCGGCGGAATCGCAAAGCCATTCACCCAGTCTCGCTCGCGTTTGCCGAGCAACTGGTTATCGATCGTGAGGATCAACGCCGAGTAACGCGCAGCCTTTGCCCGTTCAGAGAGTTCACGGGTAAAGCCACGATCTTTGTAAATGAAAACCTGCATCCAGCGCTGGCCCGCATGAACCTGTGCTAATTGCTCCATCGAACATACCGAACCATGGCTTAAGCAATAAACCGTCGATGCCCGCTGCGCTGCGCGCGCACTGGCAAGCTCACCTTGGGGCCAAAAAAGCCCGGCAAGCCCGGTGGGCCCGATCAACACCGGCAGCTGCAAACGCTGGCCAAACAATTCGATTGACAAGTCGCGTTGTGCGGCGCCTCGCAAACTCTGCGGCAGTAATGCCCAGCGGGAAAATGCGTATTCATTATTGCGCAGCGTGCTTTCGTCTTCTGCGCCACCATCAGCAAAATCGAAAACCGGTCTGGGCAGACGCGCTTGCGCCAAGCGGCGAAACTCGGCGATGCTGCGGATGTTCATCTTTTGTCCCTCAAGGATTCACCTTTTTAGCGAAAGCATAGACAATGATCGACGAAGTACCAAGCATTCGGCTTGAAGCGATTCACCGACCTGACCCCACGCTGGTGGCAGCGCTTCATGGCACGCCAACCGGCTTTATCGTCGATGCACTGGGCGG
>Ga0129333_10006005_pt1 | contig 11460 bp, 6 predicted proteins | sample CPB6_08_DNA_FD_94474 | JGI IMG/M metagenome (GOLD analysis project Ga0129333, IMG submission 94474) | Freshwater to marine salinity gradient microbial communities from Chesapeake Bay, USA - CPBay_Sum_0.6_0.8_DNA | ecosystem: Environmental > Aquatic > Marine > Coastal | place: USA: Chesapeake Bay...
CCTCGTGGCACACATGCCCGACCGGGACCTGCACGGGCTCGAGGCGGACTACGTGCTCGAGAACGTCGCCTTGGCGCATCGGGCCTGGGACGAATGCCGCTGGGGATCGAGGATCCCCCGTGACATCTTCCACAACGACATCCTCCCCTACGCCAGCATCAGCGAATCTCGGGACGACTGGCGGCGCGAGTTCAGCGCGCGGTTTCGTCCTCTCGTGGCCGGTGTGGACAGCCCCGGGCTCGCGGCGGCGCGTCTCAACGCCGGGATCTTCAAGGATCTTGGGGTGCGGTATTCGAAGAAGCGCCGCCGGGCCGATCAGGGTCCGCGGGAATCGATCGCGACCGGGCTGGCATCGTGTTCCGGCCTGTCGGTGCTGCTCATCGACGCCTGCCGGGCCCTGGGAATCCCGGCCCGCTTCGTGGGCACGCCCATGTGGGCGAATGGCAGCGGCAACCATTCCTGGGTCGAGATCTGGGACGGGGACTGGCACTTCACCGGTGCGGCCGAGCCGGACGGTGACCGACTCGATCGTGGCTGGTTCGTGGGCAACGCATCGGCCGCCCGCGCCGACGATCCCCTGCATGCCATCTACGCGACGAGTTTCCGACGCACGGGGCTGTCGTTTCCGCTCTCCTGGAATCCGGAGGACGATTCGATTCCAGCCGTCGACGTCACGGCCCGCTATGTGGCCGGCAACGCACGTCGGGCGGCGGGAGGGGGTCAGGCTCCGGAAACGGAGCCGGCCGCCGTGCCGCGGCCCTGGAGCGTGCTGCTCGCCCGGGACGCCGGCCCGCGACCGCCGTGGGACGAGCTCGAATGGTCCGATCACGCGCTCGACCGGGATGCCGCAGAGGCGGCCGCCCGCGACCTGTGGGCCGACCATGTGCGACGGATGCGTCGGGACCGGGCGGCAGAAGTGAAGGACCGCCTGCTCGTCATCGGGGATGGGAAAATGCCCTTCTTCTATAGCGTGTCCGGCCAGAAGCCGGCCGCCGGCCGCAGCCTGTGGATTTCGCTGCATGGCGGGGGCGGAGCGCCTGCCGCCGTGAACACCCGGCAGTGGGAGAACCAGAAACGGCTCTACACGGTGCCGGAGGGGGTGTACCTCGCGCCCCGGGCTCCCACCGACACCTGGGACCTCTGGCACCGCAACGGCATCGACGCCTTCTACGACCGCCTCATCGAAGACATGATCGTGTTCGAGGAGGTGGATCCGGATCGTGTCTATCTGCTCGGCTATTCCGCGGGAGGCGACGGCGTCTACCAGGTGGCGCCGCGGATGGCCGACCGTTGGGCCGCGGCGGCGATGATGGCGGGACACCCCAACGAAACCTCGCCCCTGGGCCTGCGGAACCTGCCCTTCGCGCTCCAGGTCGGCGCGCAGGACGCCTCCCACAATCGCAATCGCGTCGCCGCCCGCTGGGAAGGGGAACTCGGCGAGTTGCGCCGACAGGATCCGGCCGGCTACGAGCACTGGGTGAGGATCCGCGCCGGCAAGGGGCACTGGATGGACCGGGAAGACGCCGAGGCGATCCCCTGGATGGCGAAGTTCACGCGGAATCCCTGGCCCGATCGGCTGGTCTGGAAGCAGGATGACGTCGTGCGCGACCGGTTCTACTGGCTGGCGGTCGATCCCGCGCAGGTGCAGCCACGGGCGGAGATCAGGGCCACGCGGGACGGACAGCGGATCGTCGTCGAGTCGACGGATGCACGGCAGGTGACGCTCCTGCTGCGGGACGAGTTCATCGACCTCGATGAGCCCGTGGTGGTGACGAGCCGGGGCCGGACCGTGTTCGAGGGCGTCGTCAAGCGCACGTTTCGGGCGTTGGCCGAATCGCTCGCCGCGCGCGGTGATCCGCGGCTCATGTTCTGCGGCCGGGTCACCGTCACGCTGCCTGCGGAGTGAGCGTGCCGAGGATATACTCCTCGCAGCGAGGCACAGCATGCAGGTGGAACGGGTGAAGTACGTCGTCTGGGCGGCCGACATCGAGCGGGCCGTGCGCTTCTATTGCGGCCCGTTTGGCGGCCGCGTGCTCAAGCACAACAGCGTCATCGCCGAGGTGGCCGTGCAGGGGGCGGTGATCGGCATCCACGGCGGCGGCGAAGGCAAGCGGACCTGGACGGGCCTCGCCTTTCAGGTGCCCGACGTGGTGGCCGGGGCCGCCGAGGTGGTGGCTGCCGGCGGCAGTCTGACGCGGCAGCCGGAGCCTGAAGGCGGCGAACCGCCTCATCTGGCGATGTGCGTCGATCCGGAAGGAAACGAATTCATGCTGACGCGGCGACGCGGCTGAGTGCCGGCGGCGCAGGAGCGGAACGGATCATGGCCCGATCACGCGACAGGAAAGGTCCGGCCCAACGGCCGACGGAGCGGACCCGGCGGCCCGGGCGAACGGCGGCCACGTCGGCGGCTCCGCCGCGGGCCGGCAGCCCGGCCCGACGGCACCGGGGCCGGGACGAAGAAGTGTTCTGCGGGGCCCGCGCCTGCGAGGCGCTCTTCGCCCGTCGCCCCGAGGCGGTCGTGCGGGTCTACGTGTCGGCAGCCCGGCGGCAGCAATTCAGCGGCCTCGTGGAATGGTGCGTCCGCGAGCGTCGCGGCTTCCAGGTCGTCGCAGACGAGAATCTGCAGCGCATCACGGGCTCGATCCATCACGAGGGCGTGGCGATCCTGGCCCGGGCCATTCCCAAGCGGGATCTCCACGACCTGGTGCCGCAGGCCGGGACGGCGCGGGCGACGATCCTCTATCTCGACGGGGTGCAGAATCCGCACAACCTGGGTTCGATCCTGCGCACGGCCGCACACTTCGGGTGCACGGCCATCGTCGGCCGCGAGGGCGAACTGCCCACGCTGTCGCCCGCGGCGGTGCGTGTCGCCGAGGGGGCCGCCGAATTTGTGCCGGTCTGCAGCCTCGTCGAGCCGGCGGCCGATCTGGCCCGGCTGCGTGCGGCCGGCTTCCGGGTGGCGGTGACCTCCAGCCGCCATGGCGAGGCGGCCTATGCGGCCGACCTGGGGGGCAGGGTGGTGATCGTGATGGGCAGCGAGGGGCAGGGGGTGTCGCCCGCACTCGAACGGCTGGCGGACGTACGGCTGCGGATTCCGGGAACCGGGGCCGTGCAGAGCCTCAACGTGGCCGTGGCCTGCGGCGTGCTGCTCGGCGAGGCCTGGCGTCAGCAGGCGTCAGCAACCTGATTCTGCCCCGTGCATCAGCGCCAGGCGTTGCCGGGAATCACCCCGCCATCGAGACGGTTGGAGAGCATGGCGTGCACGTTGGGGGCGATCGAGTAGGAGATCCAGACGACGGCACCGTCGGCCATGGCCATGCAGAAAGACGAGGCATGCGGGCCGCCGAACCAGAGTTCGGCTCCGTTGTCGAGGCCGCGCCGGTCCTGGCGGGGAGGCCAGCCGCCGGTACGAATCAGGTCGTTGCTGGCCCCGGCCGCCCAGCAGCCGTCGTCCCCGAGGGCGGTGCCGGTGTCGTATTGCGCGCGGTCGATGTAGCGCTCGCCGAGCAGGTAGGTGTTGGAGGCCCCATCCGAGATGGCGTCGCTCTGGATGCGGCTGCAGGTGAAGACGAGCCCGGTGAGACCGTTCACGGGGTCCGCGGCGGCCGCGTTTCGATCCGGCCAGCTCATGTCGCCCGCCGGCCGGGGATTGGCCAGGTCGACCGACGCCGCCGGCCCGGTCCAGTCGATGAGCGCGGCATTCGTGGTCGAGCCGCCATTGGCGGCGTAGTCGCAGCGGCCCACGGTGTTGTCGTCAGGATTGTTGGGCGCGGCATTGTTGGCGATCGTCGTGCCATTGGCCGGATCAGGAAAGCGCTTCGCGGGCCGGCGTGACGGACAGGCGGCCGTGGGCAGCGCCGCGCGGCACATCTGCAGGGCGCCGTTGAGTTGCGCTGCAGCCAATTGATTCGGCGCACCGTCGACCGGCAGATCCCAGAGCACTTTTTGTTCGACGTAGGGCAGGCTGGAATAGACCCAGCCGCCCGGCTGGCTGGGGCCGAAGCCGCGGTCGCCATCGCCGACCCACATCGAGCCCCAGCCGCCGCTCGGCAGATGCCCTTGGGCGACTTCGTGAGACAGCGCCGCAGTCGCGAACTGCTTGACGTTGTTGGCGCACAATCCGCGGCGGGCGGTTTCGCGCATCGACTGCATGGCGGGAAACAATAGCGCGATCAGCACGACGATGATGGCGATCACGGTCAGCAACTCGACCAGCGTGAAGGCGCGCGGCCGAGTCGACGTCGCAAGAGGGCGTACAGGGGTCATGCCTCGTCTCCGCACCGGGTGTGTCGCAGGGCTGAAGGACGCGTCGCCCACCGGTGGCACGTCCACCACCTTCCAGATTACCCGTTGGTCGCGCACGGCGGCAACCGCATCGGGAGTTGCCGCGCGGAGGAGGGGCAGGCGTGACGGGGCCCGTGAAGGGCTAACGCAGGGGTGGCCAGGGCAGGTCGGTGCCGTCGAGTGACACGACGTGAAAATGGTGGACCGGCGGAACGTCCGCGGTCCAGACCCAGGCCACCTTTTTTTGCGGTGTCACCTCCAGCATACGCACGCCCCCCTTACCCACGTGGTAGCTGGCGATCATCGTGTTACCGTTCGGCAGTCGCTGCACCCCGCAGGCGTCGGCGATGGCCCCGTCGACGTCGGCGGTCGTGATTTCCCAGCGCACCTTGCCCTGGGCGTCGTATTCGGCCACCCGATTGCCGTTGGTGAGGCCCGCCAGAATGCCGCCATCCGGGAGGGCGATCGCCGTGAAGGGCCAGGAATTGATCTTCGGCTCTCCCGGCACGTGGGTGTCGATCGAGGCCAGGACGGTCCCCTCGGCGTCGTATCGCTTGATGGCGAAGTCGAGCAGATGGGGGGCCAGATAGGTGCCGTCGGGCTGCTTGCGGGCCATGCGGGTTTCCATGTGGGCATTGGACTTCTGGCAGGCCAACTGCACGTCGACCTTCACGGTCCCATCGGCGGCGATCTCCAGCAGCCGCGGCCGTGGCCCGGCCTCCGTGAGCACGTACGTGCCCTGGGGCGTCTTCTGGATGCTGTTCACCTCCTCCTGGGTGCCGTCGTAGCGCCACACCACCTCGTCGGGCTTTCCGTCACGGCCGCGGGCGATCTCCACGGCCGCGCCTCGGGGTGACGCTCCGCCCTTGGAGAGTGCCAGGAGCACGTTGCCGCCCGGCAGCACCCAGCCCTCGCGGGTGTTGGCGGGATGGCTCCACTCGACCCGGCCCCGCGGATCCTCGGCGCCGATCTCGACGATCGCCGTGCGGGCACCGCAGACGAGAATCCGTCGCGTCGGCTGAGATTCCTCGGCGCCGGCACCGGTGGCGACGAGAGCGGTCAGGCAGGCGACCAGGCACAGCCAGGGCGACGAGGCTGCGAAGCCAAGAAATGAGCAGTGGGTCATGAGGTTCATGAGTGGGGTTCCTGGGGTGGCCAAGCTTCACGTGTTATATCCAAGACGTCCCTTCCGAAGGGACGAATTCGGACCGGACAGGGATGACGGCCGGCCGGACCGGACACTGCGGGCGATCGGGGGGGCGTGGTTCGCGACATGTGGATGCCCGGGTGCGACAAGGGCACGTCCACGGCTCATGCTAAATTCAAATGGCTTTCGAGCATCCGCAACCACGGGTGGCCCATGAAAAAACTCCAGCAGCCTGGTCGGCGTCAAGACGCTTCAACTGGTCAACCTCTCGGGCACCCTCACCACACCTGGCCCCTGGTCGGCGGCGCGATCCTACTCGGGCTCCTCGTGGCCCTCGTGTTCGGACAGACGGCCGGCTTCGAATTCCTCAACTTCGACGACGATCAGTATCTCGATGCGCTCGTGAAGCGAGGGCTCACCTGGCGCGGCTTCGTGCACAGCTTCACCCACGGGCATGTGGGCAACTGGCACCCGCTGACGACCCTCTCGTTCATGCTCGATGCGGAGTGGTTCGGCGACTGGGCGGGCGGCTACCACCTGCACAACGTCGTCCTCCATGCGGCGGCGACGGCAACGCTGTTCATCGCCCTGACACGACTCACGGGAACGCTCGACCGCAGCCTGGTGGCCGCGGGCCTGTTCGCCGTGCATCCCCTGCGGGCCGAGAGCGTGGCCTGGGTGACGGAGCGCAAGGACGTGCTCAGCGGGCTCTTTCTGGCACTGACCCTGTGGGCCTACGCCGAATTCACGCGGCGGCGGACGCCGCTGCGATACCTGGCCGTGGTCGCCGCCTTCACCGCGGGTCTGATGAGCAAGAGCATGCTCGTGACGCTGCCGATCGGCCTCTTGATCCTCGACTGGTGGCCGCTGCAACGGGCAGGCGGAGGCTCGGACACGCAACAAGCGCTGCAGCCGTGGCGCGGGTTGGTGATCGAAAAGCTGCCGCTCCTCGTGCTCTCGGCCGCGTCGGCGCTGGTGACGATCGTGTCGGTGGGCGAGGTGGTGAGGCCCATCGAGACGTTGCCTTTTTCGGTGCGGGCGGCGTCGAGCGTCGTGGCCTATGCGTCGTACGCGCTGCAGCTGGTCGCGCCGCTGGGGCTGGCGCCGCACTACCCCTATTCGTCGACCGGCCCGACGGCCTGGCAGTGCCTTGCGTCGGCCCTGTTCGTCGCCGTGGCGAGTGGCCTGGCCTGGCGGCTGCGGCGGCCCTGGCCGGCGTTGCTCACGGGCTGGCTCTGGTTTCTCGTCACGCTCCTGCCCGTCGTCGGCTTCATCCCGGGCGGCATCCAGCTCATCGCCGACCGCTATACGTACGTGTCGCAGATCTGGCTGGTCGTAGCCCTCGTGTGGGGCCTCTTCGACCTGGCGGAGCGTGGGGGCGTGACGAGTGATCGCGTGCGCGTGGCCGCGGCAGTCGTGGTGGTGGGGCTTGCCGTGGCGGGCTGGTGGCAGACCACGCACTGGAGGTCGAGCGAGACGCTGTGGAGATATACGATCGCAGCCACCCGCGACAACGCGTATGCCCACGCCAATCTGGGCAGCGTGTTGGCCCAGAAGAACGAGCCCGTGGAGGCGGCCGAGCATGCCCGACGGGCGCTGGCCATCGAGCCCGACAGCCTGATCGCACTCACGAACCTGGCGACGCTGCTCTCGGAGCGCGGCGGTATGGACGAAGCGCTGCGAATGTACCGCCGGGCGGTGCAGGTGAACGACAAGTTCGCCGTGGGCTGGTTCAACCTGGGCAACGCCCTGATGCGGTCGGGCGACCTGCCGGGGGCGGAACGGGCCTGGCAGCGAGCCGGAGAACTCGACCCGGCGATGGCGGCCGCCTGGTCGAACCTGGCTCGGATGCGAAATGACCAGCGGCGGTTCGACGAGGCCGTCGAATTCGCCCGACGCTCCCTCGTGGCCGACGAGGCCTGGCTGCCGGCCGTGCTCAACCTGGCGCAGGCCCTCGACGGCGCGGGGCGGCCCGCGGAGGCGGCGGCCGCCTACCGCCGCGTGCTGGAACTCGACCCCGGCTCCGTCGTCGCCACCAACAATCTGGGCAGCGTCCTCGAGCGCGCCGGCAGGCTCGACGAGTCGGCGGCGGCGTTCCGCCGAGCCCTGCGCGCCGATCCGCGTTCTCCCGTGCTGCACTACAATCTCGGCGTGGTGCTCGATCGGCTGGGCGATCGGAATGCGGCGCGCGACTGCTTCCGTGCAGCCGAGCAAGGCTTTCGCGACGCCGGGAACGCCGAGATGGCGAAACTCGCCGCTGAACGCTCCGCCCCCTGAGCCCGCGCTGCCTCTCCCCACGCCGCCGACGTCCCCTACCGCCCCATGACCCCTCGCTGATCGAGTCACATGTCCCCCATCCTCCGCTTCCTCGACGAACTGTACGCCCGACACCGTGAGTGCCGGGACGGGAACGTGGCCACGTACATCCCGGAGTTGGCCAAGGTCGATCCGGACACGTTCGGCATTTGCGTCGCCACGATCGACGGGCATGTGTACGAGGTGGGTGACTCTCGGCACGCGTTCACGATCCAGTCCATCTCGAAGCCTTTCGTCTACGGACTTGCCCTGGACGATCACGGTCAGTCGGCCATGGCCCGCAAGGTCGGTGTCGAGCCCAGCGGTGACGCCTTCAATGCCATCAGCCTGCATCAGGACGACGGGCGGCCGCTCAATCCGATGATCAACGCGGGCGCGATCGCGACCACGGGTCAAATCGTCGCCAACTCGGCGGAGCGACGGTTCGATCGCATTCTGGCGATGTTCGGCCGGTATGCGGGCCGAGCTCTGGGCGTCGATGAAGCTGTCTATGAGTCCGAGGCCCGGACCGGCCACCGCAATCGCGCCATCGGCCACCTGCTGCGTAATTACGACGTGCTTGTCGAGGAACCGACTCCGACCGTCGACGTCTATTTCCGCCAGTGTTCGATCCTCGTCACCTGCCACGATCTGGCGATCATGGCGGCGACGCTCGCAAACAGGGGAGTCAACCCGGTCACCGAGGAGCGGGCGCTGCGGGCCGAAAACGTCGAGAGCGTGCTCAGTGTGATGGCCTCGTGCGGCATGTATGACTCGTCGGGCGGATGGATATACGACGTCGGCATGCCGGCCAAGAGTGGTGTCGGCGGCGGCGTGGTCGCGGTGCTGCCTGGTCAATTCGGGATCGGCGTCTTTTCTCCGCGACTCGATAAACAAGGCAATAGCGTGCGGGCCGTGCGGGTGTGCACCGAGTTGTCCCGGGCCTGGGGCCTGCACCAGTTCAATCCGCCGTACTGCCCGCAAACGAGCCGTCGGCATTCCTACTCCTGCGCTGACAGGCAGTCGACACGGGCTCGCTGCCGGCAAGAAGTCGAATGCCTGCGGGCACACGGACGCTGCATCCGTGTCGTTGAAGTGCAGGGTGTGCTGTCGCTTGCCACAACCGAGCCGGTCGTACGTGAGATTCTGGCCTGTCGAGACGGACTGAAATGCCTGATCGTCGATTTCCAGCATGCCACCGGCATCAACGTGCCGGCTGCGGGATTGCTCGCCGACCTCGCCAGCCATCTCGCCGATGACGACGTGCGCGTCCTGTTTACGAACACGTCGCGCGTTCCGACCCTGGCTCACGGTCTCAACGCACGCCTGGGAGAGAACGCCGCGGCCGCAGCGCTACGCTTCGACTCCCTCGATCTGGCCATGGAAAACTGCGAGGACGACCTGCTCCGCTCGGCCGAGCCCGATGGACTGACGGCGGCTCGGGCGATCGAGCAGAGCGAACTCGCGGCAGGCATGACGCCGCCGGAGCTCGCCATCTTCGCGTCGTTGCTGCAGGCGCAGCACTTCACGTCTGGCGAGACTGTCATGCGTCAGGGTGAAGCGGCTCATTCGCTGCTGCTGATCACGCACGGTGTGATTGCCGTGCACGTCGGCGATGGACCAGATGGGCGGCGGGTGGCGAGCTTTTCCGCCGGGATGATGGTGGGCGGCATTGCGTTCATTGATGGCGGCCCGCGATCAGCGACTCTTGTCGCCGAGGGAGATGTGGAGTGTGCCTCCCTCGAGAGGACCGATTTCGAGTCCTTGGCGACAAGTCATCCGACTGTCTATGCACGACTGTTGCGCAATATCGCAGTGTCGTTGGCGATGAAGCTTCGTCTTTCCAACGAGCATCTCGACCTCCTGTCGACGCGGCAGCGTTGAAAGGAACGTCGTGCGGTCGTGCGACTGGCTCGATCAGCCGCCGGGAGCACGGGTTGGGTTTGGCGGGCCGCGATCTAACGCACGGCGCGATTGCGGCCCAGGACGGCGCGCTCCTGCCAGCGGAGCACGATGATCGTGATGATCGTCGCCACTGCGATCTGCGTGGCGAGGGCCGTGATCGGGATCCAGATGGCGGGATCATAGGTGCCGAGGTTCTGCCAGAACACGGGCACGCCTTCCCCCTCGCTGCGGCAGCCGCGATGGGCCCAGTAGAGGGGTGAGAACAACTTCGCGAGCACGGCGAGCACGCCCCCGCGGATCGGCAGGATCGTGGCCCCGAGCAGGATCTGGGGCGTGATCAACAGCGGCACCGCGAGGACGCCCTTGTCCGTCGAGCGGACGCAGGCCGACACGATCAGGCCGATCGCCGCGCAGGCCACGGCGGCCAGCCAGTTGCAGGTGGCGGAGACGACGGCGCTGCGTCTGTACATCTCGGCGGGGCTCTCGCCACCGATCGCCTCGCGAACCAGGAAGCCGAGTTCGACTGTGATTCTGAAAATCGCCGCCTGCACCGCGAGCACGACGGCCAGCGCCGCGACCTTCGCGAGCACGTAGGCGGCGAAGTTCAGGCCGTGCCGCCGTTCGAGGTCGAGCATCGGCCGCTCCTTGACGATCTCCCGGAAGCCGGTCACGAACCCGAGGATCACCATGCAGATGCTCATCAGCGAGAGCCACTTGAACGTGCCGCTCGGATCGATGATCTCGCGATCCGGTGCGACGCGGAGCGTGTCGGTGAGGGCATGGCGGACGAGCCGCTCCGTCGACGGCTCGCGCAGATGGGCGAGCAGTTTTGGCTGGCTGTCGAGGAACACGCGGATTTGGCCGGGGATGCTCGCGTTCTGCTCGCTGACGTCGTCCGTGGCGATCGCCTCCCGCACCTCGCCCCACACGTCGGTCAGCACCTGCTTCTCGCCGGGATCGAGAAACCGCGTCAGCATGAGCGGATTCCTGAAACGCATGTCGGCGAAACCGGCCAGTACGACCCCCGCGAGCGCGAGCGGCAGGAGCAGGGACATCGCCACGCTGACGCGATCGCGAACGCAGGTCTCGAGTTCGCGGCGGAAAAACGTGGTGCACTGCCGAATGAAGCCGGGGATCGAGACCGCCTGGAGCGACGCCACCCGCTCTAGGGGAGCGCCACGGGGCGACTCGTCGGCCGGCCGCCCCTCGGCCAGGATGCCGTCTTCGGCGAGCCGCTCCCGCCAGCGGGCCGACCAGAATCCGCGCGGCTTGTCCTCGATGGCGACGTAGACATCGGCGAGCCGATGGACCCCGAAGTGGCCGAGGGCTTCCACGCGTGACCCGAACCAGACCACCTCGCCATGGCCGAGGATCAGCAGCTTGCCGGCCTTGTCGACGTTGTCGAGGTGGTGCGTGACGGCGATCACGGTCGTGCCGGCACGGGCCCGAGCGGCGAGCAGCATCATGATGCGGGCCTCGGTCGCCGGGTCGAGGCTCGAGGTCGCCTCGTCGACGAGGAGCAGGCCGGGGGCAGCGAGCATCTCGGCGGCGAGGCTCGCCCGCTTCATCTCACCGCCCGACAGGTCGCCGATCGGCTGGTGTCGGACGTGATCGAGGCCGACCTCGGTGATGACCCGATCGATTGCGGCCCTTCGTTCCGCGGCGCACGTCTCTGCGGGAAGCCTGACCTCCGACGCATAGTGGAGCGCCCGGTCCACCGGCAGGGCCGGCGGATTGACGTCCAGCTGCGGCACGTAGCCGATCGCCCCCCGGAGGGCGTCGGCCTCGAGAAACACGTCGTGCCCGCCGACCAGCAACCGGCCGGCGGC
>Ga0129333_10006006_pt1 | contig 11458 bp, 12 predicted proteins | sample CPB6_08_DNA_FD_94474 | JGI IMG/M metagenome (GOLD analysis project Ga0129333, IMG submission 94474) | Freshwater to marine salinity gradient microbial communities from Chesapeake Bay, USA - CPBay_Sum_0.6_0.8_DNA | ecosystem: Environmental > Aquatic > Marine > Coastal | place: USA: Chesapeake...
CAAGCGTATTATTCAAGCTTATAATTCCGGAAACTGAATGCGTGGCATTGTCAATTCCGTGATCAAGATAATCCGTGATGATCATGCGAGTGTCATGAAAAACTTCTTTTCATTGACATTTCTAAAAGGTCTTGAATACCTCGTCCCTCTTATCCTTGTTCCCTATCTCGTACGTTCTCTAGGTTTGGAGCGTTACGGCATTGTGCAAACTGCCGTTTCTTTCATGTATATTTTTTTGGTAGTCACGAATTTTGGATTCAATTATTCTGCTGCCAGAGAAATATCAATTTATCGAAATGATAAAGAAAAAGCTTCTCAAATTGCAGGGGCAATAGTCTTGTTAAAATCGGTATTGATGTGTGCATCTTTCATAATCATGATATCTATTGCATACTCTTTGCCTACATTAAAAGCTGAATTAGGACTTGTCATTATCACATTTGGCTTCATAGTTGGAGATGTGCTTTTTCCCGTTTGGTTATATCAAGGATATGAAAAGATGTATTATCTCTCGCGTTTTCAAATAATCGCGAGAATAGTTCTTTTTATTGGTGTATTGTCATTGGTACATAAACCTGATGATTATCTCATGTACCCATCCATTTATTATGGCACACAAATCATAATGGCTTTAGCAACATTGCTTTTTTCCAATCGCTTGCTAGGAATATCTTTGCAAATGCCAACAATTGAAATTTTAAAGGAACAATTCCTTCTTGGGATACGACCTTTTTTATCATCTGTTGCACAGGTATTGTATACTCAACCAAGGGTGTTTTATGTATCACTGATAAGTACAAAACTCATCACTGGTACTTTTGCAATTGCAGATAAAGCTGCAGGTGTATTTCAACTTTTCCCAGTATGGTTATTTGTTATCTCGGCATTGCCAAAATTGTCATATCAGTTTGAACATGAGAATGATGAATGTTTAAAAACACTTGCAATGTATCAAAAATGGACTCTGCTCTATGCTCTTATTAGTACTCCTATCGTATTGATATCAGCCCCATGGATTATATATGCGTTTTCAGGGCAATTCAATGAGGATGCAACATTATATTTCCGTTTATTATGTATTGAGACATTCATACTTACCGTAAATATATTTTTGATACATTATTTTCCCATTGCAGGTAAGTTTGGAACATTCGCAAAAATCTATGGAATCACCTGTATAGTGACACTTATCTTATTTGTTATACTTTCACAATTGTTAGGTGTATTGGGTGTGATTTATGGAATAATATCTTCATCACTTTTATTACTCCTTCTGACATTGTATTATCGCAATAAAGAATTGAAACTTACTCATTGATTTTTAATCAACTTCCCGCTTAAATTCTGTAATTTTACTTGTATAGTCTGGTAAAAACGATGAATCTTAAGAATGAAACCGTAAATATTGGCGGAAAAGAGCGAACACTTGTTCTCAGAGTGATTGTTCTTGCAGTACTTTCCATTTATGTCGGAAGACTTGCCTATTTACAGATAATTCAAGGAAATGTTTATCGTTTGAAGGCTGAAACACAAGCCATAAAGGAAGTTACGGTAGATCCATTCAGAGGAAATATATTTGATCGAAATGGTGAAAGAATGGTACATAATTCCCCTTCTTTTTCCATATCAATAACTCCCAATGAATTCAAAGACTCTTCAATCCCCCTTCTTGCATCAATTTTACAATTGACTCAAGATCAAATCAAGGAATTCGTAGAGGAATCCAAAAAGATTTCAAGAGTTAAACCCAATAAAATATATCGTGATGCCGATTGGTCGATCATTTCTCTCATTGAAGAAAATCACGAATTCTTACCCGGGGTTGACATATCAGTTGAATCAAAAAGACTCTATACCATTGATGGCAATATGTCCCACATATTGGGATATTCCAGAGAGATCAACAAAAAGCAAATTCAAACGATGGGTGATTATTATGCACCAGGAGATATCGTTGGATATGCTGGTTTGGAAAAAACCTATGAGAACTTTTTACGAGGTACAAAAGGAGTGCAATTTGTTGCGGTAAATTCTACCGGACAAAAAGTATCGAGTTTTCAAGAAGGTAAAAATGACATACAAGCTGAAGAAGGATTTGATTTGAGATTAGGTATTGATAAATCACTCCAAGAATTAGCTGAGAAACTGATGAAAGGCAAACGAGGAGGTATTGTGGCATTGGATCCTTCTACGGGAGAAGTCATGACGCTCGTTAGCATGCCGGATTATGATATTCGCGAGTTTAGTGGTCGAACAAAAAGCAATTTATTTTCAAAACTGTTAAAAGATGAATCAAAGCCACTTTTTAATCGTGCTACTCAAACAATCTATCCTCCGGGTTCCACTTGGAAGATGCTCATGGGTATTGCTGCATTGAAGGAAGGTATTATTACACCTGAAAAAACAATTTATTGCTCTGGTGCTTATGAATTTGGTGGGAGATCATGGAAGTGCCATGGTTCACATGGGGCTACGAATCTTCAAAAAGCAATACATGTATCATGCAATGTCTTTTTCAATAAAATTGGTCCCCAACTAGGAATAATCAATTTTGAAAAGTATGGACGTGACTTTGGCTTTGGACAAAAAACTTTTATCGATATTCCCGAAGATTCAAAAGGTAAATTACCTGGGGAAAAATTCTATAAGAAGCAAAAATTGTCGGCAGGAGAAATTCGTGGTCGATTGGTCAATCTCGGAATTGGTCAGGGAGAAATTGGTGTCTCCCCTTTACAAATGGCTGTCTATTGTGCAGCACTTGCAAACAAAGGCACAATCTATCAACCACATATTGTCCGTTCTATTTATAACCGAAAAACCAGACAATTACAAGATGTCGCATTTGCGAGTAGAAAAGCTATTACTATGCCAGATGAATTTTGGAATGTTATCCATAAGGGGATGTATGATGTTGTGAATACAGGTGGTGGTACGGCATTGTCAGCCAAAATTCCGGGAATATCAGTTTGTGGAAAAACAGGTACAGCTCAGAACCCTCATGGTGAAGATCATGCTTGGTTTATCGCTTTTGCACCAAGAGAAAATCCACGCATTGCTCTTTGTGTTTTAGTGGAGAATTCTGGTTCCGGTGGAACAGTTGCTGCACCTATTGCACAAAGATTATTGACAAAGTTCTTTTATCCTTCCGCAAAAGAATCAGGAGATTCTCTTCTCATCGATTCTGCATCAGTTCCAAAAAAGAAATCTTCAAGTACAGATCGCGCCATCACGGCAAGGGATTGATACATAATGAGAAGTATCATTCTATTTTCAATCATCATTCTATTACTGAATGGCTGTAGCGAATATTCTTCTTCAAAAATCCAACTTCAATTTCTTCATTTTTGGACTGAACCTTCGCAGCAACAATTGATTGATTCTCTTATAACTGAATTCGAAAAATCAAATCCTAGCATATCAATTGAACAAATTCCCGTACAATGGAGTGAAGGAAGAACTAAGCTACTTCTTGCCCATTCATCAGGGAAGCCACCAGACATCACTCATCTTGGAATAGAATGGGCTCAAGAATTTATTGACCATGATATTTTCTCTCCCATCGATCAAGTGGATTCGATTCCCAAACAATGTCTTGATCAAATAACGGGACGTGATGGAAAATTATATTGCCAACCATGGACAATGAATACAAGAGCAATGATCTTGACCCATGATGTATCCAAACTCAGTTCAGATACAGTAACTTGGGATATAATCATATCAAAATTACATCAAGGTCAAAAGTTTGGATTGAATTCCAGCGAACCCCATAATGTGACGAAGAAATATCTTCCAATTCTTTGGTCCTCAGGAAGTTTGTTGTTTCAGAAGCTTCCATTCAGTTCAACTTGCGATGAGAAACTGTTGATTGGACTAAGATTGCTGAGAGAACTCAAGAAATATTCCAGAATTGAGCAATCAAGAAAACTGGATGAATATCTTGTGAAGGGTTCTGTTCAAATTGCCATGTCAGGACAATGGATTTTACCTGAATTGAAGTTGATTCCTCATCGAGTATTGCCCCAGATACCCGGCACTAGTGGCTTATCTATTTTGAGTGGAGATTGCATTGGAATTTCAAAGCAATCAAAAAACAAGAAAGAAGCATTCCTTTTTTTGAAGTTTCTTACACAATATGCAAGAGTTAAGGAATTATGTCTAGCTTTGAATGATATTGGACTACCTGCGAATGAAGGTTCATGGAATGATCCTGACTTCTACAGAAATGAAGATCAATCACATTTTACCAAGCAATGTAAAAGTTCAATATTCTTACCCTCTCCCTCCTATTTTCTGGATGCAGAACAAATCCTTGAAGATCATATCATGCGTTTTGTGTATGATGATATGAATGAGTATGAAATGCAGAGATCATTACAAGTACAACTACAAGAATTAGAGAATAAAAAAGGGTCCTAAGACCCTTTTTTATTTTTTCTGCTGTGCCGAAGCGATGATTGCATCGGTAAATCTCTTATATCTTTCTACCAAAGCACCTGATAAAGATGCTCTCTGTAAAAAAGCCAGTAAATTCTGTGCTTGAACAACAGTGATTTCTAGTGAGGCCACTTCCTCAGGTTTTTTCTTCTCCTTTACGGCAAATTGTAATTGTCTGGTCAAAACTGTTTGAACTTCAATGAGCGCATCAACTTCAGTGCCTTTTAATTCAATGCTTTTCAATAACTGTAGGCAAAAGTCGATCTCTGAGTATTGGATGACCGGTTTCAAAATTTGTTGATTTTGCTGTTGAGCTGACAATGTGGTTGCACCGATAATTGCCATGCAAACAAATGCAATGAGTTTATTCATGATAAATCCTGTATTATAAAGTAGTGTTGAATGACAATCTATGAATAGATCCGGCAGTTCCTAAAGCAGAAACACCATAATCTATTATTGCATATTTACTTCTAATTCCCAAGCCAGCCGAAAATCCGGAGAATCTTCTTTGTCCTTGAATACTTGTCGCATCTCTTACATAATTGTCATACCCAATTCTTAAATCAAGTACTTTGCTAAGTATAAATTCCCCACCGATACTAAAATTACCAACTCGATCAAAAAAAGCATCCGCATCATCGGCTAGATGATGAAGAGAAAAATTTAATAAAAGAGGTAAACCACGCAATCTATGATTAATTCCCAATCTGACATCCACCGGTAACTCATCAGTTATACCTGTAAATGTGGACAGTTGTGTCCCAATATTCAAAATAGAGAACCCAATATTTGTTCTTGAAGAAGGAATACGATATAATACTCCTGCATCCAATGCTATAGCCGTAGATGAAAGGTCTTCCAATCTGACAAAGAGAAATTTTGCATTGCAACCATAACTTAGTGTCGAATCTAGTTCATTTGAGTATGATCCAATAAGAGCAATGTTATTAGCTGAGAATGCACCTTGCACATTTCCAAATTCATCAGTCCTTTCGAATGAACCATACGATGTATAGACAGCACTCAACGCTATACGCTCAGATGTTGTACTATCAAATGGGAAAGTATAGACTGCTTGACCTGATTTGATATCCAATACATGATTCATAAATGTTGCGGATACCATTGACTTTTTAACGGTTGATAGGGCTCCAGGATTGAAAAATAATGCTGATTGATCATCTGTAATACTTGTGAATGCTCCACCCAATGCAGCAGAACGAGCACTGATTCCCATCTGAATGAAATCAAAGGGAGATTGTGCCTGAATGACTTCAAATCTTGAGAACAAAAGCAAAACAAGTGATAAGAACGTTATTTTTTTCATAATCGTATATCCGTGCCTATAGTGTTTTCAGACTCATGTGTATTCCATATGTCAAGAAAAAAACTAGGAGGTCTAACAGGTTTCCCTGTTTGAATATTGATAAATGGATGAACAGTATACCCCGTGGTGAGTAGTGTATCCGCTTTTGTGATTTGATAATCAATATGCAATAATAATGCCCTTTTTAGAGAACATGTTGCTGTAATGTTTATTATATCATCATACAGTGCGGGTAATTTATACTGAATATGGGCTTCTATAACCGGAAATTGTATTCCTAGTTCTTCGAGTCTTGAATAAGCCAGTCCCATTGAACGCAATAGTTCGGTTCTTCCGATTTCGAAATAGGTAAAGTAATTTCCATTATATACAATACCCATTTTATCGGTATCTGCATAACGAACGCGAATGGACGTTGTATGTGAATGTTCTTTCATGTTCTTGATCAGTCTTTTGGAATGATGAGATCAATCACTCTTTGTAAATCATCGAGTGAGAAAAATGTGATTTCTACTTTTCCTGTTTCTTGATCTTTGAGATGTATAGACACTTGGGTTGTAAAATGTTCCCGCAATGCATCTTCGAGTGCCAAAAGATCATTGTTCAAAGGTTGCTTTGGAATTGAATGTGATTTTTTGGATGTGCCTTTTCTTTTTGTAGTTTTTTTACTACCTCCCATCAATTCACGTATGATTGACTCAGTCTCTCGTACGGATAATTCTTCATGAATGATTCTCTCAGCAATAATGCGTTGATTATCTGGAGATTGAAGTGACAGCAAAGCTCTAGCATGTCCATTACTTAATTGTTTCAAAGCTACTTTTTGCTGTATGTCGGAAGGTAATTTTAAGAGTCGTAAGAAATTGGTAATGGTTGCACGGTCTTTGCCTACTTTTATCCCAACTTCTTCTTGAGTAAGATTGCATTGATCGATAAGCATCTGATATCCCATGGCAACTTCGATATCATTCAAATTCTCCCTTTGAACATTTTCAATGATTGCAAGTTCAATCATTTCCTCATTTGAATCTATGTCCATGACAAAAGCAGGAATCTGATCCAGACCTGCTTCGATTGATGCTCTGATTCTTCGCTCTCCTGAAATCAATTCATAGGTATTACCAGTAGATTTTCGGACGGTGATTGGCTGGATAACACCATGGATCTTGATTGATTCCACCAATTCTTCCAATGCTTGTGAATCAAAAATCACCCTTGGTTGATATGGGTTTGTTTTGATCTTGGTTATATCAATTAGTCCTATGCCAAAACCTTCTTTGGCATCTTGATCAGTGGTTTTATTATCGGCATTTCCCGGAATGAGAGCGCCTAGACCTTTTCCTAAGCCCATTGGTGATTTCATTGTTGAGCACCTTTTGATAAATGGGAACTATTGTTTTCTATGATTTCCATGGCAAGATCAAGATAGTTTCTTGCTCCAGTGCTTAGAGCATCATAAAGAACAATGGGTTTGCCGTGACTGGGTGATTCCGACAATCGTACATTTCTCTGAATGACTGTCTTCATTACTTTGTTTTCAAAATGTTTGCGAACTTCAATTTCCACTTGCTGTGAAAGACGCAACCTTCCATCAAACATGGTAAGAAGGACTCCTTCAATATCCAGATTCGGATTTAAATGATTGCGAACAATTGAAATAGTATTCAGTAATTGTCCAAGCCCTTCAAGCGCATAATATTCACATTGCACAGGTATGAGTACTGAGTGGGCGGCCGTTAAACCATTCAATGTGAGAATGCCAAGAGATGGTGGGCAGTCAAAAATGATATATTCAAAGTCATTGGAGATAGTTTTCAATGCTTTGCTCAACACATATTCTCTGTCCTTCATTTCAATCATTTCAATTTCGGCACCAACCAAATTGATATGCGAAGGCAATATGAAGAGATTTGGCATCATTGTTTGGAGTATGGCATCTTTTACGGATGCATTTCCTATGAGCACTTCATAAATTGTAGATTCCAAACTTTTCGTGTCTATCCCAAGTCCATTGGAGGCATTCGCTTGTGGATCTATGTCTACAAGCAATACCTTCTTTTCTGCAGCAGCTAATGAAGCAGAAATATTGACAGCTGTTGTGGTTTTCCCAACTCCGCCTTTTTGATTTGCTATTGCAATGATTTTTGCCATGCTGGAATGATTATTCCTGTGGAGGTGTCAATTGTTTATGAGCACCATCACAAAATGGTTGATTTGCAGACTGTTTGCATGTACACCAAGAAACTGTTTTGCATTCAGTGATTTCAACTGCTTTCGGACTAAATGTCGAACCTTTGTGTGAACCATCGCAAAATGGTTGATTTGTTGATTTACCACATGAACACCAATAATATGTTCCGGGATTCATTTCCATGCGCATGGATTTATATCCACCGATTTCTGGTTTTTCCATGATATTTTCCTTACATTTTTTCGGGTGAAGAAATTCCTAATATAGACAAGCCATTATGAATGACTGTTTTTGTGAGCAAAGCCAATTGTATTCTTGATTTCATGATCTGTTCTTCAGAGCCAATAATTCTGCAATCATGATAAAATGAGTGAAATGCAGATGCTACTTCTCTTAAATATTCAGCAATTATTTGAGGCTCCAATGCATTTGCCGCTCTTGCATTCACATCTTCAAATCGTGTCAATGTTTGTATGAGCGTTATCTCAGATTGATGTATCAAAGATGATAAATCAAAATGAGAATCTAGATCAATACCATGATCTTTTACTTGTTGAAGAAGTGAGCAAATTCTTGCATGTACATATTGCAGATAATACACGGGATTTTTGTCATTCTGTTCTCTAGCGATTTGTAAATCGAATTCTAGTTGGGTTTGGGCACCACGCATGAGGAAGAAAAAACGAACTACATCTGCACCGACTTCTTCGATGAGTTCATCCAATGTATAGCTTTTTCCGGAGCGTTTCGACATTTTGACTTGTTCGCCATTATCCCACAATGTCACAAATTGATAAATCAGAACTTTGAGTTTTGAAATATCATATCCCAATGCCTTTACCCCTGCTTTTACATCCGGTATTGTTGCTATATGATCGGCACCAAAGATATCGACAATTACATCGTATTTGCGATCAAATTTTGTGCGATGATATGCAATGTCAGGCAATCTATATGTTGGCTCACCAGTACTTTTTACAATTACCCTATCGGTGAGGGTCTCGTCAATCTCAGAAAAGCGCATCCATGTAGCACCGTCTTTTTCATAACTCAATCCTTTTTCTTTCAATTCATTCAACAAAGCAGAAATCGTTCCATCGGTAAACAATGAATCTTCATTGAAATATGTATCCTGGTGGATGTTCATTTTCTTCAATGTTTCCAATATTGAGGAAAAGCACCATTCCTCTCCAAGCTTTTTGCATATTTCTAGAGTATCCGGATTTTCCTCAGATAGTTTGTTCCCATGTAATTCATAAGCTTTTTGAGCTATTTCTATGATATAATCGCCATGATATCCATCTTCGGGAAATGGAAAGTTCGTATTGCCTATCAGATGTTGATACCGAGCAAAAATAGATTTGCTTAGCATATTCATTTGATTGCCGGCATTATTAAAATAATATTCACGAGTTACTGAATATCCACTCCATTGCAAGAGATTTGCTACTGTATCACCAATGGCGGCATTTCTTCCATGTCCCAAATGCAATTTCCCTGTGGGATTTGCACTGACATATTCAACATTTGCTGTTTTTCCTTTGCCTAAATCTGTTGTTCCATAAGAGCTTTTTTTAGCAATCATGTTATGCATTGTTTCATGAAATGCTTTTGGCTTAAAGACGATATTAATGAATCCGGCTCCGGCAATATCAATGGATTGAATCAGTTCTGAATCAAGATTCAGTTTAGAAATCAACTCATTTGCAATGTCTTGAGGTTTCTTCTTTAATTGCTTTGCCAATATCATTGCAATATTGGTAGAAAGATGTCCATGCTCGGCAATCTTTGGTTTTTCAAAAGCTATGGTTTGAGGATTACCGCCAATTGATTCTAGTGCTTGTTGGAATGCATCTTCGATGAATGCATGCATCATATCACATCCTCCTCAAAAGAAGAATGTTGATTGAATCGTTCTGGTAAGCGACGCTCTTTGGACAATTCATTGAGAAATTCTTGTTTGGCTGATTTTGTCATTTTTGAAAGTTTCTCTTCTTTCAAAACATAAAAATCTGCATCACTCCAGAGCTTTTCAATTCTGTAGAAGTCTCTAGCTTCTTTATGAAATACATGAACTACAACATCAAAGTAATCCAGAATCACCCATTGTCTTGCATTCCATCCTTCTGATTTTGGAAATCCTTCACCTGCTTCCTTACCACCTCTTTCAATGGCTGATGAAACAGAATCGACTTGAACTTCTGACAAACAAGAACCTATGACGAAGAATTCAGCAGGTGCTCCATCAGATGTAGATAAATCCATAACAAGTATGTTTTCTGCTTTTTTGTCTTCCATGATTCTTGCGCAAAACAAGGCAAATGATTTGCTTCGAGCAATCGTGGACTTTGTTTTCGATGCAGCCAATTGATTCTCCGGTTGATTATGAATCGAGTAATTGTTTTTTGTCAAGTATTTTCATTGTTTGTTCATCAATTGTATACACAATTGGTTTTCCGGTAGCAATATTTAACTCAAGGATTTCCTCTTTTGTGAGATTATCCAATTCTGCAATGAGAGCTCGTAATGAATTTCCATGAGCAGTGATTAATACATGTTTCCCCTGTTTCAAAATGGGTATTATGTTCTCATGAAAATAAGGGAGCACACGCTCTTGCGTCATTTTTAATGATTCTCCATTTGGTGGAGGAGTATCATAACTTCTTCGCCATATCTTTAATTGATCTTTTCCAAATTGATTTCCAACTTCGTCTTTGTTTAAACCTTGCAGATCTCCATAATGCCGTTCATTCAATTTCTCACTTCTTTGCGTAGGAATTGTACCTTTTCCCGCTGATTGCAATGCAATGTCTGCGGTTCTTATGGCTCTTATTAATGCCGAGGTAAACAGCATGTCGATTGGATAATCTTTTAATGCTAGACCCGCCTTCCTTGCTTCATCTTCGCCTTTGGAAGTGATATCAACATCTACCCAACCGGTAAACCTATTTTCGACATTCCATTGTGATTCTCCATGCCGGAGCAAAATAAGATAGACCATGGTTTATGAATTTCTCCAATTTGGTTTTCGTTTTTCGATAAAAGCATTCATGCCTTCTTTCTGATCTTCAGAAGAAAAAAGCAGATAAAAATTCTTTCTTTCAAATTCCAAGCCGCCCTCAAGCGTTGTGCTAAAGGATTTCAACACAGATTCTTTTATGAGTTTAACGGCTATCGGTGCTTTGCTGGCAATTTCTGCTGCCAATGCCATGGATTCTTGAAAGTATGACTCTACCGGAACGACTCTATTTATTAAGCCACATCTCCATGCTTCGCGAGCCGAAATCATTCTTCCTGTAAGAGCTATTTCCATCGCACGAACTTTGCCGATTGCTCTTGTGAGTCTTTGCGTACCACCTGCTCCGGGCATGACTCCAATATTAATCTCTGGTTGACCAAATTGCGCTGTTTCACTTGCTATAAGCATATCACAATTCATTGCAAGTTCACAACCACCACCCAATGCAAAGCCTGATATTGCGCCAATGATTGGTTTTTTA
>Ga0129333_10006007_pt1 | contig 11457 bp, 18 predicted proteins | sample CPB6_08_DNA_FD_94474 | JGI IMG/M metagenome (GOLD analysis project Ga0129333, IMG submission 94474) | Freshwater to marine salinity gradient microbial communities from Chesapeake Bay, USA - CPBay_Sum_0.6_0.8_DNA | ecosystem: Environmental > Aquatic > Marine > Coastal | place: USA: Chesapeake...
CATTGTTGATTATGAAGATAACTCATCAGATAAGATTGAATATCTTCTTAAGTTTCAGAGAGCAATCTTAAAGGACTACATATCAAAAGATAGGTTAGAAAATCTTCTTAAGATACATTCACAAGAAACTGAAAATCTAACAACTATTGATGAAACTGGAAAACTAAAGATCTTTAATAAAGTTGAAGATATTGTTACTCACTTCGTAGGAATAAGATTACAATTTTATCATAAGAGAAAGGAGTACCTCTTAAATAAATTAGGAAGAGAACTACTTATCATATCAAATAAGGCTAGGTTTATTAAAGATATTATTGAAGGTAAGCTTAAGGTAAATAATGTAGCAAAGGATATCATTATTAAATATCTTGAGGATAATAAGTATGATAAGGTTGATGGTTCATATACATACCTGTTAAGTATGGCAATCTATTCATTAACTAAAGAACGATTTGAAGAACTGTTAAAACTAAAGGCAGATAAAGAATCCGAGGTTGAATCAATTAAGAAAACCGATCCTAAAGATATGTATATTTCCGATCTTGAACAATTGAAAAAATCATTGGTTTAATGAAACCTGTGGAGATATTTCAATATAAAAATAAATACCCATGAAAAAATATATCATTATCGGTCAAGATGTTAAATGGACATGCAAAGCCGAATCTGAGCAGAATGCATGGGAATCTTTGTCTCAAATTAAAAGACTGCCTATAGTTGAACTTAAGAAAATGTTTAAACTATTAAATGAAGATCAAACGAAACCATTAAAATAATAAGTTATGTTAATAGAACAAACCTCAATGACAGATTCATCAATGATTAAAAAAGCAGTGTATAACTTTTCTGCTAACACTCTAAAAATTGAATTTAATTCAGGAGCTGTTTACGAATATGCAAATGTAGATTCTCAAACATATGATGATTTTTGTAAAGCAGAGTCTCAAGGAAAATTCTTTAATGAAAAGATCAAAAACAATTATCAAAACTCTAAACTTTTATTAGACTAATTATGAAAAACTCTAGCGTAATTTATGAAGCCCTTAAGGCTCAATTTGAAGCACAAAAACAAAAGGCTCTTGCTACTCTTACAATTTATCTAACCAATCCAGTTGGTATTGGCGAACATCCTCAACATATTGATGAAATGGTCCAAATGACTAAATCATTGGCTGAGGCTATTGATTGCATTGAAACATTGGAAAATACTTTTGAAACTACGAAAAATGAAAACAGTAACTGAGATTGTACAAAGACTTCTTGATGAAGGACATATTTCTGCTGAAGAAGCAGTAATTATTCTACAAGCAGAGGTAAATAAATCATACCCGGTTTATATACCAACACAACAACCATTACCTTATAGTCCACCGTTTAAGCCCGGTGATATTTGGTATACAACTTCAACAAATTATCCAGTAGCAGGTTCAAAAGATACCACGAATGAATAAAATAATCCTAGTAGGAAAGGCAGCAGCCGGAAAAGATCATATGAGAAAGGTAATGGAAGGCCGTGGGTTTATCTATGGCATTTCCTATACCACAAGACCCCCAAGAGAAGGTGAAATTGATGGCCAGGATTATTATTTTATGACCAAAGAACAATTTGAAGAAGGCATAGAGAATAACTTTTGGTATGAGTGGGTTGAATTTAATGGTTGGTATTATGGAACTAGTCATAAGCAGTTTAAGGAACAATGTAACCTATTCATTATGACTCCTATTGGTATCTCTCATATTAATCCAATTGATCGTAAAGAATGTACTATCATTTATCTTAATATGCCAACTGAGGTAAGAAGACAAAGACTACGGAATCGCAATATGCCAGGAGATACTTTAGAACGTAGAATTGAGGCTGATGAAAAAGACTTTTCAAATTTTACTGACTTTGATATTGAGATAAACAATCATAACTTCTAACATATAAAAATAAAATGAGTAAATTCATTATCATTGAAGGTACCGATAATACCGGTAAAGATACACAGCAAAATCTTATCATAAAGAATCTTAAAGATACGGTATTTCATAAAGTACATTATTCATCTTTACCCTTTAAAGATGATATTGAAATGCATACATCATATTCTAAAAAGATGTATGATGATATGTTTAAGATAATGGTTTTATCAAAAGATCAAGATATCAATATTATCTTTAATCGCTCTCACTTAGGTGAAACTGTTTATTCTCCACTTTATCGTGGTTATTCAGGTGATTATGTATTTGATATTGAAAAGCAATATGTAAATGCATTAAGAGAAAACCTTTATCTTATTACCCTCACAAATGATCCTCATACAATTTGGAACAGAGATGATGGAAAATCATTTTATAAAAATGAAGAAGGCATCAAAGCTGAGATTGAAGGATTTACTCGTGCTCATCGTTTAAGTAAGATTAAAAATAAACTTCTTCTTAATGTTGGCACAATGAGTGCCGATGAAGTATCCAAGATCATTATAGATTTTCTTTCGCATGAAAATACTATAACAGGATTTGATAAACAACTTTCGCTGTTTAGTCATGAGTAAATGGAGAGAAGACCGTATGTATGAAATAATGCATCATTTATGGGATAACCCAAAGCTGATGGAATTATATGAACTTGAAATGAAAAAATCTCAAGAAGAAGAATCTATAGAAGAATTCTTTCCACGAATGGAAAAATGTTATGAAAAAGCTTTAAAAGAATATGAGAATTTATAAAGGTGAAACTTTTGCTGATGTTTATCAGACGGCACTTAATGATGTACTTAATAATCCTGAGTATATTACCTCACCAAGAGGTATGAAAATAAATGAAGTAACTAATGCCGCATTGGTTATTGAAGATCCTACGTTTCCTCTTTATGAAAATAAAAGAAGAAGCAGTCAATTCAAATACATTGGTGCAGAATTAGTTTGGTATTTTACTGGTCGTAAAGATACTGCTTTTATTTCTAAGTTTGCAAAATTCTGGGAACATATTGATAATGGAGACGGCACAGTAAATTCTGCTTATGGTAGTCTTATCTTTAAAGATAAAAATCTTCATGATATTAATCAATACCAATGGGCATATCAATCTCTAATTGAGGATAAAGATTCTCGTCAAGCTATCATACATTTCAATACACCTAATCATCAATGGAAAGGTAATAAAGATTTTGTTTGTACATTAACTGGGGTTTTTCAAATCCGCAATAATCAATTAAACTTTACAATTGATATGAGATCAAATGATCTCATTCTTGGTACACCTACCGATGTTGCATTCTTCTGTCTATTACAACAGCAGATGTATCATCATCTTAAGAAACATTATCCTGAATTAGAACTAGGCACATATACCCACATCGTACATTCTCTTCATATTTATGAAAGACATTTTGATCTCATTAAAGAAATGCTAGGTTATCAATTTGAACCGATGAGTTTCCCTAGCATCAGAGAATTTATAATTGATCCAGACGGTAATCCGTTAGATTGTATCAAAGAAATTGCTAATGAGGTAGAGACAGATTCTCAAGTAATCAGCGTAAAAGACGATCCTTTACATAATTGGATATCCGAAGTAATTTTCATGGATATATAATTATATGAAACATATCAAACTATTTGAGGAATTTATAAATGAATCACTAGAGGATAGCGGATTAAAGAAAGTTTATCTTGCTACTCGTCGCGATAGCGGCCAAAGATGGTGGTCATATAAGGGATTTGCTGGGGATAAATTTTTTATTCAAATAACCGAAAATAACATTGATAAGCTGGATATCAATCCTGATTATCCGGTATTAAATTATCATAGCACAATAGTTGATGAGTTGTTAAAAAAGGGAAAGATTAAAGAAGAAAATATCTATAATCATCCTAAATACATTCCTCTTTCTGGGTCAAAGAAAGAGTTTCATAAATTAGTAGGAGAAGATGAAAATGTTCCTAAGACGGTTTATTCAAAGAATGAAGCATTAAAGGAATTAAACTTTCCTATTATTGCAAAACCTGCAAATGGTCACAGCGGAATTGGAATTCAAGTAATTAAGAAGCCTGAATTAATGGAAGACATTGATGAGAAAGTATTTGATACTTTTTCCGAATATGTTGATAAGGCAGAAGAAATGAGATTCTTTAACTTTAAAGGCGAACCTATTTTCTGGATGGAAAGAACACCTGCAAACAGTAAAGCAAAATCAGGTGACGGTAAGACCGATGAAGAAATGGAATTTAATTATGCTAGAAGAGATGTAAAAAACATCCCATCTGATTATAAAGAGGTCTTAACAAAATACTGTAAGATATTTGAAAAGTTTCCTTACATTTGTTTTGATATGATGAAAGATAAAAATGGAAAGATCTTTGTAATCGAATCAAATGCTCAGCCAGGAGTTCCTTTTGATAGCACGGTTCAAATCTATAAGAAAATTTATGAAGATTTTTATGGTAAACCTTTAGACGATAAATCTCTTCAAAAACTGGATGAATATTCAAATGAAATGATTGAAAGAACGCTAAAACGCGACAGTGGAAGGTTTTCAATAAAAAATTGAAAAAAGTCCGCAAAAAATTTTCAATTCTCGTTTTTTTGTTTTATATTTGTACTGATGGTATATTAATACTATCTTAAATCAAATAATATGTCTGAAGATTTTAATGAAATTTCTGATTTTTACATAACATCAGATACGTGGTTTGGTAGGCCACAAATACTTGAGATAGCAAAAAGGTCGCAGTTTTCTACCATCGAGGATATGAATGAACAGTTGATAAAAAACTGGAATAAGGTTGTTAAGTCAAAGGATCTCGTATTTCATTTAGGTAATTTTGCATGGGATCCTCATACCGCAAGAACTGTCTTAAAAAAGTTAAAGGGAAAGATCATATTTTTAGTAGGTAATGCAGATGAAGCACTATTAGAAGTAGCTGATGAATTTCCAAACATAGATATTCTTGATCAACAGATTGTTGAATTACCACAATTTGATTCTGTCTTATGTCATTATCCACTTGAAGTATGGAATGGCAAATCATCAGGAACAATTCATTTTCATGGACATACAATTTTTTCTCATAAAACTGATCTAAGAGTATCTAACCGCGTTAATTCGTGTGTAGACTTTTGGAATTATTCACCAATTAAATTTTCGGCAATTAAAGAATTCGTACATGGCAAAATCTAAAACTTACAAGGAATTAGCAATCGAGTTTAAGAAGACTCGTTCGGAGAGAGTTTATAATGAACTCTACAAAAAAATGAGACCTGGATTATGGTCTTATGTAAATAACATTGTCAGAGATCCGGCGGTAGCCGATGACATTGTTTCCACTACATTAACCAATGTTTATCTAAAGATTGATCAATATGATGAATCTTATCAGGTAACCACGTGGGCCTATCGCATTGCTTATAATGAATGTATAGGTTGGATTAGATTCCGCAATAAGAAGATAAGCATTAATGTATTTACTGATGCAGGAGTTGAACCGCCATCACGAGATGGATATCTTGATGCAGAACAAAATCTAAAATCAGAAGAAGACTTCTGGGATGAGGAAGATGTCCTAACAGAACAGGTAAGAGTAGCTAAGGAAGCAATTAATGCTCTTCCTCCAATGTATAAGAGATACATGGTTGAGCGGTTTCTAAATCATAAATCATACAATGATATCCTAGATATCATGGTAAAATATGAAAAGGACATTAATCTTCAAACGGTTAAGAATAGGATTTTTCGTGGTAGAAAAATTGTTCAGAAACAGTTAGAGAAAATGAAACTCTTTTCTGAAGCCTAATAGATATAAAAACTAAGTTATGTATATTTTTAATCTTTTAAAAGAATTCAACATCTGGCGAAAAGTAAGAGCTGTTGCTTTAGAAAATAAAGAGAAGCTAGAAGAAGCCGGATTTAGGGTGGATTGGGTAGGCAGAATTTACACTGTCATTAATTTACCTGAAGAAGTGGTGAATCAACCTTTCTCAAGAGAAGGATATGTACTTATGAGATTACGTGAATATGATAATCTATTTCTTAATATGGGAATTGCAGATTACATTTCACCTGAACTTGTTGATTTAGAAGAAGCCGAAGCTTATCTTCTTATCTTATCACCTGATAATGATTACATTAAGTTTTGGCCTTTTATGTTTTCTGTATTAAAGACAACAGGTCTTATTATTGGTTTACGCTTAATCTACTTGCTAATTTCAAGATATTGGAATTCACTAATATCGTTTTGGAATTGGCTTACATAAAATATGGCAACAAGAGAATCGTTATCACAAACGGAAACTATTAATGGCAGACGATATTACGTCATAGGAGAAAATAAGTATCCTTCGGTTACAACCATCTTAGGTTCAATGACCGATTCATCTGGTCTTGACAAGTGGAGAAAACAAATTGGTGAAGCAGAGGCTGATAAGATATCTAGATTTTCTGCAAATCGCGGAACTGTCATGCATCAGATGATTGAGTATTATTTAGGATCCGAAAAAGAAACACAAAAAGAAAGATTAAGAGAGGCACAGGAAAAAATCATTCAATTTGTTAAGGATGAAGGATTTACCGAAGATGAACTTGAAGTTGGTAGAAAACTTTTTTATAGTTTTTATAATAATGATCTCTTCAGTAAGATTAGTAAGGTTATAAGTATCGAGGAGACGCTCTACTCCCACCAGATGGGAGGGTATGCAGGTAGAGTAGATAATATTTATGAGAATTCTTTCTCCCATTTACTCATCTTAGATTTTAAGACATCTAGGAAACCTAAAAAGAAAGAATGGATTAAAAATTACTTTATGCAGATTGCTGCATATTTTTTAGCATATTGGGAAATGACAGGTAAAAAACCGCATGGCGGTGAAATCTGGATAGGTGTAGAAAATGATGAACCTCAGGTTTTTGAAGTTACATGGGAAGATATCCAAGAATATGGTAAAGAATTCCTATCCCTGGTAAAAGAGTATCATAAACTCAATCCATTACCTCAGAATATATAAAAAAACAAAATAATGAATGAAACACATTCAGGCATTTGAGACTTTTTTTGCTAGAACTTTATCTGAGGAATTAGATCAAACACGGCATAAATCGGTTAAACATATCGAGGATATTGAAACCGAAAATGATAAGGATAAGAAGGCTGAGAAGGATGCTCAGGATTACTTAGACGACAAATCAGAAAACTGCCCACGTTGTGGTGAACACGTTGATGATTGTTTATGTCAATCTGATGATCCTTGGTCTACTCAAAATTATCATAGAGTCCCTGTTGGTAAGAAGGAAAAGAGTAAAGCAAAACAAGACTTTAAAACAAAATAAAGATATGGAAAAGATTAACTTATTTTTTACAAAGCATGGATCAAAAGTTATTACTGTTCTTTTGATTCTTTTATACTTTAAATCATGCGGAGTTGATAACGAAGTGGAAAGACTTAAGAAAGAAGCTAAAGCAAACACTGAAATTCTTAAGAGTCTTCCTAGTGCCGCTGATGTTAAAATTGAAGGCTTAAACGCTGAAAAGAGAATGATCCAAGCTACGGATCGTAAGATGTTGGATGTACAACGTCAAAACGAGATTGAGAAAGAGATCTCAAAATTACAAGGTAAATAATGCCAAATATCATTCCAGGTGTACCTACCCCAAGCGATCCAACATGTGCATTAACTATATGTGGTAGAATTATAGCACAAGTAGACTGCATTAAGTATATAATGCAAGGAACATCTGCGTGTATTGATATTCAGCTTTTCGGTGCAGATGGAAAACCTCTTGATCTAGATAGATTTTGTGAAATACAAATCCAACTTACTAATGAGTTGGAATGTGTTATAGCAAACTTTTGGTATCCTGATGTTCCTACTGGTTCAAAAGGATTTGATATCCAAATTCTTCAATATACTTCAACAGGTGGCCACATTATTAATAAAGGACTTCTTAGAATTTGTTTGTCGGCTAACTGTACCTTTGTATCAACCGGTGCTGTTTTTGCAGAAATTATACTTAAGGAATGTTTACTTACTGGTGAAGAACAGATTTTAACTGGAGTTCCAACGCCAACAGGTTTACCTGATCCGGCTGGCGAAACTTTTGGTATTCCTTGTCTTCAAGTTGCAAATATACTTAATTCTAAAATTGCAAAAAATGGTGGAGCTGGCGGATGTTTTCCAGGATACATTCCACCCCAACCCGGTAGTAGTGGGATAGGATATGCAATAGGATCAACCGGTGCAACAGGATTTCATGGAGCAACTGGGGTTCATGGTTCATCTGGTTCAACTGGTTCACAAGGATTTACTGGCGGAACTGGACCTCAAGGATTTACTGGCGGAACTGGACCTCAAGGATTTATTGGTGGAACTGGTTCAACGGGATTTACTGGAGGAACCGGTCCACAAGGCCCAGGTGGAACGATAGGTTATTGGGGTACATTCTGGAGTACGCAAACACAACTTAATGCAGGTTCTACTTCTGCTAATGTAATGACATTTAATAACACCGATCCGGATTCATACGGTGTTTCTATACAAAATAATTCCGAACTTACCTTTGCTAATGACGGAGTTTACAATATTCAATTTTCTGCTCAACTTGATAGGATAGTTCCTCCAGCATCGGCTGATGAAGTAGATATCTGGTTTGCTAAGAATGGAACAATTATACCTGACTCAAACACAAAGGTAATAGTTTCAGGTATCACTGCAGCTGCAAAGGAAGTAGCTGCATGGAACTTTCAACTAAAGCTTAATGCTGGAGACTACATTGAAATTTATTGGTCATGTCCTAACACAAATGTTGAATTAGTTTGTCTTCCGGCTGACATAAATCCAACAAGACCTGCAATACCTTCAGTGATTCTTACCGCCCAGCAGGTAACATATACACAGGAAGGTGCAACTGGAGCAACCGGTCCACAAGGAGATCAGGGACTTCAGGGTTCTACCGGATTACAAGGATTTAGTGGATCAACTGGACCGCAAGGCACCCAAGGATTTGTAGGATCAACTGGTCCGCAAGGCGCAGGTGGTGCTCTAGGTTATTGGGGCAGTTTTTGGAGTTCCCAAACCCAACTTAACGGAGGTTCAACCGTTGCAAATGTAATGACATTTAATAATACGGATCCTGACTCAAATGGCATTTCTATACAAAATAATTCTGAACTTACCTTTGCATACGATGGTGTTTATAATGTTCAATTCTCTGCACAGTTTGATAGAATAGTTCCTCCGGCATCGGCTGATGAGGTAGATATCTGGTTTTCTAGAAACGGATCAAATATTCCTGATTCTAACACAAAGATAGTAATATCTGGAATTACTGCTGCAGCCAAGGATGTAGCTGCATGGAATTTTCAACTAAAGCTTAATGCTGGCGACTACATTGAAATTTATTGGTCATGTCCTAACACAAATGTTGAACTTGTAACCGAGGCTTCAGCTATAAATCCAATTAGACCTGCAATACCTTCAGTGATTCTCACTGCACAACAAGTGATGTATACACAAACCGGCGCAACTGGTCCACAGGGAGACATTGGTTCAACCGGCCCACAGGGAGATATTGGTTCAACCGGCTCACAAGGATTTGATGGTGCAACTGGAGCAACTGGTCCACAGGGAGACATTGGTTCAACCGGCCCGCAAGGATTTGATGGTGCAACTGGAGCAACCGGCCCGCAAGGATTTGATGGTGCAACTGGAGCAACTGGTCCACAGGGATTTGACGGTGCAACTGGGGCAACCGGTCCACAGGGATTTGACGGTGCAACTGGGGCAACCGGTTCACAGGGATTTGACGGTGCAACTGGAAATATAGGAGCCACTGGAGCCGGTGCAACCGGTGCAACTGGTCCTCAGGGCGCAGGTGGTTCAATTGGGTATTATGGATCTTTTTATGATACTACAATACAGACAAATGGTGGTTTATATGTAGCTAACCCAATGACATATAACACAACTGATATTTCTAATGGTGTATCAATACAAAATGGTACCGAGATAACAATTGCAAATCCTGGTATCTATAACATACAATTTTCTGCCCAACTTGATAAGACAGATTCAGGTAGTGACTATATCAATATTTGGTTATCAGCAAATGGATCTAATGTACCTTATTCAAATACACAACTTGAATTAGAAAATAATAACACTAAAGTTGTTGCTGCATGGAACTTTGTAGTGGAGACTACTACGCCAAATGAATACTTTGAACTCTATTGGAGTTCGGATGACCTAAATATGAGAATCTTTGCAAACGGAGGAGCAACCGGTCCTGACAGACCTGCAATACCATCCGTAATCTTGACGGTTACACAAGTAATGTATTCTCAATCAGGAAGTACTGGAGCAACTGGTCCTACTGGAGCAATCGGTTCTACTGGGGCAACTGGTCCAGCATTCTCTTCTCCTTATACCGGAAATCTTCAAATAAACGGACAGGCATGGGTGACTGCTGATGCAAATGGAAATACAACCGCATCAACAACTGTTGATTGGGATACTGGAAATATGCAAACATTTACTTTAAACTCAGCAACTACAACATTTACATTCTCTAATGGAAATGCAGGTGCAACATATATCCTAGTTATTAGACAAAATGCAGCTGGCTCTCAAACTATTGTATGGCCAGGAACCGTTGCATGGTCAGGTGGATCTACACCAACAATGACCGCAACTGCTAACAGATATGATGTATACACTTTCATATATGACGGGTCTAAGTATTTTGGATCCTATGTACAAAACTTTACATAATGATAGTATTTCCATTTTCATTTGTTAAACCAGCTGTGGCACCAGTGCCACCGGGAGCTTTTTCACAAACATTTACTAATGGGCAGGCGCCAGGTACAGCAATAGAAAATGCATGGACTTCATTTAGGGCTTCTTTAACCGGAACCTATACAACAATGACCTTATCGAGTTCATTAGGCCACGGAATCACTGTTACTGATGCTAATGTTCAAAGTATAGCCAATGCGCTAAGAACAGCAACAACTGGGACTAATTTTTCTGTTGTGATTGGATCAAATACATGGAGAGTAATTCATGGGTGTGTAAACGGAACACCTGATGCTAATTCAATTTATTTGACTACCGGTTCTGCTTGTACATGTGGAGGAACATACACAATTAGACCAATGATTAAGAATTTGAATTGGGGCGGATTAAATGGTAGCTCATGTGGTCAACCTACACAAACAATAACTATATCATTTAGCTAATGTATTACATATTAGACATAGAAAATAATCCACCAACAATAGTACCAGGTGTATCTTTTCAAACAGAAGAAGAAGCGTGTAATTGGATAGATTTAAGTGGCGTTGAGTGTCCTGCTTGTAAATATACTGTTATTAAAGAATAAATATAAAAAATAAGTTATGAAGAATAAACTTGTTCATTATTTTATCATAGGTATCTTTTGTAGCCTCTATTTTCTAGTTGCTACAATTTCTATGATTAA
>Ga0129333_10006008_pt1 | contig 11455 bp, 13 predicted proteins | sample CPB6_08_DNA_FD_94474 | JGI IMG/M metagenome (GOLD analysis project Ga0129333, IMG submission 94474) | Freshwater to marine salinity gradient microbial communities from Chesapeake Bay, USA - CPBay_Sum_0.6_0.8_DNA | ecosystem: Environmental > Aquatic > Marine > Coastal | place: USA: Chesapeake...
CGGGTTCACGAGGGCAACGGTGTCTCCGGATGACCCGCGATGCCATCGAGAATGCGCGCGACCCGAATCGAATCCGACGAGGGCACGATCCAGCCCTGATCGCCCTCGACGACCCTGCTGACGTCCTCGACCATCTCGACGAAGGCATTCGAGACGTCGAATTCCTCCACCCGATCGTTGATCCGCAACGAACTCGGTTCGTTCCATGTCGTGAAGGACTCCCCGACCTCGGTGTTGATCCGCCCGTGCGAACCGTGGACGACGAATTGTTGCCCGCTGGGCCGGGCGAAGGAACTCACCGAATGAGCGGTGATCGACTCACGAATTCGGACCGCCACGTCAGTCGTCAGATCGACGCCCGTCGAGCCGATCTCCCGCGAGACCCGGGTGATTTCGAGGTCAGGGGCGCCGGATGTGAGGGCGACCCAGGCATGAACCTGGTAGCAGCCCACGTCGAGCAATGCCCCTCCGCCCATCGCCGGGTTCAACCGATAGTTGTCGGTCATCTCCGAGACGAAGGTGAACGACGTTTCGATGTGTTCGAGGTCTCCGATTGCTCCGCTCTCGACTGCTCGCACCACTCGTGCGAATCGCGGGTGCCATCGGCCCCACACCGCTTCCACGAGAAGGCGCCCATGACGCGAGGCGCAGTCGAACATCGCCTCGGTCTCCGAAGCGCTCAAACCGAGTGGCTTCTCGCACAGGACGTGCTTGCCGGCCTCGAGAGACCTCGTCACCCACTCGAGATGCTGAACATTCGACAAGCTGATGTACACGGCGTCCACCCGCTCGTCGGAGAGAAGGTCTTCATAGGTCGCGTGAACACGCTCGGGTTCGAGTGCCGCCGAGCGCTCCACGTCCCTGCTCGCCACGGAATAAAGGTTCGCTCCCCGCGCGAGATGGACGGCGGGCGCGAGTCCTCGACTGGCAACGAAGCCGGCGCCGAGAAAGCCCCAGTTCACCGTCATGCGTCAGGACCGCCGAAGGCCCGGAACCACGGGAAGGCCGTTTTGCAGTGCGGATCGCTCGGCTGCCTGCATGATGGCCACGACGTTTCGTGACTGCAGGGCATCGACTTCCATCGGCGTTCCGTGACGGAGGAACTCGACGATCGACCGATGGAACTCGTGCGGGGCATCGGATCGCAACGGGGCGACGCGAGAGGTTCCGTTCGTGCCGTGCACGGTCAGGATCGCGGGCAGATCAGCGACCGCGGGCTCAGCAGCCGGATCCCAGTCGCCGACGACCGCACCGTGGGTGCCGAGGAGGAAGAACTTCGGCTTGCGCGCGGCCGCGAGATCGGAGTGGACAAATGTCGCCTGTTTGCCGCTGTCGAACGTCACCACCACCTGCGCATGATCGGCATTCGTCGCATGCGTCCACACTCGTTTGTGATTCAGCGCACTGACGTGAGCCACGTCGTCGGGGATGACGTTCAGGATCTGATCGAGGAAGTGACTTCCCCAGTCGAAGATCGCTCCGCCCGAAATCTCGGCGTTCGAGTGCCAATAGTCGCACGGTCGCGAATACCCACCGACGAACGTGTCGAATTGGAACACGTCGCCGATTTCTCCGGACCGAACGATCTCTCGCAACGTGACGAAATCCGCGTCGTACCGGCGGTTCTGGTACACGACGAGCAACAGACCCTTGTCGGTGGCGAGACTCAGCAATTCGTCGCACTCGTCGGAGGTGAGAGCCATCGGCTTCTCGAGAACGACATGGATGCCCCGGGAGAGCGCCTCTCTGGCCCAGCGAAAATGCGTGTTCGGGGGTGTCGAGATCACGACGAGGTCGAGAAGCCCGGAATCCAACATCTCCATCGCGTCGAGGTAGGTCGTCGCCCGAGGAGCGAGCTCGACCGCGGCCGCCAATCGATCAGGATTCGTGTCGCACACCGCGACCAATTCGAGCCCGTCGGTGCTCTGAGCCGCGACATTGTGCTCGTGTCCGATCGCGCCGTACGCGAGAAGTCCAACACGAATGCCATCTTGACCCATGGCTCGAGACTAACTGACGGGTCGGAAATCGAGAGATCCCGGCGTCGTGTCGCTGTTCGTCACCTCCCGAGCCACACCAGTTCGGTCACGAGTTCGACGGATCGTGACCACTATCGACATCTCGGCCCGCACACTTTTGGCAAAGCTCGACGTTTCCTCCAGTATGAGCACGTCGACACCCATCACGATCATCAAGAGCAGATTCACTGGTGCCGGTCGCGAAGGTGACTTCGCTTGGATGATCGAGCAACCCGAGCACGCAAAGACCCTTTTTCTCTTCAACGACAACGAGGGGGAATTCTTGAGCCATCAACGGGGCGGCCCGCACTCGTGTTCGTCAGGGGGCGGCAACGCGGGGATCCGCCCGTACCAGTGTCACGAACCACCGCGCGCCCTGGGCATCCCCACCGGCACCTACGGCCCGGGCATCCACCACAGGGGCTACTCCTGCCTCGACGCGCACGTCCGCGGAGTCCTCGACCTGGCGTTCTCCGAACTCGACGAACTCCTCGCCACCGGCCGGTACGACGCGGTGGCTTTCAGTTGGGACGACGAAACCAAGCTCGGCGGTCGCATCTTCGAGACCGCCCAACCGGTGCGTGACCACATCGTCGAGCGCATTCTCGCCACGGCCGCCAGCCACTGACCGAACCGTCTCACACCCACCGAGCACAATGAACCCCATGCCCCATTCACTCACGAAAGCGACCCCGATGAGCCTCCGAAGGTAGGCCAGTCACCCGGCTGGCCACCTCCACGGAGGAACAATGGCTCATCTCGATCCCCACAAACACGGCACGAGGGCGAAGGCCCTCGATATCGCCAATCTGTCGGTCAAAGGCAGACACGGCCCGTCTCAACCGAGCAACAAACAAAAAGCGGCGAAGAAGCATCGCGCGGTGAAGAAGAGGCAGGTCGCCCACATGTGCGACTTCTACTGTTCACTCGACCTCGACTGCGAGTGTCCGGCCTGCTCGGACGAGTCACTCGGCTTTTCGGATCAACAAATCAGGAATCAGCAGCCCTATCTGGCCTGCCTCGGTGGCCACGACATTCTGGGACCCGCATTCAAGATCGCCAGGAAGAAAGTGGCTGAGTGCGGCTCGTTCGACCAGTGGTATTCGTGGCTCAAGTCGTATTTTCCGGACACGCTCGCCGGTCGCCACGCCATGAATCACATCATGGTCGAGTTGCATTACAAAATGCAGTCGAGGTGCTCGCACAAGTTGATCGACCTGGAGGCCAAGGGCAATTTCGGATCCGACACCTGCGATCTTCCGTTCGGGTTGCCACTCGTGAATGGAAAAGTGAACGTGAACGCCAACGTCGGTTTTGACGACTAAGCGGGCCACCCCCAAATCATGTTCACAACGCAGCGGTGATCGGGGTCCGTCAGGTGTGCACCTGGGAATCGAGTTCGTTCAGTCGACGGCCGGCATCCTCGACGATCGACCACCACTCGTCCTCGTCCATGGCCGCGGTCTGTCCGGTGAACGCCACGTCGCCCAATTGCATCACCATGATGATCGAACCGAAACGAGCGATCGTCGTGCGGCCGATCACCTCCATCTTGTCGCCTTGGGTCGCCAGCGGAGGAGTCGTCGTCTGTATCCAACTGATGGACTCGTCACCGATGTCGCGACCCACGACGATCGCGTACTTCTCCACCGCGCCCGATTCGGACGTCACTTCCGCACCGTCGCAGATGCGTGCCGCTTCCTTCGCATCGCGGAAATACGCCTCCACGTCGTCGTTCGCCCACGCTTGCAGGCGCATCATGCGGACGGTCCCACCCTCGGTGCGGGCTTGCATCTCCACGTCGGCCCCGGAATCGCCCGCCAGTTCGACGAGATTCTTCGTCACCATGTCCGAATCGGGACACCACACCGACGGGTCGATGGACGGATTCTCCGGTTCGCGCGTCTCGAACACCTGACGCTGGGTCTCGTCCCACTCGCCCGGCATGTCGGTGATGGTGGGAAGAACATCGGAGATCATCGCCGGCGTGGGCAGCTGGCCCTCGGCGGAACGGGTGCACGAGACACCGACAAGGGAAAGGGCCACGACGACAGGAACGAGTTTCGCGCGCATGCCCCACAGGAAAGCCCACGGGGCCGACCGTGCGTCGGGAGATCCCTACCGTGAAACGGAACGAACGTCACGAGCCGTCGACGGTGCCACGCTTCGACGAGTCTCGGTGACCGTTCAGAGCAGACCGAGCACCAACCCCGCCAACGCGAGGTGGTACGTCACCATGATCCCCACCGGTTGCCACGGGCGAGCTTTCACGAATCGCGTTTCGGCAATCAGCGCATCCGACAGCATGAAGATCGCGGCGCCCGCGACGGAGACCCACGAGCCACTGGCCACGGCCGCCACCGCCATCGTCGTGATCACCATCACGTACACCGAGACCGGCACGACGAGTTCCGTGTGTCCCGAACGACGGATCGCCCCCACGAAACGTCGCGCCAACAACGAAGCCACCGGAACTGCGATCACGGCGGCCACCAGCCAACGCACCCCGCTCGTCTCCCCCACGGCGAAACCGACGGCGAACATCACCTGGGCCACGGCGAACGAGGCCAGCCCCGGCACGAACAGGTTCCCCGGCAACATCAAGAACACGTCACCGAACAGGCAGAACACCAGGGCCACGACCAACCACGTCCATGAGGCGGTGTGCTCCACGTCGACGGAAACCGCGCACAACGCGAAGGCCACCGTGGCCGCGGGCTTGCTGACGTACTCGAGCACGCTGTGATCACGGGCGACGGCCACCCAGTCGACGACGGCCATCACCACGGCCAACGAAAACAGCAGCCAGGATGCGTTCGTCATCGTGATCCGGTTCGTCGTCGGTCAGCCACGAAGGTTCCGGAACAACTCGACCAACTGGTCCAAGGCGGCGTTCCAGCCGTCGTGGAATCCCATCTGCTCGTGGGCGCGCATTCCGGCTTCGTCCACGTGTCTCACCGTCGCGGAGTAACGAGTTCCGTCGGCGACGGCCTCGAAGGAGATCGTCGCCGTGAATCCGAAGTCGCCCTCGCCGAGTTCGTTCGGAGCGAAGCCCGGACCCATCAGATTCGTCCACGAGAATCGTTCACCGGGAACGGCCTCGAGGACGCACCCGGTTCCTTCGTTGCGTTCTCCGTCGGGACCACACATCACGGTTCGGAAGATGCCTCCGGGAACCGTGTCCACCTCGGCCTCGGTGGTTCGCCACGGTGCCGGTGTGAACCACTGCACCAACATCTCCGGTCGGGTCCACCCGTCGTAGAGATCCTTCGCCGTGGGAGCGACGATCCGTTGGAACGACAGGTCGAACGACACGTCAGCGCTTGCGGATGACGCCGTCGGCCACCGCGGCCGCCGCCACCGCCGGCGCCACTCGAGCCACGACCGAACGGTCGAACACGGACGGCACCACGAATTCGGGCTTCAACTCGGCGTCGGTCACCGACTCGGCGATGGCCACCGCCGCGGCCAACTTCATGCCTTCGGTGATGTCGGTGGCCTGAGCGTCGAGGGCACCACGGAAGATGCCGGGGAACGCCAGAACGTTGTTGATCTGGTTCGGGTAGTCGCTACGACCCGTGGCCATGACCGACGCCAAACCGTCGCACTGTTCGGGACGGATCTCGGGATTCGGGTTGGCCATGGCGAACACGATGGGGTCCTTGGCCATCGAACGAACGTCGGCCGCCGTAATGAGGTCCGGTCCGCTCACTCCGACGAACACGTCGGAGCCCTTCATGATGTCGCTGATGGTGCCCATACGGCGCGAGCGGTTGGTGTTCTCGGCGAACCACTCCTTGGCCGAGTTCATCTCGCCGCGGCCCGTGTAGATGGCACCCACGCGGTCGCAGCCGATCACGTCGCCGACACCCGCGTTCAACAGGATCTTGCCGATGGCCACTCCGGCGGCGCCCACACCGGCGATGACGACCGTGAGGTCCTCCATCTTCTTGCCGGTGATCTTCAGCGAGTTCCACAACGCGGCCAACGTCACGACCGCGGTTCCGTGCTGGTCGTCGTGGAAGACCGGAATGTCGAGGCTGGCGCGCAGGCGCTCTTCGATTTCGAAGCACTCCGGAGCCTTGATGTCCTCCAGGTTGATGCCGCCGAACGTGGGGGCGATTCGCTGGACGAAGTCGACGACCTCGTCGGCGGTACTGGCGTTGATGCACACCGGGAAGCCGTCGACGCCACCGAACTCCTTGAACAGCAGGGCCTTGCCCTCCATGACGGGCATGGCGCCCTCGGGTCCGATGTCGCCCAGGCCCAGAACCGCGGTGCCGTTGCTGACGATGGCCACGGTGTTCTTGCGGATCGTGTACTGGTGCGACAAGCCCGGATCGTTCTCGATCGCGGTGCACACGCGGGCCACACCGGGCGTGTAGGCCATCGACAAGTCGTCGCGATCGTTCACCGGCGCGGTCGAGAGCACGTGGATCTTGCCCGACTCGTGCATCTTGAAGGTGCGGTCCCACCAATCCAGCAGGGTGACGCCCGACAGCTTGTTCACGGCGTCGACGACCTTGGCCTGATGCGCCTCGTCCCGGCAATGCACCACCAAACTGCGACGCAAGACGGGGCCTCGCACGTCGAAACCGTCGAGCGCACCGATGTTGCCACCGGCCTCGCCGATGGCCGTGCAGAGGCGTCCGAGGGTGCCCGGGACGTTGTCCAGTTGGCAATCGAGGGCGATGGAGAAGGCGGCGGTCGGTTTCGTAGTCACAGGGTTGTAAACGATACGACACTCCCTGCCGGATTCTTCGTCTTTCGAGGACAAACACCTCCGAGCAACCCGTCGCCCGTCGCCATCATCGACCCTTGACACGTCGATCGAGTGGGAGTTATGGTTTTGTAGTGAGCACTACACACGCCTCCCCTCGTGCGACCTGGACCGCTCTACCGATCGGAATGGTCTTCGCCCTGTCGTTCGCTCTCTTCTTCGCCGTTCTTCCCGATGACACCGTCTCGAACACCGGATCGAAGATCGGTTTGTACGTCCTGGCCGCGGTCCTCGGTCCGATCACCGTCCTGATCCTGCGCTTCATCGCGGACCGACTGCGATTGGACAGACGACGATTCGTGGTCATCGCCAGCGCCGGGGCCGTCACCTTCGACGGTCTCTTCGTCGGACTGTGGCCCGACGTGTACGGACATCAAGGCTCGGACTTGGCCAACGTCGCTGCCCTCATCTTGTTCGGGCTGGCCGCAATACTCGTCGCCGATCAAGCCACGCCCGTGCATTCACTCCCCCGCCGGAAAGAAAGCCGCGCGTGAGCACCAATGATCCACTCCGAGTCGTGCTCGACTTCTTCCGTTCGTTCGAGGGCAACGATGTCGAGGAAGCGGTGAAGTTCGTGGCCGACGATCTCGAGTACGTGAACGTTCCCTTCGGCTTCGAGGCCGGCACCGTGATCGGACCCGATGGCATGCGAGCGGTGCTCGTTCCGGCCTTCGCTGGCGTCCTTCGCAACGAGTTCGTGGTGCGCACCACCGCGGTTTCCGGCGACACGGTGTTCGTGGAACGCCTCGACCGACACCAATTGCCCAACGGATGGGCCGAACTTCCCGTGAACGGAGTCTTCACCGTTCGCGACGGGAAGATCACCCAGTGGCGTGATTACTTCGACATGAACGTCTTCACCACCCAGATGGCCGCGTCGGCCTGACGTCGACGAAAGTCCTTGGTCGACGTCAGTCGATGATGCCCAGGGCTCGTGCGGCGTCGTTGGCCGCCCGGGCACCGCACACCTGCCGCACCATCAACAGACCGTCGATGCGTGCCACCACCGACAGGGCGAGTCGTCGTCGTTCGGCCGGACCGTCGGCCACGACGAGTTCACTGATCCAGGCGACCCAGGCCTCCACCAACGCCGACGACAATCCCACGTACGGTTCCTTCTTGGCACTGGCCAGTCCCACGATCTCGAAATAGACGGCCATCAGGGCATCCACTTTGCTGCTGGCCAAAATCGGCCACGCGGTCCGCATCAGTTCGTCTGGGCTTGCCTCGGCGACGAACGCCCCTTCCAACAACTCCTGCAACTGCGCACCCATCGCGGCGACGACCGCGGTGATCAACACGTCCTTCGACGGGAAGTAGTACACGACCATGCGATCGGAGATGTCGAGGGCCTTGGCCACCTTGCCGAACGACAACGCACCGAGACCCTCAGACAGAACGAGATCGATTCCGGCCCGAACGATGTCGTCACGGTCATGGCGATAGCCCACATCTTCACTGTAGCGAGCGTTACAAATGCATCACTTCGTGGCCTCGTGGTGTTTCGGTACGCTCCGGACATGCGCACATCCACCAGAGTCCTGACCGCACTTTCGATTTCTCTCGCCCTGCTCGGGGTCTCCTGCGGTGGTGACGACGGGGGATTCGCTGACATCGGCGGTGGAAATGGCGGAAAGGCACTGAGCGACGAGGAGTTCTGCGCCGAGATCGTGGCCCTCGACGATGTCGACCCCTCCGTGGACGACATGGCCGACGTGGCGACCATGATCGAGGACTTGGCCGACAAGGCCCCCGATGACGAGCTCCGAGACGCGATGTTGACACTCATTCCGGTGATGACCGCGATGGGCGACATCGACGAGAACGACCCCGATGCCATGAACGAGGTCATGGAGATCATGATGGATCCCGAGGTCCTCGCCGCGGGTGAGTTGATCGAGAAGTACAGCACCGAGACGTGCGGGATCGACGGCTCGGCCGATGAGGGAAGCAGCGAGTCGAGCGAAACAATCCCAACGCTCGGTAGCAACGGTGGATACATCTTCGATGACATGGAAGCCGGGGACATCTCGGACTACGTGGAGGCCTACGGAAGCGATTACTTCCCCAACGGCTACGTCAGCTCCACGTCGATGTCCGGCGCCGACGGCTACACCGAGGTGATCCTGGACTTTGCCGATGCCGACTCGCTCAATGGCGTGGCATTGTGCGAGGTCATCGCCGAAGGAATCGCGATGAGCACGGCCGACACCGCCGTTCGAATCGTGGTTCAGGAGGACACGGTCGACGTCGCAGTGCGTGAGGTCGACGGCGACTGCGCAGCGGTCTGATCCGCCGAGCCGTCAGGAGCCGGTGAGCTCCTTCTTCAACTCGCGCTTCAGGAACTTTCCGTTCGCATTGCGCGGAATGGGCTCGGTACGGAACCAGATCTTGGTGGGGATCTTGTGCTTGGCCAGGCTCGCGGTCAAGAACTGACGCAGCTCGTCCTCGGTGAGCGACGCGCCGGGCCGCAGCACCAGCACCGCCGCCACTTCCTCACCCAAGCGTTCTTCGGGTATCCCGAACACACAGGCCTCGGCGATGGCGTCGTGGTGATAGATCGCGGTCTCCACCTCGCTGCAGTACACGTTCTCGCCACCGCGAATGACCATGTCCTTGGCGCGGTCCACGATGTAGATGAAGCCGTCCTCGTCGATACGGGCGATGTCACCGGTGTTCAACCAGCCATCCACGATGGTGTCGGCGGTGGCCTCCGGGCGATTCAAGTAGCCCTTGATGGTGACCGATCCGCGCACGCACAACACGCCCACGGTGTTCGGTCCGGCCGGAAGATCCCGGCCTTCCTCATCGACCAACTTGGTCTCGAGCGTGGGCACCGCGGGGCCGCAGGACTCGGGCTTGGCCACGAACCAACGTGACGAGTTGGCGGTGATGATGCCGTGCGTCTCGGTCATGCCGTAGCCGGTTGACGGTTGACCGTGCTTCAAAGCACCGGCGATCTTGTGCACGAGGTCGGGTTGCAGCGCCGCGCCACCACCACCGAGGCCGGCCAACGACGACGTGTCACGCTTGCTCCAGTCCGGATGCATCAGCATCTCGCGGCTCATCGTGGGCACGCCGGAGAAATTGGTGACCTTCTCGCGCTCGATCAATTCCAATGCGCGACCCGGATCCCACTTGTACATCAACACGACCTTGCCACCGGTGAGCGTGGCCGGATGCAGGATGCAGTTGCAGGCGGTCACGTGGAACAAGGGAGTGGGCGCCATGAACGACGCTGGCAATGCCGGCGGTGCGGGCGGTGGGGGCGGCACGTCGCCCGCTGCGATGGCCTTTTGTTCGGCCATGGCGACCGCGGTGGTCATGGCCGCGATGTTCAGGATGTTGTGCACCGATCCGCGATTGGTCAACTGGGCACCCTTGGGGAATCCGGTGGTTCCCGAGGTGTAGAAGATGGTGGCGTCGTCGTCGGTGTCGATGTCGACAGCGGGCAGCGATCCGGGATCGGCGGCCGACATGATGGCGCCCCAGGTCGAGCCCTCGCCGGGAACGGCGCGGTCGGTGCGCACCGCGATGATGTGCATCGGTCGCTGACTGGGCATCTGCAGCAAGCGCTCCAGACGCTCGTCGTCGGCGATCAACACGCGCGGCTCACTGTCGTTCAGTGCGTACTCCATCTCCGGCGCAGTCCACCAGGCGTTCATGCCGACCACGGCGGCGCCGACCGAGACCCCCGCCCAGTAACCGACGACCCACTCGGGGTAGTTGCGCATGGCGATGGCCACACGACTTCCGGGGGTGACGCCGTTGGCCACCAGGTGGGCGGCCAACTTGCGCACCTGCGCGTGGATGTCGGCGTAGGTGTAGCGCTCGTCCTCGTAGACCAGATAGTCCTTGTCGCCGTGCACCACCGTGGTCTCCCAGATAGCCCGCATGGTGGGTGGCGCCGCCACGTAGGACTTCGCGGGGACCCCGCGGATGGTGGTCATGTGGGTGGCGAACGGAGAGCCCGGAGCGTCGAGTTCGGCGCGAGCGGTCAGGTAATGGTGGATCACGCCCGCCATTCTTGCCGATCGACCCACCGATGTACAGGGCGAGGCCGAATCGAACGGGGTGTGGCAACATGGAGCGTGCTCTCCGTTCCCACCGTCGACATCTCGAACCCCTCGGCGACGTCGATGGAGGCCCTCGACGCGGCCTGTCGTGACCATGGCTTCTTCTTTCTCGGTGGTCACGGGCTGGACGGACTGATCGAACGCACGTGGCGGCAGACCGAACGCTTTTTCGACGCCGACCGGAGCATCAAGAACGAGATCGTTCGTGACCTCGAGAACCCGATGGGATACTTCGATCGGGAGCTCACGAAGCGAAAGCGCGACAACAAGGAAGTGTTCGACTTTCTGGATCCGACCGTGGCCGCCATCGACGCCCGCAACCGTTGGCCCCGAGACCTTCCGGGCTTTCGCGAGACCATGACAGAATTGTTCGACGAGTTCAGCGCTCTCGCCGATCGCACCATGACCCTCATCCACGGAGCCCTCGACCTGCGAACCGATTCGCGGGCCAAGGTCGCGGGAAGTCGCCACAGCAGCATGGTTCGACTGAACTGCTACCCGGTCGGCGATCCCGTGCCCGAGTCCGAACGGTTGGGACTACCCGAACTGGGCGAGACCGCCCTCGGCTATCACACCGATCC
>Ga0129333_10006009_pt1 | contig 11454 bp, 15 predicted proteins | sample CPB6_08_DNA_FD_94474 | JGI IMG/M metagenome (GOLD analysis project Ga0129333, IMG submission 94474) | Freshwater to marine salinity gradient microbial communities from Chesapeake Bay, USA - CPBay_Sum_0.6_0.8_DNA | ecosystem: Environmental > Aquatic > Marine > Coastal | place: USA: Chesapeake...
ACCGACTGGTTCAAGGTCCGCGGCTTCGGGTACTGCATGGAGCGCCTGCTCGAGGCACCGAAAGGCGCCCTCGTCCAGATCACCGGCGTCCTGGAGCAGCGCCTCAACAAGGAGGGCAGCCCCTACATGGAGGTCAAGGCCCGCACTGTGCGCATCCACTCCAAAGGTGGCGGCTCCCGTGGCAACCACGCCGCCGGCACAGAAGCCGCCGGCTACGACCAGGCCGACTTCCAGGGCGGCCAGCAACCCCTGCCCACTGACTGGAGCTGAACCCAGCTCCTCTTTCCTTTTCATTCCATTCCCTTCATGTCCTTCTTCCCACCGGATTACCGCTCCACCGCGACCAACACCTCCAGCGACGAGAAGTCCCCCCAGGAGCTTCGCTACTTCAAGCCCACCAAGCTGCAGGACCAGGAGTCGACCGTGCTGCGCCCCTGCGGCACCTTTGATACCGGCCACGTCATCACGGGCTGGGAATACTTCACCGACGCCGGTCAGCCCCGCCGCTTTCCCAAGTACCCCGAGGGCTACCTCTCGGACATCGGTCTGAGCTGGGAGGGCAAGAACAAGGGCACCGGCGAGAAGGCCCGGCCGATCTACTTCCTCTCCTTTGCCTGCCTCTGGAAGAAGACCAACGACTTCGCTGTCGCCACCTTTACCCAGAAGCAGCTGCGCGAACAGCTCGAGCGCGTCCTTGCCATGGAGGACTACCAGTTCCTCGACAGCGGCATCGCCAACTTCACCGCCACGATCACCCGCTCCGGCACCGGCACCGACACCAGCTACGTGCTGACCCCGACCCTCAAGCCGCCCACCAAGGACGAAGTGCAGCGCTGGAGTGACTTCAGCAGCAGCGTCTGGCTGCCGGCCATGTACGTCAATGCCGACCCCTGGGCCGGTAGACCCAATGGCAGCGCAGCCCCTGTCGGCTTGCCGCCCTCGCATCGCGATCCGATGGGCGCTGACATCGAGGTGGCAACCACCGCAGCACCGACCTCCGGCTGGGACTGATCACCCGCCCCTCCCGGGCGATGCAGAACGTGCATAATCTCGCTGTGGCGAACATTGTGCGTTTTCTGCATCGCCCTTTTGTTTTGTCCTGACAGCGTTGGCACGCGCTCTGTAATAACGTGCGCACCTTGCAACTCCAACGAAGTGGCTAATTCTCTTTCCCAGGTTCTCCAGCAGCAGATTCAGGCCCGGCACCCACTCCTTGGCAGTCAGGTCGGCGAGGTCTACCTCCTTGAGCCCGTCTCCGAGCACCCCGTCGCAGACCACCTTGAGGCCCTCGCCGAACTCAGGGATCAAGGCTCCATCCGCCAGTTCACCCACGTTCATGCCCATGATCACGACCACTACCTCGCCGTCCTCTGAGCCGGCTGACGAGTCCCCGGGCGACAGCCTGGTGCGTGCCCTGTCTTTCGCACGCAGCAAGACCGATGTCGCCACCCTGCTGCGCCGTCATGACCACAGTGATGTCGCAGCGGCCTGGGCCCAGCTACCTGCTGCCCACCAGAGCGCCCTGCTACTGGTCCGCGGCTTTGATGGCGTCATCGTCGATGCCGATCCCCATGGATGAGCTTTCCCTGTTGCAGCTCACCAATGAGCTCCTGACCGAACTGCGCCTGCTGCGCGGTCAGATGGATCAGTTCAACCTGCAGCAGGCAGAAGTCCTGGAGCTGCTCCGGGGCTTCACCGCCGGCGGCGCATCCTTCCACGCCTACCAGGTGGATCCCTTCACCTCGGCCTACATCGCCTTGATCGCCAACGCCATGAGCGACCGGCTAGCCAAGGCGACCGATCAGATGCCGATCACCGAACTCGTCAAGGCCGCCATCCCCTTGAGCCGCAGCCTCTTGGAGGAGCTCGACGCCTATCGCAGCTCCCGCGGCGGCCTCGACTACCTGGAGGACCAGGCGGGCTTCCTCTGTGACCCCTCGACTGAAACCCCATGAGCGCAGACACCCTCGAGCAGCAGTTCGTTCAGTGGTGGCCCTATCCGGTGCCGCCCAACAAGCAGTCGATCACCTGGGCCGTGGCCTGGGCTGAGCATGTGCTGCAGCGGCAGGGAGCGCCCGCTGCGCGTTGGCCGGCCGGGGACCTGCTCGACCTTGACGCCGTCGCCCCGCTGGGCAAGGCCACGCCCCTTGAGGTGACCCGTCGCTCCCTGCTCGCCGGCGTGCTGGGCTCACCTTCGCTCGGCCCCCTGGATTGCGCCGCTCAGGTGCTTCAAGACCTTGGTGATGCACTCCATGCCCATGGGCACCACTCCGCCGCGGCTTTTCTGCTCGACAGCGCCGCCCAGGATAACCCCCTTCTCCACCTGAAGCCGCTCGGTCGTCCACCTCTGTCTCCCTTGCCGCACTGCGGTGGGGGACCATTCCCTTCCGCCACACCAACGCTGGCCATGGCCACCGATCCACTCTGGCTGCGCTTGCGCAATCATCCCAGCCTGTTCTGCCTGCACATGCACCCGGCTCAGGCCGCTGTGATACTCCGTCAGGTCGTGGCCGAGGTCTACAACAAAGACATGTGGGACTGGGGCGAGGTTGCGGAATGGCTGGAGGAACAGGCGACGATCGCTGATGCTGCAGCAGAGAGGAGCAATGCCTGATCAGGCCGCCTGCACCTGCGGCCGCATCAGGATCGGCACTCAGGTATCTGATCACCTGGCCTGGCGCCAAGACTGCCCGATTCACGGCGCCGCGTCGAAGTGGTACAACTCGCCCGAGCAGGTCAAACGCCGAGAGCAGCAGCGCATCAGGTTGAGGGCTCTGCAGATGGAGGCCGCCGCTGCACGGGCTGCACTGGAAACCTGAGCCGGCAGCGCCCAGGCCCCTGCTTTGGCCTGCCTGGGTCATTTATCGCCTCGATCTGAATGCCAGATCGATCCCATAACGCTTCCCACTCCAACCCCCTGCCGCACTGCGGTCGGGGGTTTTTTCATGAGGAGACAGGGGCGTCAGTTCAACGGACACCCTCGTTTCAACTGAGGGCGTGACTTCTGCTCACACCCTTTGCTGCTGCTGATTCTCAATAGCAACAACGCTAGGCTGGGCATCACCGTTGCTCCCCACGTCTTGTCGGCATCGGCGCTGCCCACACGCTTTGAGCGATCCGGCATTCGCCATTACCGGGCCGGCGACGACCCCAATCGCGCCTACGCCAGCGTCACCGCCATCCTCGGGGCCACCTCCTCAGCAGCCTCCAAGAAGGCCCTGGCCAACTGGGCGGAACGCAACCCCGGCGGCCGCGAGGCAGCAGCAGCCCGGGGCTCAGCGGTGCACCTGGCCTGCGAGAACTATATCCGCGGCCTGCCCACCCAGATCCCCGATGAGTACCGCCCCTACTGGGATGGGCTCGCCAAGTACCTCGACCAGTACGACACCTTCCTCTGGAGCGAGCGCCCGCTGCGGCCCGAGTGGCTCCACTGCGTCGGAGAGGACGGCATCAGCCGCATCTGGAGCCACAAGCACGGCTACGCCGGCTGCCCAGACCTGGTGGGCCTGCGCAATGGCGTCGCCATCCTCTGCGACTTCAAGACCTCGGTCGGTCCCTATGCCCGCTACTTCCCCAAAACCGAAGAAGCCGGGACCTTCGGGGGGTGGCAGAAGTACATGAAGTGCGCCATCCAGCTCGGCGCCTATTCGATCGCCCTGGAAGAAACCCTGGGGATCACCATCGACGCCGCCCAGATCCTGGTCTCTACCCCGGAGACCGATCAGTCTTTCCTGATTCACGGCGATGAGCTACTGCGCCATCGCATCAAATGGCTGCAGCGCGTGCGCCAGTTCTACGAGCTCAAGGCAGCCGAGGCCGAGGCCGAAGCGGAGGCGGCGTTGATCGCAGCCTGAGCCCCAGGCGCGTCGCCTGATTCAGCTCTTTCGGCGAAATCGATACAGTGGATCGAGCAATCAGCGATGGCAATGCGCACGGCCGGCATCGAACTGGGCCTCACTCCAAGCGACCTGGAGCTGCTTGCCGGGAACCCGAGCTTCAACCTGAGCTACGGCGAACTTTTTGCTGTCGCCGGGCGTCCGCTTGGGTTTGTTGTACCCCTCGAAGATCTCTCCCGCCAGGCGAATGGTGGCCATGCAGTGCCTACGCCTTCTTGATGGGGACGCAGTTCGGCACCTTCTGGCCGTTCTTCATCTTGAAGCCGATCGCCTCATAGCCCTTCCAGCAGGCTTGAGCCAGTTTCTCTCCGGCCATACGGGTGGATGCCATCAAGCCTCCTCTGTTCCACGCCTCACTTGCTCAATCGTAGCCAGAGCGCTCACCCCGCCCGGCCTCCATCAGTCCGCTGATCCCGTAGGTCGCCAGCAGGGCACCAACGCCGCCGGCCAGGACCTGCCGCAGCCTGCGTGCCTCCGCGGCCATCACCTCTTCCTCGCTCCGGGCGCCTCCAGGAGCAGCAGGAGGATCGGCCTCCACCGGTGCCCCGGCCCCGGGACCAGGCGGCGGCGGGCCCTGGGGTGGCGAACCCCCGGCTTCCTGGACCCGCGCGTCCCACGGCATCTCCAATGGCAGCGGGCCCTCGCTCTCGAGGCCGCTCTCTCGCAGCAGCTCAAGCGGCGCCAGCCGTTCCACCGTGCTCACCACTTCGTCCTCTGATTTGCCGGCGCTGCGCAAGATTTGCGCCAGATACTGTCGCTTGGCCTCCGCCGGCGGCGTGCCCTTCACGGAGAGGAACCGGCCCTTCTCGCCGCGCATGTCCAGGCTCGGCTGGATCACTGTCACCGCAGCAGCGGGGGGAGCCGGTGCCGCTGCTGGTACTGAAGCCACCTCTGGCTGGGTCACCGGTGCCGCGGCAACCGGCACCTCCGCAGGGGCCAGGACCAACTCCTGGCCGGGCAGTCGGCTTGCGGTCGGCAGGAACTGCATGCGGCGGTTGTAGGCCGCCTCCCCAAGGACGCCGTCTTCCCGCTCCTTGCCGTACGCCTCGATCTGGCCAGCCCTCATCGCATCCTCGTGGCCCAGGCCCTGCTGCCGCGCCGCCAGGTACCCCATGCTGAGGCGATACACACCAGGCTCGACCCGCGCCTTTGTGGCCAAGTCGTCGTAAATCTCAGTCTTCCAGTGGGGATCCTGACGATGCAGCTGCTCGGAGAACTCTGCATCGCTCAGTCGCATGGACGAATCCGGCGGCGGTTCCAAGTAGCCACGCTGGTTCCACGTCCAGCCCTGGGCCAGTCGCCGCGCTTCCTGTCTCTCCTTCCACCCCATCCCCGTAGCCGCCGGTGCCGACCAATCTAGGTCTGCTGTGTGCTACCTCTTGCGCAGCCACCCACAGTGCAGCAGGGTGCAGCCTTAATCCTCCTCTGGTGGAATCGGCTTGCGGGCCTTGAACGCCTTGCGCACCTCCACCGGGTCCAGATCAGTCGCCACTGAGAACGCCTCGATCAGCTCCTCGTCGAAACTGCCGCCCTTGGCGAGCTTGCGCAGCACCGCATCGCCCAGGCCCATCCGTTCTCGCAGCCGGTCCGACACGCCCGCCCGCTGCAGCTCCTCCAGCGGCCAGGTGTAGGGCTCCGGGGCAGCAGGAGCAGAAGCGCCCTTGCTCTTCCTGGCTCTCTCGCCCAGCCAGCGCGTGCTGGCCTCCTGCAGGGACGCCATCAGGTCGGGCAGCGCCTCCTTGCCGGCCTCGCTGCGGATCCAACCAGCAACATCCTCGAGCGTCGTCTCGGTCACATACAACCCACTCAGGTAGTAGCCGTGCAGGGCATCGAGAGTTACACCCAGCACACGCGCCAGCTGAGCCTGGATGCCAAGTCCCACCTTCATAGGGGCTACCTCACCCCTGAGGTATTTCGTCGTGGTGCCAATGGTTACACCGATCTCGGCGCTGAGCCCGCGCTGACTCACACTGCTGACCACCATGGCCTGTTGCAGGGCCTGCACGAAGCGACTCACCTGCGTCGCCTCTTCAGAACCTGGACCCTGAGCGCTGGATGTCGTCATTGTTGAGACCGTTACGAGCCCTTTTCTAGCACGCTACGGCACTTGCTACATGCGTGAAATCCTTCTGAAATTATACCCAGCACCTCGTTACACAAGTCTGAGCGCTGGCTCTTGCGTTACGCGCGCCAGACTGGCAGACTCCGGCCGACCGCTACGCCACTCATGGTGTCCACACCCCTCTGCTTCTCGCTTTCACACCAGATCCAGGGCAAGCCGCTCCAGTGGGAGCCCCGCTTCTCCAGTCACTGGGTCTCTCAGGAAGGCAGTCTGCAGACCCTCAGAGACCACGTCACCGGCGGCGGCGCCTTCGTGGCCGCTGCCATGAGCAGCCCTCATCGCTCCTCGAGCGCCTTCCGTTACGCCGACCTCGCAGCAGTCGACATCGACTCTGGCCTGAGCGTTGACGACTTCCTTGCCCACCCCCTGGCCGCTCAGGCGTGCTGGGTCTACACCACCGCCAGCCACGACCCGGAGAACGGCAAGCACCGCTTCCGCGTGCTCTTCCGCCTGCCTCACCGAACCACCAACGCCGAGCTGTTCAAGGCGATCACCCCTGCTCACCCGCAGCCTCGGCGGCGACAAGAGCTGCTCTGACGCCTGCCGCCTCTTCTACGGCAACGCCGGCGCCACCTCACCGCTCTGGCAACCCGAGGCCGTCCTCGCCGATCAGATCCTTCACGACGCCGAGCAGGAACTCAGCCGCAGCGCCCGCCGTTTCAATCCGGCCCAGGACCATGACCCGCTGACGATCGAGCGGGCGATCTTCGTACTCGAGCAGGTTCTGCCGCCCACCCAGGACGGCGAGCGCAACCTCTTTGTGCGCGTCACCGCCGCGGCCTCCGCCGGTGGTGAACCCCTCTTTGCCGCCTGGCAGAACTGGGCCTCCTCCGGCCACCACGGCAAGGGCCGCAATGCCTGGCAGACCACCGAGAAGTTCTTCAACGGCTTCCACAAGGGCAGCTCGCTCGCCACCCTCTTCTTCCTCGCCAGCGAGGCCAACCCCGAGTGGCGTTCCCTCCTCCCTGAAGAGCTCAGCACCAGCGGCCCGCTCAGCAGTGGCCGGCCCGCCAATGGCTGCATCGGCTACGACCACCTCGACTTCCTGGACGACCCCTTCGCCTGGGAGCCCGGGGCCGATCCCGACACCGAGACCACCAGCCTCTTCGACGCCGAGCGGCCCTGGACCAAGATCGCCACGCCAGAGGCTGCTACCGCCAAGCCCTCCGCTCCCGTTGAGGCCGACCCCGATGCCGACCCCAGCGCTGATGACGACTTCCTCGCCGACGACCCGCAGTTCGATGGCACAGGCGCTGCGCCCAAGGCAGCAGGGGGAGGCGGTGGATCCGCTCCCGCCCGCGGTGGCCGCTCCAAGGCCGGCGGCGGCAATCGTGATGACGATGACGAGGTCTCGCAGGTCCAGTCCCTGCTTCGCGTCCTCTACCCCGGGCTGCGCCTCAATCTGATGAGCCAGGAGCTCGAGTACGGCCCCAAGGACAAGCCCGACTCGATCTACGACGTCTCCACCGCCTACGTCCGCATCTCCAAGGGACAGAAGGGTCGCAAGACCTATGCCAAGACCCTCGTCTACGACGTCGCCAGCGTCGTCGGCTACGAGAACCGCTACCACCCGGTCAAGAACTACCTCGAGTCCTGCGCTGCCAACGTCAAGCCCTGCCCCTATTTCGCCCGCCTGGCCAGCGAACTGCTGGGCCTGCCGCAGGACGATCCGATCCGCAACCCCTCGATGCCCTCCGGCCGCCTGCTGGCCGACGTCGCCTTGGAGCGCTTCATGATCGGCGCCGTCGCCCGGGTGATGGAGCCCGGCTGCACCATGGACTGGATGCCGATCCTGGTCGGCTCCCAGAACTCCGGCAAGAGCAACTTCTTCCAGTACCTCACCCCGCCCTCCCACGCCGACCCGGGCATCTACCCCTGGGTGTCGACGATCCAGCAGGACCTCGCCTACATCAAGAACAAGCCCCACGTCCTGCACGCCGGCTGGATTGTCGTCCTCGACGAGATCGAGCGCTTCTTCAAGCGGAGCAACACCGAGGACCTCAAGAACCTGATCTCGGTAGCCACCGACCGCTCGGCCCGCAAGTACGAGAACGACCGCGCCTTCCGCCGCTCCTTCGTGCTCGGCGGCGCCACCAACTCGGCGGACTTCCTGGTGGACCCAACCGGCAACCGCCGCTTCCTGCCGATCAATGTCACCGGCGTGGTCCCCGCCCCCGAGGATCCCCGCATCACGATCATCGACCTGGACCGGCTCAAGCAGGACCGCGACTCCATCTGGGCCGCCGCGGTTGGCGCCTACCTGTCCGGGGCGCCCCGCCTGTTCAGCAGCCACGAGCTCGCCTTCGTCAAGGAGTACGTCGACCAGTTCAGCTCCGACAGCCCCCTCGACTCCAGGCTACAGAAAGAGCTCTCGCTCAAGGTCACCGGCGTCTACCAGGGCCGCAACTACATCACCCTGGGCGATGTCTTCACCTGGCTCGAGATCCCCTTGGCCTCGGCCCGCAGCGTGACGATGGAGCTCACCGACTGCCTCAAGCGCCTCGGCTGGCAATCCAAATCGGTGCGCATCAACGGCCGCGTCACCCGCATCTGGCTGGCGCCGCTGGCCTGAGGGCAGCAGGAGATGGAGGAGGGTCGACCGCCCTCCTCGTTTTCACATCACGTTTCTATAGGTCTTTCCGGTCTGAATCTTCCGAATTGCGGTGACTGGAACATTAAGGCATTCCGCATAGTGCTCTGCGTAATGCCCGGCATGCCTGCCTTCCGAGCGAACGCGCAAGACCTCTTCCCTGGTAAGGCGCCGATTCCTTCGCTCAAGCGCAATGTTGTGCGCCGCCATATGTTGTCCATTTAACTTGCAGGTTCCGTAGCGCAAGTTGTCCAGAAAGTTATCGACTGGATTGCAATTTGGCCAATGGCAAACAGTCATGCCGTCAGGGCAGGGGCCCACAAATGCAAGCAACACCAGCCGATGAACGCCCCATGTCTTGCTCTTGCCATCCTTGCCGAGACTGACGGACTGATGGCCATAGCTTCCGACCGAAGTCTCCAGGACGCGCTCTTCAACCGTCCTGACGCGCCCGCGTGAGCTTGCAACCTTCCGCCTAAGACTCTTCACCCTGCCCCAGTCCGAGACCTCGTACAAACCTTCGTAGCCCGGGATACTGCGCCAGCGCTCAGGCGTCTCTGGAGCCCTCTCCCGCTGCTCGCTCAGGCGCCAGTGCTCTTCGACCAGGGCCTCAATCTCTGCTTTGTCAGCAACCCTCTCCTCCCCTTTGCTGCAGCCCCTCTTTTGGGCATGCGAAGATGCGCTCATCGGCTTGGTTCCTGCAAGTTGATCACGGCCGAGGGGCTGCTACCCGCTCGGCCACCTCACTCTATCTGCCCTGACACTCATCGCGCACGCCCTACGACTCGGGTGAGCGTCCATCACTTTGAGCCCGGCCACTGTGCCGGGCTTTTTTGTGGGCCGTCGCTTGTCTCAACCCGCGTCCATTCTGCGACTAAATGCTTATTGAGAATCGAGTGCTGTGGGGCAGCAGGGATTGGACTCGTGAGAGGCCGTGCAAATAACCAGAGCAAAAACGTCCCTTTTTAGGGCTGAGACACCGTCAGATCCACTGCCCTGACTACGCTGTCCTTGTCTCACGAGATGGCCTAAGACTCATTTTTTTGTGGTCTTCTTTCGCAGTGGCTGGAAACCATTGACACGACTGGCCTTTTGCCAATGTTTCGCCTGTTGCACAGCCTCTTAAAGAGTTTCCCGATTGGTGGTTTGCCCTCCCTTTTTGCGGCGTCTCACCTCTGCTGCTTATTGCAAACGAGAATCAACAAGGAGCGGCAATCATGCCGGCACGGCGGCACCCCGTCCCGAAGGCTTCCCCTCCCAAGGGCTCGCCCGCCAGGCCAGGTCGACCATCCCTGCTGAGCCCAGTGACTCAGGCGCCTTCCACTGCCTCGTCCTGCTGCCTCCATGCCAGACGGGCACCTCCCTGCAGTTCAGTGCCCTGCGCCGTACCAACCAGCCCGTCCCGGATAGACTTCTCCCAAGCCAAGGACTCCGATCCCTGAGCCGAGCCGTCAAACCCGCCCCTCCACAAGGAAGGGGGAAGGCACTCCAATTTCAACTCTTGGAGGTCCGGGCTACACGCGCAACACCCGTCGACATCCCAGTCACGGCCAGCAGTCCACGCCCCCGGCAAAACAGGTCCGCTGCAAACTCAATTTCTGTCCAGCAGCCCCGTCTTCCAACAACCCGCTTCCCACCGGGCATCTGCTGCCGTTGCGAGCCCACGCAACACCAAAAACAACCACGTTTCCAAGACCATCCCTCACCCACTCACTCCGCAAGACGCAGCACGCAGTTGTTCCCTATGATTCCCCTCTCGCCCTTCAGCCTCCGTGCCCCCGCTCATCAGCAGAGACGAAGCCCGCCAGCAACGCCTGCAGCTCTTCTTTGATGGCGCCCCCTGCCGCAAGGGCCACCTCGCCCCGCGGCGGGTCGCCACCGGCAACTGCACGGAATGCCTGCGTCTGCGGCGGCGGCGCTCCCATCGCCTCGAGCGCCGCCGCGCTGAGCAGCAGCACGACCGCTACCTGCGCCGCCTCTACCTCGAGACCCGCTTCCGTGACCCCAAGGAGCGCCAAGCCGCCTACAAGCGCAACTACCGGATCCGCCGTGCCATCAGGCAGCAGGAGCAAGAGCGCCTCGACCTTGAGCGCTCCGAGCGCAGCGCTTCTCGCACGGCCCTGCGCGCCATTGCCGCTCACCTCGACAGCACCCACCTGCTGCGCAACAGCCTCACCTATCACCGCATCGGACTGACCGGCCCCGCCCTGCGCCTTTGGCTTGAGACCCAGTGGCAGCCAGGGATGAGCTGGCGGAACCACGACTCCCGCAAGCCTGGCCACTGGAGCGTCCAGTTCCGAGCTCCGCCGCAAGGTCGCGCAGGACTGGATACCAAGCCCAGCCCCATGGACTACCTCAACCTGGTGCCGGGCTGGAACCACCTGCCCCTGCCGCCCGACGCTCTGGATCCCGCGAACTTCTCCTTCGATCAGGAGGCCACCGAGGCCGCTCTGCTGCAGGAGCAGTCCATCGCCCGGCAGCAGAAGCGCAGGGCCCGCCGCCGACTCAGCTCTTCCAACCAATCCTGAAGCCATGCTTCTCCTCAGCTCAGAACCCCCCGCCCAGCGGCACCCCCTCTACGAGCAGGACCGACCCGTTGTCGATCGCCTGCTGCGCCAGGACGTGCCGACCGACCAGGACATCGTTGACTGCGCCCGCCTGGCCAACCGCTACAGCGGCTTTCCGGGGCACCCCGACCTCATGAAAGACCTGGGTGTCGCCGCCGGTGCCTGGGGCTTCGATCGCTCCACCCTCAATGCCGCCAGTCGCGCCATCTGGGCCGCGGGTTTTCGGCCACTCTCCCTTCAAGACGAACTCGTCGTCGGCTCCGGCGCCGATGCGGGGGC
>Ga0129333_10006010_pt1 | contig 11454 bp, 16 predicted proteins | sample CPB6_08_DNA_FD_94474 | JGI IMG/M metagenome (GOLD analysis project Ga0129333, IMG submission 94474) | Freshwater to marine salinity gradient microbial communities from Chesapeake Bay, USA - CPBay_Sum_0.6_0.8_DNA | ecosystem: Environmental > Aquatic > Marine > Coastal | place: USA: Chesapeake...
AATCGAGTCTTTAAATGACAGTATTACAAGTTTGGATATGGAAGTTTTAGATTTGGCATCTACTGAAATTGAATCAGGTGAATTGGGTGCAATCAAATACTTGAGTGAACTTACTGGTTGGGATATCAAAAAAACCGCTAACTTCTTTATCTTGATTTTGATTTTCGTTTTTGATCCTTTGGCAATTGCGTTGGTTATATCAACAAACCAAGCATTCAAACAACGTAATAAACCACCATACGTAATTATTGATGATAATGAAGAAAAGGAAGAAAATCCTTTTTATGAGGAGTGGGAAATACCTGAAAGTTATTTAACTTATGGTACCCCCCAAGATACACCCCAAGATACACCCAAAGTAGAACCTGAAATTATTGAAAAGATTGTTGAGGTTCCTGTGGAAGTTATTAGAGAAGTAGAACGAATTGTTGAGGTTCCAGTTGAGAGAGTTGTTGAAATTGAAAGAAGAGTTGAGGTTCCTTATGAAGTTGAAAAGATTGTTGAAGTACCTGTGGTGTATTATGTGAAAGAGGATGGTACGATTACTGACGAAGAAGGTAATATAATTTCTGAACCAGAAAAAAGAGTGTTGAAATATACCAAATAATATGATTGAACTAATTGAAAAAGTAATGGAGAATGGGTTGGATAAAACCCATGTGAAAAAACAGATCATACTTACCCATACCACTCGTAGGGTGGAACCTTTATTGGTATCCTTCAAGTATCGATTTAACGGTAAGTATAATAAATTACCACACTACATTATCACAAAAGAGGGACGTATAATTAAGTTGTTAGATAATAATAAGGTGTCAAATTATTTTAACGATAGAAACCTAAATGACAACTCAATTATTATTTCTTTTGAAAATTTGGGTTGGTTGGAAAAACAACCATTAAAAAATGCTCACATAAATTGGATTGGAGATATTTATAGTGGTAAAGTTGTAGAAAAAAAGTGGAGAGATTATATTTTTTGGGATCCTTACACAGAAATTCAGTTAGATAAAGGGGCCGAATTGTGTGTGGAACTAGCAAAAACTCACAATATACCTCTTAATTGTATTGGACACAACACGAAGGTTAAAGGATCGGAAACATATAGTGGGATTTTAACAAGATCAAATTTTGATAATTTCTCAACTGACTTAAGTCCGGCTTTTGATTTTGATTATTTTGTAAACAAATTGAGTAATGAATAGATACGATGAAATAAAAAATTTGGTTGGTTTGAGTAAGAAGGCTCTTAGTCGAACTATCACTGAAGATTACAACGATATTCTTAGTAAACACGGTCTATTGACTGAAGCTGAGGTTGAAACTAAATTTGAAACTGCTGAGGTTGAAAAAGATGATGATGAAAAGATCGTTAAGTCTGACAAAGTTAGAACCTTCAAAATTTCGGGAGGTATAATCTCCATTCACGGTAAAGACAAAGCAAACTTACAATTAACTTATGATGAGAAAACCGCATTCCAAGAAACTATGGATGAGTTTAGACAAGAGGTATCAGAGTTGGTGGACTTCAACAAGTTAAATGTATATGAAGATAATGTTGAATGGTCTGGTGAAATTCCTGAACTTGAAATGGAATTTTTCTTTTCGGTAAACGAAAGTGATGGTTTATATGTTAAATCAGATATGATACAAATAAACCAAGATTATATGGAAATGATTGAAAAATTAAAAGGATACTACGAAAAATTCAAAGAAAGATGGAGTAGAATAATCGCATCAAGAAAAGAAACAAGCGAAATAGAAAAATGAAAACCTTCTTCGATAATAACTTCAAATACATAATCACCATAATCATTTCTATATGGTTGATTTTTAATGTTGTTGACATGTTCACAAGAACAAATGGTATGTCGGCAAACGACAAAGAAAGAATTGAAAAATTAAACGAAGAGATTGGAGTTTTGATTGAAGGTCAGAAAAAACTGGATCAATCCATCAATTCATATAAAGAAGAGATCAATAAGATCGACTCAAACATTTCAAAAATTAAAGTGAAAAAAGAAGTTGTTAATAATTTCTACGGTCAAAAACAAAAAGAAATTAAAGACGCAAACACTAAACAAATCGATAGTATGTTTCGATCAAGATATAACTATTAACTATGAAAAAAATATTATTCATAACTTCATTGGTCTTAAGTTCTTTGAGTTTCGCTCAAAAACCAATGTCGGTTGCTGAAGAAATATGTATGCCGGCTGACGTTGCCAAGAAGGTAATGATGGATCTAAGTAGATTGGACTCAACTACTGCGGTATTACAACTTGAAAAAAGTGAGAACCAAGAATTAAAAAGAAAGATTGTACTACAAAATAATATTATTGTTGCCTTGGAACAAAAGAACGATATGAGTCAACAAATAATTAACAAAACTAACGAAAAGTTTCAGATCGTTGATAACATCAATAAAGACCTGACAACTGAAGTTAAAAGATTGAAAAGAAAAAATACCATTATCGAGATTGTTTCGGGTGTTTTGATTTCAGGATTAACTTATGGATTATTAACTAAGTAATGGCAATAACAGCATCAGATAAAAGAGAAATTGAAACAATAATTAGAAAAGAGATCAAAGATTTCTTGGGTTCAAATACCGCAAGACAATTCGAAGATAAATTATTAGATAAAATAGCGAAGGACCTACGTCGAGGAAAATTAGAAAAAGATGTAAAGGACCTGATAATCAAATCATTCAGAGAGTTCTATACGATCATGTATCAACAAAGAAGTTTTTGGGAGTCAAAATTTAGAAACGCATGAAAGACCCTATTCAACCATTCATGGATAATTTAACAAGAAGCATTACTGATCCTGAACAAAAACTCATGTTCAAGTCGGCACTTAATAAAGCAAAATCTGAAGTTAGTGAAAACAAAAAACACACTGACTATTTGAAGAATGCCGAAGATTTGGAAATGGTAATGAAGTTTATTAAAAATAAGAAATTATCTAATAAAGAAATCAAAAGTAAAATCCGTGAATATTTGAATAATCCTGAAGAAATTACTGACTTTCTTAAGGCGTTATTGAAAAAGGTTGATAGTAAAAAAGTAGAGTCTAAAGAAGCAACAGCAAGTGGTGCTGGTGTTGGTGCTTTTGTTCCACCTTTAACTGGTGGTGAATATAAACCAACAAGTAATGTACCAACGGTAAAAGAATCAAAAGAAGAATTAAAAGGAGGTAAAGGTGATAATATGTCATTGGAAGACCTATCAAAAAAACACAAAGTATCTTTAGAGGATATTAAAAGACAATTCCAAAAAGGAATGAAAGTCGAAAAAGAACATTCCAATAAAGAAAAAAGCGTTAAGGAAATTGTGATGGACCATTTATATGAAGATCCAAAATATTACGATAAACTTAAAAAAATTGAAACAAAAGAAGCAACAGATACAACATCCTCAGGACAATATTCGACTAATTCAATTTGGGCAAAAACAACCAAAAAGAAAGATTGGGGACCAAGTAGAAAAACTCAAATACCTGGTGGTAAATTTGTACAGGTTAAGAAAAAATGTAAGAAGTTTCCTTACTGTAATCAGGGAGACATAAATGCTCTGAGAATTTTTGAAAACAAATCAGTTCAGAGCGTAATTGAGACTGTCTCGAGTAAATATGGTGTGGACAAAGTTATTATTTCTGACATCGTGTTCGAAGAGATCAGAAAAACACAAAAATAAAGATATTTATTAATAAAATTGAAATGGAAAGAAAAAGTTATATCACAAGAAGATTTAATCAAATACTTAGCGAAACTATCAACGAAAAGGCAAATGAGTTGATGGGTAAATTAAAATTTAACCCTCCTGGCACATCATTTGACTACGTTCAGGAAGGAAAAGAAATGTGTAATGAGTGTGGAAAACCATACACGATTATGGCGGAAGTTGTTGAAGGCGAAACTTGTGAGTGTGGAGACCCATATTCAATTGAGGTTAAAGAAAGGTTAATCGGAGGACAAAGAAAATTAGATAAAAATAAAAACAATAAAATTGACGCTGAAGATTTTAAACTTTTGAGAAAAGGTAAAAAAGAAATGAGGGAATATACTATGGGTGATGACAAATTAGAAGTTGTTAAACCATATGGTGATATGTCAACAGATAGTCCTAACATAAAACCTGGTAAAAAAAATCAAGTTAAAAATGTTGGTTTCGACTATCAAAAGAAAGTTGCTAAAAAATTCGATGATTACGAATTACAAGAAGGAACAATATATGAATTAGAGGTTAGTGAAAATTTCTTAAAAAGAATGTTTGGTAAGAAAGAGAAAGAAGAAGTAACATCAGATCAAGAAAAAAATTACGATAGCCCCATAAACGCATTGGGTGATTATTATGACCCAACTGATTGGGATCATAATACTATGATGCGAAGATCTGATATGGAAGCTATGGATAATGAATTTAGAAAACGAAAAGAAAATCCACAACCTGTAAAAAACCAACCTCGTGAAAAAACTTCATTGATGAGTCCTGAAGCGGAAAAAATGGATAAAGATTGGGGAGCTCTTGGAGCGGTTATGGGTGTTGATCCTCGTGAAGCACAAAGACTTTCAGATATGATGGGAGGAGAGACTAATGAAACAGAAACCGAAGAAGGAAACGCTTTTACTGGTATGTTGAAAAAAACTAAAAAAGGTGACTCATTTGAACTTGATGGTAAAAAATATACAGATAGATCTTCTTTAGAGGAAAAATGGGAAGGTGATGTTGAAGTAAAACAAACGGGTGAATACTCTGATATGTCTATCGAAGAATTAAATTCCGCAATTAAAAAGTTAAAAGCTAAAACCGATAAAGTTAAAGAAGATGGTAAAAAAGTTTCTCATGCTGATAGAACAAAAATGAGTCAACTTTATTTTGCCAAAAGAGCTAAACAAGGTTGGAAAGGGAAAGGAAAGGCTAAAGTTGAAGAAACTTACTACAGAATTAAAGTTGATGGTGAGATGGCAACCTTCTCTGAAAATGAAATGATTGATATAATTGAAAGTATTGTGAAAGAAGAAAAAACTAACATTAAAACCTCAAAACAACCGGCAGGGTATGCTGAGTATGCAAGAGTACATAAAGCCGACGGAAAAGAAGGGGAAAAATACTTCAAAGACTTAGCTAAAAAAATGACAGATTACATTAAAGATGGATCTAAACAAAAAAAATTCGATACTAATCCTACACAGTTTCCAAAAGGAAATGGTGAGTTAGCTAAAATGGATAAAAAGGCTTACGAAATTGACGAAGAGGGTAAAGATTTTAACTATGAAGTTGCTGGTTTAAACATTCCTGATTACGATGGTAAAGGTCCTGATAAAGAAACTATTGAAAACCAAATCAAAGGAAGTTCTAGTAATGGAAACGATCAAAGTTATGCAAATGCGGTTAATACAGGTGTTAACGACAAATTTGCAGAATATTTTGAAAACGATCAGTTAGCTACATGGAAAGATGAATCATACGGTAGAGTACCAAGTCCAGTTTATGGTGAAACACCGGCAAAAGCGGTCAAAAAAGATAAGAAAAATAAGTTGAAAGAAGAGTTTAGTAGAATTCAGACTCTAATGGGTTATAGTCAAAAGACTCAATAATTTACAATACTGAGTTTTTTACTACCCTTTTTTTCATAGATCTAAACTATGGAAAATCTATTCAATTATATATCAAAACAGGTAGACCCCGAAGAAGTAGACATTTGGTTCAAAGTCAATAATATAATTCCAGAGAAAATGGAGTTATATTATGACTTTTGCCATTCTCTTTTCGATCTAATGATAAGTACTTATCTCGGAGGGTCCCCAACATCAACAGAAACAGGTGTTGTAATGAATGAAGACGATAACCATAATCACTTTATGTGGTGTTGGAATAAGAATATCGAAAACTTCAAAAAAGAAGAGATCCCTTTTAATAACGAAGGTGAACACCTTGATTACATTTATTCATTATTTAATGAGGTTTTCTATACTCAACAGAGGGAGGATATAAGAAATTCTATCAATGACTTTTTTGGTGATTTATTCAACAGGGAGAAACCATTTACCCAAGTTGATTTGGATTTAGTATATAACATATACAAATCTTTAGATAAAAACATAATGGTATAAACTTTACTATGGGTCTTAAACCCATATTATTAAACTTAATAAATTGTATTAAAAAATGGAAACTTTAGAAAAAATCAAAGAATTAACAGAGCAACTGAGTGTTGATGTTAATAAGTTCTATGCTGGTAACAAGAGTGCTGGTACAAGAGCAAGAAAAACTTCACAAGATTTGAAAAGTCTATTACAAGAACTTAGAGGAGAAATCTTAGAAGAAAGAAAAAAATAATTATGGAATTGAGTTTGGAAGTATTGTTTTTGTTCTTATTGATTTTCAGTTCTTTGTTTATCGCTAAACAAGTGTTTAATGTTGTGTTGAACTTGATATCAAGTCAGCCGAAAGTATTAGAATATACAAGAACCGAAATCATAATGAATTACCTAACCTTAACCTACATTTTAACCTTTATCACCCAATCATTTTAGTATGAGTATTTACAGAGAATTAGTTGATGTTTATGAATACCTACTTTCCATTAGAAAGTTGGAGAAATACATATCTTTAGATATTGAGTTTCCATCTACGTGGAAGTTACCTAAAAAATATGTTGCGGAGGATAGAGTTATTGAAATTGACAGTCAAAACAGTACTAAAAGATGTTTTTCTTTCATAAGTGAATTTAATGATAAATCACTTGAAACAACAATGAATGGTATTAAAAATATCATTTTATACAATAAAGAAATTGAATTGAAAGAAAGACTACTACAACAAAAGATTAACGAACTAAAAAACATCTTCCAAACTCAAGACCTTAATAACTTGAAATCACTTAAATTTGATTATTTAGACGAAAAACTTGAAGATGGAGAAGAAACTATTGACACCGGAGGAGAAACAAATAGAGTGGTTGAAGAATGAGATTGAGAAGGATACAATTGAACTCGAAAAAGAAAAACTTCAGTTCATAAACCAAATCAAAAACTTCAAAAAGGACGAAATTGTTGAAAAACCAAAAAAACTTTCATTATGGCAGAAGATAAAATTAGTGTTGGGGGTATCTTAGAAAAGTTGGCACTCATAACTGATGGGTGTCAAAACTTATTCCCAAAAGGAAATGTCATCATGGTATTTGAACTCGAAGGTGAAGACTTCACTAAAGTCCAACAAAATTTCAGACAAATAGATCATCATCATAAAAAATTTACAATCAACATATCCGAAGTTGAATTGGTGTTTATTCATAAAGATTACGTTAGTGTAAAGGACTTAAATGAAACACCAAAAGAAGAGGAATCAGAAACATTTGGTAAAAAAATCAAAAAACTATTTTCTAAACGTCGTAAATCTTCTGTAAAGAACTGATTTATCAATACCTTGACTTTGTAAAACATCGTACAGGTATTTTTTTTGGGACTTAGACGTGTCCTTAACCAAAATACAATCCATTCTACCGTTGTTAATTAAATACTCATTTAGAGAGTCTAAAAACCTATCTGCATCATCTTCAGACTTCAAGGAAAATAGATTTATCTTATCATCGTTTTGAACTACAACTTTATTATTTAGTTTGGATAATAATTTGACGGATGTTTTGGGTAAGTAAGTCTTAATGAATTTTGCTACAGAAATCTTTTCCTTTGTTTTAACATCATAGATAAGTTCCTCAACTTTGTACTTTCGAACTTCAACCAGTTTAAAATCATCGATATCAAGTTCAACCTTAACCTGTCTACCCATATCATCTTTGATAAAGTAAGAGTCAAAGTTATTGGAGTTCTTTTCCAACAGACCCAATTCAAAAAAACACTGAGATCCATTTTCAGTTTGACAATCAAAAATCACATTATTTTCATCAATCAACTTTTTGTAAAACTCGGTTGCGCGTTCTTTGGTTTTGAACTTATTGATTATTTTCTTTTTTGTTTTATTTTTAAACAATACTACGATGTAGTTTGGTTCAGATCGTACCATAAAATTAAATATAATAACACATAAAACTAAATAAAGTTTGACATGAGTCAGGATAATTATTACAACATATTAGGTGTTTCAGAAACAGCAAGTCAAGATGAAATAAAAAAGGCATACAGAAAACTTGCCAAAGACAACCACCCTGATAAAGGAGGTAATGAAGATCAATTCAAAAAGATATCAGTTGCTTATGATATTTTGGGAGACCCAAACAAAAGACAACAATACGATCACCAAAGAAAAAACCCATTCGCAGGTGGTGGAGGGTTTTCTATGGAAGACATGATCAATCAGATGTTTGGTGGTAGAGGATTTAATCAAGCAAGACCACAAAGTCATACTACAAACTTGAATGTTGATGTTGGGGTTATTGAGTCATTCTTAGGAAAACGTAAAACCATTAACTACCAAAGAAAAAAAGAATGTAATACTTGTAATGGTAGTGGGGGTGAAAAAAAGATCTGTCACGTATGTTCAGGAAGTGGTAAGATCGTTAGACAAATGGGTAGTGGACACTTTGTCCAAATGATACAAACACCTTGTGATACTTGTAGAGGGACCGGACAAATACTAATAAGAGCTTGTTATACTTGTAATGGTTCAGGAGATAGTGTTGAAATGAAAACCATCGACATCCAATTACCACATGGTATTGATGACGGACAGTTCATTAGAATGAAGGCTATGGGTGACTTTAAAAATGGAGTATTAGGTGATTTGGTTATTCGAGTACAAATTAAACCAGAGAACAACTTTGAAAAAGTAGGATCACATTTGGTTTACAATGCTTACCTCACATTAGAAGATCTAAAAGAAGGAACGTGTAAAGTTCCACATCCACATGGTGAATTGAGTCTAAAACTACCAAATGAGGTAGATACATCAAAAGCCCTTAGAGTTAAGGGTAAAGGGTTTACTCAAAATGAAATAGGGGATTTGATCGTTAATCAGTTTGTTAAGTACAAGAGAAATTAAAATAAAGAAATAACATCCTTTATTAAATTAACAACACCGTAGATCATTAAAAAAAGACCTATCGCTCCGTAGATCAAAACGAATTTCTGAGTTTCTTGAATTTTTTTACTATCTTTACAAGATTGACATCCAACTTGAGTTGCTTTTTGTTCTTCCATACCTATAATTTAATTACTGTTAAGTTGAAAATAAATATTAAAAAAACTATATTTGTACTATGTTAAGTTATATCGGAGGTAAGAGTAAAATTGGTAAATGGATTGTTCCATTCTACGACAAAAATATGGAGGTCTATTTGGAAACCTTCGGAGGAATGTTTTGGTGTTTCTATAATATGGACTTAAAACAATTCCCAAATCTAAACAAGGTGGTCTATAATGATTTTAACCCACTAAACCACAATCTATTTAAATGCGTTCAAAACCCAACTGAATTATTAAGGGCGATTAATTCTATTGATTGTCAAAAACAAGGTGTCGACATTACACCTGAAATATATAAACAACAATTTATCAGCTTTCAGGCTGAATTATTTGGTGAAAATTTCAGCTTACAACCTGGTAATTACGAAGTCGCTGCTAAATATGTTTACATTCTAACACAAGTTTTTAGTGGATCAAAACCTGAGACATCAAATTTTATTGATCTAAAAGGGAAATATAAGTCAAAATATCTTACTTTTAGAGATAAATTATCAAAACCTGATTGGGTTGATCATTTCTTAAAGATTACTGACGTTGAGAATATGGATTTCGCTGACGTAATTAACAAATATGACTCACCATCTACTTACATTTATTTAGATCCACCATACTGGAAAACAGAAAATTACTACTCCAACCACGACTTTGATCGTGAGGACCACGAACGTTTAGCCAACGTATTACAAGGAGTTCAGGGTAAGTTTTCATTATCTTACTATGACTTCGATCTTCTTCACGAATGGTTTCCTGAAGACCAATATACTTGGGTTAAAAAAGAGTTTGCCAAAGCCGCGGCCGCTAAAAAAGGAACTAAACAAAATATGGGTGAAGAATTACTTATCATGAACTACTAATTTTTTTATCATTTCTAATATTTATTATTAAAAAACCATGTCATTACGCTTTACAAACTTACTAAAAGACCTTATCGTAGAAAATTCACGATTCCAAGTTCTTTATGACAAATTCGTTAAACCAAAAGAAAAGGGTAAAAAAGGATTATTACCTTTTGAAACTTTATTCGCGTTAATCGCCGCTGACCCGACTTCTAAACTACCAGAGGGAATGGATGTTGATAATACATCTCCTACTGAAATGGATAAGGTTAAAATTGGTAAATACACTCAGTGGTTGCTTAAAAACTTTCTAACACCTAAATTGGAACCAAACCATCCTTTGATGGTATTAGATCCACAATCACCACAATACAAAGCCGCTCTTAAAGAGTATAGAGATCTTTTTATGGAGGATTTATATAAGGTGACTGGTGACTTACAAAAATTTGAAAGATTCAAAAATAGATTACCTCAAGAGTTCCGTGATATCAATAAGTTAAATACTGAAACGTTATACGATCAAGTTAAAGACTTTAGTTTAGAAAAAACTAAGGCAACTAAAGATGAGAAGAAAGAAGCTTCTAAAACATACCAACACCCTGGTGCTGATATTGTTTTCCGTGGTAATGATTGGACAGTAGCAAGAATTTCTGACACAGGTCAATTAGGTAAAGATGCGGCTTGTTTCTACGGAGGATCATACCAAGAACCTGGTAAAGGTGAAACAAGATGGTGTACATCATCACCTGGTCTTACTTGGTTTGATCGTTATATTAAAGATGGTCCTTTGTACGTTGTTATTCCTAACTCAGGTAAAGAATTTACTGGGGGTAAAGAGTTTGGTGATGTTTCAGGACTTCCAGCATACAGATACCAATTCCACTTCCCATCAAATCAATTTATGGATCCAGCCGACAGACAAATCGATTTGGTTGACTTCTTGAACACAAACGAAGAGGGATTGAAAGAATACTTCAAGTTTGAATTCATGAAAGGGTTAATAAAGAAACAGGGAGATGCGACTAAAATGAGAGTTGAATATCCTGGTGATTCGGTATCTAAATTTATCGCACTTTATGGTTTTGATGAGTTCTTTGATACATTACCTGATGATTTGGTTTCTTTCGCATTCATTCACAAACAAGACAAAACTTTAGATATCAATTTACCTGATAACATCGGTAGATTTAAAAACCTACAAACACTTAATCTAACGGGATGTATATCTAGTGTTAATCCTGCAATTTGTAACCTTAGTAACTTGAAATTCTTGACCTTATCAAACAACAAGAACTTACAAAGATTACCTGAATGTATTGCTAATATGAAAAATCTTATAGTACTTAACTTAAGAGGAAGTAATACTGAAGGAGTGATACCACAAAGTCTACAACAGAGAATTGACACCGA
>Ga0129333_10006011_pt1 | contig 11453 bp, 14 predicted proteins | sample CPB6_08_DNA_FD_94474 | JGI IMG/M metagenome (GOLD analysis project Ga0129333, IMG submission 94474) | Freshwater to marine salinity gradient microbial communities from Chesapeake Bay, USA - CPBay_Sum_0.6_0.8_DNA | ecosystem: Environmental > Aquatic > Marine > Coastal | place: USA: Chesapeake...
GTCCCCGGCGTTCTGTCCTCGGGGGGAGGACGGGATTTTGGCGCCTTCCTCGGGGCGTTGGGCGAGTTGGGGTATGGGTTCGCCTACCGAGTGCTGGACGCTCAATGGTTCGGAGTGGCCCAACGACGCCGCCGTGTGTTCGTTGTCGGATACCTTGGAAGTTGGGAACGTGCCGCAAAAGTTCTTTTTGAGCGCGAAAGCGTGCGAAGGGATACTCCGCCGAGCAGAGAGACGAGGGAAGGCGTTGCCCCCGTTGCTGAGTCAGGCTTTGACGAACGTGGCCTCCAAAGAACCGTAGGAACTTTGTGCGCCGATACGCACCCTGGCGCATATAGCGGGCAAGACGCTTACACGGGACGGCTTGTGCCACACCCGGTTGCTATGCAACCGGTGGGCGTGCCAGAGGTGATGTCAACGTTGTTATCGTCGACTGCTGGCATATCAAGACCAGGTAACGCCGTGACTGAGCATGAAACGTACATTCCTATGGCGCCGATCGACGCAATTCCGATTCACGATCAAGCGACTCGTTTTGCGGGCAAACGCGGCACGAAACAAGACGGCAAAGGGAATGGATTAGGTATTGGTTTGCCAGGCGACCCTTCTCCTACATTGACTCGTGGCGATAAACACGCCGTGGCAGCAGCAATTGGCTTCAATTGGCAGAACGCAGGCGGCTACGGTAACGCCAATGAAGGGCTTGGAATTACCGCCGAAGGCACCGGCCCGTTACAACGGTGCCAAACTCCTGCCGTTGCAACTGCATTGCAAGTGCGGCGATTGACGCCAACAGAGTGCGAGCGGTTACAAGGATTCCCGGATTGTTACACCAATATCCCGTGGCGCAAAAAACCAGAGGCGCCGGATGGCCCTCGATACAAGGCTTTAGGTAATAGCATGGCCGTCCCGGTCATGCGATGGATCGGAGAACGCATAAGGAAGGTCGACAATGAACAATGAAAAATCAATCGTCAGCAGTGACATTAGTTACATGATCGCCGGCAATACCCAAATGTGGAGCGAGATTGCCGCTACGCCACTCGGCAAGTTGCGCCTGGCGGACGCATACCTTGGGCGCATCACGGTCGGTGCGTGGGAGACGCGCCGGATGATGATGGACGAGCTTAAAGGCATGATCGGCGGGCTGGTGCGCGAGTGCGATCCGGCGGCCATACTCGGTGACCCGCACGTTCGCGGGATGATCCGGCACCTATACGGCGAGGCCGGGGTTACTCGATTGAAGCGAAGGGTCGAAGAAAATGCGCTACGCCAAACGTCGGGACAATAACCACAAGGAAATCGTGACCGCGCTACGGGCGGCAGGGTTTGACGTTATCGACTTTGGGTCGGCGGGTCACAGCATCCCCGACCTGCTCGTCTCCAGAGAGGCTCAAATCGGCGCGCCGTGGACCTGTTGGGTAGAGGTCAAGGATAGCGGCGGACGGCTGAGAGACGGCCAGAAGCGGTTTCAGAGCCTGTTTGAGCCGAAGGGCGAGTGGTACGAGGCTAGGAACGCCGCCGACACGGTTTGCGCCCTGCAAGCCTTGTACTTGAGCCGTGTAAAATAACTTGTTACAGTTGTGTCTATGATTAAGAACTGGAATGAATTGAACGCCATCCTCAACAAACTGTCCGAGGATGAGGTCAAGTCGACGCTACTCGAGGAAGTGGCCGGGGCGAAGCGCGGTACGTTTGTGAAGCGTCTTCACCAACGGTACTGCGCGCTCCGCGCCAGCCGCGAGCGAAAAGAGCTTAAAGCCCTCGTCGCAGGAATGTCGGCATCTAGTGTACAATTGGATAATGCAGAAACAATGCACCAAGTGTCACCAGATAAAATTATTAGTTGAATTTCATAGGTTTAAACATTCTGCGGACGGGCATAAGTCCAGATGCAAACCATGCAATTCTGCTGATAGCGTCAAATGGCAACAAACCAATAAAGATAAATATTTAGCCCGATATAAAAATTGGGCTATCAACAACCGTGACAAAACACGATCTGCGTCTTTAAATTGGAATCGCAGAAACCCTGGCGTCAATTATCAGCGTCGTGTTGCCAACGTTGGGCGCGAAGCAATAAATCAAAAGTCGCGCAATTGGGCGACGTTTAACAAGAATAAAGTTAGGAAATGGAAAGCTAACTGGAAGAAAAACAACCCAAGTGCTGTTGCAGCAATGACTGGTAAGCGTCGAGCAGCATTGCGAAACGCAATTCCTTTATGGGCTAATGCAGAAAATATTTCAAAAATATATTTTATGTGCCGAGAAAAGCCCAATTACCATGTTGACCACATAGTACCGCTTGTATCAACTCTTGTGTGCGGACTGCATTGCGAGGCCAACTTGCAAATTATTCCAGCAGCAGAAAACTACTCCAAGAATAACCGCAAGTGGCCCGATATGCCTTAAGACTTTTTATTGCGAAGGAAAGTTAAGTAATCCGCTCCAACTTCCGGTTCCCAGAATACTTTAATTAAATCTGGATGATCGTTTGGCAAGCTAGGGTCAATAACCGTTACGGCGCATGGCGATAACGTGTTGTCTCGAAAACCCTTATCGCGAGCATAGCGATCAAATCGTTTGTATGAGCTAACTTTCAAAGCGTGCATCGTAATTCCGCTAATAGCGTCTTTTAAAACACTATATGCGCTTTCATGCTTATGCCCTGCCACATACAAGTGATCTCGACTGCCCATAATCGCAGCCTTCATTGGCCCGTGAGCGGGGTTCCAAACCGATGAACCACTGTGGTCATGACGGGCATTGATTCGTATTTCTTGCCCGTTTGGAAACTTAAGCGCAATTCTGGCCTCTGAAGCCTTGTATAAGGCGTCTTGTTGTTTGGCAATCCATTTAAGAGGATCGCCAGCGCCGGCCCACAGATCATGATTTCCGGCAATCATGTAAAGCCAGTTGCACCGTTTTACAAACCATTCGGCTAGCCGCCAGGCCTGCGCCGCTGACGTACTCTGATCGGCGTATAGCCTCGCTAAGCGGCCGGTCCACGCATTGGTGGTATCCCCCACATTTACGGCAAAAAGCCCTTTGGTGGCGTTTACGAGCGCCGTATGACGTTCTAGGGCTTCAATGTCGGTGCCGTCGTCGTCGACGTGCGGGTCGCCAAAGTGCAGGATGCCAATGGCGCCGTCTATCTTAATGCGGATCGGGATTAGTTTGGACGCTTCTTCGTAGTTACGTTTGTTTGCGAACTGACGCTTGCGGTGAGCGATCAGCTCCTCGATAGACACGTCGTCCATCGGCAGCGGGGTGAACTCAAAGTCTTTTTCTTGAGGTCGGGGCGCTTGGTAGGTCGACTCTAGTCCCTCCACCCCTTTTGCGATGAGGTCGCCAGCCCGCACCGTGATGTTGCGAACGCTGATCCCTAGCTCTCTCGCAGTTACCGCCCTAATTCCTTTGTTCTTCCGTAAGCAAGCAATCAGTCTTTCGTCAGAAACAACTCGCCTAGGCATAAGTCCTCTGGTGTTAATGCTCCCAAAGAGAACTTAACACAAAACAATCGCTTGTAACAAATACCTATACGGTTCTTTGAAAGTGCGGCACGTCGACAAACCGCCACTTACCGCCCCACTGATTCTTTGGGTGCAGCGATTCCCAGTATTCGCCAACGGGCGCCAAGGTCTTTACGTCGTAAACCAGTTTGCCGTCTTTGAAGAAATTGAGGTCGATAGCGCATCGCTTGATATGGATGCTGTTCATCGTCTTTGACCGGCCAGTCTTAACGTAAATCTGCTGCTGGTCGATGGTTCGAGCCAGTTCGCCGCCCGTGACGGTGAAGCCGAGTTCCGTAGCCTTGGCGATCAGTTTGCAGGCGTCTAGCAGGAACGCCGCTTGGTCAGCAACGAGACTCATTTGGTCTTCATCTCCATGACCTTCTCAACCGTGCGGCCACCAAAGTAGGCCAACATCACGATCTGTCCCCAGTTACCGAGCAGAGTCACATACGACTCGTTCGCTTCCATACCAAAGGCGGACATAAATGCAAACAGGAAGTAGCCGGCGAGGATGGCGATTAGAGTCATGGGCCGGATGTTTTTCGACAACCACGAGTCCGACGACATATCGGCAGTCCAGCGATCCGTGACCGCAGCCGCCTCTGCCTTGAACGCTTCAATGTCGAGTTTGTTTTCCTCAAGGCGGAGCCGCATAAGCTCCTCCTCGTGTTCCATCTCGGCAATCTTGATCTGAGCAATCTGCTCTGGCGGCATATCAGCGGCCAACTTAACGCCGAGTTTGTCCTCAACAAACTCCTTGCCCTTCGCCATAACGGCGTTTGCCACCAACCCTAGCCCGTTAGAGAGCAGGGTCTGAATCAACGGCATCATTTGTCGGCCTTCGTCTCTAGCCGGTCAAATATCTTCTCGAGCATTGCCTTGATCTCGCGCACGTCCTCGCGGTAGTCGTCTTTAGCGACATACTGTTTCGGCAAGTCCTCGCGTAACTTGGACAGGTCTTGGCGCAACTCTCGGTCGGCTTCCCATAGCACACGGCCAAACCAACCGAGAGCAGTCATTACGCCGCCGTAAACCCAGTTGAGTAGAGTCTGGTCCATTATTGCGCCAACGCATTTTGTGATGGAGGAGCCAGCCGATTACGCGGCGTTCCACTGATTTGTGCTCCGGCCGCTTGGACAATGTTGCTTGTAAAATCATCCCAGCTTTCTGCGTTCTTAAACTGCGACAAAAAAGGATTGCGTTCTGCTGCAGGCAGCGCGTCTAATATTTCATTAAAGTTCTTGCCGGAAGTTGCAGCGTAAACCAAACGATCCATTGTTTTACGTTTTAATTTACGTTCCAAAGCGTCAATCGTTAAATTGGTTACAGATGACACATTCGACAAGAACGGGAATCTAACTCTTAAAGACTGCTCTTCAATAATGTTCGAAAGCGGCTTTGCGCCTCTTTTTGCTTGCTCTGCTGCTTTAATGTCCAAACCAATGCGATCCGCCAATTTGCGGAAAAACGGCATATCTTTTGCTACTTGTTCGCCAATCTTAAATCGACCAGAACCAAACAAGTTTTCAATTACGTCTGGTGACTCGCCTTTTACCAAGTCTACAATTTGATCCATCGCATCTGGCGTTCCCTTGACATACAACTTACGGATTTGATCGGCAAGTTCCATGCCTTTAATGTCGTTCATGCCCCGCTCAAACGTGGTAAGAAAGTTCTTCCAGTTTTTTGCACCCGCATTTTCTAACGCATCATCAATAGTTGAACGCAGCCCGCTTAGTATCTTAGCGGCCATTCTGCTTTGCGATTTCTCATCTGCGCCCGGCATTAAGTTTTGAATAATTCCGCTAATTCCGTTTTTGCGGATTGAAATTAACGCTTCGGGAGAAACAACTCCATGCTCGTTGGCATAGTCTTGAAACATTGCTTTAACTTGAGGCAATGCTTGCTTCAACACCGGATTAGTTGAAATTTCTGGGTTTGCCATTAGCCGGTCTACGGCTCCAGCAAACGTGTCAGAAGAGAGCGGCTCCAATCCACGCGCTTTCATGCTATCCGAAACCGCTTGAGCAGTTCGAGCGCGAGCACCCGCTTTGAGGGATGCCTGTGCGGCTTTATCAATTTGCTGAGCGACAGCCCCGCCTTCGTCAATAACTTGACGCTCAAACGGCCCACCAACGGTAGTTTGCCTTCCGCTAGACGCCAACTGGCCGGGATAGGTGTATCGTTGTTCGGCTTGACTTGCTAAACGAGCGCCAGGCTCTCCAACGCCTTGATTGGAAACATATTGACGAGTAAATGCGCCGCCTTCTCCCTCAACCAAGCGAGATTGGTTAACCCAGTTACGCGCCCAGTCGTCTGTTTTATTTACTAAATCACTCCATTTGCGAACTTTGGCAACGTTTTCGCTTGCCTCTTTGCGTGCCGTTGCAGCCATTTCATCAAGCTTAGGAATTTCCCCTGCTTTTTTAGCGGCAGTAATTGACTCTTCTCGCATCGGCGCAGTGACTTGGCGCAATGTTTCTTTTGCGCCTTCTCGCGCAGCACGAGCCTCTTCGGAAGTTGCCCCGCCAGCAATTCGAGACAATTCGTTAATGGTGTTTTCAGCTTCCGTTGTGCGGAGCGCATTGATTGTTCCGCCACGGCTGCTTTTTTCTGCAAGAGACAACAAAGTCTGCAGCTCTGGCAAATTCATGTTAGCCGCAACGCGGCTTGGAAGTTCGTCAGGATACAGCGACATTGCTGCTCGCAACGAATTGAGTTGATCGCCAAGCGTTGCACGAATCAACCTATTTGCCCGTGCGTTTGCCACTTTACCGCCAACCCAGTCAATGACTGCTCCGGTGCCTGCCGCTATCGGCTTCATTATTGGAGGCAGCACAAATGGAGCGGCCGCGCCAACGGCCGTTCCTGTTCCAATGTCTTGAGGCTCAATCAACCCAGTAGCAACGCCGCCGGTAGTTCCACCGCCAACAAGCCGCAAGCCAGCACGAGTCGTTAAAGTGTTTGCTGGCCCAACGCCCAATCCAGTACGAAACCCGCCGGACTCCAATGCTGTAGAAAGAGGGCCAGTTACTCGAGAAAGTGCTGGCAGCATAACGCCAGCACCGCGTACTGCTGTTCCTAGCAGCGGTCCAGCAGCTAATCCGCCAGCAACTCCCAACACGGTTTTTGCAACATCCGGTCGCTTTTCAGCCGGAACAGTTTGCATAATTGCCATTTCTGGACCAGGCATAAACCCCATAAACGGGGGCTGCGGAGTGCGTGGCGCAGGAACTTCTGTTGGTTGTTCAGTAGGCGCGGCAGCCTGCTCTATTCCAAACCGTTGTCGAATAGCCGCCTGTGTTGCCGTATTGGCATTTAAGTACGCAGGATCGTTAGCAGAATACTTTTCAAATATTGCCCGTTTCGTCGCGGCATTGGCGTTGACGTAATTCGGGTTGTCTCGAATATCAGCAAGACCTGCCATGACGTACCTTATTTAAGCAACGGGTTGTTGGTGTCTACTTGATCGCCAGCAGCGATAGCGCCCTCTTGGTCTGAATAACCAAATTGACCTTGACGTTTCGTCATCAAGTTAATAATGGTTTTTCCCGCCTCTTTGCGAATTTCTCTTGGCAGCGTTGGGTCAGCAAGCTGGCCTGCAGCCTCTTTATAAGACTGCGTGTCTGCGTCCGACTGCGGACCTTCAAATCGAGGCACCAACTTCAATACCAAATCAGCAATCGGTTTTAACTTGCCTATTGCGATTGCGCCAGACGTTGCATTTCCAATAAAGCCAGCGGCAACGTCAGCAAGGCGTCCCGCCCCGCTACCCGTAGACTGGTCAATCAATCCACCGTCTTTCGTAATTTCTTTCAGTTGCGAAAGAGCAAACCCAATGTCTTGCCCCATTTGCTTCTCTTTTGCTTTCGTTTTTTCAAACGTAGCAGAGGGCTTGCCAGCACCAGATTTTGCGCTGATAACTTCGCCATACCGATTAAAGTTTGTAACAGTTCCATCTGCAGAAACTTGCTGATGCGCAACGACAGAACGATCCGTCCTATCTTTAATTTCGCCTTCACGGGCGCGAATTTCACGCTCTCGCAACCCACGATCAAGTTTTTTCGCCTCTAATTCTGCTTGGTCTTTTGCAGATAACAATGAGTCATGCGCAATTTGAACAAAGTCGGGGTCAAACGTCTGCGGGATTTGCGACGTGTCGTAACCTTTTGCTTGTGCAATTTTTATTGCGTTTGCATAAGCAGCAGGACTTCTAGCGGACGTAACAATATTTAGCATATCGTTAAGATTTGCTAACTTCTGATCGTTTTCTTGCTTTTTAAGCGCAAGATCGGCTTGAGCTTCCAATTTTCGCTCTTTTCCAACTGTAGCCAAACGCTGCGCAATTTCTGCACCAGGTGCGCCAAACCGAAACAGTTTGTTTTGCGCATCTTGGCCACTAAGGTCGGCGCCTTGCAAATAGTTACGCAGGGCAGAAGCCTCTTGCTCTGCGCGCTGGCGTTCCATTTCTTGACGTTGAATTAGCGCGTTTTGACGGCGCGCCTCAACGCCTTGGTTGTAAGCGCCAAGGAAGTTCGGAAGCATCAGTTCAGCCATTTGCGCTTACCTTAGGTGTTAAAGCCAGGGATGTACTGGTTATATCCGGTCTGCGCGCTTGGGGTTCTTGAGAACGGATTGCCGTACTGCCCATAAGCGCCAGCGCCCTGCATAAGGGCATTGCTCAACACGTTGGCTTGGTTGATATAGCCCGTAGCGCGAGCCGCGCCGGCGTTCTGGAACGCATCACCTGAGCCCTGCGCATAACGCTGCGCCGCCCCGCCAAGGTTGCCCACAACCTGCGCGCCCTGCCCGCTCAAAGACTGATACGGGGCAAGCGTGTTGGCTCGATTGGTGAAGTACCGGTTAAAGGCGTTTTCGTATTCGCGGCCCTGCACGTCCTTGTACCCACGAATGGTGGCACCAGACAGCAAGCCGCCACGCGCCGCAGCCGTGCGTTCAAGGTCTTTGATGCCCTTGCCGAGACTGTACTGATAGAACGGATCGGCTTGAAACGTCTCCATCGTGAACGGGCCGCCAAGCGAGCCGTACCCAGCAGCAGACTTATCTCCGCCAATGCCAAGGTATTCCATGAGACGATTAGTTCCTGCCTCACCCGCGCCAGTGTACGGAGCAGCCATTTCGACTTGTTTGTCGAACATCTGCTTTTGCAGGTCAGCCGCCTGCCCAGCCGCTTTCGCCTGTGCGCTGGCCGCTTTGCCCGCTTGGTTTGCGCTATAGGCGGTGCTTGCCGCCATTGCGATTGCTGCTACTGGATTAGGCATTGCTAAATTCCTCGCGGTACTTCGCGTAATCTTCGCCGTAAAGGGCCATCACAGACTCTGCTTTCTCAATCGCCGCAACCGGCCCGTGACACAGCAGAATCACTAACAATACAACGTCGTAATAGGACGAGCGCCACACGAAGGACTTGGCATCAGCCCGTCCACCGCGCTCCGCATCGTCGGATGCTTTCCATTTGAAAAACGCAGTCGCCACCACCGGCTGAAGTTCCATCGCAAATCGGCGATAGAACGTGTTAGCCGGCATGGCTATCAGTGCTTTCCAAATGGTCAAATCAAGGTCACGGCGCGACACCGGATCGCCGTCGGCAATGTCATCAAACACTTGGATGACGTGCCACATATCCAGCAGCCACGCCGACGCATCCTCGGGAATTCCGAGTTGCTGGAAGTGGCTCAACAGGTCGCGCGCGTGGTCGGTCATGTAATCTGCCGCCCGTTTGCGCGAATGTTAATGGCAGAGGCCGCGCTCGCAATGGTCGATATGAACCCGCCGGTTGCCAGCGCCGAGCCGACGATCTCGGGGAACGTGTAACACTCCCCAGGCTGCAGCGTCTTGGTCTTAACGATCAGATTGTCGTTACCCGCCGAGCCAGCCGCCGTCACAAGGTTGACCGAGAGCGTAGCCGCCGTGGCGCTGTAGTTCGTAGCCGTGAACTTGTCGATGATGGTGGTGACGCTCGCGGACGTATATTGCGTCGTCTGCGAGTTCTCCGCCGTCTTGGCCGGAATCAATACAGCAGCAGTTACACTCATGTGATTTGCTTCCAATCGCCCGAGCCGAAGCCAGTGCGATATGAGATATAGGCTTGATTTCCGTTGGTATCAACGTATAGCTGCCCGATATACAAAGCGTTATTGGTAGGCGAACTAGCCGCTTTAGACACATTCTGTTGCACAATCATGCCGTCGCCGCCCACGGCAAACTGAACCGTTTGCGGAGTGACCGTGCCGCCAGAAGTGTAAGCGGTGTACGACGTTGAGTTGATGCCGCCGAGCGTAATGGTGGTCGACGTAGTGGCAGTAACGTAAGTCGTTACCCCATTCAGTTGCGTCATTCCCCCAATTCCAGAGAGCGCCACCTTCGAGCCAATGGTGATGCCGTGCGCCGCTGACGTAGTAATTACGCAAGGATTTGCTTGCGTGATACCCGAAATGCTGGCTGCGGTGGTTTCTCGAAGTACCTGAAATGACTGCCCGGTCTGGCGCTGCGTAATTAACTGCAGCGTAACCGGCGTGCCAGACGACGAATTGTTGTCGTTCAGCACCATAAACGGCGTGTAAGTGCCGCCGCTACCGTCGCGTTTGTAGACGATCTGGCCGTTGACCACACCGTCCCACGGGAAGTACCCGCTGATGCCGGGGGTAGTCCATGACGGATCGGCCATGTTGGTGCCGGTTCCGTTGTCGGTCAAATTGCGGCTTTGAGTAATGGCGGTGTAGTAGTTTCCACCAATGACGGTGTATCCGACGTTAGTGCCGACATCGAATCCGTATACCGTGTACGAACCGTCGCCTTCGATACGATTGCCCCAAAATATATTGCCGTCGGTCAAGTTTGCACTTGAGGCCGTCAACTTGGCGAAATAAGTGGTGTTGGACACCATGTCGCCGTGGCAAGCAATAACTTGGTTGCCGTTGCTGTCTTCAATTTTCCAGCCAATACCACCGGAATTCACCGTATCGGTGTTGTAACGGCACGAGTAAAAGGTGTGAGCGTTCGATGACGTTCCGGTGAGCCAGTAGCCGGTCGTGCAAGTATTGGCCGTGACGTTGTAGAAACGGTTGTAGACCGACCAGCCAGACGTGGGCGAGTTGATTTTTACGGCGGTATCAAACCCGTCAATCCACAGCGACGTGAACTCTGAGTACGACACCGAGTTAAGGTCAAGGCCAATGGTGCCAGTGCCTTTGTCGGCAATGGTCATTTCCATAATGCCGATCTTGCCGATACGAGTTCCCGGCGTCGGGTTAGACACCGCCGCACCGGAGCCGTAGTAGTTAATGACCGTGGCGCGCTCGCCGCTACCAAGCAACTTCACGCCGTCGGGAATGGTGATGCCGCTGTTGATACGGTACACGCCAGACGGGAAGTACACGGTTGCGCCGCTGATGCCGCCAAGGCCGGCAATGCTACCGCTAGACGGTCGCGCCGCCGCAGCCGTAATCGCCGCTTGAATCGCGGTAACGTCGTTTGTCGTGCCGTCGCCCACCGCACCAAAGTCCTTGACGGAAATCATGTCGCGCAAGCGAGCCTGCACCGTCCGCGCAGTGGCGCCGCTACCGGAGTTGATGTATCCGATCAGTGACGAGCCGGAGGATGCCGCCAGAACCGCCAAGGTGGCCGCGTCGGGGCCGTTAAGGTTGTCGACGGTGTAGACCTCGACATCATCGGCGTCGGTCAGCTTGAGCTTGTACTGGCCGGTGCCAAACCAGACGTTCGCTTCGCCGCGAGAGTCAAGGATGACCGGGTTGGAGTTGGCCGTGCCACCGCCGTAATCGGTGTAGGTGGCGAGCGGGGTCGTGGTGCCGGCTGCATACGAGTACAATTTTCCGCCTGCCAGGGGGTTCCCGTTGGCATCGAAAAATTGCAGTTTCGGCGGTGTTGCAATAGAAGTCATTATTTACCTCGGTACGACTA
>Ga0129333_10006013_pt1 | contig 11452 bp, 12 predicted proteins | sample CPB6_08_DNA_FD_94474 | JGI IMG/M metagenome (GOLD analysis project Ga0129333, IMG submission 94474) | Freshwater to marine salinity gradient microbial communities from Chesapeake Bay, USA - CPBay_Sum_0.6_0.8_DNA | ecosystem: Environmental > Aquatic > Marine > Coastal | place: USA: Chesapeake...
ATCGGACAGGCCGGCGCACAGTGACAGGCCCCACACGGGCGAGAGATTCGTGAGTGTGGCGCGGGTGAGGTCGAGGCGATCGGTTTTCGCCTTCGGTGTGGTGCGTTCGTGAGGCAAGACCCCACCGGCACCCTCGTCGACAACCTCAAGCGCCCCGAGCACCCCAACGGTGCTGCGTTGCCGGCCCGCATCGTCGGTGAAGGTCATGCGGTAAAGGGTGAATGACGGCGCCGGGTCGAGGGCGAGTGATCCCTCGGCTCGCCACGCGGCGAGGTCTGCGGCTGCCTTGTCGTAGCGACCCGGTCCATCCTCTTCGAGGGGAACATCGATGTGGACGATGTTGCGGGGGTGGCGGTCGGCGTACTGGGCCCTGTCGTCGGCGCTGAGAACGTCGTACGGCGGAGCGGACAAGGCGAGGAGTCCATCGGCCGCATCGCGGTAGCGCAACGCGGGAAAGGGTTCGAAACGAGGCACACTCTCAGGGTGGCAGATGCGCAGGCGCATGGCAAAACCTCGGGCACGGCTGGCGTGGTGTTCAGCGACCTCGACGGCGTGATCTGGCGCACGCACTCGGCCATCGAAGGTTCGGCTGACGCGGTCGGTCGACTGCAGGTCGCTGGCTGGCGGGTCGTCTTTGTCACGAACAACGGGTCGGCGACCCCTGCCGAACAAGAGGCAAAACTTGCCGGCTTCGGCATCGATGCCCACGGCGATGTGATCACGAGCGCCATGGCCGCGACCTTGTTGGTTGAACCCGGCGAGCGAGCCTTGGTGTGCGCGGGCCCCGGGGTGCTCGAAGCGATGAGGAACCACGGCGTCGAGGTGGTCGACGTGCACGACGTTCTCGAAGACGATGTGCGCAGCCGCGTTGGCAGCGCGCCCGACGTCGACGTCGTGGTGGTTGCTTTTCACAAGACGTTCGGATTCGACACTCTGCGAATCGGCACCGAATGCATGTTGAAGGGCGCACGGCTCGTCGGCACGAACGATGACGCCACTTACCCGACTGCGGAAGGGGCCTGGCCGGGCGGGGGTTCAATGCTCGCCGCGTTTGCCTACGCGGGGAACGTGTCTCCGGTGGTGGCGGGGAAGCCCTTCGAACCCATGGCTCGCCTTGCGCGACGTCTCGTTCCGCGCGTCGATGGTCGACCGGAAGTGATGGTCGGTGACCGACCGAGCACCGACGGCGCCTTCGCCTCGGCGCTGGGTGTGCCGTACGCGCAGGTGTGGTCCGGGGTTCTCGCGCCATGCGATGGGCCAATCGACGGTGTGCACTTCGACATGACGGGTGCGAACTTTGCCGAGATCGCCGACCGCCTGTTGGGTTCCTGATGGCGCAACGCCGCATTTTGCGCGACGAACTGGTGCGACGGCGGCTGCTCGACGGCACTGACGTCGATGCCGCTCTGGCGGCAAATCGGGTGCGCGTGAACGGCGCAGTGGTGACGAATCCCTCGAGCCTCGTTGCGGCGGGCGATTCCGTCGCCGTTGCCGACGAACCTCCTCGGTACGTCTCACGCGGTGGCTTGAAGCTGGAGGGTGCACTCGAAGACTTTGGTCTCGATGTCGCGCATCGTCGCTGCATCGATGCCGGGTCATCAACGGGTGGCTTCACCGATTGCCTCCTTCAGCACGGAGCCAGTCACGTGGTGGCGGTCGACGTTGGTCGGGCGCAACTGCACAATCGCCTTGTCACCGACGCGCGGGTGACCAGTTGGGAATCGCGAAACATCCTCGATGTCACCGTTGCCGACATCGCAGTGGTTGAGGGATACAAAAACGGCGCAGACGTATTGGTTGCCGATCTGAGCTTCACCTCTTCGGCCCGCTTGGCCGGGCATCTTGCCGCCCTGGTCACGCCGGGGGGGAGTGTTGTCGTCATGGTCAAGCCCCAGTTCGAAGCCGAGCGCGCCGACGTCCCGGCCGGCGGTGTGGTGCGTGACCCTGAAGTTCAGGACCGGGCGGTGCGAGCGGTCAGTGATGCCCTGCGGGTTGCCGGCTGCGATGTCTTGGGATCGGTCGAATCCCGACTACCGGGAGGCGACGGGAACCGAGAATTCTTTGTGTGGGCTTCGCGTCCCACCGATCGGACACAATGAGGGTATGTCGGACCCGCGTGAGTTGAGGATGCTCGGCCTTGTCGTCAACCCCGAGCGCGACGACGCCGCGGCGGCGGCCCGAGCGGTGCGTGCGTGGGCTACCACTCATGGAGTCGTGGTCCTCGAACCGAGATCATCCGACGCAGGCGCCTTCGACGCCGTCAACCTCGTGGTCTCGCTTGGTGGCGACGGCACCGTGCTGCGTGCCGTGCAAATGATCGGTGACGCCACGGCGCCGGTGTTGGGCGTCAACTGTGGAACGCTCGGCTATCTCACCACCATCGAGCCCGATGAAGTTGTCGAGGTGCTCGACGAATTGGCGCGTGGTGCAATGCCGCGAGGCGGGACAATCGACGAGCGCATGTTGCTGCGCGTCGAAGTCACCACTTCCGACGGTGTCGCGCACACACTGCGCGGATTGAACGAGATGGTTGTCGAAAAGGTCGATTCCGGGCACACGGTGCGGCTCGAAGTTTCCATCGACAACGATCATTTCGCCACATATTCAGCCGACGGTCTCATCGTTGCCACGCCGACGGGTTCCACCGCCTACTCGTTGTCGGCGCGAGGTCCCGTGGTTTCGCCCAGTCACCGAGCCCTGGTCGTCACACCCGTTTCACCTCACATGCTCTTCGACCGGGCTCTCGTCCTCGATCCCCGTCAAACGGTTCTTGTCACCGTGCGCGGTCACCGTTGCGTCAGCCTTGCCGTCGACGGCCTGCGTTTTGTTGAACTCAACCCGGGCGATGTCGTGCGCGTCACGGCCGATACGCACGTCGCCCGGTTTCTGCAGGTCGGCAAGCGTGGCTTCCACCAGATTCTGCGCGACAAATTCGGCCTTGGGGACGACTAGTGGGTGACGACGGTTGTTAGCCGAGCTGCACATCCGCAACCTGGGCGTCATCGACTCGGTCACCCTCCAATTCACGAAGGGCTTCACGGCGTTCACGGGCGAGACCGGTGCGGGCAAAACAATGATCATCGAGGCGATCAACCTGTTGGTTGGGGGCCGTGCGGACGCCGGAATGGTGCGCCATGGGTGCGACGAAGCGCGTGTCGACGGTCGGTTCATCGACCCTGAGACCGACGTCGAGGTGATCCTTTCGCGTGTCATCCCGGCCGATGGGCGATCCCGGGCCTACGTCGACGGAGCGCCCGCAACGGTCGGCGGGTTGGCAGAGATTGGCTCCCGACTGGTCGACCTCCACGGCCAACATGCACACCAGAGCCTTCTCGCAGAGCGCGCGCAGCGAAACGCGCTCGACACGTTCGGCTCGATAAATCTTGGTGGCCTTCTTGCTGCAAAGACGGAACTCGCTGCCATCGATTCATCGCTGACGGCGCTGGGTGGTGACGAGCAGTCGCGCAATCGCGAGATCGATCTCCTCCGATTCCAGGTGGCAGAAATTCTCGAGGCTCGCATCGAGTCCGGTGACGAAGACGAACGGCTGCGACGAGAAGAGAGCCTCTTGGGGGACGTGACGGCCAATCGCGAGGCGTTGCACGCCGTGCATGCATTCTTGGGGGACGAGGGTGCGGCGGGGGACCTGATCGGCCAGGCTCTCGCCTCGGTTGCCAATCGCGAGGTCGCCGCGGCGTTGCACGAGCGGTTGGTGGCCCTCGCCGCCGAGGTGCGCGACCTTGCGGCCGAAGCGCGGCTCGCCGCCGAACACCTCGACGATGACCCCGCCCGGCTGGCGGCAATCGGCGAACGCCGCCGCGTCCTGCGGGACCTGTGCCGCAAATACGGCCCCGAATTGGCCGACGTCGTGCGGTTCGGGGAAGAGGCGAGCGCTCGCCTCGCCGAACTCGAGTCTCACGGCGACACGGTGGCAGAGCTTCACGAGCGCCGTGGCAACATTTTGGGTCGCCTTGCCGCTGCCCAAAAGTCCGTGCTGTCGGCGCGTCGAAAGGCGGCACCCAAACTGGCCAAAGCAGTCGAGACCCGGCTGCGTGCCTTGGCTCTTCCGCACGCTGAAATCCGTATCGACGTGCCCGAATCAGACACGGATCCTGCAGGTGACGGGGTCAATATCCTCATTTCGACCAACCCCGGTAATCCGCCGGCGCCACTCAGCAAGGTCGCATCTGGTGGAGAGTTGGCTCGCGTGATGTTGGCTCTCCGGCTGGTGCTCACCCAGGCGCCACCGTGCCTAGTGTTCGATGAAGTCGACGCAGGCATCGGGGGAAGTGCCGCGGTCGCCGTGGGCGAAGCTCTTCGGCAAGTGTCACGCAACCACCAGGTCTTTGTGGTGACGCACCTACCGCAGGTCGCGGCCTGCGCCGACGTGCAGGTGGGAATTGCAAAGACGGTGCGGCAGCAAGAAACATTCGTGCGTGCCGAGATGTTGACCATCGACGACCGGATCGAAGAGATCGCCCGGATGCTCTCGGGTGGCCAGGCGAAGGCTTCGGCCCGGCAAACCGCCCGCGACATGCTGGGTGCGTGACCCGCCGGACGGATGCACCCGCCTGTTGGCGCCGGTGGTATTCTGATTTCCCGTCGTGCACTTGCATTGGCGCTGACGGGAGGTTTTCATGCCGAAGCATATTTTCGTGACCGGTGGGGTTGCGAGCTCGCTCGGCAAGGGTCTCACGGCCTCGGCCCTCGGTCGTCTGCTCAAGATGCGTGGTCTGCGCGTAACGATGCAGAAGCTCGACCCGTACATCAACGTCGATCCGGGGACGATGAATCCCTTCGAACATGGTGAAGTTTTTGTCACCGATGACGGTGGCGAGACCGACCTCGACCTCGGCCATTACGAACGATTCATCGACGAAAACCTGACGCGTGCGTCCAATGCCACGACGGGCTCGATTTATCAAGCCGTCCTGGCCGCCGAGCGCCGTGGCGACTACTTGGGCAAGACCGTCCAGGTGATTCCCCACATCACCGACGAGATCAAGCGGCGGATTCATCGCGTATCGACCGACGACGTCGATGTTGTCATCACCGAAGTGGGCGGAACGGTGGGTGACATCGAGATTCTTCCGTTCCTCGAGGCAATTCGGCAGTTCCGCAACCAGGCCGGTCGCGACAACGTCTGCTACATCCACGTCACCTTGGTGCCCTTCATCGGCCCGAGCGGCGAGCAGAAGACCAAACCCACCCAGCACAGCGTGACCGAGCTGCGCAGTCGCGGCATCCAGCCCGATGTCATCGTGGCGCGCAGCGAAGAACCGATCAGCCAGAGCCTGAAACGCAAGATCTCGAATCAGTGTGACGTGCCGGAAGCGAACGTCATCAACGCCGCGGATGCCCGCAACATTTACGAGCTGCCGCTCATCATGAACGAAGAGGGGCTCGACACCGTTGTGTGCGAGACCTTGCGTCTCGACACCACCATCGATCTGTCGCCGTGGCAAGAGTTCGTTCGCCGGGTCGAGGATTCAACGACACCCGTGCGCATCGGCTTGATCGGAAAGTACGTCGACCTGCAGGATGCCTACCTGTCGGTGGTCGAAAGTCTGAAGCACGCCGGCTTCCACCACGGAGCAAAGATCGAACTGGATTGGATCCAGGCCGAAGAGGTCGAAGGCTTGTTGGCATCGGGGCGCCTGTCGCAGCTCGACGGCATCGTGATTCCGGGCGGCTTCGGGCCGCGTGGTATCGAAGGCAAGATTGCGGCCGCGGAATTCGCCCGGGTGAACAAGGTGCCGTGTTTGGGACTGTGTCTCGGTATGCAGGTGATGACCATCGAATACGCGCGGCACGTCCTTGGTTTGACGAATGCCAACTCGACGGAATTCGATCCGGCGACGTCGCACCCGGTCATCGACTTGATGCACGACCAGCGCGACGTCAGCGACAAGGGTGGCACGATGCGTCTCGGTGCGTACTATGCCGTGCTGACGCCGGGATCCAAGGTTGCGCAGGTGTACGGCGAACCGGTCGTCAGCGAACGTCACCGCCACCGTTACGAGTTCAACTCCGCCTACAGGTCACGGTTCGAAGAGAACGGATTCCTCTGCAGCGGAACGTCTCCCGACCGACGACTGGTCGAATTCATCGAGGCTGTCGACCACCCGTACTGGGTGGGCACTCAGGCCCACCCCGAGTTCAAGAGCCGACCCGACCGGGCCCATCCACTCTTCGTCGGCCTCATCGGCGCAGCGCTCTCCAATCGGGCAACGGCTGGACGTCGTTCCTCGAACGTCTGACGCCGACAAGGCGCTCGCAATGTTTCAGTCGCGTCGTCGCCACAGGCTCCACGAGTGGGCCGTTTGGTCGTTGATCGAGGACCATATTGAATCTCCCACGGGTGAGGAGTTCGTGCGAACCTACGTCGACTCACCCGGTGCCGTGGGTGTGGTCGTGGTCGATGCGGCATCGTTCGAGGACTTGTCGCGTCGCGATCCTTCGTCCGTGACGACCGTCCTTGTCAGTCAATACCGGGCGCCGTTTGGCGAGGTGATGTGGGAGATACCGGCAGGTATGCGCGATGTTGCCGACGAGCCCGCGGAAACCACTGCGCGACGTGAACTGGCCGAAGAGGCGGGTCTCGAGGCCGACCATTGGCGGTACCTCGGAGTCATGGCATCGGCGCCGGGAATCACGAACTCGACCGTCGAGATCTTCGCGTGTTGTGGGTTGCGTGAAGTCGACCATGAACGGCACGGACCCGAAGAAGACCACATGGAAGTGCGGCGACTCTCGATTGCCGACGCACTCGACGAGTGTCGTCGGGGCCACATCACCGATTCAAAGACGATCATCGGATTGCAGTGGGTTGTGCAGTGGGCCGCGGAATCGAAGTGACCGAAGAGTACGAGCCATCGACCGAGATCGGTGAATTTCTCGATTGGCTCGTGGTTGAACGCGGTCGTTCGTCGAACACAATCGATGCGTACCGTCGGGATCTCGAACAGTACGACGCATGGCTGCAGTCCCGCGGGTCCGGTCTCGACGACGTGTCGGTTTCCGACATCGAGCACTTTCTTGCCGAGCGAACCCGAGGTGGTGCGGCGAAATCGTCGATGGCGCGTCAGTTTTCGTCGATTCGCATGCTGCATCGGTTCATGGTCGAAGAGGGATTTCGCCGCGACGACCCCGCGGCGCTGGCCGAGGGGGTATCGAAACCGGCGGGCATTCCGAAGCCGTTGAGTGAGGACGAGGTGTCGAGCCTCATTGCCTCGGTGTCGGGTGATGAACCCCGAAACCTCCGAGATCGCGCACTACTCGAGTTTCTCTATGCGACCGGGGCGCGAGTGTCGGAAGTGTGCGGTCTCAACCTTGCCGACCTCGACATGGACGCCTCCCTCGTGCGTCTCTTTGGAAAGGGCGCAAAGGAGCGGGTCGTACCGTTCGGGTCGGTTGCCCATGCGGCTCTCGAGAATTGGATCGTGAACGGCCGGCCGGTGATGGAGCCGACGCGGTGGCGGCGCCGGGACGACTCGCTCGCGGTGTTCCTTGGTGGACGCGGAACGAGACTCAGTCGACAGGTCGCATTCCAGGTTGTCCGCGACGCGGGGGAGCGCGCCGGGATCGACCGTGAGGTATCACCCCATGCGCTGCGCCACACGTGCGCTACACACCTCCTCGATCACGGTGCGGATCTGCGCATCGTTCAGGAGATGTTGGGTCATGCGTCGATCACGACGACACAGGTCTACACCCGGGTATCGCAGGAGCGTCTTTGGCAGGTGTATGCAGAGGCGCACCCCCGTGCGCGAAAGAGCAGGGGGCGTACATGAGTGGCCGCTTTCGGCATTTATTGGCAAGGTTCCGCGAGATGGGCCGGCCCGTCACGTCTCAAGAAGAAGATGCACGCTTCGCCGGGAGATTCTTGACGTCGACGGAGATGGATTTGTGGCGAACGATGGACGACTTCGACAAAAGACATTCGATCGATGTGACACGTCGTTTTGTGGCCAAGCGATCAGACGCAACGCGCGACGAGACGGCGGCTGCGTTGTTGCACGACGTTGGAAAGTCCGCGGTTCGACTGGGGCGATTTGGCCGCAGTGTCGCAACGTTGCTCCCGGTCACCGCGTCGATGCGTCGCTACCGCGACCACGAGCGCATCGGCGCCGACATGTTGCTTCAGGCGGGCGTGAGCAAGCGAACGGTTGACCTTGTGCGGGGTGCGACCGACGATGACGCGGCGCGGCAACTCCGAGCGGCCGATGACGGCGACTAGTAGGGAAGAAAACCGATCGCGTTCTTGGCGCGGTCGAGTGTCGCGGAAGCGACGGTACGGGCCTTGTCGGCTCCCTTTCGCAGGAGGCGCTGGAGCTCGCCACGATCGGCCATGAGCTCGGCATAACGCGCCTGAATGGGGCGCACCATCTCGACGACGGCCTCACCAGTGTCGGCTTTCAGCGGGCCGTATTGGCTGTACCTGGTTGCCAGATCGGCGGGCTTCACCCCCGTCGCGGCAGAGAGAATGTCGAGAAGATTCGACACCCCCGGCTTCTTGTCGCGGTCGTAGAACACCTCGCTGTCGGAGTCGGTGACGGCGCGCTTGAATTTCTTCACTATCGCAGCCGGATCGTCGAGGAGATAGACGCAACCCGCGTCGGAAGTGGCGGACTTCGACATTTTGTTCGTTGGCTCCTGAAGGTCCATGACCCGGGCCCCTTCTGCGGGGGTGACGGCTTTTGGAATGACGAACGTGTCGCCGAATCGATGGTTGAACCGAATGGCGATATCCCGTGTGATTTCGATGTGTTGGTGCTGGTCGGCGCCGACGGGAACCTCGTTCGCGTCGTACAACAAGATGTCCGCAGCCTGCAGCGCCGGATACGTAAAGAGTCCGGCCGATACGAAGTCGGCCTCGCGTTTGGCGGCTTTGTCCTTGAATTGGGTCATCCGGGAAAGTTCTCCGTACGACACCGTGCACTCCATGATCCAACCGAGAACGGAATGCTCGACAACGTGGCTCTGCACAAAGATGGTGGCGACATCGGGATCGAGGCCGACCGCAAAGAGCATCGCTCCGAGATCGAGCGAGTTGGCCCCAAGGACACCGGGGGTCTCGGTGATCGTGAGTGCGTGGAGGTCGACGATCCCGTGAAAGACGTCGTTCGTGTGCTGACCCTTCACCCACTCCCGCAAAGCGCCCAGGTAGTTGCCGAGATGAACCGCCCCGGTTGGCTGGATGCAGGAGAGAACACGGGCCACGGGCGGATGGTACTCGTCGCTTCGGGGGTGGGGCGAGTAAGTTCGGAACGGTGCCGTACGCAGTTTCCACACCGGTGTTCGAGGGCCCCTTCGACCTCCTCCTGCACTTGATTCTGCGCGAGCAGGTCGACATTCATGAAGTCTCCCTGTCGCACATCGTCGATGCCTATCTCGCCGAGATCGAGCGAATGCAGGAGCTCGACCTCGAGATTGCCACCGAATTTCTGCTCATCGCGGCGACCCTCGTCGAATTGAAGGCTCGACGGCTTTTGCCGGGTCGGGAAGATGTCGATCTCGACGAAGAACTGGCTCTGTGGGAAGAGCGAGACTTGCTTTTGGCGCGGTTGCTCGAGTGCAAGACGTTCAAGGACGTGTCGCGCGTCCTCCAGCAACTTGCCGATCTTGCAGATCGGGCCTTCCCCCGGACCGCCGGGCCCGACGAACGCTTTTCCGAACTGATGCCCGACCTCATGGAAGGTGTCACGCCCGAAAAGCTGCTCCGGGCGATGGTGCGTGCGATCACTCCGAAGCAAGAGCCAAGGATCGACCTGTATCACGTGGCGCCAATTCGGGCGAGTGTGGCCGACGCGGTGAGTGAGTTGGTGGCGAGTCTGCCGGGCTATCGCTCTGTGACCTTTCGAAAGTTGACCGAGAACCAGATCGAGCGCCTCGAAGTTGTCGTGAGGTTCTTGGCCCTTCTCGAGCTGTACAAACAGGGTCTCGTCGATCTCGAACAGGCCGATCGTTTCGGCGACATCCAAGTGCGTTGGATCGGCAACGAGGCGATGGCGTCCTCGGCGGCGATGGCGATCGACGACTACGAGGGATGACGATGTCCGACGATTTCCAGATTGCCGACACGACACGTGCCATCGAAGGGATCCTGATGGTCGCGATCGAACCGGTGCCGGTCGAGGTCATCGCGCAACTTCTCGAGACTCCCGTCGCGGCAGTCGAGGCAGTCGTCGAGTCGCTGCAGTCCTTCTACAACGAATCGAACCGCGGCTTTCAGTTGGTCCGCGTGGCGGGCGGATTGCGCTTCCAGAGCCACCCCGACGTGTCGGCGTACGTCGAACGGTTCGTGCTTGATGGCCAGCGAGCCCGGTTGTCCGCGGCGGCGCTCGAAACGCTGGCGATCATCGCCTACAAGCAGCCCATCTCTCGTCTTCAGATTGCCTCGATCCGTGGCGTCGACCCCGATGCGGTGTTGCGCACGTTGCAGGGGCGCGGCTACGTCGAACAACGCGGTCGCGATGACGGTCCGGGACAGGCGGTTCTCTGGGGTACGACTCCGCTCTTTCTCGAAAAGCTCGGCATCAATTCGGTCGACGAGCTTCCGCCGCTCGCAGAGTTCGTGCCGGATGCCGAGATTGTCGAGGCGCTCGAGGCGACTCTGCGTATTACACCCATCGAAGTCGATGGCGGCGGTGTCGACAGTGCACCAAACAGCGACGAATGATGAATGACGAAGGCGAGCGCCTGCAGAAGGTGCTTGCCGCACTTGGCTGGGGAAGCCGGCGGGTCTGCGAGGACCTGATCGCCGATGAGCGTGTGACAGTGAACGGCGAGGTTGCCGTCCTCGGCCGTCGTGTCGACACGCTGGTCGACGTGATTGCAGTGGACGGTGTACCGATCGGAGCCCGACCAGACCTGGTCTATTACCTCGTCAACAAGCCCCGAGGCGTGATTTCGACGGCACACGACCCCCAGGGTCGTTCCACTGTTGTCGACATGGTGCCCCAGAGTCCCCGGGTGTTTCCGGTGGGGCGACTGGATTCCGAAACCGAGGGCCTGCTTCTCCTCACGAACGACGGCGACCTCACCCACTTCCTCACACATCCGAGCAAGGGCGTCGAAAAGGAGTACCTCGTTCAACTGCGGGGGAATCCGCGCCTCGCCGAGGGCCAGTTGAAGAAACTGCGCGAAGGGGTCGAACTTGATGACGGACCAACCGCACCGGCGAAGGTGAGCCAACGAAGCGACATGACCTTGTCGATCACCATTCATGAGGGTCGCAATCGTCAGGTTCGCCGGATGTGCGAAGCAGTTGGACACGAAGTCGAGCGATTGGTGCGCACGCGCATCGGTCCGATCAACGACTCGAAATTGCGCCCCGGCGCTTGGAGAGAATTGTCACTCGCCGAGCGCAAGGCGTTAATCGAGGCAATGTCGGCAGAAGCCCGTCGGTAGGGTGAAGGCGCATGGGTGAACGTTGCGCCAACGTGGTCGG
>Ga0129333_10006015_pt1 | contig 11448 bp, 7 predicted proteins | sample CPB6_08_DNA_FD_94474 | JGI IMG/M metagenome (GOLD analysis project Ga0129333, IMG submission 94474) | Freshwater to marine salinity gradient microbial communities from Chesapeake Bay, USA - CPBay_Sum_0.6_0.8_DNA | ecosystem: Environmental > Aquatic > Marine > Coastal | place: USA: Chesapeake Bay...
CAAGATGTAACTAAACTAAAAGTATTTGTAGTTGGTGCAGGTTCATCTTACAGAACAGGAACTTATTGTTTTAACAGTACTAATTGTTGTTCTGGAGTTGACTATCCAAAAAGTAATTATTCGGCTTGTTTTACTGGACATTTAACTGGTGCTGGTGGCGGATACGCAGAAAAAACCTTTGTACAATCTACAGATTTTATTGCCGGAAAAACTTTAACTATTAATGTTGGATCTGTTAATGGTTTGAGTGCTAGTAGCGTCAGTGCAACTGGAATAACGACTGTCACGGCATCTAATGCTACTGAGGCATTATATAGTTGGAATTGTACCTCTAATAGCACTGCAAGAGATAACTCAAATGACAATCCAATATCTATAGGAATTCAATTGCCAAGATGTGGATACCAAAATAATTTTTCCGGATACTATAATCGGGGTGGTACTGCATCTGGTGGAGATGTAAATCGAACTGGTGGAAGAGGAGTGTTAATACCAGAATTTTTATATAATTCTACCTTTGATGGTATTTCTGATACTACAAGTGGTTCAGCAAGTGCTACAAATAAAAGTTCTTGTTGGGTATCCCCGAACATTTATTGCGCATGTTTTTGTAAGTATCATTATAATTTTGGTTCTGGTTCATGTTGTTTTGGACCGTGTATTTGCTATGGATTGTGTGCGCTTATAAGTAATTTATGTTGTGGTACTCAGTCGGGAACTTCTACTATATCATCCACTTATACATTTGTGGGGAAAAATACAAAGGAATCTTCATCTTGCTTCCCTGTTGGTGCAGAACAAACTTTAAATAGTATTCAAAATAATGCAAGAAACCAGTTTATAAAAGATGTTCCAATTGGGATAGGTGCTCAATCTGGAAATAGTTCAAATAATGGAAAAGGAGGTGCATCTGAGGCAATTGTTACACAAACTACTCTTAGTAAATCTGTCAGTGGTGGGAGTAGTGGTGACTGTATATTTGATGGTACATATAGTGCTTATAATTATGATTTTAGTTTTGGTGGAGCTGTCATATCATGCTATAGACTTTGTTATGATCCCGGAGTCTTCAGTACTGATTATGGATTAAAACTGAGAGGTGGCGGTCAATCTGTATGTGATTACGTAACATACGATTACTTCTTCTATATGGGTTATAGTGCATGTATAAATTCCAGTCCATGCCATAAACTGCCTTATGGATTGGCAGCTTCAACTTTACCTACTGGAGCATGTCTCAATAGAACTTATAATCTTGGATTTGTTAATGATGAAAATGTTTCGGCGGATGTTGGTGATTATCAGATTAATTTGTCAACACTAACAAATGAAAATGGTCTAAATATAAATGATATTTCCTATGGTAGGGGTGCAGGAATAACTACATCTGCTTCTTATGGTGGAGGTGGAAATAGATTATATCCTACACCAGGAAATGGTTTAGTTGTTGTTATTTACTAATTTTAAACGGAGATTACTGCGTAATGTTTTACATTAGAACAGAAAAAAATAAATATGATATTGATGTTATTATTGATGTTAGTGATAATAAAGAATTTATTGATGCAACTAATCTGACATGGATTGAAGTAAATGATGAAAAAAAACCAGAAAATGGAAATTATTATTATGGTGGAAAAATAATTGCTATTGACTCTGCTGATTATTCAATTATTGAAAATATTATTTTTGAATATGAAGAACCGTTGAGAGAAGAAAGAGATAAAGATTTGCCAGTTTTTGTTGAAGAAGAAGATGATAATTCCAATAAAGTTTCTAGTATAGTTGTAGAAGATATTATACCGCCGCCGCCACCAGAAATAACTTCAGGGCAAAAACAACAAATATTAGAATTGGAACCTCCTAAATTAGGTAAATTTTCATCTGATGATATGGAGGTAGAAAGCACTCAAGAAAATTTAGAATCGTTTACATTTAGTCTTCTCTGTATTGAGAAAACAATATCTGCATATGATTCTGGAAATTTTACTTTTTCTGACAATGAGGTCATATTTAATCCACCAATAGAATATCCTAATGGTATTATTGAGGAAAAGGTGATTATTCCATTATCAATGACATTAGAAGAACAAATACGACACTTAAAAGATCAAAGAGAACAAATGGTTATCCTAATTGATAGAATAAAAAGAGGTTTGAAAATAACCGATTGATAAACATTGATACATAGTATACACTTAATTATTCTGAATTTTCTTCATGAAAAAAGTTTTCTTTGTAGATGGGGGAGCAGGTAGAGTTATTTGTTCTCTGCCGGCATTTCAAAAATATTATAGGTTGCATGGACCCGAATTTTATATCATATCGGCATCTGGAATAGATTTTTTTGTAGGTCATCCAGAACTCCAAGATCTAACTTTTGATTTGGGACATAAAGGATTATTTGAAAATATAGTTAAACCAAATGAACTCGTCACCCTAGAACCATATAGGGAGCATGGATATTATAATCAAAAGAAATCGTTAGCAGAGTCTTTTGATAAATTAATCAATAATACTGATGATCATTCAGACTTAGAAAAACCAAAAATAGTTTTATCTAAAGTTGAAGAAATTAACGCTTTAGATGCAATCAATAATGTCAAAGAATTTCATAAGAAGAAAAAAACAGTAGTTATTCAACCTTTTGGTAGGGGATGTAATCTCCATAAATCTGGATATACAGTTGATTCTTCAAGTCGCTCCTTATCTACTGATGATTATTTTTACATTTCGGAAAGAATAAGACAAAAATATAACCTAATTTCTTTTAGTGAAATAAAATTTGAGAATGACAGTAACATGTATGCTGACACAAATCTCAGACAGTGGTCTGCAATTATAGAAGCAGCAGATTATTTTGTTGGGGTAGATTCTGTTGGGCAGCATATGGCGTATGCTTTTGATAAACCGGGAAGTATCATCATGGGATCTACATTTCCCGAAAATGTTTCATATCCGAAGCATTTCAATATTCTTGAAAAGAAAGGATTTCAAAGAAAATATTCTCCAATACGTATTCATGGAATAGATGGAGATTTGGTTGACCGGTATAATGATTCATGTATGGATTTCGCAAAAAAAGAAATAGAAGAAATCGCAAATAATATTTTAAGACACATTAAACAAAAAATTGGAGAGTGATTTATGACAATTATTGCTGCTGTTGCTCGTGGTCACAATGCTAGCACCACATTATTAAAAGATGGTAAAATTATTTTTTACTTGGAAGAAGAAAGACTGTCCAGACACAAATACGATGGTTCTCCATTACTGGGACTTCAAAAAGTATTTGAGTATGTAGATCATATTGATCATTTAGTAGTTTGCCATACTCACAGGAATGGACCTCAGTTAGATTGGACTGGCGAGGATATGTACCAAGGATGGGTTAGAAAACTAGCAAAGAAAAAATTTGAATTCCAAACCCATTTTATTGACGTAGCACACCACCAACTTCATGCTGCATGTGGATTTTACAATTCTGGATTTGAATCTGCAGCGTGTTTAATTGCTGATGGCGCAGGTTCTTTCTTATCAGTTGAGGGGATAAATGATGTTTGCTATGAGTTTGAAACTATTTTTAAAGTTTCATATCCCTCAGAATTTGAAACTGTCTATAAACATGTAGGAACTAAAGAAGCGATTGGATGTAATGAAACTCAAGAAAATATGTATTTGACTGAGTATCCTGGACTCACAAAAATGTATGAAGCAGTGACTCAATACTGTGGATTTCCTGCAATCGAAGCAGGTAAATTGATGGGACTTGCTCCTTATGGAAAACATAATGAAAATTTACCTAAGTTTTTTAGAGATGGATGGGGGAATAGAGACTTAATTATCCCAACATATCCAAATGCAGCGCAAATTAATGTAAATCGGTACAAGATTCTTTCTGATGACGTTAAGACTCATGATCCAGAAAATCCTGGACAGTATACCGAAATTCAAAAGGATCTTGCTTATGCCGTACAGGAACAAACTTCTAGTCGCATGGTAGAGTTAATTCTTAAGGCACATGAACTGACTGGAGAAAAGAATATTGTTATTTGTGGTGGGTATGGTTTAAATTGTGTGGCTAACTATAAGTATTGGGAAGAGTTTCCTGACTTAAATATTTACTGCGAACCTATATCTCATGATGGGGGAACTTCTATTGGCGCTGCCAAAATGGTTCACTATCAACTAACAGAAGAAACAGCACCACAAAAGCAAGAATCAGTTTATTATGGACCACAATACGATCCAGAAACTTATACTGATTATTTTGGCGGTCTAGAAGTTTCTGATACATCTTATAGTGAAGTTGCTCAACTAATCCGTGATGGAAATATTGTCACACTTTATCAGGGAAGATCTGAAGGTGGACCTAGAGCACTTGGAAATCGTTCTATTCTTTTTGATCCAACACTCAAAGATGGTAAAGATATTGTAAACTCAGTCAAGCATCGAGAGTGGTTTCGACCATTTGCTTGTTCAATTCTCAAAGAGAAAGTTCATGACTGGTTTGACCTTGCAGGAAGAGAAGAATCTCCACATATGATGTATGCAGTAAAATGCAAAGAAGGGATCTCCGAAAAGATCCCCTCAGTAATTCATGTTGATGATACTTGTAGAATTCAAACAGTATCTAAAGATCAAAATGAAAATTATTATAATTTAATTTCCGCATTTGAAGAAATTAGTGAAGTTCCCATCTTGTTTAATACTTCGTTCAATCTAGGTGGAGATCCACTAGTTGAAACTATTGAAGATGCTATCTTTACATTGGATAACAGTGAAATTGAATATCTTTACCTACCCGAAATTCAGAAACTTATTAAGATTCCTAACCATTTAGATTCTTGATTAGTTGATAATATTTTCTCATTGGACATCTAGGAAAATGGTTGTTTATATTTTTGAATTCTTCGTCATTAACTAACTTACAATCAATATTAATTTTTTTCTCTGATAATGGATATAAAGTAAATAAAGGAGTTCCATATGGAAGAAATAATTCATATGGTTCTTCTTTTTTGTCAATTAAAATATGTACATTTAGTGCATGTTGATATTTAAAATCAATTACCCCCGGAGCAATGTGCATATTATTTTCCCTAAAAAAGTTAGTGGAATAATGAGACTCCGTGAATATAAACTTTGTATCATGATTACATTTCGCTACCCAAGGATTGTTTAATTTAAATGCGGTTTTATTATTTGGATATAGATGTTCGTACTGCATTGGGGCATGTTGACCTAATGACTGAAACATTTCAATTCCATAGGTTATATCTTCAACTTCTCCCGTAGGATATACTCTAATCTTTAGGTCTGCCCATAATTTGAACTTAATACCTTCATTCATAAAATAATTAATACCAGGACAGTTTTTTATTGTTGGTATTTCATCAAAATGATTGCTCTTTGGATTAAATAGTTTAAAAGATTTTTTGAGATTTTTTAACCAATCCGGATGATCCATCTTAAAAGATGGTCTATCATTTACAAAAAATCCATTGTCATTTGTGTAAAAAGTTAATGTTGGTTTTTTTGCCTTAAACATGTTCATTCCTCAATAACATTTTTTTGAATTTCGTTTAATATTTTTTTCCGCAATAAACTAGAATTAAATATTTTATATAAATTACTCAACGATTTAAATTTTTTAAAAAATTTAAGATGTGTACAACTGATTGACATATCAATCAATTCTTTAGTTAGATAAAACTTTTTTAGTACAACTGGTTCATCTGTCAAAAAATTTACGTAGATTAAAGGTTCCCCTTCTATGGACTTAAAAGTGTTTTCACCCGGAAATAATTGACATGCCATTTCAATTGGTCTAAACCACTTTGAAATATCAAAAGTTCCCGGAACATAAAATGATGTTTTGGATGCTTCTGTTTTGTGCATCCATGGTTGCAATGTTTGTATATTTACAGATTTATCCGCAAAAAATATCCAATTAACTGAATAATTAATTGTTAAACAATTTTTTATTGATGGTTGTTTCATTTGACTAGTCATCGCCAAATCATAACCAACTTTCGGTGGACTTTTGGAATATGCTCTACCGTTTTCGTAGAAAAAATCTACTGTATAAGGATTTTTTAAAGAATAAAGATTCTTGCAAAAATTTTTAAATGCGTGACAATTAAAGTAGTTGTCTGCAATATTTTGCTCTTCTTTTTGTCTTACTAAATCGGAGTATACTCTTTGTGGTTCATAATGAGACAAATAATTTTCAACATATGTGCTATGATCCATATACCAAGGTGACCAATACACTGTAATCATTTTCTAATATATAACAAAAGAATCCTATTATATATCAATTTAAAATAAACGATGAAAATTTTATTAGTTGGTGATAGTTCGGAAGACGAATACATTTATGGTAGGTGTGAAAGCATAAGTTCAGAAGCACCAGTTCCCATAATGAAATTTTCCAAAGTAGAAACGAAAGTGGGAATGGCAGCAAATGTATGCTTAAACCTTCAGGCATTTGGACTTGATGTTACATTTTTAACTAATTCTGAAAAAATTACTAAGACTCGTTTTATAGATGAAAAAACTAACACTCAGATACTTCAAGTTGACAACGAAGAAAAGATAAAACCGTTATTGCTCCCGATATCTACTGATAATTTTGATGCAGTTGTAATATCTGACTATAACAAAGGGTATCTTACTGAATCAAAATTATTTGAAATTGTCGAAAGAACCAATTGTCCGATTTTTATTCATAGTAAAAAATCCTTCTTTCCAAATAAAGAAAATTGTTTTGTAATTATTGATGAAGATGATTATAGAAAATTAAATTCAAATCTTTATATTGATAATCTTATTATTATTAAAGGAACTGAGGGATGTACTTATAAAAATTCATTGTATCCTTCAGAAAAAGTTGATATTTGTGATAGGACTGGGGTAGATAATACTTTTATTGCAACTTTAGTTTATGGATATCTCAAGTGTAATAACTTTAATAAAGCACTAATAATGGCAAATAAAGCATATGCAATTTCTAGTCAACACATAGGAACATATGTTTTAACTGAAAAAGATGTATCAAAGATAAATATTTAAAATTCTGGGTTGTTGTAGATGGCCTTTGGTTTACTAGGTTCCATTATACCTCAAGTTAACAAAAATGAGATATTTTATACTGCTTCGTTGACCGACTTGACGATTGGTAAAGTATCAATTTCAAGTAAGAACTATAATCCAGTAAAAGTTAGACTTGGTATTACAACTGACAATTTAAATATTGAGTATTTGATTTACAATAAGTTTATTAACTATGGAGAAACATTTGAAACAGACGATATACATTTGGGGAGCGGTCAAAAATTAGTTGCTAGATCAACAGACCCTAACGTTAATTTTTTATTTTATGGGCAAACTCGCGATGAATCTGCAAATCCAGTTAAATCTGGACTATTAGCATCCGTACAATCTACAAACACACAAAAAAAGTTATTATACACTGCTCCACAAGATTCTAACGCAGTTATTACATTATCTGTTTGTAATTTAGATTCTCAACCAGGGAAGGCAAGAATAGGTATATCTAGTACTGGAATAAACTCCTTTAATAGTTCTGAGTATCTTGAATATGATGTGGAAATAGGACCCAATCAAACTTATACTAGAACTGAGATTAAATTAAATGCTGAACAAACATTAATTTGCTCTTCCAATGAGGATTCGAACATTAATTTTCTATGTCATGGTCAGTTAATTTATGCTGAACAGGCGACGGAAAACCTTTACGTTACTGGTAGGATCGGCATAGGAACATTAACTGCTCGCGAAAAACTGGATGTCATTGGAAATACAGTTATTAGTGAATCATTAATTGTAGGTAAAAATGCAACTGTTGGTGGTAATTTGAATGTTTCTAGTACTATAAGCGGATCAATATCAACAACAAGTTTAAATCAATCTCTAATTGGACTAGCAAAACTTCCCACAATTGATGGAAGTCAATTGACGGGAGTCATTGCAACTGGGTCTGGATTTATTCTTGAAGATGATGGAGAAAATGTAGGGATAGCAAGTATATTAAATTTTGGAAGCAATATTGTCGCTACTCCCACTGTATCAGGAAGAACCACAATCAGACTATCAGACACGATTAATATCGGAGAAAATCTTAATATTGCTGTTAATAAATTCACAGTCAATGGGTCAAATGGAAATACGCAAGTTGCAGGAACATTGGGAATAAGTTCAACATTATCAGTGTCAGGTAATATTAATGCTCTAAATAATAAAGTTATCAATGTTGGAAGTGCAACTTCATCCACTGATGCCACCAACAAAAGTTATGTTGATATCAGAAGTATTGCAATGTCAATCGCTTTATCTTAAGAATAGGAGATAATTTAAATGGCAAAAAGTCAGATTAGAGATTATGTTTTTACTCCTGGTATTGCTGGAGTTGGAAGGATTAAAGTTCTTGATAAAATTCAACTAAATCGTTTTTTGTTAATTACTAATGTAACACAAAATAAGATACTTTATAATTTCTCAGACCCAACTAATCAAATTTCAGTCAGTTTTACCGCAACTCTTGATGGTTCTGACCCAGATTTTCCATACGCTAATACGATTTCAAATGGAGTAACTGAGATTGTTCTCTTATTTGATACCTCTGACCAATCTTCAACAGACTCTCTACAAATTTTTGTTGAAGAAGAAGAGGTAAGATTTAGACCTTATAATTTTGGTACTGATGCAATTGAGAGAATGCGTGTTGCAACTCCTCAATCAATGCTCGATGCCGACTTTGAATATGGATTGCAACCAACCAAATGGCAAACTGTAGATTTAATGAGGGGATATCCATCAATTTACGAAGTTCCTGGTTCCGAGATTCAAATATCTACCATTACCACTAACGCAAGTTCATCTACTGGTGGTGTGGGCGATTCTATTATTACAGTAAACACACAACAATCTCATGGACTATCTGCAGGAAATCCTATTCGTGTAAATGGATTAAATGATACAGTTTCTGGATATTCTAGATCTGAAGGATCTTTTATTGTAAACTCTGTTTCTTCTGATACTAGTTTTACCTATTTTGCTAAAGGAAAAGTTGGTACAGTGGATGGAACATCTTTGTTGACATCTTTTGCCTCATTAAGAAAGGGTGGATTTTATACAGGAGCAACCATTGGATCTCCTACTTTTACTGTCCAATCACAAGGATCTAGTGGAAGTTTTGTTACGAATTTAGGAATAAGAACATCGAGTAACAGAATTTCATCAACTAATATTGCTTCAGTTGTTGTTGGTTCAGTTCTTTCAGGTAACGCTTCAATTCCATCTGGGACCCAAGTTACTGGCATTGCAAACACGAGTTCAACTAAAAATCTTTCATTAGACGTTATTGCACCATCAAATACTCTTACTATTAATGGCAATACTAATGGAATTGAATTTGGATCAGCAGTTGACGATGGAACTGGGTATGCTTCTTATGTAACAAATATTGTTGGTAATACAATTACGTTATCTGATCCTATTTTGGTGAATAAAAGTGGTAGTTCTGATACAATTGGTGTTGTTACTGCAACTCCATTTAATTTTGGAAAGGGATCTGGCGCCACCTTTAATATTGAAAGAAATGACGGAAAATATATAGTCACTAATCAACTGGGGAAAACAACTACAGGTACTGCAGGAAGTACATATATTAATGTTGGGGATGTTGCTGGAGTTCTTCCCGGTTCTAAAGCAATTGGAACTGGAATCGGTGTTGGTGCTACTGTAGTTGGTTTTGTGGGAGTTCAAACAGCAATTCTTTCAATCGCTAATTCCGGAACTGTTAGTGGTATTGTGTCTTTTTCTAATCCTGGTATCGGATATAGTACAGTTGATAGATTAATAATTCCTGGAAATATTCTTGGTGGACAAACTCCAAATAACGATTTAGCAATTAGAGTAAGTGCTGTAGATTCTTTTGGTGGAATTACTTCTTTTACATCTTCATCTAGTAAGCAAATAACTGCTTTTGGTGAAGCGCAATTGTCAGCATCTCAATCTAATGAGGGTGCTGTTTCGCTACTATTAAACCCAACTTTACTTTCTGTAGATTATGTAAAAGTAGAGTCTCATCCGGACATTGGATTTGGCACAGAAAAATTTACTATTGACTTTTGGATTTATAGGAATAGAACTTCCGTAACCGAAAATCTTTTTGATATGCGAAGTTCAACGACCGAATTTGCACCTTTACTGTATATAAATTCTTCAAATTATTTAAATCTTTTTATTAATGGATCAAATGTAATAACAGGAATAACTACTCTGACTGCATCTACTTGGCATCATATTGCGTTATCTAAAGACAATACAGGTAACACAACAAGACTGTTTGTTAATGGATCTCTTGAGGGAACATATGTAGACAGCAATAATTATCCACAAAGACCAATCGTAATTGGTGCTAGGTATGATGGCACATTTGGTTTTTATGGGTATATTGATACTTTAAGAGTATCTAAGGGAATAACAAGATTTCTTTCATCTTTTACTCCCAGAATTGGGTACGTTCCCAATGATCCATATAATGTCTTATTTTTAAGATTTAATGGAACTGCTGGAACAAATAATATTTTCGATGACTCGTATGGAACTGCTATTTCCTCTAGTGCTCCCTATGTAGTAACGGGAGTACCATCAGGATCTGGCACTAATGCCGCATTTTTTGTCAATAGAACTGGAGGAGCATCACCTTCCTACTCCGTCAATAATGTAAATCCTGGAAGCAATTATTCAATTTCAGAAACCATTACTATAGATGGTAGTCTACTCGGAGGAGTAAGTTCAACTAATAATCTGACAATAACTGTTACTAATGTTAGTGGAACTGGAGAAATTACTGCTTTTTCTTTTGTTGGTACAGCTTCCAGTGGCAATGCTTCTTATCTTGCACTACCTCCTCAAAATTCTGGATCTAACGCACAATTTATAGCCTCTAAGTCTGGTTCAAATTACTCTGCATTGGTTCAAAATCCTGGTTCTGGATATTATCCCGGATATGAGTTAATAGTTTTGGGAACTTCTGTGGGAGGAATTACTCCAAATAATGACTTAAGAATAAGAATAGAGTCTGTAGAAACTGAACCCAATGATTTTCTTATAGGGAGAGTTTTTGGAGTATCTGGAATAGGAACTCCAGTTGTTGGTTCTGCAGTTACTTTCTATCCATCAGTTACACTGAGTGAATTGGTAACCAATCAAATTCCAAGTTCATCAACAATTAACTTTAGTTCTTTAGCGAGAATATTGGTTGACTTTCCATCAAAGCATGGATTAGTTCCTGGTGATACTGCAATTGTTTCAATAACTTCGGGTGGAAGTAATCATTCTCTTGCCGCCGGCCCAAGAATTATCGATGCTGTTCCAGCATTAAACCAACTAGTTTATACTGTTAGTTCTCCGGGA
>Ga0129333_10006016_pt1 | contig 11447 bp, 20 predicted proteins | sample CPB6_08_DNA_FD_94474 | JGI IMG/M metagenome (GOLD analysis project Ga0129333, IMG submission 94474) | Freshwater to marine salinity gradient microbial communities from Chesapeake Bay, USA - CPBay_Sum_0.6_0.8_DNA | ecosystem: Environmental > Aquatic > Marine > Coastal | place: USA: Chesapeake...
CAGTGCGTTAAGGTCGATAAAAAGCTGGTAGATCCCGTCCGTCGTCTGTGCAGAGATGGTCGTGCTCGCGCTAGGCAAGTCGTACTCAGTCGTGCCAATCGAAGCGCTGCCGTTGAATGCTTCTGAGATAGCCACTAGTCAGCGCTCCAGTAGGTAATTACAAGATAACCATCTGCACCGTCGCCGCCTGCTGCGCCGCCAGAACCGCCACCACCACCTGCGCCATAAGCGTCAGAGTCAGCATTTGTGCCAGCTACCGCAGTCGTTCCACCTCCGCCGCCTTGTCCGGCTCCGCGGTCAGTAACGTCTTTTTGGACCAATACAGAAGGACCGCCGTGACCGCCTGCTCCGCGAGAAACAGCAGAAGTCCCGGTCCCAGATGTATTCCCGCCACCTAGATTTGCAGTGCCGCCGTCTGCGTTTGTCAAAGCCTGAACAGTAAAAACTTGCGTGCCTCCAGCTCCGCCATTTGCGGTGTATGTTGAGCTTGATGCGCCGCCGCCTGCTCCGTTGATTTGCTGCATTAGGCCTGGGAAAACGTTAATGTTTGTGTTTGACAGTCCTTGCCCGCCAGCGTTTGCACCTGCGCCCGCTGATGTTGTTCCTCCGGCTGTTCCGGTGCCTCCAACAAAAGTAGTGCCACCGGCGCCGCCGTTTGCAAACGTAGTAGTGGATGCTTGTCCTCCACTTCCTCCGGCTCCTGCACGCATAGAAAGTTTTGGCGGAACCATTGTCCCAGTAGTACAAACAATGGAGGTCGCCCCGCCTGTTGTTCCGCTAGATCCGGTTAAAACCTCACCGCCAACAGCACCGCCAGTACCTTTTGCGCCAATTGTGACCGTCAAAACAGAGCGTGGTACCACAACACAAGGAAAAAGATTAAGTGCGCCGCCGCTTGTGCCGCCACCACCGCCACCAACGCCAGATGCCGCTGTGGTCGAAGGCCCGCCACCACCCCCGCCGCCACCGCCAGCCGACACCATAGAGACCTGAAGCTGAGTTACACCGTCTGGGACGGTCCAGCTAAAAGGGCTGGATGTGTCTGTAGTATCAAGGACTCCATCACACAAAACGCCTGCGGTCGTAAATTCGACGATGTGTTGGTGTACTACCGGCCCGCCAAGACTCATTGCGACACCTCCAAAATACGGTCAGCATCTTCTGCCGAAATGAATCCCTGCTGTTGCAGATAGCGCACATACCTGATGGTGTCAGGATCGTCTGCCGAGACATCGCTTGCCATGTCAAGCAGCTCGCGCCCGTCGATTATTAGAGGATCTGTCGCGGCACGGATTGCGATGCGCTGCTCAGGCGTGAAGCGCCGCAGGAACTCCAGCCGGGTGACTGGAACGATCACATGCGCGTAGGGAGCCTTTGAAAAGTTTGTCCCATCGTATAAGTCTCCGGGTCCAAACCCACGAAGCGCGTCAGTGCGTTCAATGCAAATGTGGTCCGGGTAGACTTCCTGCGCTCTACCCACGCTGCTAGCGTGTATGCAGTTGTCTACCTTGCCGTCTTTAATAAGAAGTACATCCATGGTTTACGCCAGTGTGAAGATCGTGCCGGGGCTTGCGTTGTTGAACTTCAAGGTGAACGTTTCACCGGCGGCTAGCGTAACGCCACTACCCCCGTAATCGAACCACGCGATCAAAGCGTCCGCTGGGCTGGTGGAACTATCGTTGTACAGGACGGCATACCTAAACGTAGCCATGCCCCCGCCAGAACCGGTCCACTGCACCTCCGTGCCAGAAACGGTGGTAGTCAAAGTAGACACACTGATTGAAATAGTGGTTGTCTGGCCCCCTGTGGTATACCCGCCGCCAGAGGCGATCTGAGTGATGTCAGCAAGGACGGTGTTGGTTGCAACAGGGGCGCTGTTAGTCAGTGCGACTTTGAAGGTGTTTGCGTCAAAGTCGTGCACCCCACGAATAAGCTGCTCACTGAAATCGTCAAACTTGTTATAGGCTGAAGTCGGCATTTAATGGGCTCCTAACTATGCGATACGGATGATTGCGTTACTGGCATCTGCGGTCGGAAAAATGACGGTAAACGTGCCGTTGTTAGAGGTCTTTGCGCCTCCAAAATCAAGCACGCACACCGTCGGATCGCCCGCAGCACTGTCGTTGTAGATCAACGCACCATAAGCGGTGATCGTTGAGCTAGTAAACGAAATATCCGCAAAATCGGTCAAGGCGGTCGTCCCGCTGGTTGTCGGGGTGACGTTGGTCAACGCTCCGCCCCCCGCAACGTAGCTGCCAGAAGCAGAAACCTCTCCAGAACTGGTGTACGCCGTTGTCGCCGCCGTAAATGACGGGGTGTTGTCGTACAACGCCAGTTTGAACGTGTTTCCAGTGCTCAAGGTAAAGTTGTGCACCGCCTGCAACAGCTCTTTTTTGAAACTGGTGCACATGAAATTACCAGAAAAAGCCATCTTTATTTCCCCAACAAAGGTACGAGTTCAGGATGCCCAGCTTCTGAAAGACGAAGCGCGGTGGTCTGGCGGTCCTGATCTACCGCCTCCCTGAGATAGTGCTCTACAACCTGACGGATTTGGTCCTTGAATGCCCTAGCTTGCGCCTGAACTACAGGATCTGACCGATCCCCCACGTAAACGATCTTATCGGCAGCACGCTGCGCCAGTTCACCCACTGTCCAACCTCTGTTGACAGTAGTTGCAACGACAACGCCGTTAGTTACAGCAGGCATCTCTATGGTAATCATGGCGACTCCGATTTGAGCGGAAGTCTAAGCATACCATCACGATACTCATCACGACGACGCCTGCCCTGCTGCTCAAGCGTCAGGCCCTGCAACGCTTCCTTGTATGCATTTCGGAAGTAGCCCAACATGTTTTCAGGGCCTTTCATGTAGCTGTATGCCTGAACCAGACAGGCATACAACAACGCTTCTGGAGCGTTGTTGCTGATCCAAGTCGTCGGCGTGGTGGAGGACAACTGCGTTGGCCGGTAGATGTAGCCCAGCTCGACCACAAAGTTCGCGTTAGGCGTCGGCGCTATGTAAAACGTGTTCTGGTCCCAAACCGAGTAATACTTCGGAACCCCAGTCGTGGCGCCGTTCGGCCAGTATTCCTTCATGAAGGACGTGTCCCTGAAGTCAAGGAACACTTGATCACTGCCCGACGTGACCATCATGTATCGGTGCGTCAAAATGTCGGTCGGGGCCGTCAGGAACTTGTTCCCGTTGGTCATGTTCCCCGTCACTTCCAGCTTGAACACATCCAGATCGATCTCTCGGAGAATCTGATTCTCCGCCATCGTGATGAACGTGTTGATCACCGCGTTGGTGAACACGTTGCTGTTCACCTCGGTGTAGTTCCGGATATTCGTAACCAGTTCGTCGTAGGTCATGATATGTCCACTGTCACTGAGCCAACGACGCCATTAGCTATCAAAGGCTGGCCGACAATGTAGGGGCGCATGTCGTTCGTGCCCCTCGCTGTGCCGTAACTTTGAAAGGCAGTAAAGCCCGGCGCTCCAACAAAAACGGAGACGGGCTCAATTCGATCTGGTCGTGGATCTCGGAGTGCTATCGCATCGCCGCGATAACGTAAAGGCTCCAACTGCGGCTCTTTGGGCTCGTAGTCCTCCGGGCAGACCATGAACCCCTTCCAGTTCTTGCGAAGAACGTTGTACGGATACCGTTGTCCGCAGTAATCGCACAGACCAAGCGCATATTTGCCCGATGCAAAGGCCATCTCAGCCCCCTAAGTCTGGCACGAACTGGACACTTGCAGTATCCCGATCCTCCAATGCTGCCCTGTTGAAGTCTTCTTCGTAGATGGCTTTAAGCGCCGTAAGCCGATCAGGCGCAAACTTGAGCGCAAGCTGATAGGCAAGCCCAGACGCTATGCAAGGCAAAAACCGGAAGTTGATGTCCGTCGTGTTCGTGTATCCGCCAGCATCTTGGATCCGTCGTATCCTGTAGTAAACAAACGTATACGTTTGATCTGCCGCAGGATAGAAGAAGACTTTCGGCGTGTTCGCGCGCTGGACGTAAAACTGCGCGGGTCGAGATTGCGTGGACTTATCCGGAACGTTCAGCCAGTCCTCTCTACTAATTCTCTCAATGTAGATGTCGCTGTTCGTTCCCTGAACATTCTGGCGAATGACCGCTTCAAGGACGTTGACCGTGTCGCTCGGCAGCGTGATCTCGTTCGTCCCCTGCGTCAGGGTGTACGTGCCCTGCTCAATCGTCCACAGATTGAGTCCACGGTTGGCCCAGTCCAGAAAAAGCAGGTTGAGCGAGCGGCGTGCCGAGTTGAGCTGATAGCCACTCGTGTTGCGCATGCCGCAACGCTCAAACGCTTCTTCAACCAAGTCATCAATCGACAGGTTGAAGTCTGTTGTGCCCGAAGTGGCCATTTAGCCGCAAGACCCGCCCATACGCATCTTGCGTACACTGCCGCCCTTCTTATATCCCCTCTTCTTGGGCGCCGATACAACTTCCGGGCGGGCGCTACGAGAACCCACGATGGGAGTCGGTGCCCTAGTTGATGCCGGAGTCGATGCCTGAACCGTACGAACAGGGGTGGTACGAGCCGGGGTATTAGGAAGAGTGGCACTCACCGAAGATGGTCTTTGAAGTGACATTGTCGGAGCTACTTTTGCCGGTGCCGATGGCGCCGGTGCAGGCGTTTTAGCCATTGGCGCCCGCTGTGACGGCAGAACAGTGCCACCAGCGCTCATCATAATCGGCCCAGTCTTCTTGCTGGTTTCAGAGACCTTCTTATTCTTTGACCCGCTATTTACTGAACCGCCACCACGTGTGGCACAACCCATACCACGTCCCATAGCCATCTCCTATTTGCGAAGCTCGTCGAGCTTCTCTTCAAGTCTATTGAATCGCTGGTCCACGTGTGCGACGAACTTCTCAATCCTATCATCGACCTCTTTACGGGTGATGTGGTCTCGGGCAACCTCCTCACGTGTCTTATTGAGAAGAATGCCTAAGCGAGAGAGTTCCTCGAACCGAGCTTTAAGCATGAAACCCATCCCCGCAACCACTGCAGTGAGGAGGATGTTCCAGACCGTCATCTCCATCTAGCACTTCCATCTTCGTCGCGCCTGACGAAGACGGCTATCCGGGTCTTTCGCAGCCTCCGGATGCATCTTCATCTGCCCTGCAGAGCGTGCGCAAAATGACTTGCGACGCTTTGCACGGCCCGGGCTTGGGTTATCCTCGGTGACCGCAGTCTGGAGCTTGCTCCCGGGGTTTGCACGACGATAAGCGGCAACGCCCTTTTTCGTCATGCCGGCTCCCGCCTTGGTGGGCCTAAAGTTCCCACTTTTGACAGAAGTCTTAATCCCCATGCCCTTTTTAGTGGCCATTATGCTAGTGCACCGCCTTGGAACAGCAGGGTTACACTGGTCACGTCTACTGCACTGACATCAATGAACACGCCTGAATCAAAAAGGATGCCCATGTCCGGAAGAATCAAGTCATACGCCCCTGCCGCGGCAGGGGTGTTGACTGTGATAAGTGCAGTAGCGCCTACCGTGGAACCATTCCGCAGCGAAAACGATGCCGCCGTGCTCGAACAGGTGTAGTAGATCCCCACCACCCGAGTTCGCCCGGCAATCGCATGAGCATCGGCAGTCTTAGTGACTGCCTGAATGTTGCTGACGCTCATGAGAGCCTCCGATTAAGCGGTTCGAGTAAAGGCGTAGGCAGTCGCACTTGAGAACATCAGGGTGAATCGGGCAAGACCCGTCGCACCCGAAGCGACGGTCAGGTCGCCAAATGACCCTGCCGTATCTACGCCTGCGGTAGATACAACGCCGTTAGTCGCAGCGGCAATCGTGACGGTGTTCGCGCCGCCGCTGTTGTCGATGTACAGGTCAAACACGGTGCCTTTTACCGCACCAAGTTCTGCGCCAAGTAGCGTGCCCGTAGGCAGGGTGATGGTGGTGGCGGCGGCAGAAGTCGAGGTAATCCAGCCCGTAGCAACCTGAGCTGCCGTGGCCGTATTCGTCGCGTTAATCGCTGCCGTGGTGCCGTGCGTGATACTTCCAGAGCCCGCGATATTGCCAATAAACCCATTGGTAGAAGCAACTGGTCCGCTAAATGTCGTACGAGCCATCTAAAATTCCTCACATGCGAGTTCGTGTGCGCCTGTCTGCATGTCGTCAGCCGGGGCTGTCAGACGCACGATGTTTCCCGGAATTTCAACTATACAACAGCACTTCAGACACAGAAAGGGGGCCTGTTGGCCCCCTTCTGCATTCCGGGTTATGCGCCCGGCGAACCGAAGATCCCGCGAGGATCGCTAAAGCCGAAGCTATAACGCTCACGAGCCTTGTACCGCACGTTGCCGGTGTCGAAGTCGCCCTCGAAACCAGTCTTGATGGCCACGCGCTGGAACATCTTCATGCCGTTCGGAGCGTCGGTCTTGATAAACCATGCGTCCGGGTCGGTCAGGAAGTGGTTCACGGTGTAGCCTTGCGGCACCATGCCCATGTTGCGAACGGCGTTCAGATCGTTGTCTGCCGTGCCAACCCGCAGGGTGGACTTCAGAATACGATCAGCCGTGAACATCAGCTCCTTCGGGATTATCAACTTCAGGCCTTGAACAGCGATCTTCAGACCACGCTCGTCCGTGAACGCAGCGATGTCGATGAGCGCCTGTTCCAGCGAGGTTTCGCTGAGATCCGCCGAGGTGGCCAACTCGTTCGACAGGTCCGGACCCGTGAGGGTCGGGTGGTCCGTCGCGCAGAGTGCCTTTCCGTCCCCACCCAGCGACGTGGTGAACGCGCCGTTCAGGATGGAAGCAGCTTTGATCTGCTTGGTCTGTGCCATCGAGCGAGCCAGTGCCTTGGTGTACCGAGCGGCCAGACGGTCATATAGGTTGTCCTCAATGGCCTCTTCCGTCAGCGAGAAGGCAAGTGCAATCGTTTCGTGGGTATAACGAGCAGTGAAGGTTTCTTGTGCTTGGTCGTATGCAACGCCTGCACCTTCAGTCTTCACCGGAGCTTCGCCAAAGCCCGATTCCATTACCTCTTCCTCGAACGCACGATCAGAGGACTCTACCGAGTAAATCTCGGCATGCTCGTTCTCGTAGTTCTTGTACTCAAGGCCGAACAGGGCGTTAAGGCCCGGTTCCAGCTCTTTTACCAGTTGTGCACGTGAAATTGCCATGGTTATTTACCCCTTACTGGCCAGCTACACCGGCACTGCCGTACAGGTGTTCGTTGATTTTAACAACTACGATAGTGTAGTTCGTAGCCAGTTCATTGCTAGGTACGTCCCACTTGCCAATCAGCTTGAGATTCAGCGCTGCAGTAGTAGCAATCGTTGAAGAATCAAGCGTCATGTAGGACAGGCCGGTATCCGTAGAACCAGTGGTGCTAGCAGTCACGTCGGCGTTTTTACCAAAGTCTGCCTGTATAGCGTCTTCATCCCCTTGGATGATGAAAAGCTGGTTCGGGTCATCAATCACGTCGGCTACGATCTTGCCTTCGGTGATGTTGATGCTGCCCGGATAGTAGTTCTTCCAAGTCGGCTTCTTCGTGGTCGGGTCGACGTAGAAGCAACCATTGAACACGCCTACCGCGGCGGTGTGAGTTGCCGGCGCAAACTTAATGATGTAGCCATCTTTAAGCGTTACCAGATCACCCTGAAAGATTGCCCCGGCCTGATTATCGGCAATTTCATACCCGTACTGCTTTTGACCACCAGTAGCAGACAGATTGCCGAGGGGACGCAGACCAAAGGGCTTATTTACATTCGCCATTTGTTATACCCTCAAAAAGTTATTCACCGCTCCTTAGAGGAGCTGCCGAACGAAACACGGGACTTACGGTTCGGACGCTCGATTTGCATGCTCGAATGAGCATTGCTCTTCATAAGCTCGTTATCCGCAGCCTGCATTTGGTCGTTCGCGCGTTGATTGTAATAGGCAGCACGCTCCTCTACGGTTTCTTCGGGGATACGCGCAAGAAGCAGTCCACCAACGCTGATCACACCAGCATGGCGACCGTCATCCATTGTAGGTGCGGGAAAATCTGGGTGATCCTCAGATCGTACCAGCTCGTATCCTTCACGAATACGGCCTGCAACATTTGTACGGTCTTCAACACCACCAGCAGATGCCCGAATCCAACGGTGCTTGTATCCCAACGGCGCAGGGGGCGCATCAAGTCGCGAAGGAGGTGCCCACGGGCGACGTCGCGCGTTCTTGAGCCGGGTCTCCGACTCACGAGAATCGCGATTCATGGGTTTGAAGTCGCTCATGTCAGTTACTCCTTGACGTACTTGGCGTATTCCTCAAGCGGAACGCCCAGCTTTTTTGCAATAGCCACTTGACTTGGGGTCAATCGGACAGTGCGGCGCGCAGAAGAGTTGATCCCAGAGGATCGTGAGGCCGGGGCTACCGTCTGCACGACACGGTTAGTCCTGCCCTGCGTCCCGGATGCATCCTGAAATTTTTGAGGGAAAGCATCTCGGATACGTTTATCTATTTCATCATAGTATTCGTCACTGCTCGGGTCAATTCCTTCCACCTGAACAAGTTGACGATGAATTCCCCATGCCGCATGGGTCATTACAACATCCTGACCATACCACGGGTTCTTCTCTGCCCAATCCTCAACCCGCGGGTCAACCTGCTGCGTCTGCTGAACCGGTTGTGCCTGATACTGCTGCGGCTGCGGCTGTACCTGCTGTTGCTGCACATACGCCTCATGCTGGGCGTTTGCGACCTGCAATTGCGTGTTTTCAAGGGTCAGAGCCGTCAGGCGCTGCTGCGCCTCCGTCTCCGTGTCAATATCACCCTCTTCACGCGCCTTTCGGATGATCTGCTTCAGAGCAACCGCTTGTGTTTCAACGCGATTCCGCGCCTCAACTAACCGTTCCGCGTCCGTGCGAACAAACTTCTGTTCAATCTGCTGCGCGTGCGCCTGTACCTGACGGGCGTAGTCGAGCGCCGCCTGCTCACGACGCTCCGTTTCCCGTAGACGTGCGGTCAGCTTATGAATCCGCTTCTGAACCCGGTCGTTGTACTCGTCAAGCTCACGACCCTGCCCGCCTTCCGAAGTAACGGTAGGGAGCGCCGGATCCTGTTCCACAACCGGCACCTGAACAGTAGCCGGAGATTCGTTTTCACCAATGTTGAATTGTGCTTCTGACATGCCTAGCTCCTTACCACAAATGAAGAACGTCGTCAGGGTCAGCAACTACCCCCAAAACTTCGTCGTCGTTGATCAGCCGAATCTCCCCGCCGTCAATCGGGATGCGCGCGCCCGCGTAACGACCAAAGATGATCCAGTCACCCTCCGCGCACCACGGGCCGGTGGAGAACTTGGATTCGTCGGCATAGGCAAGAGAGCCCATCTTCAGCACGTAACCACAGACGGTGGTCAACTGCTGCTTACGCTGCGTCTCTTCCGAAAGCACAATGCCGCCTTTGGTCTTCTCGGCGCCGCGATACGGCAGGATGGCAATGCGCCACCCCGTAGGAGAAGGAATGCGATCAATGACCGCTTGTTCGAGTTTCTCAGGCTTGAACCCTTCTGACGTGTAAGCGTCGTCCAGTGTTGGTACCCGGTTTGCTTCCTCTTCCGCCCACTTACGTTCCAGTGGGGTGAGTTCCATGTGTGGTCCTGCCATTGGTTGCCCTCAGAGTAAAAAGCCGTCTTTGTCCGTTCTCGTTTCCAAAAGATCTTTCACGGACTGTTCTGCCAGCTTTAACCCCTCAAGACGACCCATCATGTAGCGATAACGCTCCATGTCAGAGATCGTGCCGTTCAGGATAATCTCCTCCGCAGCCGAGCGGAGCTTTCTGATTTCTTTCAGCACTGCGTCTGCAAATTCCAGCATGGTAGAGTTCCATGAAAGCAGGCGGTTTAACGCACCACCTGAAGCGTAAAAGCAAGATCAGTAGATACTGACCTTGCGATTCCCGTCTTTCTTCTTAACTACACGAGCCGGGGCGACCTCGCCACCGTCCTTCTTGTTGCGCGCCTTGCCGGCCTTGGCATAGGCAATCGCAGCCGCCTGCTTCACGGCAGCCGACTTGCTCTTAGGCTTGCTCGTGCCGATCTTTCCCTTCTCTTTGTACGCCCCAACCATCTCGCCGATGTTGGCGCTGATGGTCTTTTGGCTAGAACCCTTTTTAAGCGGCACTTCGACCTCCTCGTGCAATTTGTAACTGCAGTTTCGCCTGATCCATCTGCATTGACTGTTGCATCTTCTGCGTGTCTAGCTGCAGTTTCGCTTGATCCATCTGCATCTTTGCCTGATCTGCCGCAGCGCGCTGGTCCAGTTCCTGCCTCTTCAGGGCTACCAGCGGATCTTCCTCGCCGCCGCCGGCAAGCTGGTTCTGCATGTCACGAACCTGCTGCATATTGGTGGCACAACGGATGGCAACCATGCCTTCCTTCTGCAACGCCGACACCATCCGGTCAGGATCGGTGCCGTACATTCGGAACAGATCCGCCTCGACGTCTTCTTCCGACTTGATTCGGACGTGAGCCAGAATGTGCTGGTGCAGTTCCATCATGGCCATAGGATTCGACTGCATTGTCGGAGAAAGCGCCATCATCAAGTGCGCGGCAATGTGCGCATCGTGGTGCTGTCCCGCGAACGCCTTCAGTTTCATGCCGTTTAGCACAGAAGCGTTCTCGGTCATCGGATCACGGGGCATCTGGTTGTTCTGCGGGAGCAGAATACCGTCGATGTCGCGCACGTTCAGGGCCGCATAGACGCGGTAGTACGCTTCGTACAGGTTGTGCATCTGCGGAGCAGACTGCGCCATGCCCAACTGCATCTGCGCGAGCTGTAGACGCTGCGCGCTACTGAAGATGTTCGGGTCAGAAACTGGAACAACCGACACCAACTTATCAAAGTCAGTGCGCTTAACGCGTCGGCTGGCGCCGGGGACGTCATACGGGTACTCATCCGGTAGGTAGTACCCGAAACCCTCAAAAAGGAGCCTAAATTCAAGCGATTGCGCGTAGTGCAGACGCTTGTGGATGGCCGACATGACCATCGAACCGCGTTCCAGCAGCGCAATCGTCGTTCCGACCTGCGCATACTGGTTTCCGTCGCCAACCTGCATGTCTGCAGTGCTAGAAAGGCGCTTCCCGGCCTCCACAACAAACCCGAGAAGCGTAAACAGAACCTGACTTGGCTCTTTGTACGGCAGCGGCAGCAAAGATGCCGAAAGTTCCGCTCCGCCAGCGTCAATATCACGCCACTCGCCCGGCTGAATCGGGTCAGAGTCGTCCGCGATGCGCGCACCCTTGGCCTTAAAGCCCGCCGGAAGGTTTGCAAGCGTTCCGGCGTCAATCAATTGACGCAAAGCGCTCGTTGCCGCCTTCGACAGGCCCCCAATCAGGTGTACAAAGCCCAGACCATACGCTCCGGGGCCTTCTACCAGCACGTAGTGTACGAAATAGTTACGTCGGCAGCAGGTTTTGTCTTCTTCGCGC
>Ga0129333_10006017_pt1 | contig 11446 bp, 23 predicted proteins | sample CPB6_08_DNA_FD_94474 | JGI IMG/M metagenome (GOLD analysis project Ga0129333, IMG submission 94474) | Freshwater to marine salinity gradient microbial communities from Chesapeake Bay, USA - CPBay_Sum_0.6_0.8_DNA | ecosystem: Environmental > Aquatic > Marine > Coastal | place: USA: Chesapeake...
CTTCCTGGTGAGTCGTTCTTCGACGACATGGCTGAAGAAAAGGGTGTCGCTCCTCGCATTCAGGTAGTGCCCGTTGTGGGTAGTTGGTGGCATAATGAATTTTGATAAACGACATGGCGGTCCGTATGACCGTGGCTCTGCTGACAGTTATTATCGTCGTCCTCGTCGTCCGCATTTCTTTACTGATGCGACGTATGCCAGCGACGAGATTCCTGAGCGATTCATGACAAAGCAGCAGATTGCTGAGTACAATCTTGGCTTCGACGAGAACGAAGCATCTGGCAATTTCAAGGAGTGGTAATATCATGGTTGACAATAAAACATTGGCTGTTGAGGCTGCTGATCTTATTGCGAACGTGGATCAATTGATGATTCATGAAGTCTCTGCTGAGGCAGATTCTAGCACGTGCTATGACATTGCTGCAAAACTCGAGCGAGCACGCAATCTGCTTTTGGTTCTTGGTGATCGTGCTTACAAACGCGAGCAGCGATCGCATACTATTGACATTATCGAGGGAGTGCCTTTCTAACATGAAAGAATATGATATCAATATTTGTCTTGTTGATTCTGAACTTGACATTATTCATGATGCATTGACTCTTTATATAAAGACAATGCCTGCGAAAGATGCATTGTTCGCCGATGCAATTCTTAACAAACTATATGATGAAATTGAAGATTCTGCTGTGAGGGAAGGATAATGGGATACTTTGCCAATGTTGAGATTGATGTCATTGAGATGTATCGTCTTGATGGCATGAAGGAGCGAGAGATTGCAACTGCAACTGGACTTTCGGTTCTTGAGGTTCATGATATTCTCGCGCGATATGAGCGTGGTGATCTTGACTATGATCTGAACGACACTGATGCAGAGGTTGTATCATACGACGATCTGACGTTTGATCCAGGTGATGTTGATTACAATGCGGAGCATTACTAATGAGCGATGTGATGACAGAAAGCAAGGTCTTTGAACTTTGCACTAAAATGCGACATCTTGGGTATGCAGTTATCTGTTTCACTCCAGATGAATTGCGTGGTGCCAACCCCGATCATGTTGAAGACCGTTTGGTTGAACTGGGTTGGGATGTGATTGATACTCTTGCTAATGAGCCACGTGAGGGTGAGTTCTAGTGTTAGAAGACCCATATGTATTTGGAATTCTTATGTATCTTTTTGGTCTGATTTCAGGTATACTAATTTGTATTCCTGCAAAACGAAAGGGTAGATACTACGATGACAAATGAATATCGACGTTCTGTTCTTGCTCCAAAAGAGCGAGTACAATTTGATCCAAGCAATAAAAAGCATATGCTTGACTTTGCACGATTTGTCAAGTATAATGGATGGAAGAATGGTTGCGCTTATTTCTTGGAAGATCCCTATACGGATATTCCCTCGATGATTCGAGCAAAGATTGCCGATCATACTTTGTCTAAACTTGTGGAGAAAGTCTAATGTCTAATGGTGATTTTGAAGTGATGCCTCTTGGTACAATGGTTGAGGTTCGTGAGTTGCGCAAACTTACGAAAGAGTTGATTGAACTCGAGTATAAGTATGGCATCAACACGCCACAACCTGTGCGTCAAAAGATTCTCGAGATTCAGAAGTTCTATAACTGGCACGTTGAGACTTATCCTGTAATTGTATGATGATCTATTGCGCTGCTCGTTTCAAACCCAAAAAGAAAAGGAAAGCGAAAGGTGTTGTTGCAAAAAAGTATAAGCCGAGTTCACAAATTCTTGGAGTCCATGAAATTCCGACTCTACAATACAGCCCTCGGGTTGGCGCAGACGTTGCGCGTAATATTCAGTCTCTAAACACAAGCGCATCAAACACTGAACGAAAAGAATCTCTAAAATATACTGGCACTCTTGTCAAGGGTATCGCGACAATGCACAAGAGTAATGCCGTTCCTGTCATTGATGAGGAACAAATGAAAGATATTTCGCGAATGCGTCGTGGCTAATGAGGAAATTTATATGAACATTCGTACAAAGGCTGCTCTTAGAACTCTTGCTTTCTTCGGTGGTGCTTTTGCTATCGCACTCAGTCTCGTAACCATCGGTTATTTTTTCGGCGAGAAGGTAGCAGTTGGGGTATTCCTTGCTGCGTTTGTCGGGTTCCTTGCTTGGACTGTTTATGATCATAACGTGCAACAGTTAGAAATAGAAGAACTTTTTCCAAATCTTAAGAAAAAGGGTGACTAAATGTCAGATGAAGATGATATGATGCGAATGCTTCTTGATCGTGATGCAGGAAACATCATTGATCTCATTCGCGATGGTGCATCACCCCTCGCGGTCGCTGCAGCAAGAGTCCATAATGGATTGATGATATATAAGACTGTTCTCGACGATAATGACTTTCAGAACGTTGTTAAATATATCGTTGAGAATTTAGATCGGATTCCAAAATTGGATCCGAATAGTGCTAATACATCATTACATTGAGGTATGTTATGGCTAACGTTAGATTTGAATATGACGGCAAGTTAAGTGATGGTCGTTTTTTTGATGAGGACTCTAGAAAGAGTGTTATTGTCGAATTGAACGATAATGATTTGACTGTTCCTGAAATGCTTGAAGAGTTTATGAACTTCATGCAGGCAATTGGCTACAAGTTTGAAATCGGTGATCGCTTTGACGTTGTCAACGATTTTAAAACTGAGAAAACTGAGGAGAAAAAAGATCTGGACTTTGGTTCTAATGGAACCAGTCATACAGATTTTGCTTTTGGCGCAGTTCCTCCTCAAGTAGCAAATCCCTTTTGAGGTTGAATCATGCCAGCCAAAACAGGAACAAAGGGATTTGGTAAAGGTCGTGCTAAATTGGGTTCTAAGAAACGTAAAGCGCGTCGTAAGAAGTCGTGACTAAACTAAACTCTATCACACCCAAGTATGATATTACTTGGTATGTGAAATGGACAGCAAGTCTCATTACACTTGTTGGCATTACAATAAGAGCCAGCGGTCTCGTCCAATATCAATGGATCGATTTGATCTGTAGTTGGATTGGAGCAGTCGGCTGGTTCTTTGTTGGGTTTAGATGGAATGATCGTGCGTTGATGATACTCAACGGTGTGATTGGTGTGGTTTTGTTTGCAGGAATTTTGAGGTATTTTCTGTCATGAAGATCTCGATCGGTAGATATCCAAAGAAAGACGGTAAGCAAAAGAAGTCTATTCGTATTGATCCATGGGACACATGGAGCATGGATCATACTCTTGCTGACATCATTCTTCCGATGCTCAAGCAGTTGCGCAAGACTCAACATGGTGCACCTTGTACCGATGATGAAGATGTTCCAGAAAATCTTCGTTCGACTAATGCCAAGCCAAAGAAAAACGATTGGGATGTGGATGAGTTTCACTTCAAGCGTTGGGATTGGATTCTAAAGGAAATGATCTGGACATTTGGCGAACACTCAAAAGATCGTGACCCAAACTTCTGGATCAAGAAGCCAAAGTACAAGCGTGTTCCAGTAGAAGGCAAAGATTGGGAAGAACTTGTCACTGTCGATCCTGGTGTTTATAATGAAGCCAAAGCCAAGGCATACTGGGAACGAAAGAAAAATGGCTTCCGTTTGTTTGGAAAATACTATCAAAATCTTTGGGATTAAAAATGTTTAGAGTATCAATTATAACACCAACAACAGGTAAGCATTTTCTAAAAGAAAATATCGAATCAGTTCGCGCACAAACATATTCAAACAAAGAACATATTGTTGTTGTAGATGGATATGAGCGATGGGAAGAAGCCGATCCTATCTTAAAAGAAATCGGTTTTCCAAGTAGAAGCGGAAACGAACATGTTTGTGTTCTACCTTATCCTACAGGAATTGATCGCTATAATGGGCACCGTGTTTACGGTGCTGCAACATATTTTGCAGATGGAAATTATCATCTCTGGCTTGACGATGATAATATGATCGAGCCAAACCACGTTGAGTCCATGGTCAATCTTATCATGGAAAAAGATCTCCACTGGGCTTTTTCCTTCAGAAAGATTATTGACAAAGACGGCAATTTCCTCTGTGAGGATAACTGTGAGAGCCTCGGTCTTTGGCCAAGCGTTCTTCATCCTGAAGATTATTTCATCGACGTGAACTGCTATATGGTGCATAAGGCACTTGCAGTTAATATTTCTCCAGTTTGGTATCGTAAGTTCCGCGAGCCAGGTCAGCCTGAGATTGATCGTGTAATTGCAGGCACACTTATGTCAACGAAAAACAATTTAAAGTTTGACTCCACAAGAGAGTATACAGTAAAATACAGAGTCGGTAATACAAGTCTCTCGGTGCAGCATGAGTTCTTTGAGAAGGGCAATAAGACAATGCTAGAAAAATATAATGGAAAATTGCCATGGAAAAACTAAAAACAAATAAACTAGTCATCTTCGATCTTGACGGCGTCCTTTTGGATAGCCGCGAGATTCATTATGAGGCTCTCAATAGAGCACTCGAAAAAGTCGGTCCTGAGTTTGTAATCTCTCAAGAAGAGCATTTGAGTTTGTATGATGGTCTTTCAACGACCAAGAAACTCAACATGCTCACTCAACGCAAGAATCTTCCCGTAAGTAAACACAATCAAGTTTGGGAAGATAAACAAAAAGCCACGTTTGATATTTTCGGAGATCTACCAGTTGATCATGAACTGGTTGGATTCTTTCGCGAACTCAAAGAGCGCGGATACCTTATCGCTGTAGCCAGCAATAGTATTCGCAATACAGTTAGACTCGTTCTTTTAAAACTTGGCGTTCTCGAGCACATTGATTATTACGTTAGCAATGAAGATGTGAGGCGTACAAAGCCATACCCTGAAATGTATTGGCAAGCGATGACTGCCTGTAATGCTTTGCCTCGCAATACCGTAGTTGTTGAGGACAGTCACATCGGTCGTCAAGGTGCGCTAGATAGTGGAGCGAAACTCGTACCTGTCGAGAATCGCAGTGACTTGAACTATACGACTATTGATCGCATTATTAATACTCTTGAAGAATATAAAGATGTCTCTATTCCATGGAAGTCTAGTAAAATGAATGTATTAATCCCAATGGCTGGTGCTGGGTCGCGCTTCGCTCAGGCTGGCTATACTTTCCCGAAGCCACTGATTGATGTTCGTAACAAGCCGATGATTCAGGTTGTCGTTGACAATCTCAATATTGAAGCCAATTACATCTTCATTGTACAAAAAGAGCACTATGAGAAATACAATCTCCAAGTTCTTTTGAACCTCATCGCACCTAATTGTAAGATTGTGCAAGTCGAAGGTGTGACTGAAGGTGCTGCTTGCACAACACTGCTTGCTAAAGAATATATCAACAACGATGATCAGTTGGTGATTGCTAACAGCGACCAGTTCGTTGAGTGGAACAGCAACGAATGCCTTTATGCCTTCAATGCTGAAGGTGTTGATGGCGGCATCATTACGTTCAAAGCAACTCACCCGAAGTGGTCTTATGCTCGTGTCGGTGAGGATGGCTTTGTTGCTGAAGTTGCTGAAAAGAAACCAATCAGCGATAATGCTACGGTCGGTATCTACTTCTGGAAGAAGGGATCTGACTATGTCAAGTATGCTGAGCAAATGATTGAAAAGAACGTTCGTGTTAATAATGAGTTCTACGTTTGCCCAGTGTTCAATGAAGCAATTGGTGATGGGAAGAAAGTCCGTATCAAAGAAGCCGAAGGAATGTGGGGTCTTGGAACTCCAGAAGATCTAACTCATTATCTACAAAACTACAAGAAGTAATGTTTCTTGATCATTATGTTCAATGGAGAGTAAACCGAGTCAACTTCATCGAGAAGTTGTACGGAAAAGAATTCTTCAGAAATAAAACGATTCTAGAACTAGGATGTGGTCACGGTCACATCGGTCGTTATTTACAAAACCAACTTGGTGCTAAAGTAACTTTCACCGATGGTAGGCAAGGGCATTTAGATGTACTCAAAGAGGTAATGCCCTCTGCTGAGACAATCTGCCTAGATCAAAACAATCCATGGGATTTAAATCGTACCTTTGATATTGTAATTCACTGGGGCGTGTTATATCACTTGGATGACTGGCGTCAAGATTTAGCCTGTGTATCCAAACACACAAACTTATTATTTTTAGAATCTGAAGTTTGTGATAGTGAAGATCCTGAATTTGAAATCAAACTTGATCAAGTTGATGGCTATGACCAAGACTTGGGCAAATATTCTACTCGCCCATCAGCAGCAGCGATTGAAGAGCAAATTATTGAGAATGAGTTTCTTTATAATCGGTTTGACAGTAAAGAATTAAACGCTGACTTTCATTGCTACGATTGGGAACCACTAACCACAAACCAATTCACAAAGGGACATAGAAGATTTTGGATTTGTGAGAAGCCATGATCTCAGATTTGTTCACATTGGTCATTCAGGGACCAGTACACCGAAATATGTTGACTATGCTTGGTCTTCAGTCACATATAAACACTATTGTAAGCACTTGGAACAATTCAACGTGGACTCACCCAACTGTTAAAGAATATATTGAGACTGTTAATAGACCAAATTTAAAAATCATTATTAATGATATGCCCAAACAGGCAAAAATGGACAAGGTCTACAATAGCCAAAACAGATACTATCAATTTTTGTCAACATTCAAAGGACTTCAATGGGTATCAACACCTTATGTAATTAAGGTTCGTTCAGACGAATACTATATGGATTTGACTCCTGTGATGCAACTTCTTTTGGAAAATGATGAGAAGTTAGTAACCTCAGATGTATTTTTTCGTAGGATAGAATATCTTCGTTACCATGTTTCAGACCATGTGATGGCTGCAAAAACTCCTAGGATGTTAGATATGTTCAAGGAAATGCTTTATGACTGTGAATTTAACAAGAACAAATTAAAGTTTGCGCCATTTAGTCAACACGATTTCTGGCTTTTCGTTGAACAACAGATAGGAATGAAATATATAGAACTGTGTGAGCGGAAAGAAGGTATGATCTATAAGCATCCTTCTGATTTTAAAATGGTTAAGGAATTGATGATTAAACACTTTGATGTGGTTAATACAGCATTACTTGGCGAGTTTTATATCACCGCGAACTGCGAAAAGAAAGTTTTTGTTAATGACCTTTCTTATTTTGATGAAACCAGAGACATAGCACACTCACTTGAAGAATTATGATTATAATTGCACATCGCGGATTACTTGAGGGTCCTAATTCAGAATTAGAGAACTCTCCAAAACAAATTGAAGAAGCCATTGAACAAAACTTCAATGTAGAAGTTGACGTTCGTTATATTGATAACGAACTATATCTCGGGCACGACAATGCGCAGTACCCAGTTGACCTTGAATGGCTTGTGAGCATTATCCCATATTCTTGGTTCCACTGCAAAAATATTGAAGCACTTCTGTTCTTCAAAAGATCCAAACACCCATTCCATTACTTTTGGCATGAAAATGATACTGTGACACTCACAAGTAAAAAGTACATTTGGGCTTATCCTGGTAAGCAACCAATTAGAAATAGTATCGCTGTTATGCCAGAAATTCATAATGATGATGTATCAGAATGTTTCGGCATATGCACCGACTACGCTTATGACTATAGAAAGAGATATGACATATGAAAACTGCAGTTTTAATTTCTGGACAAATTCGTAACGCAAAAGAATGTTATGAGTCATTGTTTAATCATATCATCAAACCATATGAGGCTGATGTTTATATTGATACATGGCTTCCGCATAACTATACTTTAGATCATCGCAATCAATTTATTCCAAACGATATGACTGTTGATGAAGTCCTAAGAGAATATCGACCAAAGATGTCAACGTTTGAGGACTTTGACAACTCTCGTTTGATGCAAGCAATTGCCAAGATTGATATTCAAAACAAACAAGCCTATGATGGTTCTTGGGCACACGAAACTATTGTACCGAATATTTTTTACATGTACTACAAAGCATGGCGTTGTTCTGAACTCATGAAAGGTTATGAATCTCTTAATGACATTCGCTATGATCGAGTTATTCGTATGCGCTTTGATTTAACATTTGATAACTTCCCTGATATTAAACCTGAACCTGACACAATCTATGTGCCAGAGGGAGGCGATCATCGTGGTGGATTAAATGATCTTCTTGCTTTAGGTGATAATGATGCGATGACAAAGTATCATGAATTGTTTAAGAATCTATTCCCATATGCGAATGCTCAAATGGGTTTCCATCCAGAATCAATGTTAAGAAAACATCTAGAACTTTCAAATTTAAAAATTGAACGATTTAAAATTAATTATAAACTCAGAGGCGAATACATATGATCCCAGCCAGAAACCCATGTATTGTTTCATTATTCATGAACAATATAGATCAGAAAACCGTTCAATTACAGCGGCAAGTAATTGATAAGTTTAATAAGTCAGGTCATCAATTTTATCATGTGCTCACTGATTCGACTCATGGTGCATCCATGAACAAAGCAATCGAAGCAATTCATGATCGTAAACATGATGCTGTATTGTTCTTGGATATTGATTGCGTTCCAGTAAATTATACAGCCATTGACTACATGTTCAACAGAGCATATGAAGGTAAACTTATCGGTGATGCTCAGCGAAGTAATCATATTGAAAACAATCAACATGTTTTTGCAGGTGCTCATAACATTTGTTTTACTCTTGATCTTTTCGTTCAGTGCGGAAAACCATATTTGGAACCAACGCCTCGCGGAGATGTTGCTGAAGAGTTGACTTGGCGAGCAAGAGAGCGTAATATAGAAGTTGAACTCTTGATGCCATTACGTTATGAGGCTCCACCAATTCGTATGGCATGGGAGCCAAAAGATAGCCCACCATATTGGCCACTGGCTGATGGTATGCCTGTATATGGTATTGGTACAACTTATGGGTTAACCGATGGGGAAACACAACAAGATATGTTTTGGCATTGCTGGCAATCATTCCACCCAGGACAGCAAGAGCGTTTTTGGAAAAAGTGTGAGGAATTATTAAATGGCTAATCGTAGTGACTTTTTTAATGCTAAACTTCCGCGCCAGTATAAGCGCATGTTTGCTATGGCAAAAACTTATAATTGGTTTTCTGATGAACACGATTATGGTCGCATCAAAAAACTATTCATCGATGCTCATGCCAATCATGTTGGTTTTAAATTGAAGCGCAACACAACTGAGCGCAGAGACACCGCTGATCTAAATGAGTAAAGTATTTGGAGTTGACGTCGGTGGCTCATTTATTAAAATGGGTCTCGTAGATGTTACGACAGGAAAAGTCGATGGGTTTCAATCAATTGAACTCCCTTCTCCATCTACTCCATCAAATATTTTAAATGCTATACAATATTATATTCCCTATGAAGCCACAGCAGTAGGACTTGGTGTTCCAACTATCGTAAAGAACAACAAGATGCTAACAGGTCCTCACATTGATCCTGAGTGGCGTACTGTTAACGTACATGAACTAGCAGAAAAAGTATTAGCATTACCTTGTGCATTTTTAAATGACGCTGATGCTGCAGCCATCGCTGAAATTAATTTTGGCGCAATGAGAAATCTCAATGGCGTAACCATAATGCTAACATTTGGGACTGGTATTGGAACAGCCATCTATCATGATGATGAATTGTTGTACAACACAGAGTTTGGTCGTATGGCACTTCCTGGTGGTATTGATAACGCAGAAAATATTGCTGCTGCAATAGTTAAAAAGGTAAACAATTTAACTTGGGAGCAATATGCAAACAATGTTAACATTTATCTTGCTGAACTTAATAAATGTTTTTGGCCAGATCATGTTGTTATCGGTGGTGGTGTGAGTGAAGTATGGGGTGAGTGGAGTCATTTACTTAAAGCACCATTTGAAATACACAAAGCACAACTCGGTAACTCCGCTGGAGTTATTGGTGCTGCTATATATGCGAGCCTATCATGAACTCATTAAGTGAATTAAAGGAACATCTTTTGAGTTTGGGTATTGAAATTAAATCATTCAATGGCTGGGCATTAAAAGTTGGTGAAGATACATGGCTTATGGATCATGGCGTTTTCTATAAAAATGGCATGCCTCAAAGTCTGAAAGATAAAAATTTATTTGACAATTACAAGAGGAAAGATCATGGGACTGAAAGCATTAAAACTTCTAAGTGGCGAGGAATTAGTTGTAGACGTGTTAGAGGAGACGGAGACTCACCTCCAATTCAAAAATCCCGTCGGCGTCGTTCTTCGTAATACTCCAAACGGACCATCTCTTGGATTTATTCCTTGGATGCAAGCCAGTGACGGTCCTTTCACAGTTAATTTGGCACAAATCGTTATTGTCGCAGAAGTTGCCGAAGAAGTGAAAAACGGGTATAATCAAATCTACGGAGCAGGAATTGTAGTTCCACCGCAGCAATTGATTACGGGGTAATATGTCCGATTTTTATACAAACATCACGGTAGCAGGCAAATATATCCTCTATCGCGGTGTCGAGAACGATAAGAGGGTCAGACGGAAGGTGGAATTCCGTCCGACCTTTTATCTTTTGGCAAACGAAAAGACTGATTTCAAAACTCTTGACGGTGAATACGTCAAGCCCATTCAGCCTGGAACAATTCCAGAGTGTCGTGAATTTATACAGAGGTACGAGAGTGTCGACAATTTTCCTATTTTTGGCAATAATCGGTATGAGTACGCTTATATTGCTGATGAGTATCCTGACGATATTCTTTGGGATGTTAGTAAAATACTTATTGCCTATCTTGATATTGAGGTTGGATCCGAGAACGGATTCCCAGAGCCAAGAGATGCAAACGAAGCAATCACAGCCATTACTATCAAACTCAAAGGTAATTATTTTGTGTTTGGTTGCAGTGATTATATCAAGCACCGTGACGACGTGCACTATGCTCAATGCAGAGATGAGTCAGACCTCATACGACGCTTCCTCGATTTCTGGACCAGATTCCATCCAGATGTAGTCAGCGGTTGGAATATCAAGACATTCGATATTCCATATCTCGTAAATCGCATTACAAAAGTGCTTGGTGAAGATGAAGCCAAGAAGTTATCTCCTTGGAATCGTTTGTCACTTCGTGAAGCGATGATTCTAAATCGCGAACATCAAATCTATGATATGGATGGTATCGCCATCCTTGACTACATTGAATTGTATCGTAAGTTTACCTATTCTCAACAAGAGTCCTATCGCCTCGATAATATTGCTCACGTTGAGTTGGGCGAAAAGAAACTCGATTTTAGCGAGTATGAAACCTTACATCAATTGTACAAACAAGACTATCAAAAGTTCATTGAGTATAACATCAAGGACGTAGAACTTGTTGAGAAACTCGAAGACAAGATGAAGTTGATTGAGTTGGCTTTGACTCTTGCTTATGATAACAAGGTCAACTACGATGATGTGTTCACTCAAGTCCGTATGTGGGACGCGATCGTCTA
>Ga0129333_10006018_pt1 | contig 11446 bp, 9 predicted proteins | sample CPB6_08_DNA_FD_94474 | JGI IMG/M metagenome (GOLD analysis project Ga0129333, IMG submission 94474) | Freshwater to marine salinity gradient microbial communities from Chesapeake Bay, USA - CPBay_Sum_0.6_0.8_DNA | ecosystem: Environmental > Aquatic > Marine > Coastal | place: USA: Chesapeake Bay...
AATATGTCCGTGTTTTTTCCTGTGTAGTAATAATCGTACTCTTTTACCAACTGAGTTTCAAAATTTGCCACGTCAGTCTTAGTGTTTGGCTTGGCAAACACTGATTCATGCACTGGATATTGGATCACATCGTACACATATAGGTAAGGATATCTTCCATATTTTTTTAATATTTCTTCGTCTTGAATGATGAATGTCCTAGTCACAATCTTGAACCAGTCTATCTCGCTTTTTCCACTGCTATCTTTCAATGACTTGGCAGCATATTCACTGAAAATTATCACATTGGTGATCATGTTTTCAATATTAGTTCCTGCTTTGAAATTTAATGTGTACGATTTCAATTCTTTGGCCACTTGAGATGTGATTTCAATCTTTTTCTTTGAATCATACACAAGTTTATCGGTCATGTCTTTGATTTGTGACTTATTCACTAAAATTTTAAATTTTCCTATTTCGTTTAGAGAATCATTGGTCTGTTTGTAAGAAATACCATTGGCATCTGATTTGACCACTGTGTTGGTTCCAACCAATGCTTTACGCTGTTCATCCGCAGTCATTTTGCCTTTGTTGTCTTGATCACTGCTTGTGGTAATATTGTTTTTTCTACTTTGTAGAGCTTCTTTTGTGGGAAAATTTATGATATAATCATCTATTTGATGTTTTACCAATTCTTCTTCTTTGTTTCTTTTTTTCTTAATCTGATTCAGTTGCTCTTGTAGACTTACCTGCAACATTTCTTGTACAGTTTTGCCTTTTATTTTGACTTCTGTTTGAATGGTTTGAATTGCTCCATCCAATGCTTGCTCGCTCCAACCTGTGGCTTGACAACTGTAGATACTGCCTGATTGATTGGCTTCAAATTCAATTTGAACAATTTTCATGGGAATCACACGTTTGGTCTGTTCCACTGAGTATTCTTTGCCTGATTGATCGTATCCTTTGAACTCCAATGTCAAACAATAAGGAGCAACTGTGTGATTTTTATGACCACTTGCTGCTGCCACACTTCTGAGTGTTTCAATAAATGTGCCCAAACTGTAGGGTTCTACCACTGTGAAATTTATTTTATAAGCATTGGTGTGTTTGGTTTTTGGATTGGGTGCTACCACTGTTTGTATTTCCACATCAGAAATAAAAAATTCTCTGGCTGCAGCTGATCCTCCTTCCAATGGTCTATCATACTGAGTAACAAATTTACTTTTGCTGGATCCTCCATTTCTCAGTATCACTTTGTTTGGAGTTTTAACTCTTAAATTATAAGGGTTATTGATTTCATCTATGGTCAAGCAGGCTAGAGTAAAAATTGTGTTAAAACTGCTGAATTTATGAAGTTCATTTTTTTTAATATTAGGACCAACTTCTGTGGTGACATAACGCACACCACCATCATCATCTCTTTCCTCTTTGTAGACAACTTTTTTTCCGTTAAAATCTTTGATGGCTCTACCGCCAGCATCTTTGAATTGTACTGTGATATTGTCAGAATTTTTATTGATGGACATTTTACAATCCCAGTAGTGATCTTAATTTGGGTCCTTGAGGTAGATAAATTTTTAAATCAGCCACTAAATCGTAGATGGGATCTTTCAATCTGTCTGGATTTCTTTGTGAGAACACCCACCAAAGTTTGGTAGTACCATACAGATCATAGGCTAATAGATCTGGTCTGTGAGTGTATTGCACTCCCACAGTGTACAAAATATCATCACTAGTTTCTGGTACAGGTCTGATATTCAATAATCCCAAATACTGATCATTGACAGTTTCTGTATTGTGCCATGGACTTAAACTATTGTATGTGGCCATTAAATAAATCCTCCAGAATTTCTAATGTATTCACCTTTGATAAAACTATCCATGTTAAATTGTGATATAGTGGATCTTGCGAATTGAGGTTGTAGTGTGACTGTCAACATGCTTTGAGTAGGTGCCCATCCTGTTGTGCCATAAGACACTGAGGCATCATCATAGGCTGCTGGTTCTTCCAAAGAACAAGAAATATAATCCACATCATTTGGCATATCAAATTGAAATTGAGTCACAATCACAGGAACATTTTTGAAAACAAAATCTCCGTATCCATTCAATAAAACCACTGGTGGAGGAGATCCTGCACCACTGCTGGATTCACCATATTTCATTTTGGTCACTGATCTAAAATAATGAACAGCCGCTACCCAGTATCTGGCTTCCAAAGCATTCTGAACGAAAAAATCAGCATTGATTTGTATTTGATCCACTGTGCTGTAATTGTATGAATTAATTGTGTAATTGGTGTGTACAGGATTACTAGGTGAATAGCTTGCTGTGTGGTTCACTATGATTGACGGTGTATAAGGAAAACATAGTCCGCCTGTTTCCATCAATGGTTTGATAATGTCTCCTTTGAAATCTGATGGCAAACTCAATTTTACTCGCCAATCTTTTTCACCTGGTCTGGTGGCTGTGGTGGCTTGAGTGAGTGTTTTGGTTTCTGGCATGCCGTCTTTTGGTAAAAATCTAGATCTTAGATTTGACACAAGATTAGCAGGATTGGTGAAAGCCTGCACAGAAGCAGCCGCTTTGCCAGCCATGTCGGCTGTGGTATTGCCCACTCCGCCCAAGAAATTGTTTACTGCTTGTGCTGGATCTATACTATCGTTTCTAGCTAATGGCATATGGTTATCTTTTCTCAAGTATTTATTGACAAAATTAACTGCGTAGTTTATACTGAAGGCTAATTATATAGGATTTGCATGAAAAAAATCAACTATCTCAACAACAAAGACCTACTGGATGAAATCCATAAGTCTAAAAACAGTTATTGCAGTTATATCAAAGATGAATACAATCGTTATGATGTGATCATATCTTCTTTGGAAAAAATAAATGTAAGAACCATAGCAGAAGCCAAAAGAGTTAGAGCTAAAAGACTTGCAGTGGAAGAATTTGAAAAACGCAAACTGACTAATCCCAAAGTAAAAATGTCTGAATGCGAAGTGGATTATAAAAAAATACAAAAACATGAACTGGTGTTTAGAGTGATGACCTATGATCACATACCCAGCGAACCTGGACGCAAAAAAAATCCTAAAAATCCAGCAGATTCAAAAATCAAAGTGAACTTTCCTGCTTTCCAACATTGGAAGTATGATGACAAAGACAATCTTGTGTGCGTGGGCAAAAGTCATTGGGAGGGTGGCATGCATAATGGTAAATTCAACAAAGAAGGTGGCAAACCCACTGCTAAGTTGGCCATGATGTGGATGAAACTGTGTGAACGTTATGCTACCAGAGGCAATGTGAGAGGTTACACTTACAATGATGAAATGCAAGGACAAGCCATACTGCAATTGACACAGATTGGATTGCAATTTGATGAATCAAAGTCCAACAATCCATTTGCTTATTACACAGCAGCAGTGACCAATTCATTTGTGAGAATCATCAATATCGAAAAAAGAAATCAAAATATCAGAGATGATATTATGGAAATGAACGATATGATGCCCAGCTTCACTAGGCAAAACAAAGAGGCTTATGAAAAAGCCATTGACAGAGAGTTTAAAAAGAAGTCCTAATAGATTGACTTATTTTGGTTTTTAATTTAAAATGTCAATTTAAAGGAAAAATTTGAATGTTTAAAAAAGCAGCAGTGTTCACTGACATACACTTTGGTTTGAAAAGCAACAGTGTGATACACAATCAAGACTGTGAAGAATTTGTGGATTGGTACATAGATCAAGCCAAACAAAACAATTGCGAAACAGGTATATTTTGTGGTGACTGGCATCACAACAGAAATTCATTGAATTTGATGACCATGGACAGTTCTATCAAATGTTTGGAAAAACTGGGCAAAGCATTTGAAAAATTTTATTTCTTTCCTGGCAATCACGATCTGTATTACAAAGACAAACGAGATATTCATTCGGTAGAATTTGCTAGATTTATTCCAGGCATCACTGTGATCACAGAAACCACTACTATAGATGATGTGACTTTGGTACCTTGGTTGGTGGGTGATGAATACAAACAAATTAAAAAAATCAAAAGTAGATACATGTTTGGGCATTTTGAGTTGCCACACTTCTTAATGAATGCTATGATAGAGATGCCAGACACTGGATTGATACAAACTGGTGACTTTGTGAATCAAGAATATGTGTTCACAGGACATTTTCACAAACGTCAAACAGCAAAGAACATACATTACATAGGTAATCCCATGCCACACAACTATGCTGATGTGAATGATGATCAACGAGGTATGATGATCATGGAATATGGTGGTGCTCCCAGATATATCAATTGGTACAATTGTCCTAGATATCTAAAAGTTAATCTTAGTGAATTATTAAATGATGCCAAAAATATTATCAAACCCAAAATGCATTTGCAAGTCACATTGGACATAGACATTAGTTATGAAGAAGCCAGTTTTATCAAAGAAACTTTCATAAAAGATTATAACTGTAGAGAGATTGTGTTGATTCCAGGTAAAAAAGATGATGAGTTGACCAGCACATTGGATATCACACGTTTTGAATCTGTGGATGAAATAGTCAGCAAAGAGATCAATGCCATAGAATCAGACAGTTACAACAAAAACACACTGCTGGAAATTTACAGAGATCTACAATGATAAAAATCAAGAGTCTAACAGTTAAAAATTTCATGAGTGTGGGCAATCAGACCCAAGGAGTGGATTTTGACAATCAAAGACTCACATTGGTTTTGGGAGAAAATTTGGATCAAGGCGGTGATGATGCTGGCAGCAGAAACGGCACTGGTAAAACCACACTGATCAATGCATTGAGTTATGGTTTGTTTGGTGAAGCACTCACAAAAATACGTAGAGAGAATTTAGTTAACAAGACCAACAACAAAAACATGTTGGTCACATTGACTTTTGAAAAAGATGGTGTGAAATATCGTATTGAAAGGGGAAGACGGCCTAACACTCTGAGATACTTTATCAATGACTCTGAACAAGAGATCACAGATGAGAGTCAAGGTGACAGTCGTATGACTCAGGCTGCTATCAATCACATGTTGGGCTTGTCTCATTCCATGTTCAAACACATATTGGCATTGAACACTTACACTGAACCGTTTTTGAGCATGAGCGCCAATGAACAAAAAGACATCATTGAACAATTGTTGGGCATAACACTGCTGAGTGAGAAAGCAGAATTACTCAAAGACAAGATTAGAGTCAGCAAAGAAGACATGGCCATGGAGAATGCTCGTTTGGAAGGTATCAAAATGAGCAACGAGAAGATCAAAGAAACCATCAATTCATTGAGCAACAAAGAAAAAATTTGGAACACACAAAAGAATTTGGATATTGAAAAACTTAAAAAGTCCATCACAGAGTTGGAATCAGTGAACATCGAACAGGAGTTGGAGGCACATCAACAGTTGGAAGAATGGACCAAATTCAGCAATGAATTAAAACAATTGCAAAAAGACAAGAGCAGTTTGGAAATGACACTGTTGCAATCAGACAAAACAGTTAAAAAAATAGGTCAAGATTTGGACAATTTGCATGACAAAGCCACTTGTTATGCGTGTGGTCAAGAATTACACACAGATAAATTTTGTGAAATACAACGCAAACTGGAAGAAGAATATGGTGATGCTGTGAATTACAACATGAGCATCATGGATGAAATTGCTGTGATAGATGAAGCTATTAAATTGCTGGGCACACAAGCACAGCGTCCTGAAACATTCTACAACACAATCAAAGAAGCTTATGAACACAGACAGTATTTAGAAACCTACAAGACCACATTGAACAACAAAGAATTAGAACAGAATCCTTATGTGGATCAAATCACAGAATTGAGCACAGAAGCACTGCAAGAATTGGATTGGAGCGAAGTGAATCGTTTGCAGACACTCAAAGACCATCAAGAATTTTTATTGAAACTGTTGACCAACAAGGACAGTTTCATCAGAAAGAAGATCATAGATCAAAACTTGGCATTCTTAAACAACAGATTAACTCATTATCTCACAGCATTGGGCTTGCCACACACTGTGGTATTCAAAAACGATTTGAGTGTGGAAATCACCATGCTGGGACAGGATTTGGACTTTGATAATTTGAGCAGAGGTGAACGCAATAGATTGATATTGGGATTGAGCTTTGCTTTCCGCGATGTTTGGGAGAGTTTGTATCAGGATATCAACCTGTTGTTCATAGATGAATTGATAGATTCTGGTTTGGACACAGCAGGTGTGGAATCATCCTTGGCCATACTGAAACGCATGAGCAGGGAACGAGGCAAGAGCATATATCTGATCAGTCACAAAGACGAATTGATGGGCAGAGTGAACAACACATTGAAAGTGATCAAAGAAAATGGATTCACTTCCTACAGCAATGCTGTGGAAGTGCATGAAATCTAGGAGCATTTATGGACGACACACACGATCAGTTGACCAAAGCCTACATGAACTATTTCAAATACAATGAAAAGTTTGCCAAAAGACCCAGCCGTCAGAGCAAAATACAGTCACGCAAATGGTTGAGTGAGATACGCAAACTCAGTCGCACACGCCGAGCAGAGATTGCTCGCGAATACAAACAGCACAAAGACCGTACTCGCGGTCAATAGCACGGCGCAGCCGCTGCGGCAGAGACTACAGTTTGTACGAAGTACAAAGCTGCGGCACAAAAAATTTTTTGGCTGTGTCGGTACCAAAATATTTCTTTCACTGCCAAAATATTCCTAAGATTTCAAGACTTTCACTGTGAGATTTCATCGCAAGTAAGTAGCAGTATGACGTGGATGTATCAGGGCCAACCCATAGAATCTCTGCCAGCGGGCACTGTGGGATTTGTGTATCTGATCACCAATCGCACCAATGGCCGTAAGTATGTGGGCAAGAAATTGGCACAGTTTCGAAAATCTCGTCCACCCTTGAAAGGTCGCAGCCGCAAACGTCGCAGTCTGGTGGAGAGCGACTGGCGAGACTATTGGGGCAGCAATGAACTGCTGGTGTCGGATGTGCAGCGTCTGGGCACTGCGGAATTCACCAGAGAAATACTGTACATCTGTCGCAGTCGTGGTGTGATGGGTTATTTGGAAGCTCTGGAACAGTTTGAACGTCGTGTGCTGGAGTCAGATCAATACTACAACGGCATCATCAATGTACGCATAGGCAGCAGTAATCTACTGCGAGAAGAATTAAAAAGGCTCAAGGCAAAACCATAGCAACACTGGTGATCGTGAGATCCAGGAGATACGTCTGAGAAAGATGGTGAATCCTGAGTTGCAGTCAGAGGCAAAAACGATGGTGCTCTGTGAAAAAGACACAACACCCACACTGCTCAGTGGCTTGAACCGCTGGCACAGTGTTCCGTAGCAATGGAAGTCAGCCAGAGGGGGTATAGGGCTACCGCCCCCAGGTTCAGTGGCTGTTCAAGATGGCGTGCTCATCTCGTATGACGTCAACACTTCTCCCGACACTGGGAGAAGTATGGATCCGCTATCTGTATGAGCGAGCAGTTGCTTCGCAACTTGACTGATTCAAACAGTCAGAGCGCAGCGATGACTTGGACGAACTCAGTTCGTCCACTACTTGATGTTGCGCCAATCCTCTTCTGTGGTTTTATTGTTGTCGGAGTTGACGATGTGCAGGGCCACTGCTATGATCAGCAACAATGTGGATATGGTCAGTATGTGTTCTATCATTGTGGTCTCCAGGGTTGATTGGTTTCAGTCGTTGTAAAACACTATGTACACTGCCATTGCAATCACAAAAATTCCCAAAACAATTTCCATAGGTCGCCTTTCAGTTGATGTATTGAATGCTGGGATCAAATTGCTCTGTGTGATGCCACTGTGCCTCATTCACTGTGCAACTGCGAGTGTGCTTCAACACTGTGTGACTCCAATCATACTGCAATGTCTGCAGATGTTGCAACACTCGGTCACTGTACACCCATAGCTCTGTGGGTTTCATCGTCACCACACGATTGCAATTGGGTATGTGCAACTGTGAACTGTAGGTTTGAATTGTGGTGACTCCAGCAATCGCACCAAAGTTTCTGGTGATGCTGTCACCTCTCAACCATGTGAGCGGTGCAAGATTTTTTTGAATCACTCTAATGTCTTCAGCTGATGTGTACCATTGCACGTGTGCAAAACCTTTGGCTTTCAAATGATCATAGGTTCGGGCTCCCACACAGTGTATTTTTTCTTCCAACAGATCATTGAGAGAATGTTGGTAATGATTGATGGCTTCCACATGTGTCAGCAGCACAGTCTGTTTGACTGCTGGTGGATGATCCACAGTGCAGGTTTGCAAACACGGCAACCACACACTGTCCAGCGCCAGATTTTCTGGCTCGTTGATTTGAGTGTAAACTCTCATACGTAAAGATTATTTACATGGCGAAGGAACTCATTAAAATATATTATTTGGTTTTTGATTGGTTGCTGGGCGATTAAAAGAACGGCAATCCGCTTTTTTTGGTGGTTTCCAAATTTTCCTTGATGATTTTGCTGAGAATTTCACGATCCTCCACAGTCATCAAAAATGCATCTTCCACTGTGACACTGCCACGCATGAACCAGCACAATTTCATCAATTCCATTTTGAAATTGCGTGTCTCATTGTCTAGGATCTCAACTTCCTTTAAAATTTCCGGCAGAGACTTGGTCAAGATCCTTATGCGAAAAAATTTGACTGATCAAATGTCACCGGCACTTCAAATGTTTTGGGAGCGCCAGCTTTGATGTCTTCTTCGGTGCTGTTCACTCGTAGTGGTTTGATGCTGAATCCTGTGCGTTGAGCAGTGATGTGATCCACTATGCTGGTGTAGAAATTTTTGTCAGCTTTTTCAATGAACTCCGCAATGAATTTGGGATCTTCCACTGTTTGACCTTCGGCTTCCACGCTCACCACACTGTTGGCCACCATGGCGATGGTGATGTCTGTGAGTTTTCTAAAACTCTGATGAAACATGTTCACTTTGGTCTGTTCGTCCATTTTGTCGTCGTTCACTATGTTGTAGATTCTTTGTTCTTCAAATGTTTTGATAGCACCATCAGTGAACTGTTTGTAGCTGAGAGGTCTCACTTTGATGCGTACTCCATTCACAGTGACTTCTTCTTCAAATTTGGCCAGCAACAGATCATCCAGCACTGTGCGTAGATCCATGGTGTAATCTCTTTTGATGGTGGTGTTGGGCACTGTGATATTCACATCTAATTTTTCACCATAGGTGGCCAATCTGATGGCAATCAGCACAGCATCTATGTCAATACTGGGCATGAACCAAGCATTTTTGATGTTGGGCACACAGCTTTGTATCACATCCACTGTGGCCTGACCGTTCATCAGTGCATCAGGGGTTTTGAAAGTCAATTCGTCCTTGGCTGTCATGGCATACACTGGCAATTCACCAGTGACTGGCATGTCCAGAGTGCCTTGAGGATAATATTTGCCTCGGCTGGGCAGTCTAAGATAGTTTTTGGGCTGTCTAAAATACTTCTGTAAAGGATTCTGAGCAGCTGAAATTTTTGTGTTTTCTGGCATTATTACCTCCGTATAAATAAGTGTGCAAACCACACATTTTTATAATGTGTGTATATTTATAGTCGGAATTAACTGGGTATTTAATTAATGGCAGAAGTACGCATAGAAGGCGGTGGTGAACTGGACGGTGCTATACTGAAAGGTGCAGCCACGGAAGCCACACTGCAACTGCTGCTCAAAGCCATGACCGGTGGAGCTGCAGGAGGCAGTGCCACTGCCAGTGCCACTGCTAGAATAGCACGCCAAACTCCCAAAGATCTCAATGATCTGAGAAAAGACATCAAACAAACCGAAAATCAATTTGAAAAATTGCACAACAGAGGCAGAGTGGCCAGCAAAGCCATTTATGATTTTGGACATTCGCTGCTGATATCCGGCAACAAAATTGGCGATCTCACACAGAGCATCACCAGTTTTATGGCAGTGATGGGACCAGGCGCAGCAGCATTGGGCATAGCCCTGCAGGCCTTGGTGAATGAAGTGGATCGTCAGATAGTGAGATTTAGAGAACTCAGTCAAGTGGGTGCTGATTTTGGTTCAGGAATTTTTGGATCACGCATGGCAGCCATTGAAGCAGGATTGACATTGGACATATTCAAAGATCAAGTGTTGGCCAACACCAATACATTCAGTCTATTGGGCGGCAATGTGAACCGAGGTGTCAAAGCATTCACAGCCATCAGCAGAAACATTCAAATGAATTTCCAACCCACACTGAGCAGATTGGGTTTCACCATGGAAGAAACCACAGATTACATCACAGACTATTTGGAAATACAGACTCAGCTGGGCAAAGCTCAACAAATGAGCACTCAAGAGTTAGCTGATGGCAGCAAAGATTATCTGTTGCAATTGGATCTGTTGACTCGAGTCACAGGTTTAAGCAGAAAACAAGCCAGCGAAGAACTCAAACGTCAAGCACAAGATTTAAAATTAAAATCTCTCATGGCCACCATGGACAAAAACGCACAGGCCAACCTACAGCAGATCATTGCTGGTTTGGGTCAAGCAGATCCTAGATTGAAATCAGCCATTGAAGAAATGATTGTCACTGGAGGAGCACCAGTGAGCGAGTTTGGCAGAATGTTGGCCAGCACATCACCAGAGCTGTCATCTTTGGCTGCAGGAGTACGCAACGGCACTGTGAGCAGTGCTGAATTTGCTGCTGGTGTGAGAAGAGCAGCTGCCGGAGCAGAAGCCAACAGAGGACAATTGCAAGGATTGGCCACGGCTGCAGCAGTGACAGGCAATGAAATGTATCTGGCACAGGCTTCATTATTGGGATTGACAGAATATCAAACGGGTGCTGCTCAAGCCACCAAAGAACAAATGCAAGCACAACAAGATGCCACCAAAGCAGTGACCAATTTTGACAGTCAAATGGCAAAATTTAGAAACTCTCTCATTGTGTTGATTTCTCCTTTGTTAGAAATGACTGGAGGCTTGTTGAGTTATTTGTCCGCTGGTATCACTCTGATCACAGATCTTTTCAAAAAACTGGCATCATATTTGCCAGAGATTAATATTGATTTAGGCCAATTTGGCCAGCATTTAAAAATGGCTGTGGGAACATTGATGCTAGCCGGCATAGGCTATGGTGGCGCAAAGTTGGGAGGCAAGGCCATATCAGGAGTCAAAGGATTGATGGGCGGTGGTGGTAAAACTCCAGGTGGCAGTCAAGTGTTGGAAGGTCTCAGCAAATCAGGTGGTGGAGGAAAAACATTAGAAGGAATGGCTGGAGGATTGAAAGCATTTGGTACGGGTGGGGTTGCAATTATAAAAGGCGCTGGCATATTGGCTGTAGTTGCCACAATACTTGGAGCAGGAGTAGGAGCAGCTCTTTACGCAATAGGTATAGGAGTGAAAAAATTTGGCGAAGGACTGGAAAAAGTATCTTCAATAGATG
>Ga0129333_10006021_pt1 | contig 11442 bp, 11 predicted proteins | sample CPB6_08_DNA_FD_94474 | JGI IMG/M metagenome (GOLD analysis project Ga0129333, IMG submission 94474) | Freshwater to marine salinity gradient microbial communities from Chesapeake Bay, USA - CPBay_Sum_0.6_0.8_DNA | ecosystem: Environmental > Aquatic > Marine > Coastal | place: USA: Chesapeake...
GAGTCGTTCCGACCCTTTGCGCCTAGCGTTCGAGAGGAAGATGCCGCGGATTGGTTCGATGTATTCGAGCCCAGCCCGTACATGTTGTTTGTTTGTGATGTGAGTAGTCGACGATGTTTGCAACTCAGCGAGCGCGACTTGATGCGCGAAGGGCTTGCACTACAAGGGGTTCAGCGCTCAGTCATCCCCGCAGTCACCCACGTAGACGGATCCGCCCGAGTACAAACGGTGAGCCGATTGACAAACCCGCGGTTCCACGCACTGCTGACTAGATTTAAAGCCATAACGGGATGCCCTGTTTTGGTTAACACGTCCTTTAATGTGCGGGGGGAACCAATTGTTAACACGCCCGAGGACGCCTTTAGATGTTTCATGGCTACCGATTTAGACGTTCTCGTGATTGGAAATTGTTTTTTAAAAAAGGTTGATCAAGATGACGCGCTTGCGGCATTGTCAAAGATTGCATATCCGTTAGATTAGTTATTGAGAAAAGCATGATCAGCGATCAAGCAAAAATCTGGATGTTCCGCGCGGTGATGATTGCGATCTTGATTTCTGCTGTTGTTCTGGCGGAATTTGCTGCGGGTCGCTTCCAAAACGTCAATACAATACGTTCAGAAACTAAAAGATTTGTTACCGAAGCCGTCCCGCTCATCACATATACGCAACGACTACAACCTGATTTGAAAGATGAGTTTATAAATGAGCAGAGCGGCTATGAGGCGAGGCGACTCTTTCGGACTGATTCCCATGGTTTTGTTCTCGGTCCTAAAGATGTTACGTACAGTAAATCCACTACCAGCATACTTTTTCTCGGGGGGTCAACGACAGAGAACAACGAGGTTGACGAGCAATATCGCTTCCCGTTTCTGGCGCCGTTTCAGCTAAGTAAGTTGACTGGTCAGTCTTTTGATGGGTTAAACGCTGGTGTACGGGGGCATACGTCGTACGAAAGTCTCAACCTCTACCTAAATCATCCTTCGCCGAGGATACAGGAAGCGGCAATCGTTGTTGTAATGCATAACATCAATGATCGTCTAAGGCTTACACTCAATGAGTCATACAGATCGCCGTTCTTAAACTCATCAGACTCAAGTGTTGAGGGTGTCCAGGAGGCGGCAAAAGGACTGTCGTATTCGACGTGGGAGTGGGCAAGGCTTAGCAGTAATCTGCTATTCCTCCTTGATACCGCCGTAGATAAATTCATCCGACCAGAGGAAGTCGATGGGATTGCAGTGAATGAACGCGCGCTCGATGCGTACTCAGGTGTGGCGTTACGTCGGGTTAACGAATATGAGCAAAGCATCCGTAATCTAATCGCCATAATCAAAGCAAATAGACAGATTCCCGTACTGATGACGCAGCCGTTAGGGCGGGATTCAACAGACCAAGCAGAATTCAACAATGTGATCCGCCGTATTGCTGATGAAGAGTCCGTAGCGTTGATTGATCTATCGAGTGCAATTGAAGGTCTATCAGAACGCCAAGCGCTTTTCTACGACGACGATATTCATTTCAATAATGCGGGCTCCAAGTGGGCTTCTGATGAGATAGCTAAAGGGTTAGTTAAGCTTTTTGATACAGAGACAGCGGTTTCGAAACCCACCAGCAGAGCCTGCCCTGATATTTTGGTCAATAAGAAGTCGCTGATCTCGAATTCTCTTTACAGAGACGTGCTTAATGGACGATATCCAAGCTTCGACAGCGCTGAGAAGAGAATACTATTTCAAAAAAATACTTCGGAACAGAGTGAGATATCAGTCCTAGATGTTGAAACGGGGACAGTGCAGACGATCGCAGCGAGTCGCGTCCCTGTAGTCCTCGAGCATCCGACGTGGCTCGATGATAAAAGAGTATTGTTTACGGAAAGGGCAGGGGAGGATCGCCGACTTGTTATTCTTGAGTTCGAAGTGAATGTTAAAGCGCCGCTTCTGAAAGATCAGGAGCTTCAAGGTGCGATTGCCAATGTTGGACCCAATGGAGTTGTTTACTTCGCGGGATACCGTCATCGGGATCAAGGTCCTCCCATTCTGTACAAGGTGCAACTCGACGGGCGGTCACCCGTACCTTTGACTAAGACGGGTAATGAAAGTTGGCGCCCTTTTGTCGCGGCGTCGGGAGACCTCTACTATATAAATAACGAGTCGGGTCGATATCAGATCTATGTCAAGCGTGGCGGCGATTCATCGACCGCACAGATGCAATTGTTTCCGAGCGACCACGAACAATGGGATCCCGCTATTTCGAATGATGGAAGAATGTTAGCGTTCGCACAAAGAGAGGGTGGAAACTTTGACATCTACCTCTCCCGATTCGGTAAGGCAGAAAAAAAGCCTGTTCGACTCGTTGGAAGTGCTGAAGATGAATGGGATCCACGCTTTAGTCCGAGCGGGCGATACTTGCTGTACGCCGCGACGTCTCCGTACGGTGATCAGATTCGAGCGGTATGTTTGGATGAGTGATCATAGTCTCTAGTTACGCTGTTGGTATCGCTCGCAAAACATATGATAACCGCCTCATGCTGTATTGCGTCTCTCCATTGTTGATGTCCAGTATGTCTACCCGAACGGGTTGACGGGGCTACTTGCGTTTACGCCGCGATAAAAAAGAGTCTAATATCTCTCGACATTAGGCCCCTAATCGACCACGTGCGACGCTGACTTGCTCGATGACGACCTCTAGAAGCTGTCGGTACTAACGAGTAACGCATAAACGGCTTTAACGTCGTAGGTACAGATACAACGATGAAACACGAATTGTCGCCCGATGAACTCATTGAAGAAGAGTTCCTAAAACACGCCAGCACGAGTCAAATATGCGGTTGGTTGTCGGAAAACGCTGATAGAGGGGTGGCGGAAAGAACCGATCAATTCCAGAGCCTTAGAGCGAAATATGAACCTATCTGGTCCCAGCGCAAAAACAAGTTGCTTAAGCTGGCGGTTTGCCGTTACGGGCGAAATGTAAAAAACCTCAAGCGTCTTCTATTCAGTAAAACACTTCCTGATCCATACGCGTTCGCCATTCTAGGTAATAGCGCCCTCATGAGAGAGGGCGGTGTATACGAGATCTTCGACTCGTACGTTACTCAAAATGACGTAATCAAGCTCTATCAACTCGCGCCAGGAGAAAAAACGCTTTTCTTTTATCTTTTCAAGAGTGTTAGCGTTGGCGAGCGTTTTCTTACAAATCTATTTCGCCGTAATCCGCCGTACCATACTTTTTCCGATGAGGATCTCTTCACAGTTTTGTATATACTTTTCAACCACAATAGAAAGTATTTCTCAGAAAGATCTGAAACCTATACCAATCACTATCGAAAGGCGTTCGCACGAGAACTAGCAAACGCTATTGTTAATTTTATCTGGCGAAGTAAAGAGAAAGCGCATCATCGGTACGATGCCAGTTGTAATCAGTTCATCGCGCAAAATATCCGTAATTTCATTGAAGATTCTATGTCACTTGGTAGTGACGGTATTTCCGATGTACGCGTACTTATGAGCTTTCAGGCGTCCAAGTCTCTGAGAGATGAGGGCAGAGATGAGCTTGAGAAGAATTTATCGTTTATACGGTTCCACTTGGGTAACCGTGCATACGCGAACGTAGTTTTGACGGCGCAAGAAGAAGCGATAAGCAAGCTGCGTGATTCGGATATAGGTGAAGTTCGTTCGATTTTTTATCGCAACGCACCTCTCCATCTGATCTATTCCGTAAGCCATTGGCTACTTGAGCGCTTCTTGACGGAGATTTCTGAAGAATCCTTGGTAGCTATCTTGTGCGGAGACGCATCGCCTTCAGACTCGGTCAGCAAAGAGAGTCGACAGATTCTCGGAGAGATTTCGCGTCACTTTGAAAGGGATAAAGCGGGATTTGCAGTCTCACTAGCGTTAAATCGTCGTCATTACACGACGAAGAGTGAGCGAGCGTTGCTTCGCGAGCTCTGCAGATATGGCGACTCCCTCGGAGTCATGCTGCCGCTGCCCTTCGGCGTCGGTACTTGCAGTGACGTTTTTGACGACACATGCGCTGATATTCGACGCGAATCACCCGAGTATTTTGACGATGACACCTTAGAGGCTCGCCTGATTCAGCGAATGGAAAAGTTGGGCGCGGAGGTTGAGCATCTCAAGACGTTGATAAGGGCGCATGGTATCAATGAAGGAAAACGTCGCGAGTAAGAGAAAAATGTTTTCTGCGCAGATCAAGATTAAGTCCCGAAAAAAATAATGATCCGTAATTTCCTCCGAATCTGGACGCTCTACGGCTCTGTCTTCTCTGGAGCAGTGGGTTCCGCAACGCTCATCGTAACAGCGGCACTATTCTCAGGGCTTGAGTTACTTCGCTCGTTCATGCCCCAACTCAACGCAGTATTTCGAGGCGATGGGATTTTCAGTAGCTTTGAAAAAGCGATGTCCAATGGGCTTGAGTACCTTGGAATGTCATTAGCGCTGCTCGTTATTATTTGGATTCTGCTGTCGCTCTGTGCGCTCATTCCAGCGACCGTCGTTGGATTGGTTTACGAAGTGCTTAATAAATACGTTCGTTCGGAGAAGGTAGTCCTCATCGTGACCTATGGGTTAGCAGCTCTTTTTTCAACTGCCTATGGGGTCGTCGCGATGGGATTGCAGTTCGATGGCATACCGTTTCTAAATGTCCCTTTAGCGCTGGTGACAGGGCTCGTAGCTTGCAATATCACGCTTCGGTTTCGGCATGATGTTCTTAGTGCTAAGCGGGAATCATCAGTAGTAACTGCATAACGTGTATCAACGCCGTCGATAGAGCAAAAGGTGTATCGATGTCTCAAAAAATAATCAGCGTTGCGTTCTTGATTGTGCTAATCGCGGCGATGGTCTCTGAGGGTACAAAAAAGGATTCCTCCCTTTCAGTCCAGATCAACAATCTCGAAGACTACCCGTGGTGCTACTGGAGTGGCGAAGTGAAGGATGGAAAGCCACATGGATTCGGAGCGGGCGGATGTGGTTTTGGGCAAGAGCCGCTCGAAAAGCGACGGTTGTCGCCGCCCCTATCTCAAGTCCAATATCGATTTCTTGAGCGCGACGACAAGACTGTCAGGATGGGTAATCCTGCCGATCCAATGCAATGTGACGCTTCGCGTGTTTCTTGCGAGTGCGTCAACTATCACGAGATGCAAATCTCAGCACGGATCGACGATTACACAACTTTTATAGGTAACTATTCGCACGGTAAGCGCGAAGGCGAGGGGATGTTTTTCTATTCGAACGGGACCGCATACAACGGTCAGTGGCGCGATGACAAACGCGAGGGGAAGGGGGCATTGTTGAATGCCTCCTGTGAGGTCATCTACGAAGGGCAGTGGTGTGCCGATCGTCAGGGGCGATGTCCTACAGCATAGGAAAACCGACTAGCGTGGTTCCCACCATCCGCGCTCACGGTTTCGCGCTCCAAATCGTCGGTCATGCTCGTCGCTGCGGTATGAGAACCAACTCTCGAAGTTCACGTATGTAAGGGCTCGGTGCGAGTGGTCAATCTCGTACTTCTTTTTGAATGCTTCGTCGTAGCTATCGGTCCAGAACTGGCAGAACTCGCCTGATTCGTCCTTCCATGTGACCCTATAGATGGTCACAGGCATCAGCTTGCCCCATCCATCGTCGAGATGTGCATCCCATTGGCTCCGAAATTTATTCACCATACAGACTCTTCGCGAAGACAGAAAACAGGCTGGTGAGCGACTGGTACAGTAACAAGATTGTTAAATTGTAGTGAATAATGCGCTGCTAACGGTCCACGATCGCCGTTAGAACTATTTAAACTGCTAGCTTAGACGGTAACTCAATAACGAATTGGACTAGCGAAGGCTTTGGGAAAGAGGGCGCTGAGCCTTGTATCGAGTGACAATCCTAATTCTAACGACATTTCTCCGAGAGCTTTTCACGAGCACGTGAGATTGAAAGCATATAGTCGTCTACGTAAACGCGACCTTTCGTATTAGATGTTGGGTAAAAGACGTCCTTGAATCCGTACCCGCGAAGATCGCCGAGGATCGAATCGCCGACCTCTGGATCGTACCCTCCGTACCATTCAAGGAGGTACACCCCGCCCGCGTCTCCATCCGCGAGAAAGTAACCTCCGCAACCTCTTGGCTTTACGATGACTGCTACAGGCGAGGTCAGAACACTGGGGGGCGGCGCTTGTCCAGACGACAGCCCATCCAAATCCAAATCGCAGAACCGATCGCGCATTACATCGTAGTCGCCGTCTGACGAATCCCAAATTTGTCGAAGTACTTCTCGGAGCGAACGCGCTCCTGAGCTCCCGAGCGACAGCGTTCCGTAAAAGCGCCCTTGCTTATCCACCATTTTCAATCCGTCTCCGTATCGATTGAAAGGGGACGACGTCTCGTATCGGCTACCGATACCGTAACGGTTCCATATTGAATCAGAGCTGTATTTGTTGCCGAATGTCCCGTACTTATTACATACGGATTCGGAGTCGTAAGAAGAGCAGTCCAAACATCCGTGAAACTTGTTGTTGTTCGAAAAAAGTAGGATTTCCGCTGAGGTTGAGGCGGAGAGGAACATCGTAATCCAGAGAGTCGCCAAGAGAAGCATTGATTTCATTGGGCAATACCTATTTGAAAATCTCTACCGACAGCGATCCATCCTAATAGCTACCCTTTCCAGAAATCACGTGTCGTACTCCACCCCTTGGGTTCTCGACATCCCCTGTACGTCGGGGGATGAGATGTACGTGGCAGTGGAACACGGTTTGTCCCGCAACCTCTCCACAGTTCACCCCAATATTGAAGCCTTCAATCGTACTGTCGGACTCGAGCAGCGCTTTCCTCTCATCGTGTAAGAGCAGATTGACTGCGGAGACCTCTGCGGGAACAAGATCAAAATAGTCGGAAATGTGTCGCCTGGGAATGATGAGCGTGTGACCGTCACTCACGGGAAATCCATCGCGAATAGTGAAGGCAAGTGTATTTTCAGTAATGATTCGAGAGGTATCTTTCTTCATCACGTCACAGAATACACAGCCTTCAGCGCGATTCTCATACATCTGTTTGAACGAACGAAAGTCGGTGTCGTCAGTGTTTCGTTTCGCTGAGTTACACGAGTAGCACAACGCCTGATAGTTCGAAAGATCATCCTTCCCGCCGCGAGACTTGGGAAATATGTGATCAACCTCGAGACCCTTGTCCTCCGCCGATGCACCACACAACTCGCAGCGGAACTTGGCACGTGAGAAAACCTGATACCTCACAGACCCCGAAATCGGTCGATGCCCTCGTCGTCTATGCTCCCAAGCTTCACGTCCCTTCCTGGCCTCAAACTCTGCCAAACGGTTTTGACAAAGTTCGAATAGATCCGTGAATTGCCAGGGCTCTAAATCCGCTGCGCCGATTAGAGTGTAGTGATCGCCTGTGCGCTCAGTAATTCCCCTGTTCTTCGTGAGCACGCGACCCACCATATTCTTAACTATTTCAGAGAAGTACTCGATCTGCGTGGGATCTTTATCAAGGATGGCCTGTGCAATTTGGGAAACTGACGCCTTACCTCCATTCCGAAGCAACTCCATCAGCATCACAGGCTGATAGACCTGTGCCATTCGCATCTCGGTGGCGATGAAGTGACGGAGCTCCTGATACTTCATATTAAACGCAACCTCCTACTGTGGGGGACAACCCTGCGAAGGGCTCGAGACCTGACTCAATATTTATTTTCCTCGATCTTTCGTATCGTCTTCTTAATCTTATGCTTCAATAATTCCTCAAGTACAAACGTTACGATAACTGCCATGAAGCTATCTTTACCCATGAAGAAAGTTGCGCGAACTGCAGGGTACAGAAGACAACATGGTGCGATTGTGGTTAATAGGATTACGCCAGGGGTTATGTACTCCGTCGCGATAAGTGCGAAGCCTGAGATTACCGATAGGAGCGACAGCGTCAGAAGGATAGATGTTCTGACACGCCGAACCCTGCCGCGAAACAAGGTATCGACTTCCTCATAAATAGCGGACGACGATTGCTTGCGTGTGGGTTCCATTCAGTCCCCTCAGGACCGTAATCTTTATCTTGCTCGCTCTTAAAGTGGATACCGTCTCTCATCAGCCAGCAAGATGTAGCGATGACTCGAGCTACCGCTACGTCTTGATGCACCTACTTCTTTAGACCGAGCTCCTTTAGCTCGTTCTTGACAATCGCAAGTTGCTGTGTCGATAACTCTCCTTCGAGCTGCTTCAATTGCGGCGCCGCCTGCTCAGCACCCTGAGCGTAAGCGACACTCAACCAAAAGTAGGCACGACTTAGGTCGCGAGCGACGCCCGCGCCAGTGATATACATGTTCCCGAGAAAGTACTGTGCCTGAATATCGTTCTGCTTCGCCGCCATGGTGAACCAACGAGCAGACTCTTTGTAATCAACGCTGACACCCTCACCATTGAGGTACATCACTCCAAGCGTGCCTTGTGCTTGAGGATGTCCTTGATCAGCAGCCGCTTTGTACCATCGGATCGCCTCTGGCGGAGACTGCGTAACACCAATGCCTTTTCGATAAGACACCGCTAAGTTGTATTCTGCCTCGCGCAATCCTTGCTCTGCAGCCTTGCGGTACCACAGGACCGCCGAACGTACATCTTGAGATATTCCTTGTCCCGTCCGATATCTGTTCCCAAGGTTTAGTTGGGCTGGCGCGAATCCTTGGTCAGCAGACTTTCGATACCAACGAATGGCTTCAGTATCATCTTGCTTGATACCGTCGCCATCGGCATAACGTAATGCAAGATCAAATTGTGCCTCTGCATCTCCGTTTTCAGCGCTTTTTATGATCGCGGCGATGTCGTTGTTCGAGTCAGTGTGTTCTGCGGTGTTAGCGCTTGAGGTACAGGATCCAAAGACGAAAAATGACAACGCAGCAAGTGCGATCGCCGTGGTCCGATAGTTCGAATACCCATCCTTGATATCTTTTTGGTACATATGAAATCTGCCGTAGACGATGGATACCGTTTCAGCGGTCTGGAACGCTAGCCAATTGTTACAACGCAGGCGCATACCCTACAGGGCACGCGATACTATCAATCTGTGAGGTTATCAACGGAAGGTCAGTTTTAGCTGATTTTTAATGAAAAACAAGACAGAAATGAAGGCTGCGTCGAACGTTCTTTCTTGTCGCGTTGGCGATAGGCGCCGCGACATAGTGATAAAAGAGGGGTCTAATGTCGCTAGACATTAGACCCCATATCCACCTCATGCAGCAGCAGACTTATTTAACGATAATCTCGACAGGCTATCGCGTCGCCACCCTTTGTTTTCAACGACGTCATAGCGTTTGTTCGATCGTCCTTGGTCCGCGCCGTCACGTCAGAACAGTCCCATACAATCCCATTGTTCGAGACTAGAAACAGGGACTGGTGAATTGTCTTTCACAAAGCACGCCCAGAAGTCATTCGCCAAGTTTTGCGCCCGCTCGTCAAGGTTTTTATTTGGATCGTGCGCCCACGTCTTGATGTACTTAGCTTCTTCTCGCATGTCTAGAAGTTTTCGACGGTCACTATTAGTCGTGCGAACGACTCGATCAAATTTAACAGTCAGGAGAAGTGCGCTTATCGCAGAGGAATTCTGTACCGCGACCACATACATACATTCGTAGCGTCGTTCCATTCGGCTAACTAAGGCGCCAATAATTAAGCCATCGGGTAGCTCGTCCTCGCGGGTATGCCAACAGTCTTCGCAACCATCATCAAGCTCGATAGTGGCGATATTTAGATCTCCTTGCAGGTTACTTGGTATTTCGTCGATATCGTCTGAAAAAAGAAAGTACGTTTCAGTAGATATGACGGAACTTTTGTCATTTACTTCAGGAGCATAGCTGTGCATTATCGCGGTGAGGTCGATTGTCTGGACTTCTGCTAACTCAGGATACAGACAGTCTTTCGCACAAGCTAATGCGGCGTCTGCGTTATCGAACGGACCAATCGTTTCTGGTCGATACCGAGTGGCATAGCGGTGAGCCATATAAATGTTGCTCAGACGTACGTCGGGATTGCTCTTAATCACCTTGTTACAATTTGTTTTCATATGAGTTTCGCTCTTCATGATTAAGCAGCAAGCTGAGACTTAATGTCTCGCGTCAGTTTAGTAAGCTCATCTGACTTTCCATAGCGCGCCTCTGTATATAGTGCAAAGACTAAACGACTAACATTTTCGTCTGCTAGTGCGTAAACAATCTCAGCAATATCTTCTGACCCACGACGTCGCGCGACGCAGACGATAAGTTCGTCGTCGTTTCGGTTCGTTGTGTAGCTCTGAGATGCGATTGATGCTTCTGACTGTTTGACTGTGTTGTCGATCGACTCACAGACAAACGTCTCGTCATTGGATGCAATATCGTTGCAATAGCAATTTTCATCAGTACAGATGTCTAAATGCTTGTGCGTCGACGGCGGAACTTCATCAGCGCTATCTAAGGCAGTATTGCCGTCGTCTGACAGGGTGATTGACTGATCGATATCAGCGTTTTCACTGCTGTCTTCAGTTCCGTTCATACGACTTAAGAGCGCGTCGAGGTTTTCCTGTCCGCGACGAATTTGGTCAGCAGAGGGCGGTTTGTATTTTGCGACTTTGAGGCGCTTCTTAGAACGTTGAGTGTTATTCGCTTTCGATAAGCGAACTTCCTCGACGCCACCTTGCAACTCAAGCCAATCAACAAACCCATCGACTTTGACGTCTGCTTGTTTTGCAGCTTGAATCACAATCGAGTATGCACTCACGCGCTGTCGATTATTAAGTGACTCAAACACTGATCGAACGATCTTTGCCTCGATAGTGGTGCTCTTGAGTATCTTAAGCATCTTTCGTTCGCACTGATCTTCAATGCACCGACGAAGCGGTGAGTGAAGATTATCGATATCCTCGTGTATCGCGACTCGATAGCACTCACGCAGCAGCTCATAAAGCTGAGTACAGCTGGTGCGATATTGATCGCGTTCCCACTGAATACGCATCTTATACAGCGCGTTGATATGCGCTGTTGCTTCGCTATAAGTCATGTCTGATTTCAGCGCAGGCAGAGCGGCTTGATTGTCGTGTGACACGACAGTCGTTTTGTTGTTGACTGTTAGCGTCACCGTCGAGCGATCTTGCGAAAGCTCGTTTTCTTTATGCTTTACATCTATTTTCATCTTCAGTCTCCTTATTTGTGTTTATTCGATGAGAGATTCATCGAATATGATTAATAATAAGGAGACGGAAAATACGAGCTGCCTTATAAATTATTGGTTAAATAAGGGTCAGGACATTCATGCAAATCAGTGCAAGACCATCCTCGGAACTCTTATCGAGCCAGTTGTATGAGCGAGATGGACAGTGCGCCTTATCAGCTGTCTTTTGGAAACTTTCCTTGCGCGGTATTAGCGATTACAGCCTTCCCGCGCGTGTAGAGTTCGTTCATCTTCTTCGTTAGC
>Ga0129333_10006022_pt1 | contig 11441 bp, 9 predicted proteins | sample CPB6_08_DNA_FD_94474 | JGI IMG/M metagenome (GOLD analysis project Ga0129333, IMG submission 94474) | Freshwater to marine salinity gradient microbial communities from Chesapeake Bay, USA - CPBay_Sum_0.6_0.8_DNA | ecosystem: Environmental > Aquatic > Marine > Coastal | place: USA: Chesapeake Bay...
CCTGCCTACAAGATGATCCGATTCTCCATCTCTATTCAGCGTGGTTGTTTCGGAGGGTGCACATTTTGCTCGATCACCGAGCATGAGGGGCGGATCATCCAGAGTCGTTCTGAAGCATCTGTTCTCAAAGAAATTGAAAAGGTACGCGATACGGTCCCAGGCTTCACGGGCGTCATTTCCGACCTCGGAGGCCCAACCGCCAATATGTATCGACTCGCGTGTAAGAGTCGTGAAATCGAGAGCGCTTGTCGCAAACCGTCGTGCGTCTATCCGGGTGTCTGCCCAAACCTCAACACAGACCATACACCGCTCATCGAGCTCTATCGAAAAGCGCGGGCATTACCCGGCATCAAGAAGGTACTCATTGCCTCCGGAGTGCGATACGACCTCGCCATCGAGTCTCCGGAGTACGTTAAAGAGCTCGCGCAGCATCACGTCGGCGGATATCTAAAAATTGCTCCGGAGGCAATCGGTGAAGGTCCGCTATCGAAGATGATGAAACCGGGGGTTGGGACCTATTACCGATTCAAGGAACTCTTCGATCGATACTCAAAAGAAGCTGGGAAAGAGCAGTATCTCATCCCGTATTTCATCGCTGCACATCCCGGCACGACCGACGAGGATATGCTGGAGCTTGCGCTCTGGCTTAAGAAAAACGGCTTCCGTGCAGATCAGGTACAGGCGTTCCTGCCGTCGCCGATGGCAACGGCCACTGCGATGTACCACTCCGGCAAGAACCCCCTAAGACGTGTGACACGACAAAGTGAAGAGGTCGTTATTCCTAAGGGGCTTAAGATCCGTCGCTTGCACAAAGCGTTCTTGCGCTATCACGACGCAAACAATTGGCCGATGCTCCGCGAAGCGTTGCGCCGAATGGGGCGTGCCGATCTGATCGGTCCAAGCAAAAATCACCTGGTGCCAGCGTGGCAACCGGCGGGAACTGGACTGACAGCCGAAGGCTCACGTCGCGCCCAACCGTTCCGTACCCAACACACTCGTCCACGGCGAGGTGGTCGGCCGTGAGCGTGACCCACGAGTTCCGTCGTGGACTCGAATTCGACGTCGCTGCGCTTGAGCAGTATTTAGACGAATGTCTGCCGGGCTTTGAGCGTCCCTTGAGGGTGCATCAGTTTGCCGGTGGGCAATCGAACCCGACTTACCGTCTCGATACGTCGAATGCGTCGTACGTCTTAAGAAGAAAGCCTCCGGGTGTGCTTTTGCCCTCAGCGCACGCCGTCGATCGCGAGTATCGAGTGATGCATGCCTTGGCGACCCACACGGACTTTCCCGTGGCGAGGCCTTTGCTTCTTTGCGAAGACCCGAAGGTCATCGGTACGGCGTTCTTCATCATGCAGTATGTGGATGGACGCATCTTCTGGGACCCTGCGCTACCGGAGCTCTCTCGCGAGATGAGGCAGTCCATATTTGGCCAAATGGTCGATACCTTGGCGGATTTACACGCCATCGATTACCGGAAATTTGGTCTTTCAGACTATGGACGTCCCGAGGGCTACGTCGCTCGACAAGTTAGTCGGTGGTCTAAGCAATATGCGGTAGACGCAGAAGCCGCAGGTCGCGTCTCGACGATGGAGCAGCTCATCGAGTGGCTGCCAAAGAATGCACCCGCGCAGGAGCCCGCGCCGTCACTCGTACATGGGGACTATCGCCTCGACAATATGATGTTCAGCGTCGATGCATCGCGTGTCGTCGCCGTACTCGATTGGGAGCTCTCTACATTAGGCGACCCTATCGCCGACTTTGCTTACCACTTGATGATGTACAGAATGCCATCTGGTGGAGTGCGTGGCTTGAAGGGTATCGATCTTACCGAGCTCGGGATCCCTCAAGAGAAAGAATACGTCGCAAGATACTGCAACCGTCTGGGTCTCGATGGTCTACCAGACCTCGAGTACTACATCGCATTCTGTTTATTCCGGCTCGCTGGTATCTGTCACGGCATTGCGGGCCGAGTTCAACGCGGAACGGCGGTCAGTCCCGAAGCAAAGAAATATGCCGCACAGGTTGCTCCACTTGCTGAGCTCGCCCTGCAAACTGCTTTACGCGCCTAATTTCTAGGCGTCGTATAAACCACCGTCGACGGATTATGCTCGCGCTGAAGTCGGGCCGCTACGTCTTCCGCTTTTTCCCAAGCACGAAGAACATTCTCGCCTGCCAGTTTTTTGAGATCTTGATCAGACCATCCGCGCCGAATGAGCTCGGCGAAGAGTTGCGGGTAGGTCGACACATCTTCGAGACCCTCTGGCCACCAATCGTTACCATCGAAATCGCCGCCGATACCCACATGGTCTACGCCCGCGACATTGCGAATATGTTCGATGTGATCGGCCACCATTGCGATAGTCGTCGTCGGCAGCTTGATTGCCGCGTAGCCCTCTGCGCGGATTTTCGCCGCTTCTTCAGGGGTGGCAGCGGCTCTCGCACGAAGACCGATCTCTGCCATCGCCGGTTGCAGTACCTTGCCCACTTCGCAGTTGATGAAGCTCGATACGAAGGTGACCATTACAACGCCACCATTCCGTGGAAGTTCGCGCAGGATGTCGTCTGGCACGTTGCGCGGTACGTTGCACAAGGCCGTTGCCGAAGAGTGGGAGAAAATCACCGGAGCTTCGGTGATACGCAGCGTATGAGCCATCGTGCTCGGAGCGGCATGGGAGAGGTCGATCAGCATGCCGAGACGATTCATTTCACGGACGATTTCTTCGCCGAAGGGGGTCAGCCCGTTATTGCGGGGCTGTAGCGGTGCCGCAGCATCCGCCCAGTCCGTATGCGAGTTATGAGTGAGCGCCATATAGCGCACGCCGAGATCATAGTAGGTGCGCAGCGCACCGATGGAATTCTCGAGGCCATAGCCGCCTTCCATGCCGAGCATCGAGCCGATTTTTCCTTGGCGCTTGGCTTTGCGAACATCACTCACCGTCAGTGCAAGCGTGAACATGTCTGGATAGAGAGCGATGATTCGTCGGGCGATATCGATTTGCTCGAGCTGTTGTCGCGCAAATGGACCAGAGCCCTCGCCAGGAATATAGACCGACCAGAACTGTGCACCTACGCCACCCGCACGCAGACGGGCCAGATCCGTATCGCCTTGAGTTGGCTTTCTAAGGTCATAGGCGTGAACATCGCGTGGAGCCTCGCGCCACTCCCGGATGGCATAAGGCAGATCGTTATGTCCGTCCACCAGAATTCCCGATCGCAGAACGCGCTGAGCTCTTTCGAGGGCGAGGTCTGCAGCCGGCTTTTCGCGAGCGACTGCATGGGCACTCAAAGTGATCAACGCAAAGAGCAGAGTGGACGCAATCAGTCGAGAGATGAACATACGAGCGGCTCCCGCCGGTAAGATTGAGCGGAGTGTCGCGCTAGGCGACGGACCTTGCAAGCGGAGGACGCCAAGTGAAAAACGACTCCACCACGAATCTCGCTATCGCCGGCGTACTCATAGCAACGGCTACTGCGCTCGGCGCCTTTGGCAGGCTCTGAGGCCTATTTTGCCACCTGCGCGGTTCGATAGTTTTGAGATCGGCGTGACGTATCAGTTTTTTCACGCACTCGGGCTGTTGGGCATCGCCTTGATGCAGAGGAGTTATCCGGACTCTTTAGGTCTTCGATGGAGTGTGAGATTCATCCTCCTCGGGCTGCTTCTGTTCTGCGGCAGCATTTACGCGATGACTTTCGGTGCACCCCGGTTTCTAGGCATGGTCGCACCGATAGGTGGAACGTCTCTCATGATTGCGTGGGTGGTGTTTGCGGTAAGTTGCTGGAGACTCCGAATCTCTTCAACCAATCCTTGATGGCGTTCGCGACGCCTTCTGCGGCTTCTTCGTGAACGTAATGACCGGCATTCGAGAACCGTACGAGTTCAGACCCCGAAATCATTGACTGTAACTCGTCAGCTTCCTCGCGAGGCTTGTTTTTGTCCTGATCTCCCCACGGAATCAGAGTCGGAACCTTGACCTGTCTCGCCAGGATGATTTCCTCTCCCTCGCGATACTGCTTCATTAACGAAGTCATACCAGACATATAGCCTTCGGTCCGTGCGCCGAGCATCACCTCGTCGATCACCGACTCAGTGACAATGTCGGGATTCACGTAGGACTGCTTTAAGAAATTTCCACGAAACTCCCGGCTACCAAACATCTTGGCTGACATGCGCGGGAGAGGGGGCAGGGTAACCTGAACGATCTTAGGGACACCAGTTCGGATAATGCCCGGGTTAAGTAAAACAAGTCCGCCAGCTTCAACATCTTTGACCGCCGCTTGCAACGCGACGGCACCGCCTAACGAGTGTCCTACGTAGACGATCTGACGCAGGCCGATTTTTTTGGCTGCTGCGATGAGCACCTGTGCTTGCGGACCGTTGTGATAATCAAAGTCAACGGGCTTCTCGGAGAGGCCATAGCCGGCCATGTCGATTGCCACTACATGGCAGCATTCCGCAAGTAGCGGCGCAAGTTCTCTGAAGCTCTGCAGCGAGTTTCCGAAGCCGTGAATTAACAGCAACGATGGTCGGTCCTCTGTGGCGGAACCCCACTCGCGATAACGCAATCGTACTCCGTTAACTTCGACGAACCGGTCGTCGGTCGTCGCGAGGCTCGCTATTGGCACTTCAGGCTCAGTAGGCCAGTACGCCCATACGGTGAGTCCAGCCCAGAGCAAGACAACAAGGGAAATCAGGCCGATGGCGATACGCTTTAAGATCTTCATGGCTCTGATTGCATACAATTCCGGGGCGTCTGGCAACGACGCTTCTTCGAGTCTGACCACGACGTGATTTCACTGCCTTCCCTGCCGATCGTCGAAGCGCTACCGGCGCTACGGGCTGCCCTAATCGGGGGTCGCTCGGCCGTGGTCGAGGCGCCGCCCGGCGCTGGAAAAAGTACGGTAATACCTCTCGCGTTGCTGGAAGAGCCTTGGGCTAGGGGCCGAAAACTCATCATGCTCGAGCCTAGACGGCTTGCTGCGAGAGCGGTGGCCGAGCGTATGGCGAAGACCTTGGGTGAGTCCGTCGGCGATACCGTCGGATATCGCATGCGGCTCGATACCCGCGTGGGTCGCACAACCCGCATCGAGGTGGTGACCGAAGGCGTTCTCACTCGCATGCTCCAGCACGACCCGTCGCTCGAGGGCGTCGCAGCAATCATTTTTGACGAGTTTCACGAACGCAGCCTGCAAGCCGACTTAGGTCTCGCACTCTGTATCGATGCTCGCCAGGCTCTCGATCTCGATCTGCGGTTGATCGTGATGTCGGCGACGCTCGATGGCAAGGCGGTGGCCAAGTTAATGGGTGATGCGCCAGTCGTCACCTCGGCTGGCCGAATGTATTCGGTCGAGACCCATTATCTGGGGAAAGGATTTCCCGTTCTCCCGGGTGATGTGGACTCGCCCGAACGCTTGACCGTCTTGGCCGTGCAGCGAGCTCTTCGCGAAACGGAGGGCGATATTCTCGTATTCCTTCCAGGCGCAGGGGAAATCAGACGCGTACAAGACATGCTCTCAGGCTCCGACGAGTGCTTAGATCGAGGAGTCGAGATATTTCCTTTGTTCGGCGAACTATCGTCCACCGAGCAGGATGCGGCACTCAGTGAGGATCCTCAATCACCTCGCCGAGTCATTCTCGCGACAAATATCGCCGAGACAAGTCTCACACTCCCAAAGATTCGCGTCGTAATTGACAGTGGCCTCGTTCGTCGAGCCGTATTCGATCCCGTCACGAGTATGAGTCGTCTTGATACGTGTCGCATATCGAGAGCCTCCGCCGAACAGCGTTCGGGACGTGCGGGGCGCGTCGCTGCAGGACATTGTTATCGCTTGTGGAGCGAGGGTGCACATCGCAGTCTGGCTGCTCAGACACCCGCTGAGATTCTCGAGGCAGATCTCGCTCCCTTAGCGCTGGAGCTCGCACAATGGGGAGCTTCGGAAGCCAGCACCTTGCGATGGCTGGACCCGCCTCCTGGCGCCATGCTTTCGGCAGCCTGTAAATTGCTACGTCTACTCGGATTGATGAACGAGACCAATCAAATCACCGATCGAGGAAGAGAGATCGCTGGTTGGCCAATGCATCCGCGACTCGCACTTATGCTCCTCGAGGCTGCCGATCGCGGCGAGTTGCAATTGGGCGCGCGTCTTGCGGCATTACTCAGCGAGCGTGACGTGATGCGTGCCGTGGGCGAGCGCGATACCGACATCATGACGCGCCTCGACGTTTTTGATGGGAAAGTGCCTATCGGCGCAGTGATCGATCGTGCTTCACTCAGTAGAGTCCGCAAGTCTGCGTCACTCTTCGAAAGACGACTGGCGGATCATCCGGTTGGCAAAGGGCGCTCTCCAATCGACGCCGCAGGGCTACTCGCTTGCGCCTATCCGGACCGTATCGGTCGTCGCAGACCGTCTGGCGAAGGTCGATATCTGCTTATGAATGGAAGAGGTGCTGCGTTTAGAGGAGTCGATGGTCTTGCGCGTAGTGAGTATGTTGTTGCGCTCGATCTCGATGATCGAGACCGCGAGGCACGGATTCTCCTAGCCGCGGCATTGGATCGCTCGACGATAGATCAGGTTGCGAGCGACCGCATGCGACGCGAGACCGAGGTGATTTGGTCGTCGACGGAGGAGGCGGTCATCGCCCGCGAAGTCCTTCGGCTCGACGAGCTCATTCTCGAAGAAAAAGCCCTCTCGCCTATACCGTCTGAGAAATCGATTCCGGCCGTCATAATTGGAATAAGAGCGTTAGGCCTCGACTGTCTTCCTTGGGACCAAGAGTCCCGGGCTTTTTGTGCACGCGCTGAGCTGGTGAAACAGCACGGTCTGAGTCGCGAGGGCCAATGGCCAGCCTTCGATGAGCCCTCGTTGCTGCACTCGCTCGAAGAGTGGTTATCGCCTTGGCTAGAAGGCGTGACTCGACGATCACACTTTTCACGCATCCCTTTGATGGATGCGTTGCGATTCCGGCTAGGTGACCGTGCTGTACGCGAGCTCGACGAGTTGATGCCTACGCATCTGACGGTCCCGACGGGTACGCGAATCCGTATCGACTATGAGGACGATCTTGCGCCTTGCGCTTCCATGCGAATGCAGGAAGTATTCGGTCTTGCGAGCACACCTCGTATTGGCGGCGGTACCGTTCCGGTGACGTTCAAATTGTTATCACCCGCACAACGTCCATTGCAAATTACATCAGACCTCGAGAGTTTTTGGCGCAATGCGTACGCGGATGTTCGTAAAGACATGCGTGGACGCTATCCGAGGCATTACTGGCCAGAAGATCCTTTACAAGCCGAGCCTACCCGCAGAGTCCGTCCCCGTTCTTGAGCCGATGATCAGCGAGCCGAGGAAAACGGCGCGCCTTCGCGACCTTTTAGCGTCGCTTGAATCTCGGCAATGATCGATAAGGCAATCTCCTCAGGCGTCCGTGCGCCGAGATCGAGACCGACGGGTGCCCGTAGGCGTGGCGCCAGTTTTCTAGAGACGCCTCCTAAGCTTGCGAATAATTTTTCGCGTCGCGTTAACGGACCGAGCAAGCCGATGTAAGAAATGGTGGTATCCGCCAATATTCCGAGATAACGTTCGTCGGCAGTCAGGTGATGACTCATAACAACCGCTGCATCAAAGTCTTCAAGATTAAGCTGTTTTGGCAGAGCAAAATCGTCCGCATAAACGATTTGGGTTCGTGGATCGAAGCGCTGAGCTTCGAGATACGCCGGACGGTGATCGGCCACCGTAACGCTCCAACCGAGCAAATGCGCCAAAGAAACCACCGGCTCTGCATCGGGTCCAGCGCCAAAGATAAGAATTCGGGGAGTTCTTTCGGCGGTGATCGTAAAGACGTCGCTCAACAGTGCAGTCTCAATACCTGTGCTCACTGAGACTGCACCAGTTTTGACGTCGATATCGAAAGCGGCTCGACGACGCGCGTCATCCGCTTCGAAAAGGCTCGCCAAGGGCTGATAACCGTTTGTCGAGTCAATCCGTAGCAGCAAGACGTCCATCGCGCCTTCGCAACCCAGACCGAGACCCCAAAGAGCATCGTCTGATCCTCGACTATCGTAATGCTTTACCAGACATCTTCGACTGTCACTCAAAAGCTGCAGCGCGTGCTCTTGTAGATCGCCCTCTAGACAACCCCCGCTCAGTAATCCACACCGGTTTCCCGATGCGGAAAACAACATGAAAGCGCCGGTTTTTCGATAGGTCGAGCCTTCTGTCGAAATAACGAAGGCTGCGACAAGAGGGCGTTGCGCCACGCGCTCCGCTTTGAAGAATTGTCGGATCAAGAGGCGGCCTTACAAAGGCGAACCGTCATCACGACTGACGGCAATGACGGCTGAGCGAGCCGGCAGACCTTGACCATCCGGCCAATGGCTAACCGGTTTTTCTACGGTGCCGCCTTCGCCCGGATGCTGAATGCTAAGGAATAACGTTGTGCCGTCCGGTGTGAATTCGCATCCGCACACTTCGGCTCCGACTGGAGCGCTCATGACCTGCCTGAGCAGGCCGCGATCGGGGCCGCTCGTCGGAACGACGAAACACCCGTTATTGCCGATCAGCTCCTCGTCTGCGTCGGTGACAACCCACATGCGACCCGTCCGATCAAACCCGAGGTTATCCGGGCAAGCAATCGGACTGACCTGGGAACGATCGGCGTAGCCACCATAAAACACGTCATCTCTCGTGAGGCGTCCCGGAAGGAGGTCTTCAGCCTGCGTTAGGAACTTCGCATTTGCATTGCGCGGATCACCCGCTAGCAGGAAAAAGTTCCATGCAAAACGACTGCTGCCGGCATCGTCGTTGTCTTCGATGAGCTCGACGATGTGACCAAAGTCGTTACTTGGTCTCGGATTTGCATAGTTGGGCCCTAAATCGATTTCGCGTCCGAGAAAATCACTACGTCGCGACTCACGATCGCCATTTTTGGTTAGCGCCATGTACACCCGACCTGTGACGGGGCTCGGCTCCACATCTTCTGGACGATCCATGGGTGTAGCACCCAATAGATCAGCCGCAGCGCGGCACTTGATGACGACTTCGGCCTGGCTGCGAAAACCGTTGCGGCTATTGAGTGGGCCGTTTTCATCGTGAACGAGCGGCAGCCACTCTCCACGGCCTTCTTCATTAAATTGGGCGACATATAACGTGCCGTGATCGAGTAGATCTCGGTTAGCAGAGCGATTCTTGGGATCAAAGCGATCACGAGTGACGAACTTGTAGACATACTCGAATTTCGCGTCATCGCCCATGTACGCAGCGACCCGCCCGTCGGCCGTCAAAATAGTATTAGCGCCTTCGTGACAAAATCGGCCGAGAGCCGTGCGCTTTTTCGGAGTTGACGAGGGATCTAGCGGATCGATTTCTACGATCCACCCATGACGCAGTGCCTCGCGTGGCTCACGACGCACATCGAAGCGTGCATCGATCAAGTCCCAACCATTAGCCGAGCGTTCACGAAGAGGCCATCGTTGATAGGCGAGTTTCGTGGCCTCGTCAGACGACGTCTCCAACCAAGTTCGTGCACCACCGAAGTAATCCTGAATATTCTCTTCGGCAGTGAGATAGGTTCCCCAAGGGGTTTTTCCGCCCGCACAGTTGGCGAATGTCCCAAGCACCGTCGTACCGGCAGGATCGGCACTAGTCCTCATGAGCGCATCGCCACGCGCTGGACCCATGATCTGCATCGGAGTGTTGGCGGTGATGCGCCGGGTGTGCGTTCCGCCGCGGACAACTTGCCATCCGTGCACACCACGGTCCAAATCGAGCACGCTAACCCCGTGAGCAGCCTGCATCCAGGCAACGGCTTCGGGATGCGAACGAACCCAAGCCGCTCTGTCTTTAGGAAAATCGACGAACGAAAGTTCTAGTGAAATATACTCATGATTTACGCAGAGCACTCCCGCAGATCGCTTTTTTGGTGAGGCGAAAAATGCGAGCGCATCGTTGTTGGTGCCAAAGCGCTTTTCCTGCTTAGCTGCGGCTTGAGCATCGAGCCATTCCAACGACCGAAGATCTCGCGAGGTAAGACCGCTATCATCTTTGAAGAGCGGATCACCCGCACCAATCAGTACATCGTGACGTAAGCCCGGCGATAGAAGAATTTCGTCATTACGAGTCGGGCCGACGGATTTGAACGGACGTTGATTGCTGGCTTTCGCATCAGCGCTCGTGATGGAGGGCAGCGTTCCGGCAACTGCTGCCGCCACACTGCCTGCAGCAACAAAGCCACGACGTGACATCCGCTTCGACAGCAGCTCACCAAAGTAAGTCAGTTTGGGAGGTGATTTGTCATCCATGACCGCTATCTCAAAAAATGATGAAGTCCTGATGCGTTAGGTGCCGGGCATGCCCTCGAGGACAGTGACGTAGAAAACACCTTTACCTTCACGAAGTTTCTTCGCAGCTTCGTATTCCGCTGATTTCCAGAAACCCCATGCGGCGTCTTTGGAGGGAAACTTCGCGATTAGGATACTCTCATTTCGAGGCTCGCCCTCAGCAACCTCAACTTTAGGAGCCGGTGTCACAGTAATGTAATGCCCGCCGAACTTTTTATAGATCGGCGGTAGTGCGGCGTTGTATCCCTTGAAGCCTTCGAGATCCGTGACTTTTCCTTGAACGACGAGATACGCTGGCACGCTCATTTGATGAGTCCTTCTGCTTTTAGCGCCGCTTGCACAGCAGGTCGACCGGCGATACGAGCATGGTAGGCCTTGAGTCCTGGCCATTGGCCTAGGTCGATTCCGACAAATGAGCACCAACCTAAAACAGTGAACAGGTAGGCATCTGCGACCGTGAAGGTGTCGCCCAGAAGAAAAGGTTTATTACCGAGCTCAGACTGCGCGAAATCGAATCGACGTCCGAGGTTCGTCTTTGCAGTGGCTTTTTGTTCGTCCGTCGTCCCCGGGATAAAGAAAGGCCCGAACTTGGCATGTAGCTCCGAGTTGATATAGCCGAGCCACTCGTGGAGACGATAACGCGCCATCGATCCAGGCGCGGGAGCTAACCCCGAACCAGGATTTTGATCCGCAACATAGGGGAGGATAGCCGTACCTTCGGTCAGCACCGAGCCATCGTCGAGGCGCAGCGCGGGGACATAACCCTTCGCCGTAACTTTCGAATAATCCTCGCCTCCGGCCGTTTTCTGCCCGCGCCCCTCGACCTTGACCGCCTCGAAAGACAGACCCGCCTCACGCAGGGCAATGTGGGAGGCAAGCGAGCAGGCGCCTGGGGAGTAATACAGCTTCATAAGTACAACCTCTGGAAAATGAGTCGCCGAACGATCACAGGCCCGAATGCTATCCACAGCCGACAGGCCCGGGAAGGGATTGCTAAACTCTCGTCCACCGGCGGGCCCGTAGCACAGCGGTTAGTGCAGGGGACTCATAATCCCTTGGTCCTTGGTTCGAATCCAAGCGGGCCCAGTCTTACAAATCAATGAGTTA
>Ga0129333_10006023_pt1 | contig 11440 bp, 31 predicted proteins | sample CPB6_08_DNA_FD_94474 | JGI IMG/M metagenome (GOLD analysis project Ga0129333, IMG submission 94474) | Freshwater to marine salinity gradient microbial communities from Chesapeake Bay, USA - CPBay_Sum_0.6_0.8_DNA | ecosystem: Environmental > Aquatic > Marine > Coastal | place: USA: Chesapeake...
TCAGCAATGCCATGCCACTGCTCCACGAGAGCGGAACACCTTGGACTGCTTCTGACTTTTGGGCCTGCTACTGCGGGCTGCTTGCAACTACTCGACCCTTGACCCGCCATGACTGACTACCGCGCCCTGTGCGCCCGCATGGCTGACGAACTGGATCATTACCGCCAGCTCCTAATGGATGATCGCCGCGAGACTCATGCGTTGGCGTCTGAAGCCCGCGCCGCCCTGGCCCAGCCCGAGCCGCAGGGGCCGACACAGAAAGAAGCCGTGTCTTTGTACTCCGAGGTTATGGCGGCCCACGATTGCCAGACCCTTGGAGAGATGGCGGAGCATTTCGCCCGCGCCGTCCTCGCCCGCTGGGGCCGCCCCGCCATCGCGCCAGATGGACCGGCTGTGTCCGATGACAGGGAACCGGCCTCTGTCACTGATCAGATTACTCGGCAGCTCCAGCGTCGAGCCACGGTCCTTCTGATCCGCAAGGTGATTGATCAAGCCATCCGCGATACTGCTTCAGTTCAGTGGCGCGTTGCTGATACTGGTGAGCAGCTTGTCCGTGCCAGCGATCTGGTGGCATGGGCGGATCACATGGAAAAACAAATGGCTCAACTTAGTGACTAACACAAACCTCAAGCCCACATGTCAACATCACCTCTATGTCTGAACTTTCACTCGCTGCGTGGGCTGTTTTGAATGCTGTCACTCGGCAACAGTACAACCTCAACCCTGAGGACGTTCCCAATGAAGCTGCTCGCATAGCTTTCGAGGTTTCTGTTGCTCTTCGAGAGGCTGTTAATCAGGTCATACCAAAAGAGGCTGACCCTTCTGGTGATTGGACAGATCTAGATGAGGCAAAGTTTCAACTCTTGGCTATCGCCACCGAACTTGGAGCCCAGTAGTCCACCTCACTAATGACTCAACAACTTTCACCCGCTGCTGAAGCCATTCTCGATGCTGCGCTGCCACATCAGGTGCATCGCTATGCGGCCGCCGCCGCTCTTCGCGCTGCTGCGGATCAGTTATTAGCTGTGCAGTGGAACGGGCAAATACCTGCCGATACAGCGCACCAGATCGGTATCAACTGGGCACGCGATGCACTGCATACTCTTGCCAACGAACTCCAAGCCCAGTAGTCCGATCAACTAAAACCATGAACGATTACACCAACATCATCGACTATTACTCGCAACTAGCCATGCAAAACCCTGGCAAATGCACTTATCACGGTCCAAGTGAGTCTGATGATTTGATTGACCGCCTCCGCAGCGCCTACCAGTGCTGCAAAGACTGCGGCACTACGTACGGCGTTTATAGCGTTGGTTGCAGCAGTAGCTGGGTCGGCAAGTGCGATGTATGCGACGCCGAAACCAGCGTTACTGAAACGCGAGACTACGCTTACCTGATTACTGGTATTCGCCGTGTGGAGGCTGCTCGCAAAAGCGCTGGGTGAACGCGCCAGCAGGTGCGACCGTGAGTCAGATCGGGTTGCGCTGATCCGGCTCGTGATCCTGGCCAGTTACCTGATCACGAATTGTTTCATCATTGCGGGCGTCATTCGACACTGGGGGCCGAAGGGTTCGCAGGACTCGCCCGTAAGGCACCTGGAGTGCGCGCGCGATGGCAGCACCGCTCATGCCACCACGGTGCATGAAGAAGATCAGCTCGCGATCGAAGGGCTCGCTCATGGGCCTAGACAATTCGTGTAGGGCTATGGTAGCCTTTATAGGTACCTTTATCCACTTATGAGTCCAGAGGAATTTCGGGACGCATTAGTCCCCATCCGAGACCAGCTTGATCAGGTCCTCGGCAAGATTTATTGGCAAGACGACATGGCTGAACCATTTCTCGCGCTTCGCCACTCACTTGAAAACCTAAAGCTCGCTCGCGACTTATCTCATCGTGTCTGATTATCACTCACATCCGGCGCTATCCGCGTCAAAACTAAAGACAATTATTAGCGGCACACCGCGTGATTACTGGGCTAAGCATGTTGATCCGAATCGGGTCGCATTTTCGCCCACCGATGCCATGCGCCAAGGCAGCTTGGTCGATTGCTTGATCACAGAGCCCCATGAGTACGCGACCAGATATCTGGTTGCACCGCAATGTGATCGCCGCACCAAGGAGGGAAAAGCAATCTGGTCTGAGTTCCAGGCCGAAGCTGCGGGTCGCGAGGTGATCACGCGCGACTGGGAAGACAATGCACTGCGTGTCGTGGAGGCGCTCATGCGCGATCCAGATGCAGCACCGCTACTGAGGGACGGTCAAGGTCAGGATCCACATTTCTGGCACGACAACTTAATGGAGGTCAACTGCCGGTACAAACCAGACGTGGAGCATCCTGATCGCGGCATCCTTGTGGACCTTAAAAAGGCACGGTCCGCGAGTCCTCGAATGTTTGCCGCGCAGTCGTATTCACTGGCGTATGACCTGCAGATGGCGCATTACAGCGCAGGTTGGGTGGATCGTTATGGCACCCCACCGCATACCTGCATCCTGATTGCATATGAGTGGCAGTGTCCGCATAACATCAGCGTCAATGTGCTCAGCCCTGACCTGATCGAGGAAGGTCATCGCCGCCGTGAAGAAGCAATTGTGGCGGTGAAGCGTTGCATGGAATCTGACCTGTGGCCATCGTGGGGCACTGTTGAGATGGACGCGCCGCGCTGGGCGCATGCGGATGATCCTGCTAATGCGACCGATGCTGATGACCTTGAGCTGGAGGGCCTCGAATGAATTTTGATGAGCTGTACCCCGGCCGCTTCCTGAAGGCTGGCTTAATTCCAAATGGGAAGGCAAATTACACAATCAAATCTGTTGCGAAGGAGCAGATCGAGGGCGAGCGTGGGCTTGAGGACAAGGTTGTGATGGGGTTTGAAGAAACCGCATTGCAGCTAGTTCTCCCCAAGGTGAATGCTGTTGCCGTGCGTGCGATGTTCGGCAGCGATGTGCAGGCGTGGATCGGCAAGCGTCTCACGCTGTATGCGACGACTGATATCATGCCGTTCCCGAAACGGCGCAATGAACCGTGCATCCGTGTGTTCGGCAGCCCAGATATTCGCGAGCAAGTGGTGTGTGAGTGGCAGCCACCAAAGCGTCGAAAGCTGGTGCAGACTCTGCAACCGACTGGGTATTACGTGACAGCGTGGAATGCGATTCAGCAAGCTACGCCAGATCAGATGGCAGCGATGCGCGCCAGGGTTGATCAGCTCACCGGACAGGGCGAGCTAACGGCTGAAGAAGCAGCGCAATTGGTTGCTGCAATTGAAGCCAGAGTGTAATCTGTTTATCGAGTTCGTTTTATTTTTCGTTATGTCGGAGTTTGAAAAGCTTTCTATCGAAGAGGCACGCAGCCGAATCGGTCGTCGCAGCAAGACCACTCCATTGCGGGACGAGATTCTTGCCATGAAGGCAGGTGACGCAATCTCCGTTTCGTTCTATAATTCGGAAACGGGCGATGGGTACAAGCCGACCACGGTCGCCCAGGTCGTCAGCCAGATGTCGAAAGACGGTGAGCTGCGATATTCAATGCGCAAAAACACGGATGGCGATGGCTGTTACGTGATGTGCATTGCCAAAACCCCTGAGGATGCATTGCGTCCAAAGCGTGGTCGGAAGCCCAAAATCCAGGAGACAGTCTCTTGACTTTTACCGCTAGTGGCGCGCTGTTTCAACAGACCGCAGAGCAACTTCAACAGCGTCTTGGTGATCGTTACGATGCATCCAAGAATTACCCGCAATATGACGGGATTATGAATATCCCGGCTGATCAAGCGTACGCGCTTGCTCAGTACCTCATGAACGGGCAGCCGATTGGTGAGCGGCAAGAAATTCCGATTCGGATTTCAGGCTGGAAGAAGCAATCGAATGCTGGAAAGCCGTATCTAAGTTTGAGCTTCAAGCCGGATTCGCGCGTTCAGCAAGCCGCTCCAGCTCCAGTGGCACCGCCCGTAACTGCACCGCCCGCTGTGGTGCAACAAGCTGCGCAACAGGTTGCAACTGCGTTTAACGGCGTAGTCTCAACCTTTGAAGGCGAACTGCCCTTCTGATTGACCGGGGCGGCTTCGGTCGCCCCTTACTTCGGGAAATTATGGAATTTACCTTCAACAGCAAATCTCTAGAGCGTCAAGTCTCATTGCATGAGATCAACGAACTATCTGTTACAGATGGACGCAAGCTCCACGCTGAATTAGTAGTTGCAGTTCAAGCGATGGATGACAAGGTCAACGAAGCGCAAATTGCAGCGCAAGCATCAGGCATTCCTGCCGATAAAGACTGGATTCATCGCGTCAAGAAAAAGCGTCGCATTTGTGTTGCGTTTGCGACCCAAGTGAAGCAGGTGATGGAAGCGCCAGCGCCGCAGCAACAGTCAGGAAATTTTGTAACAATTTATCAGCGCAGGCTTGATGAATTGCTACTTGAAGAACTGGGACAGACTGTGCTTGACGAGATCAAGTCCGAAGCGAGGGATCTTGCGCTTGCAGATCTTCAAGTGCCAGTTCAAGGCGCATAATTTCCCAGATCGCCTGCTGAAGCAGATTTTGGTACATCACGCAGGAGCGATACAAACTCGCTTCTCGTTCTGTCATTGACCGGGCAGCAAGCTCATGCTGCAGTTCTTGCTCCGGTGAAATGTTGTTTTTAATCCATTCCATTTTTTGTCATGCACTGGATCGAGGAAGACGCCGCTCAGGCGCAACACGGAGAAGGAATCAGTCGAGCACCTATTGGCGCAAAAACAAAAATGTTTCTTCTAACGGTAAAGCAACAAGGTTCAAAGCCGATGAAATTCAGCATTCCAGCAGAATCGGCTGACAAAGCATTGCAGTACGCCAGCGCGCGTTGGCCGATGGCTCAAGTGAAGGTGGTGCAGTGAAAAATAGCCATACGTATAAAGCGGGCCACATCCCAGGCAATGCGGTATTGACGCCGCAGAATGCTGTTGAGATCCGTCAGTTGCATGCCAGCGGTCAAACCATGCTTGAGATTGCGCTTACCTACGGCATTAGTACTGCGCATGTATGCGACATTGTCAACCGTAAACGCTGGAAAAATGCAGAGCAGCAAGCGGCGATCGGGAGCAGTCTTCAGTGAGGTGCCCTGAGTGCGATCATTATGAAATGCGTGTTACGCATACTGCCAGAGATACCGCAGAATCTATTACAAGGCAGCGCAAATGCTTGAAATGCGGCCACAAGGTATTTACTGTTGAAATTGAGCTACCGCAAGGTGCGGCGCGTCATAACAGAGCCGAACCAAGAATTGTGCGCTTAGCTCGTTATCTTCGTGTTACTTTTCCCGATGGCAATCATTAAAAATGGTCGGGCTTGCGCCACTTGTGGCCGTCCTACTACTAGCCCACTGCATTGTCCAGGCTGCTACAAGCAAAGCGCAGCAGGCAAAGCTGAACTTGCTCTTAAAAGTCAATTACAAAAATACAAGCCAGAGCAAAATGGCGGCCCATGTGCGGCATGCTTGCACTGGATTGGTCGCTGCGGTCTCGGTCTGCCAGAAGGTGGATCAAAATATGCCTGCGACTGCTCACTGCTTTTACTTCAGAACGAATTATGCGAAGCCATCCATTCTTGAATTTAATTGAGGCGACGCTTATCCGTTGGATTAGCCGCTCGCCGCGCATTGGCATGATTGTCGTTAAGGAACACAGTTCTTTAGTGACCTGGATTATTAGTGATCAATCTGATCCGCTAGCTGCAGATCCAGAAGATGAAGACTTCCCAGAGCCGCCTTCAATGCAGCTTGAGCGCCTTTACCATGCACCTGACGCTCAGCGTTAGGTCTAGATGTACCTGCCAAGCGCAGGCGTTAGGTCTTTTGGCGTTCAGCCCTTGACTTGGGGCCTCGAAACTTACTTCAAACCTTGGTTTTTCAATGGAAAAATTGTCTACTGGGGACATCCGTCCTCTGACCGCAGAGATGCTTTGCGGCGAGCTGAAGCCATGGCAAGTGGAAACTGCTAAGGCTGATTTTATGGATTACCTCTACGATTTGTACGATCGCGCAAATGCTTCTCCTGGCCTTCGCGGTACATATAGCGGCTTATGGGAGCGCTTCAAGTCTGACACCGCTGAAATTGTTCGCGCCTCTCATGTCGGAGGCGCAAAAGTTTAATGCAAAAAATTATTGGCCTTTATAGTCCTGCGCCGCAATCGGGCAAGTCAGCCACTGCCAATTACCTAGAGGAACAAGGGTATGTAATTGTTCCTTTTGCGGAAACCCTGAAAGAGATGCTGGTGCCAATGCTTGAGGCACTTGGGTATGACCGCACAGGTGCTTTCTATTTAACGCATTGCGCCAAGCAGGTTGTAATTGGTGACGCTGGCGTCAGCGTGCGTCATATGCTGCAAACCTTGGGCACTGAGTGGGGGCGCGCCTGCATTCACCCTGAAATATGGACTCGATGCTGGCGAAAGCGCATTGACAAATACGAAGCGGTTGTTGCTGATGACGTACGTTTTCCTAACGAAGCGGCAATGATTAAGTTGCTTGGTGGTGAAATGTGGCACATTGAGCGACCAGATGTGCCCTATGAGCACGGTCACGTGAGCGAAGGCAGTCTTAATGGATACGACCAGTTTGATCGCTTTATCACAAATGATGGGACAATTGATGACTTGATCTCTAAGCTTCGGGCAATACCCGTGTAAAGATGGCAAGTTTGCGTTACCACGCTGGCCGGATGGTGCTTTACGAAGCCCAGCCTGGCTGGCGGGTGCGTATTAAAACAAAAACAGGAAAAATTGATTTACCACTTAGCGCAATTGAGCTTGAAGAGGCAGTAACAGAAGCTGAGCAACTTTATGCAGATGCTCGTGCCATTGACAATAGTCATCCATATTGTCAGCAATGCATCCATTGGAAGGCGGTTGCGGCAAGATGTGATTTAGGTTTCCCCGAAGGGAGAGCATCTGGTGGAAGATTCGCAAGAGACTGCAGTACCTTCCGGAGCAATTGATTGCGGAGAGGGCTTTTACATTGAAATGGGCGAAGAGCCACATCTTGGTGAGGTGCGCTATGCAGCCTGCATGCCAGGTGGCGCTATTTGTCGTTACTCAAATGACCTATGGCAGGCGCAAATTTACATTGAACATCTGAAGGGTAACCGACCCCTATGATCCATTCATAAACTTGTTGCGCGCGATGCCAGTTCCAATGATGCTGCATCGTCCACCAGCTCCATAGCGACATATAGCCTTTAGAAGCATTGCAAGATAAACAAGCGGGCACGCAGTTTTGAGGAACTGTTAGCCCGCCTTTTGCTTTGGGTTTGACGTGGTCAATCGTTGTAGCGTGCTGTCCGCAATAGGCACAGCAGTGATGCCATGCGTCAAAGATTGATGCTCGAAATCGCTGCTTCGTGACCTTTTTGCTGACCAGTTCGACGCCATCGATCTGGTGCTCCATAGGGGCGAGTCAAGCTCGGCTACAGGGTAGCTAGGGCGACTGCTCCCAGCTTGGCATGACGCGAGGTTGTTTGTTGTAGTGTCCCACTTCTGCGTAGTCGATATCCGGGATGCCAGCGGTTATGACAAAAACCATTTGACCTATTTTTAGGCCAGGATACAAAGGAAGAGAGTGCAAACGGCGTGCATTAACCAACTCTAAAGTTAACCTGCTTCCGCACCATTGAGGGTCCGCAAATCCTGCGTGAGAATGTTCATAGCCTTCACGCGCGCGACTAGATTTAAGGCAAAACATACCACATACATCATTCGGCATGTTGAATGTTTCGCGTGTCTCTGCCAGTAAGAACTCGCCAGGGGCCAGCCAATACGGATTTTCAGCGCTGCAATGCGCAATTGATTGAAGCTGCAGCTCTGGCGTGTGCTCCACCTCCACCATGATGTTGTCGCCAAGCCTGAGATCAAGCGATGCCGGATTTAGCAGCTCAGGCTCAAACGGCTCGATCATCCGCTCTTCTTGAATGAGACGCTGGATTTCTTTGTCGTGAAGGATCATTCGCGATCAGTAAGGCCAGGTCAGCTTAGGACGCCCTGCGCGAATTCCTGTGTGAATAAACCCCTTGGGCGCCCCGAGGCCGGTGCTATAGGGCCACTCGCGCACACACCATTCTTGTAATTTGTAAATATCTACTCCTTGCAGGTACCAGTCAACTGCTCCCACCCCGGGAGCATTGAAAAGGTGCTCGCTGCCAGAAGCGCCGCCCACTGATGCATTAATCGCGGCTGGCCTGAAGCCTGAGGTGATGATCACAGACTTGTTGCCAAACGCTGCACGCGCACGCTCAAGAAATGCGGCCAATTCCGCAGCCGTGTCCACCTGATGCTGCGCAACAAATCTTCGCGCTTCTTGGTCAAGCGCAAATTCTCCCAGCCGAACATGCGGGGTCAGCCGAGCGCTAAACGGCGATTTTGGCGTCAACTTGGCAGGATCCTGCTGGATCTCAGGTTGCTTTGGAAGACTAGAACGCCAGAGCTCGCCTTCTGCTCTACGACGCCTGAGCAAGCCAGCCTCAACATTTGTACCAGGATTTCGATAGAGCTCAAGCGCTGCTGGCACCGCATTCCAATCTTGTTCGCGCAGACGCTTACTGATGGTCTCGAAACCGCTTGAGCCGTAGAACCCAGATCCAAGATTATAAGAAAAAGAAATTAACGCAGACTGCTGCCCATCCGCCATCTCAGACCAGAACGGCACATTAGCTGCAAGCTTGACTGCGATGTGATCGACTTCAGTTCGCATGAACATATCCGCCTCGATCACGGTGATCTTGTCGCCACGACTGACCGGGCGTCCACCTGGATAGCGCGTGGTGCCGTAACCGATTGTGTACGGCTCTGCGCCGGACAACGGATCAGGGTAGGCAGTGAGGTGGCAACCCTCGAATTCTTTGATGAGCTTAAACGCGGCAGCGTAATCGCCTTGCTTGCCACCCTGGCTCCAGGTCTTGAACCATGCTTGATCACGGCCAAGAATATGCGGGTTAGCTTTATTGATCACCTCCTCAAGCTCACTTAGAGCTGCGGACTGATATGGAAGCTGCTTGTAGTACTTGAATAGATCAAGTAGGCGGATTTTGTTTTGCGTCATCAGTCCAAGGGGCGTGAATGCTCATGGCGCCACCGAGGAGGCGGCTGTCACCGGTTTGCGACTGCGCGTCGATTTCATGATGGACGATGACAGGTTTCGGCTCAGTGGGCTGGGCCTGATGCCATCGTTTTTCTTCAAGGTCTAGGCGCGGCTTGAGTGTGGCTTGGAATTTATGATCCTGCGCTGCTTTACGCAGATGATCACGCCAAGCTTTATCACCAAATCGCGCCAGCCATACCGTATCGGCATTCAACGCTTTGGGAAGATAATCTTCAGCGCTTTAACGATCAATTGAATCCAGGAATTTTCCTTAATGGGAAGCAGGGTAATAATTTCAGAACCGGCAGCAATAAGGATTGCGATAACAGCAGCAGTGGTGGGATCCATAATTAGCAGGATGGTGGACGTACTTCCAGCTTAGAGACCCTTTGCTCGACTGTATTAAGACGCGAGAAAAATTCTTTTCTGTCTTCTTTAATGTCTGAATGCAATACCTCTAATTGTGTCGCAATATGCTCAACAGCACTTGTTAGGCGAATTACCGCATCGCGAGCTTCGTCTGACTTACGACTAAATCCCATTGCTCCCATAGCAGCAATGGAAATAGAAGCGCCGGCCACTGCGGCTATGACTTCAATCATGGCAGCAATGGCTACGCGTATAGCTTAGCGACCTTGTCCGCGAGTCTTTTTGCGACCATGATTGGGCTTGCTGCGCTTGCCCTGCCCCTGTCGGGTGAGCTTTGGTTTACCAGCTTGATGCTCAATGCGTCCGGTGCCGGTCTTAGCTTTAACCGCCATTACTCGTCGTCGCGTGGATTAATTGCAACAAGAGCATAAGCCAAGGTAACGCCAGCGATCCAACTGGCTGCAAGAATTAACCATGTCATCGCGTTTCTTTTTTAAGTTCTTGCAAAAGATACTGCTTTAGCGCGCGATCTGATGGCGTTTGCTCTGGCTTAAGGTCAATTTCAAGAATGCGCAACTTAATTTGCTTAGCGTAATACTCCTCAAGTTGCGCTTTAACCTCAGCCGATTTTGCGTAACGGGTCTCAATCGCAATGGTGGTGCCCACGATTGCCGTGAGCACCGCGATCACTGCACCTGCTGTAGCGAGGTGCTTTTCCATCAAGCAGCCCAGGGAACGCCGGCGGCTTTGGTGGGCTGGCGCTGTTCTTCGATTTGCGCGTCGAGGGCGGCTTCAATTTCGGCAACCTTTTCGTCACCGCCGAGGGCTTCCTGCACCCAGCTCACCACGAGATCCTTAGTAAGTTCTGAGAATGGGATGAGATTTTCCGGGCGCTGGAAACCGATGCTGCCATACGCCGAGCTGGCGTACACATCGTCATCGCTCTTGGCTGCAACCGTGTAGTGGGCCAAAAACACGAACCCGTCTTCGGTCTCCCTCTCGAGATTTACCACGTCCCACTGATAGGAGTTAGCCACAGAAAAAACAAGCGCGACACTTGTACAATAAGGTCCCTGGCGTGTTAGCGCACCCAGGGGATGACCGCCCTACCTGCATAGGCCGATGCCCAAGTTTAAACCGTTGCCTTCTGCGCAGCGCATCGAGGAACTTCTTTTTTATAATCCAGAGACGGGAAAGCTTTATTGGAAACAGGCTGTTACACGCTGGATCAAGCCGGGTGACGAAGCCGGTACGTTTTCTAGACACGCTGTGGATGTAACAATAGACAAGATCACATATCGTGCACACAGAATCATATGGTTACTGATTTACAAAAAAGATCCGGGTGAAATGATGATTGATCATATAGACGGAAACCCGCACAACAATAAAATAGACAATTTAAGAGTTGCTACTGCAAAACAAAACCAGTGCAATCAGAAAATTAGATCGGATAATACTTCTGGACTAAAAGGCGTTAGCTGGAGCGCTGAACGTAAAAAATGGCAGACCGGCATACAGATAAACGGCAAACGTGTAGCCTTGGGCAGATTTAATACAAAAGAAGAAGCCTACGCCGCCTATTGCGAGGCTGCACGCAGGCTTCATGGTGAGTTTGCTCGACTTGAGTAGGGACGTGGACTAATAGCGACTGCCGGTGTAGCCGCAGCTTGGGCAATGCACGCTGTACTGCGGCGGCCAACTTGTAAGACAAACTGATGGGTTGGAATCCATCAGCTCGTGCTGGCACTCAGGGCAGGCAATCCCGTTGGGATGGGGCTGGGTGCTTAGCTGAAACATGGCCAGCCCCTGCTGATTGTGTTGATCGAGGGTCTGCATTAGTGAAGGGGACTTCTACTGCTGGCTAGCCTCAATGTAGGAAGCCACTGCTTTAAGTTCAGCAGCGGTCGCATCTGTTTTGATCATGTTGGCTCTTAAAGAGATCACGGCTACGTTGCCGGGAACA
>Ga0129333_10006024_pt1 | contig 11439 bp, 10 predicted proteins | sample CPB6_08_DNA_FD_94474 | JGI IMG/M metagenome (GOLD analysis project Ga0129333, IMG submission 94474) | Freshwater to marine salinity gradient microbial communities from Chesapeake Bay, USA - CPBay_Sum_0.6_0.8_DNA | ecosystem: Environmental > Aquatic > Marine > Coastal | place: USA: Chesapeake...
CTGTCACCTCCGCTGAATACGCTAGGGCAGCGCGTCTGTATCGGCGGGTCCGCTGTGTCGCGTATCTTGACCTTCGCGACGGGCTCGGGGCAAAGCTGGATCGTCAATCAACTGTATGTCGGCATCGGCAAAAACGTCACGACTAACGCGGCAAACTGGTACAACCCTGGGCCTTTTGCTGACGGGAGTTTCTCCGGGTATATCTGCATGGGCGTGGCGCGAAACGCTTCATTCGCGTCGACGCTGCGCTGTTATGAGTCGCAAGAGGCGATTGCGATCACCGTCGAAATCGCGGGTCTCGTGTACATGGCTTGCATCGCGGGCGCATGGCTCGACCCCGAATCTGCCAACGCAGCTGACTGCGAGAGCGACGGCAAGCTGTATGGCGTGACCGGAATCGGAACGACAAACACCGTCGTCGTCCCATGGGCCTACTACTCTAATTACGCCTTTGGCCTGTTCTCGACATACGGCACGGGCAGCAATAACACCGTGGCACAGTCAGTGATCTTTACGCCGGGAGCGGCGACGACAATTCAGACTCTGTTTATCTCGCAGTATGCAAACGCTACGACGTACGAGGGTATGCGCAACCTTGCTACGTCGCCTGTACGGTTTCCGATCTTTATTGGGGCGGGGACTGTCGTTGCCCCGCCGACAAGCACGTTCCTCGGGCGCGTGCGCGAGATCTACACCTCGGCCTACGGGCTAAACGGCACGGCTTACGAGGCGGGTGGGTCAACGGTCGGCTACCTGATCGGTCGTAGCAGCACGTCAGCAGACACCGTATTTCTGTTGGGAGCGTAACCGATGCCATTAACGGCTCTAACGTGGAAACAGCTACCGACGCAGACAGGCGTGTATAACTCGCCTCCGTTGGCCTTGAACGCCATCTACACGGCGTTCACGTCGGCTACCTACGCTGACGGCTCAGCGCGCACGCCAGGGTCGGGCGTGGCATGGACTGCCACACGCTATCAGGCAGGCGGAACGACGACGGAAGCCGTCTATTTTGCGCCCGTAGGATCGACACTCAACAGTTACTCGGTTATTGCCGGGGCTGCACTGGCGCAGGCGTCTGCTGCGTATGCTGCGCTCTCAGGAGCCGCTGCCAACGTCCTGTACGTTGGAACAGGCAAGAACGTGACTGGCGGATCGCCGTACGCGGCAAACTGGTACGCCAACGCGGGAAGCCCGTTCACGTCGGGGCAGTTCACTGGCTACATGCGTACGGGAATCACGAATAGCACGCTAGTCGCCTCGACCTCGATTCGTTGCTACGAATCGCAGGACGCGGTGATGATCATCTCGGAGTACAACGGCACGGTGGCCTGGTCAGCGGTGATGGGCGCTTTCGTCGACCCAAACTCAGCGAGCTCCGCGTGCGCAGAATCCGACGGCAAGCTCTATGGTGCTGCGGTGGGGCCATCGCACAGCACGACGCCGACGACTGCCGTCGGGTACCTGGTCGGGTTCTTTACGGCATCGAATGGGCCGTTCAGCAATGATCGATTCTTGAACGCATATCCTGCGCTAATTCAGAGCGGCTCAATTTGGAGTGCCCAGAATTATCTGTTCCTCCCAGGCTCAGCAACAATCTTCCGCGCACAGATCGCGCAGTGTATCTACGACATCAGCGCAGCCTGGAGAACGCGGAGCAACCTGTTCGTGCGCTTCCCCATCATGCTGGGCGCAAACTCTGGCAGCACGACAACCCGCCCAGCGACTGCATTTGTCGGGCGTCTGCGTGAGATCGTCAACATCGGCGCAGGCGCAACCAACGGGCAGAAGATCACCGACGGTGGAGTCGACGTTGGCTACATCGTCACCTATTCGGCTTCGGCCACTACCAATCCGACAGTGATGCTACTGGCATGAACGACTACATCAGAGAGATGGCTGCATCGTTGGTGGTCTGCGCGGTCATCGCGCTACCGCCGTATCTCGTCGTCGATCCCATCGACGGCATCACATTCGAGACGCACGATCTCGACATCGTCGAGTATCGGGATGCCGAAGGCGCTGTGCTGGCGCGGCATACGGTGCTGTTGTGAAATTTTCATATAATTAATTTCATTAGTAGTTAACAAAAAACCTACAATTTAAGAGGTTTAAAATGAATGAGTATATTTCTATAGTTCTTTCTACAATTTCAGATTGTGTTTCTATTGGCTTACCAGAAGATCTCGACGTAAATCCTATAAATGGAATAGAGTTTAATCGACATGATCGTATATTTGTAGAGTATTACGATTCCGCAAACAATTTAATTACTCGTCACGTCGCTCAAGTTTAAACTAAATAATCGCGCTTTGCCAACATCTGACTAGTCATTAAGTCAGTTATATGATATTACACTGTCAATTTTATCTTTAGTGTAATGTCTTTTGGCAATTGATCCCTTTTACATATTTATTTTGTAAATAAACGACCGTAAAGAGGAGATCAAGAAATGGCGCGCACGTTTATTAGACAGTCAACTCAGATCGGACCTAGCGATGCGTATGATGATAGTCTGTCGCCTGGGTCAGCGCTACAGTCGCAAAGCAGCATCGAAGGAGACTTAAACGCTCTCCGTTCAATGCTCAAGCAGCTTGCTGGTGGTGCAAATTGGTACGCTTCTCCTGCAGCTACTCTTTCATCGCTGAATACCTCAGTTGGTAGTATTCAGTCTGAAATTTCTACTATTAATAGTAATGCAATTGTTAAGGATGGATCAGTGGTATTTACTGCTGATCAGTCGATGGGTGGGTTCAAGGTCACCAACCTGGCTGCTCCTACCGATGACAACGACGCTGCACGCAAGGGATTTGTCGACGCGCAGGACGCGGCTACGCTCTCTAGCGCCAACACGTACGCTGACGGCGTCGGGTCTAGCACTCTGGCCAGCGCAAACAGCTACGCGGATGGTGTCGGAGCCAGCACTCTAACTTCCGCTAATGCGTATGCTGACACGGTCTCGGCACAGGCTCTTGCAGATGCGAATGTGTACGCTGATGCAGGTCTCGCGCTCAAGCTGAATCTGTCGGGCGGCACGATGTCTGGCCCCATTAATATGGGCAGCGCCAAGATCACGAATCTCGGCGCACCCACCAACGCCGCTGATGCCGCGAGCAAGGCGTACGTCGACGGGGTTGCGACGGGTCTACACTTCAAGGCTCCGGTCAAGGTCAAGTACGATTTCGCGGGTGGTTCGTCTCCCGACGTGCCTCCTCTCCCGACAGAGCCTGCCGCGCCGACGTTTGGTGGCACTGTCCACACCGTCACCGATCAGGCGTCGTTCGACTCTGCTCTCGCGGCGGCTGTCGATGGTGACTCGTTGTTTGTGCCTGTGTCGACGACGATTACCCTGACGGCGGCTAAGACCATCAACAAGTCGATCCGCATCTACGGTGGCAGCAAAACATCGTCGGTCATCACGACCTCGGCGGCTATCGCGGCCAACTCGGGCATGCTGATCGTCTCCGGCACCAAGTCGGGCGGCGCTCAGAACAACAACGTCCAGATCGACACGCTGACTCTGACCTCAACGAGCAACGTCAACGATCATGCGGTCATTCTCGCCAACACGCTATCGACGAGCTTTAATAACGGTTCGACGGGCCTGCGCTTCCAGGACCTGATCGTCAATAATACCGAGTTCGGTATTGTCGTCGCCGCTGACTCGTGGGTGATCAAGGGAGTCGAGTTCAACTACCTGCCTGTTACTGGCGCATCTGATACCGCCCGTCACATCGGCGTGTACAACATCAGCACCATGGGCTGGGTCGAAAACTGCGACTTCCGCTGCACGACGGAGGCGACTCCGCGTAGCATCGGTATGCTGCTCACCGCGTCGGACTACGATTTCACCCCTGGCGCGACAAAGTCGGGCGGTTACTCCGGAAACTTCGTGCAGAAGGGCTGTACTCAGTCCAGCGGCAACCTCCGTCAGTGGCTCGTCATGGAGGTGTTCAAGGCGAACGGGCTCAACAGCGCCTCGATGCCGACGGCAGGCTTCAGCTTCTGGGCGATCAACAACAGTCACGGTTCCTCGTCGTCGGGCTCGTACATCCTGTTCGAGGGGGCGGGGACCAAGGCTCCGCTTTCGTTCTTCGACACAATGTATTTCTCCGGCAACTCGATGGGCGAATCGTCGGGCACCAAGAAGGGCATGATTGCCGTCGACGGTCTCGGGGCGGCTCGATCTGCTGGCGCTCCCGCTCATCTCTACGTGTCGGCGGCAAACAGCGGCACTGCGATCACCGGGACGCTGTCTGGTACCTACGTCCAGGGCTGCACCGATAACAACGGGTCGTCGCCCGCGCTGTCTCCTGTCCAGGGCAACCTGCTCGCGGTCAATTCGACGTTCTTTAACGCGCCGTCTCCCGCAAGCCGAATCTCTCTCGAGGCTACGTCGTCGGGTGGTCCGCTGGCTCCATCGGGCCTGATCACTGTCGACGGTGTTGCGCTGTCGGCGGATGATCGAGTCCTCGTAATTGACGCTACCGACGCCATTAACTCGGGCGTCTATCTCGCGGCGTCTGGGGACTGGGCGCGCTCGAGCGACATGGCCGACGGCAGCAATGCCGCGTCGGCGTTCACCTTCGTCGAGCAGGGTACTGTCTACGCAGACACCAGCTGGGTTTGCACTAGCGATAGCGGCGACGCTGTCGTCGGTACGGACGACCTCGCGTTCCAGCAGTTTGGCGCGGCGACGGTCTACACGGCGGGCGCGGGCCTTTCGCTCGCGGGGAACGAGTTCTCTGTTGCTTCGGGTGGCATCAGCAACTCGATGCTTGCGAATAGCTCGGTTACGCAAGCTAAGCTCAGCCTCGTTCCGCCTGTATCAGGCACTGATGCAGTCACGCTTAGCTACCTCGATAGCCAGCTTGCGTTGAAGCTTTCGCTGACTGGTGGAGCCATGTCCGGTACACTGGACATGGGAGGAAATGATATCGGAGGACTGCCTGCGGCACCTGCGGGTACTTACTCGGCTGCAAGCAAGGCGTATGTTGACGCTCAAGACGCACTCAAGCTCTCCCTCACAGGCGGCAACCTGTCGGGTGCGCTCGGAATGGGTAATAACAAGATCACGAGTCTTGCGACGCCGACGGTCAGCAGTGATGCAGCGTCCAAAGGCTACGTTGATAGCGCTCTGAGCACGGGTCTTGCCGATAAGGTCGCCAAAACTGGCGACACGATGACCGGCGCACTACTCATCGACGCTGGGGTAGCGTTGCCTGCGCTCGGTGTGACGGGCGGTGTAACGGTCAGCGATATCGCTGATGGTCAGTTCCTCGAGATCAACACATCGCTGCATCAGATGACGTTCTCGGTTGCGGGCCAGCCGTACGCTACGATCATCGACGAGTATGAGGTCGTGATCTCTGATACGACCTCGGGCGGTCCGTCTGCCGACGCCCTGACAAACGTCGAAGCGGGCGTCATCAAGCTTAACAAGCTGGGCGTTCCTGCCGTTCCGCTCAATGACGACGAGGTGGCGGTCAAGAAGTACGTCGATGACCAAGACGCCGCTACCTTAGCAGCTGCTAACGCCTACGCCGATACTGAACTTGCTAACAAGGTCAGCAAGGTTGGCGACACGATGACTGGCAACCTGATCGTTCAGGCAGCTAACATCGAAGTGCAGGACGATGATGGCACTCGTCAGATTCAGGTCGCTAACACCAGCGGCGTGAGCGAGAAAGCCATCATGGGAACGGGCTACGTCTCTCTAGAGAAGTTCGACCCAGCAGGAACTTTGCAGGGATTCTACGCGCACAATCAGTTCTACCTCCACAACGCGGCGAGCGATAATCGCATCCAGGCGGAAATCGACCTAACGACGCCAGGCGTGTTCCTGTCACTGACCAACGCAGGCAGCGCGGCTCTTCCTGTACTGCCAGAGCATGTCACGACTAAGCAGTACGTCGATGATCAGACGGCTCTTTCTATTCCGCTTTCTGGCGGCACCATGTCTGGTGTGCTCGATATGGGCGGTAACGGGATCACGAACCTTGCTGACCCCGTCAATAACCAGGATGCTGCTACCAAGGCGTGGGTACTCGCCAACTCCTCTGCGCGTAGTGTTCGCGTGTTTGCTGATGTTACGGCAGCTGTTTCTGCCAATGCTGACGTAGGTGGGGTTGGTGGCGGGTCTAATCTCTCAGGTCAGTTGCCTGACATGAGCAGCGGCAGCTTCGTAGATGACTACGACGTATTCCTCAACGGAATGCTTCTTCGTCCAGGTCTTAATAGCGGTACCGATAATGATTACTATCCTGGAACTAGCTTAGTTAACGGGCAACTTAAATTTGAGTTCGGTCTCGACGTTGCTGATGTTGTTTGTGTAGTTTCTTACAACTAAGCATAAGAATTAGATAGGAGAAATGTACAGCATGGGCACTCTTCCGCTTGATGTTAAAATTGGAACTTTAAACGAGGTAGGTAGTGCGCTTGATGATCTGCTAGACCTCGTAAAGCTTGACTTAAACAAAGCGGAAGGTGCCCATGCTGCTGTTACTGTAGTTTTTAACAGTGTAAATAAGCTAAATGAGAATATAATTACTGAGTTAAAAGCAGAAAGAATAACAGCAGAGCACGCGGAAATTGCACGTTTATGGATTTCCCGTGCTGTGCAGATAATCGATAATTTGCTAAGAAACCAAGCTAACATTCTATTTATTGCGCGTGGAGCAGAAGCACAAAATTCAAAAATTGTAAAAGCAGTAAAAACTATGTATGATTTGGAATGTGCTAGAAAGAACAGAATTTCTTCTGAAAACCCAGAAGATCCTGTTATTGTTTCTGATTTAGCTCCTGATAAAATAGAAAAACCTGTTGAACCTGTAGTCACTTCTGAAAGAAAATCTCCTGCTCCACGCACCATAAAAGAGCAGAGACTGGCTAACCAAGGCGCAGAGTCCTCTATTGCAAAACGACGCGGTCGTCGCACCAAAAAGGTAGGAGCCTAACTATGGACATCAAGCAGAGCACAGCGACTAAGGTACCAGTCCGTCTTCTAGACTCTTCTGGAGTAGGAGTAACTGGTAAGGCATTTGGTGATGCCACCGTATACCTACAGGCATTTGGAGGTAGCTCCGCTGTTAAGGTTCTCGGTGCAGGTGATTGGGTGGAAGTTGATTCCACCAATATGCCTGGTGTTTACGACCTGTCTCTTGCTGTTGGAGACGTGGCAACTACTGGGATGCTGAAGTACTCAGTGGCTGCTTCTGGTGCGGTTACTTATGTGGGTATTGTCAATGTCGTAGCATACACGTTGTATGACACATACTCTCAGGCGCTAGTTGCTGCTACTAACGCTTCTACTGCTGCTACTAACGCGTCGAATGCAGAAACTGCGGCTAATGCAGCCGACACGACTGCGACTACGGTTAGAAAACTTCAGTCTAACCGTCTTAAAATTGACACAGGTGCTAACACTTGCACTCTGTACGACGACGATGACGTAACTCCTCTATTCGTTTGGAACTTGAAGGATTCTTCAGGTTCTCCGACTTCTACTTCCATTTTCGAACGCGATCCCGTTTAAGGATTAGGAGAATTCTATGGCATACCAGTACACGACTAATGTCACCGTCACTACCTGGGCGGGCGTTATCTGGAGTCTTAAGCAGTCTCTCGTTGCGGCTGGATGGGTAGTTCAGTCGTCGGGAACTGGGACTTCTGGCACATACAACGCTAGCGGGGACAGCCTACCGACGGCGGCTTCGTTCGCTGCTATTCGAGCGTGGTTCGTCATCAGAGATCCGTCTGGCGCTGGTGGGCGTTCGTTCTGCTTCCAAGCCGACAGCGCAGGCGCGAATACGTTTTTCCGAATCAAATATTCGCAGTCTGCGGGGTTCTCCGGCGGCACACCCAACGCGAACACGGTTCCGTCAGCGGCTGACGAAGTCGTTCTCCGAGGCACTGGCACCGACGCAGCGCCCAGCTTCCAACAAATTTACAACGGCGGCTCTCCTGCCCTGACCTACTCGCAGGTGCTGTGCGAGACGGCAGCGCCTTATCCGTTTGCGGCGGTGACGTATCGCAACGGGCTCGTCGGCACTGAGGGTATCGTGGGGATGGACTCGCTCGTCGGTACGGCTGCGGGCGATCTCGATCCAGTTTGCACCCTGGTCAGCAGGGGAGCCGCTGACTCTCTGGGTGCGGCGCTGTTTGGTACAGACACGAGCTCGCCCGCTAGGACGTGGTTCGCGAAGGGCACAGGGGCGCAGGGTTTCCAGCCCGTGGCGGGCCTGTGCCTCTACGATACCGTCAACGGAATCGTAGCGCCGAACGGTCTCGGCACGAACGTGCTGACCACCAAAGACGACTTGATTCCTGTCGTCTACGGGCGCTCGTCGGCGCTCTCGCTGCCCCGTGGGTACAAGGGGATCAGCAGCCTCTTGCGCTGGACCGGCACGCTGCGGTCATCTGGTGACACTCTCTCGGTGTCGTCGTCCAGGGATTTCCTGATCATGGGCGGTTGTGCGCTACCCTGGAACGGCACCGTACCGTCGGTATAATAGGAGTTCATCATGCCGTCTACAGACTACGCGGGGGAAGATTTATCTCCCGCTCCATCCGTCTACAATGTAACGAAGGCTGAACCTGGCGACGTTCCTTCGACAGACAATAAAGTTGTAGAGACACAGCTGGTGGTCACATCTTCGAATGCGTTTAATAATGGAATTGAGATGCTATAGTACAACCACTTAAAAATATTAATTTTTGTGAAAGATTTTACATGTCCGTGACTTGTCAAGTCTTTTTCACAATATTCGTTGCAACTAAAACTCAGATATTGTATGATATCTGAGTTTTTTAGTTAGTTGTAAATTTTTTACTTTTGGAGAGTTTTGTATGCCTAAAGACTATAAAAAGTCTGAAATTACTAATAATGATGTAAAGTCTGTAGAAGCACCTAAGCCAAAAGAAGTTATGGTCACGTTTGATCGTTGGTTTGTTGCTACTAACAAACCAGCGCATTGGAAGGCTGGTATGCAGTCCTACGCGTCTACTGCTGGTAAAAAGACAGTAGCCGTGTGGAACAAGATATTCCAGAATTACTAAAGGAGATATCGATGGCGCGCTTCGTCACTTTTAATGGTCAAACAATTTTCAAACCAGGCGGACTGACGAGGATCAACGCTAATGCGTTAGCGCCTATCGGTCTGTCTGCCACTGGGATCCTTGGGATCATTGGCGAAGCGGATGCGGGCGTTCCGCACGAGCTTGTGACTATCGACGACCCTGCTCTTGCTACGCAGGTGTTCGGTTCAGGTCCTCTCGCGGATGCCGTCAACATCGCGTTCAATCCGTCTGGAGACCCTCGTGTCCCCGGTGGCGCTTTCCGCGTCATCGCGTACAAGACGAACGCGTCTACACACTCTGAGACTAGCCTCCCCGGTAGCACTGCGCTTATCGCAGATACCGCTGCAGCGGGTTCCACCACTACGGCGGTAAACCTGACTACGGGCGGACTTACGTTAAACGCCCATGTGGGACGTTGGCTTCTCTCTAACGGTGTGAAGCGCCGGATCGTCAGCAACACGGCATCTTCCATTACGGTATCTCCTGGGTTCTCCGCTGCTCCTGCCGTAGCTTCTGCGGTTAGCATTCTCGACGACGAGATGCTTCTTACTTCACGCAATTACGGCGTTGACCAGAACCAGATTTCCGTCGAGTTTGAGCCTGGAGTAACTGCGGACACGTTCGTAATTACTACCGCCAAGGGCGCAATCGTAAACCAGTCTCCAGAGCTTGGAGGCACGCCATTCCTTACGCTGCAGTACATTGGTGGCGCAGTTCCAGCTAGCGGTTCAGGAACGATTACGGTGGCAACCACCAGCCAGATTACGTTCACTCCCGCGCTTGTTCCTGCCCTGAATGCTTTTGCGGGCATGTTGATTCAGTTCTACGACGGCACGCAGCGTCTAGTGCTGAGCAACACTGCAGCGACTCCGTGCGACATTGTTCTTGACGCGGCGCAGTACATCACGACCGCACAGGCGTCTGATTTTGTCGGCACTGACTTCACGATTCGTGATGTTTCTTCGGCGGATGCGACTATCGCTGGCGCGAACGGCGTAGCCACGGGGCTAACGACGGTTGTTGCTCCAGTCGCAGACAACCTAAACATCACGTTTGCTCCTGGGCAGACGCTCCGTCAGCTGGTCGATTTCATTAACGCGACCACCAATTACCGTGCAGGCATCCCAAATGGTGTAAATCCTGACACGACTCTGATGGGTAGCTTTGACTTCGACGCACGGGCTACCAACGTCGATGTCCGGTTCGATCAGCTAATTGACCCTGTTAACAAGGGCAATTTCCGGCGAGATCTTCAGGTTGCTGTTGACTGGATTAACTCGTTCTCCACGCTAGCTTCTTGCGTTCGGGCGAGCGCTGGTGTTTCTGAGGGTGCTGGAATTCCTGCCTTCACTGGCGGCGTTTCCGCGACCATTCAGGACAGCGCTGTGTACTTCATCGGTGGTAGCCGTGGGTTTTCGGCGTCGTCCGATTTCCAGAACGGCTTCGACGCGTTCCTACAGGTTCGCGTAAACAACATCGTTCCGCTCATTTCGCAGGACCTCGTTAACGAGGGTTTTGGTTCTACTGCGAAGTTTGCGGCGGTTGCGGCACAGCTGTCTGACCACGTTAAGCAGTGTGCAGGAATTGCACGCTCTGAGCGCGGCGGTTACATCGGTATGAAGGGTACGAAGTCTCAGCTACTTGCCCAGGCGTCGTCACTCAACAACACCGACGTGCAGCTGTTCGGTCAGCAGCTGACTGTTCTCGACGCTCAGGGCAATCTTGTTCTACAGCCTGAGTGGTCGATTGCGGTCACTGCGGCGGGTATGCGCTGTGGCGTCCCGGAGGTTGGTGAGCCTCTTACCTTTAAGTTCATCAACACGACGGCACTATCACAGGATTCCAGCTGGTCTCCTCGTAGCATCACGGACGTGAACGCGCTTATCCAGGGTGGCGTTATGTTCGCGGAGCAGCCCCCGCAGGGTGGTTTCCGGTTTGTCCGCGACGAGACGACTTACCTTGTCGACGATAACATTGCCTTCCTTGACGGCAATACTCGTGACGCGGTGCGCTACGTCGCCTACGATCTTCGCACGGAGCTAGAGAACGACTTCACTGGACTCAAGGCGAAGCCTGCCACGGTCCAGAATATCCGTTCGACGGTTGTTGCGAAGATGGAGCTTTACCGGCAGCAGTCGATCATCGTTGATTCGCTTGACCCAGAGACGAAGACCAAGATTCTTCCTGGTTACCGGAATCTCCGAGTCTACGTGTCCGGAAACGTCGCAAACATCAAGGTAGAGATCTTCCCCGTCACTGGAATTCTCTTCCAGCTGTCGGATATCTACCTGCAACTGCCGACGCTCACTGCTTAATACTCGTTGATTCAATAAATGAAGCCCGTATAGTCTTAACCGGCTA
>Ga0129333_10006025_pt1 | contig 11438 bp, 6 predicted proteins | sample CPB6_08_DNA_FD_94474 | JGI IMG/M metagenome (GOLD analysis project Ga0129333, IMG submission 94474) | Freshwater to marine salinity gradient microbial communities from Chesapeake Bay, USA - CPBay_Sum_0.6_0.8_DNA | ecosystem: Environmental > Aquatic > Marine > Coastal | place: USA: Chesapeake Bay...
CGCCGCACCGAATCGCACCGACCTGAGGAGACTCGCTGATGCCCCGTCCCGGTTTCGTTCTCGACGTCGATCGCTCGACACCACCGATCCTCTTCTGGCGAGGCGAGAACTTCTCGCTCGAGAAGTTGCCCGCCGGGCGGAGTCGCGTCGTGTACGCCCCCGAGCCTCTACCGGCGATCGCCGACGTCGACGGCGCGATCCGCAATGCTCTCCTCAACCCGATCGACCAGGATCCCTTGCCCGCCCTTCTCTTCCCGGGCATGAAACTGACGATCGCGTTCGACGACGTGAGCCTGCCGCTGCCCAAGATGCAGCGCCCCGACGTGCGTCAGCGCGTGATCGAGGCGGTGCTCGACCTCGCCGCCGAAGCAGGTGTGGACGACGTGCACATCATCTCGGCACTGGCTCTGCACCGGCGTATGACCGAAGCCGAATTGCGCCATGCCGTCGGCGACCGCGTGTACGACGCCTTCGCTCCGCGCGGACTGCTCTATCAGCACGACGCCGAGGACCCCGACGCCCTGACCTTCCTCGGCACCACGCCGCACGGCGAAGAAGTCGAGATCAACAAGCGCGCGGCCGAGAGCGACCTCTTGGTCTACGTCAACATCAACTTGGTGGCCATGGACGGCGGATGGAAGAGCACGGCCACCGGGCTCGCGTCGTATCGCTCACTGCGCCACCATCACAATCCCGAGACCATGACGCACTCGCGCAGCTTCATGGACCAGCACCGCAGCGAACTGCACAAGAGCAATTGGCGCATGGGCAAAGTCCTGCTCGACAGCGGAGTCAAGGTCTTCCAGATCGAGACGACCCTCAACACCGACACCTTCCCGTCACCGTTCAACTTCTTGTCGAAGCGCGAGTGGGAATGGTCCCCCCGCGACCGAATGACCTTTCTCGGCACGACCAAGGCTCTCAATCGCACACCACCTCGGCTGGCACGCAACATCTTCCACTCGATCGAGGCACCTCATCAGATGACGAGCGTCCAAGCGGGTGAAGTCGAGGCGGTGCACCGCATCACCACCGAGCACGTGTACGCCCAGCAGCTCGTCGAGGTGAAGGGGCAGACCGACATCCTCACCATGGGAATCCCGTACATCAGCCCCTACAACGTGCACTCGATCCTCAACCCGATCCTGGTTCAGGTGATGGCGATGGGCTACTACTTCAACATGTACCGCGGAGTTCCGCTGGTGCGGGAGGGCGGCGTGATCATCATGACGCACCCGTGCCGACCCGAGTTCAATCCGGTTCATCATCCGAGTTACATCGACTTCTTCGAACAGGTCCTCGCCGACACAACCGATCCGTACGTGATGTCGCAGAAGTGGGAGAAGCAGTACGCCGAGGACGAGTGGTACCGCCATCTGTACCGCACGAGTTACGCGTACCACGGAGTCCATCCTTTCTACATGTGGTACTGGGGCACGCACGGTATGAAGCACTGCAGCCGCATCATCGTGGTGGGTGGCGACCCCAAGACCGTGCGCCGACTCGGTTTCGTGCCGGCGAGCACCATGGACGACGCCCTCGAGATCGCGAGCGACGTGGTGGGTCGTGCACCGACGATCACCCACCTGCACACTCCTCCTCTTCTCGTGGCCGATGTGAGCATCTGATGGCTCGCGACGACGCCCCGTGGAAGCCGAGTCGACTGGCCGGTCTCGGCCGTGTCGGCGATTCGGTCGAGCGCGTCGTTCGACCGATCGGGACGCGCTTCGTGCGCCGCGGATTCCCGTACACCGCTCCCACGGTGCCTCGAGGCATGACCGTTCCGGCCGACGAACCGAACCTCGGCGCCGATTACGACACGGCTTGGGCGCGGCGCGCACCGGCCCGCGTGGTGCGACGTGGACTCGTGAACGGACCGATCCGCTGGATGATTCGTGGTGTGGCGAGTCCGACGGTGTTCGGCACCGACCGATTGAGCGATCTGGCGCGCCTCGACGATCCGCCGGCGTTGATCTTCACCCCCAACCATCACTCACATCTCGACACCGCCCTCATGGCGACCGCAGTTCCCGAGCCCTGGCGTTCGAAACTCGTCGTGGCCGCAGCGGCCGATTATTTCTTCGACAAACGGTGGAAAGCGATCATGGCTTCGCTCTCGTTGAACGCCATCCCGATCGATCGCGAAGTGACCGGCCGCAAGTCCTCGGAGATGATCAAGAAATTGGTCGAGGACGGATGGAGTCTCGTGATCTATCCCGAAGGCGGACGATCCCCCGACGGCTGGGGTCAGGATTTCAAAGGTGGCGCGGCGTACTTGTCGTCCCGCACCGGCGCTCCCGTCGTACCGGTCTTCATCGACGGAACGGGATCGATCTTCGGCAAGGGCATGAAGCGACCCCGGGCGGGAACCACCAAGGTCGTGTTCGGGCATCCGCTCGTAACGAACGACGACGAGAACACCCGGCGCTTCTCGGCTCGCATCGAATCGGCCGTCACGGCACTCGGCGACGAATCGCTCACCGACTACTGGACGGCCCGTCAGCGTTCGGCGCGTCGTGAAAGTCCCAAACTCACCGGACCCGAGTACACCGGGTGGCGTCGACAGTGGGCGTTGTCGGAACGTCGGTCACTCGGGACGGCCGGTGTTCGTCGCCGACAACAGCGTCGCTGGCCCGACCTCGACTGAGCGCACTCGATCGCGATCAGGGGTTCTTGGTGCGCGCCGGAATGTTGATCTCGTCACCGGGAAGGATGACGACTCCGGTGTCGACCCAACCGTTGGCGGCGAGCAGCGCCGAGAGTTCGACTCCCCACGCATCGGCGATCTTGGAGAGCGAATCACCGAGCTGAACCGTGTACTTGCCCTGGCCCGGTACGGGCGATGGTGCCGTCGTCTCCGAGGGAATCGGCATACCGGCAACCGATGTCGACACGTTGGTCGCCGTGGGCGGAATGAGGATCACCATGCCGGGCGACAACGGATGCATGATTCCGTCGGCCCAACTGTTGTAACTGGCGATGTCTTCGGCACTCACCCCGAACTTGCCGGCGATCGCGTACATCGAGTCACCCGACACGATCGTGTAGGTCATGGGAGGCGGCAAGGTGTTGGCCGGATCGACGGTGGTGGCCACCGAGGGCGGAGTGGTCGCGTAATTGGTCGACGTGAGAGGGCGCAGAGTCGTGGCCGTCGAGCCCGGATCGCTTCCGCACGACGCGAGAACCGGGAGGACCGACGCCACCGACAGAACTCCGATCAACCTGGTCGAACGCACGGGCGACAATCTAGTTGTCGAGGTGACGACGTGGGTGTCACCACCCACTCGCACACTCGTCACACGAGGGGACGATCGCTGGGCAGGATCGGCGCCGGCAACCAGGTCTCCCCGAGCAGGAAACGATCGACACCAGCGGCACAGGCCCGACCTTCGGCGATCGCCCAGACGATGAGGCTCTGACCACGACCCATGTCGCCGGCCACGAAGACTCCGGGAACCGACGTCATGTACGAGTCGTTGCGCTTCACGTTGCCACGTTCGTCGAGTTCGACACCCAGACGATCGAGCCAACCACCCTTCTCCGGACCGACGAAGCCGAGCGCGAGGAACACGAAGTCGGCCGGAAGTTCGCGATCGGTTCCTTCGACCTTCACGAACCTTCCGTCCTTCATCTCGACCTCGTGGACGAGCAGCGCCTTCACACGCCCGTTGCCGTCGTCGACGAAACGTTCGGTGTTCACGCTGTAGATGCGCTCGCCACCCTCTTCGTGTGCCGACGACACGCGGTAGACCATCGAGTACTGCGGCCACGGATTTCCCGACGAACGCTCCTCCGGGGGACGCGGCATGATCTCGAGCTGAGTGACCGATGCGGCGCCTTGACGGTGCGCCGTTCCCAGACAATCGGCACCGGTGTCGCCGCCACCGATGATCACGACGTGACGACCGTTCACGTCGATCGGCGAGGCCGAGAGGTCACCCTCTTGCACGCGATTGGCGAAGGGCAGGTACTCCATCGCCTGATGGATCCCGGCCAAGTCGCGACCGGGAATCGGCAGGTCGCGCCACGCCGTCGCACCGCACGCGAGAACCACCGCGTCGTGCGACGCCACGAGAACGTCGATGTCGATGTTCTGACCCACCACGGCATTGGTCCGGAACTCGGTTCCTTCGGCTTCCATCTGCGCGATGCGTCGATCGACGTGCTTCTTCTCCATCTTGAATTCGGGAATGCCATAACGCAGCAGACCACCGATTCGATCGGCTCGCTCGAGAACGACCACGTCGTGTCCGGCGCGGGTGAGCTGCTGAGCAGCGGCCAGACCGGCCGGACCCGAGCCGATCACGGCGACGCGACGTCCGGTTTTCACACTCGGGACGTGCGGAGTGACCCAACCTTCGGCCCAGGCCCGATCGATGATCTCGACTTCGACCTGCTTGATGGCCACCGGATCGGCATTGATCCCGAGAACACACGCCGACTCGCACGGCGCCGGACACAAACGACCGGTGAACTCGGGGAAGTTGTTCGTTGCGTGCAGCCGGTCGATCGCGTCACGCCAGTGTTCGCGATAGACGAGGTCGTTCCAGTCGGGAATGAGGTTCCCGAGCGGACAGCCGTTGTTGCAGAACGGGATGCCGCAATCCATGCAGCGTCCGGCCTGCCGCTTCAGGGCCTCACGATCGAAGGGCTCGTAGACCTCTTTCCAGTCGCGCAGACGAACCGGCACCGGACGGCGAGTCGGCCCCTCTCGGTCCCACTTCAGAAAGCCAGTGGTCTCACCCATTGGACACCTCCATCACATGACGCAGGGTCTCGTCGTCGGACCAACCCTTCTCGCGTGCCGATTCGAGCACGGCGAGCACCCGTTTGTAATCGCGTGGCATCACCTTGCGGAAGTGCGACACCTCGGCGTCCCACGCGTCGAGGATCCGGCGAGCGATCGCGCTGTCGGTCTCCCCCACGTGATCGGTCAGGGTCGTCTGCAAGAAATCCACGTCGGAGCGATCGAGCGCTTCGAGGTCGACCAGTTCGTAGTTGACCTTGGACGCGAAGACCTCGAACGGGTCGTACACGTAGGCGACTCCGCCCGACATTCCGGCCGCGAAGTTGCGTCCGGTCGGACCGAGAACGACGACGCGGCCCCCGGTCATGTACTCGCAACCGTGATCGCCCACACCCTCGACGACGGCCGTGGCTCCCGAGTTGCGGACGCAGAACCGCTCACCCACGATGCCGCGGAGGTAGATCTCGCCTCCGGTCGCGCCATAACCGATGACGTTTCCGGCGATCACGTTCTCCTCGGCGACGAGATGCGAATCACGATCGGGGCGCACGGCGATCCGACCACCCGACAAACCCTTGCCGAGATAATCGTTGGAGTCGCCTTCGAGACGAAGAGTGATTCCGGCCGGCACGAAGGCACCGAAACTCTGACCGGCCGAACCGCGGAAGTCGATCTGAATGGTGTCAGCCGGCAGACCTTCCCCCTTCCATCGCTTCGTCACTTCGTGGCCGAGCATGGTGCCGACCGTTCGGTTCACGTTGCGGATCGGTACAGCGAAGCGGACCGGCGCTCCGGTTTCGATCGCGGCCTTCGACCGTTCGATGAGTTCGATGTCGAGCGCGTCCGAGAGTCCGTGGTCCTGGGCCACGCTCTGATGCATCGTCTGGGCGTACGGGTTCTGGGCGGCCACGAGGATCGGTGAGAGGTCGAGTCCACGGGCCTTCCAGTGGTCGAGGGCGGCCTTGGTGTCGAGGATCTCGCTGTGACCGACCATCTCTTCGATCGTTCGGAAACCCAACTCGGCCATCAGCTCACGAACCTCTTCGGCCACGAACTCGAAGAAGTTCACGACGAACTCGGGTTGACCCGAGAACCGCTTGCGCAATTCGGGGTTCTGCGTGGCGATGCCCACCGGACACGTGTCGAGGTGGCACACGCGCATCATGATGCAGCCGCTGACCACGAGCGGAGCGGTGGCGAAGCCGAACTCCTCGGCACCGAGGAGGGCGGCGATCACCACGTCACGACCGGTCTTCATCTGACCGTCGGCTTGCACGACGATGCGGTCACGTAGCCCGTTGAGCATGAGTGTCTGCTGCGTCTCGGCGAGACCGAGTTCCCACGGCGCACCGGCGTGCTTCAACGAGGTCAGTGGTGAGGCGCCGGTGCCGCCGTCGTGTCCCGAGATGAGAACGACGTCGGCCTTGGCCTTGCTCACTCCGGCCGCCACGGTTCCCACTCCGACTTCGGCCACCAACTTCACGTGCACTCGCGCCGCCGGATTGGAGTTCTTCAAGTCGTGGATCAACTGCTTCAGGTCTTCGATGGAATAGATGTCATGGTGCGGCGGCGGGCTGATGAGACCCACGCCCGGCGTCGAGTGACGAGTCTTGGCCACCCACGGGTACACCTTGTGACCGGGAAGCTGACCACCCTCACCGGGCTTGGCTCCCTGAGCCATCTTGATCTGCAGATCGTCGGCGTTGGTGAGGTACTCGCTCGTCACGCCGAATCGACCCGACGCGACCTGCTTGATCGCCGAACGCCGTTGCGGATCGTGCAGACGATCGGAGTCCTCTCCGCCTTCGCCCGTGTTGCTCTTTCCGCCGATGCGGTTCATCGCGATCGCCAAGGTCTCATGGGCCTCGGCCGAGATCGAGCCGTAACTCATCGCTCCGGTGGAGAAGCGCTTGACGATCGACGACACCGACTCGACCTCGTCGATCGGCACCGACGGGCGGACACCGCGTCGCAGATCGAACAGACCACGCAACGTGGCGAGGTTCTTCGACTGGTCGTCGACGGCCTTGGTGTACTGCTTGAAGACGTCGTAGCGCTTGGCCCGCGTGCTGTGCTGCAGGCGGTACACGGTCTCGGGGTTGAAGAGGTGGAACTCCCCTTCACGACGCCACTGGTACTCGCCGCCGAGATCGAGTTTGCGGTGAGCGCGATGATCCGGATTCGTCGGATGCGCCGTGGTGTGACGCAGTTCGACCTCGCGGGCGATCTCGTCGAGACCGACGCCGCCCAGACGACTCACGGTTCCGGTGAAGTATTCGTCGACCAGATCACGACCCAGACCGATGGCTTCGAAGATCTGCGCTCCGGTGTACGAGGCGACGGTGCTGACGCCCATCTTCGACATGATCTTCAGCACGCCCTTGCCGGCCGCCTTGATGTACTTCTTCACCGCGGTCTCGGGATCGGCACCGCCGAGTCCGTGGAGGTCCTCACGAATCATGTCCTCGATCGACTCGAAGGCCAGATACGGATTCACCGCACCCGCTCCATAGCCGATGAGAAGTGCCATGTGATGCACTTCGCGCGCGTCGCCGCACTCGACCACGAGGCCGCACTGCGTGCGCTTCTTCTCGCGCACCAGGTGATGATGAACGGCCGAGGTCAGGAGCAACGACGGGATGGGGGCCATCACCTCGTCACTGTTGCGATCGGAAAGCACGACCACTCGAGCCCCGGCATCGATGGCACTCGAGACCTCGGAACAGATCTCACGCAGAGCGGAGCGAAGAGCGTCACCACCACCGGCCACTCGATAGAGGCCCGAGACCACATGAGCGTGGAGCTCGGGGAACGATCCGTCGTCGTCGGCGTGCACGATGCGGTCGAGTTCGTCGTTGTCGATCACCGGGAACGGAAGAACCAGTTGGCGGCAGCTCGACGGACCCGGTTCGAGAAGGTTGCCCTCCGGGCCGATCGTCGAACCCACGCTCGTGACCACTTCTTCGCGGATCGCGTCGAGCGGCGGATTGGTGACCTGAGCGAACAGCTGCTGGAAGTAGTCGAACAACAATCGTGGGCGATCCGACAGCACGGCGATCGGCGTGTCGGTTCCCATCGAACCGATGGGTTCGGCGCCACTCTTGGCCATGGGAGCGAGGATGATCTTCAGTTCTTCGTGCGAATACCCGAAGGTCTGCTGACGACGAAGGACGCTCGTGTGGCTGTGGACCACGTGCTCCCGCTCGGGCAGGTCGTCGAATTCGACCAGCCCCTCGTCGAGCCACTCGGCATAAGGATGCGCCGTGGCCAACTGTTGCTTGATCTCCTCGTCGTCGACGATGCGGCCCTGTGCCGTGTCGATGAGGAACATGCGGCCGGGCTGCAGACGTCCCTTCTTCACGACCTTCGACTGATCGACGTCGATGACGCCGACCTCGGACGCCATGACGACGAGACCATCGGACCGGACCCAGTAGCGACTGGGACGCAATCCGTTTCGGTCGAGCACGGCACCGATGACCGTGCCGTCGGTGAAGGCCACGCTGGCCGGACCGTCCCACGGCTCCATGAGCGACGAGTGGAATCGATAGAAGGCCCGCTTGTCGGCGTCCATCGTCTCGTGGTTCTCCCAGGCCTCGGGGATCATCATGAGCACGGCATGAGGAAGCGAGCGTCCGGCGAGGTGGAGCAACTCCAACACCTCGTCGAAACTGGCCGAGTCGCTACCACCCGGCGTGCAGATCGGGAACGCCCGTTCGAGGCCCGGAATCGACTTCGACGACAGAAGAGCCTCGCGTGTGCGCATCCAGTTGCGATTGCCCTGCACCGTGTTGATCTCGCCGTTGTGAGCGATGAAGCGATACGGATGCGCGAGCGGCCACGACGGGAACGTGTTGGTGGAGAAACGGCTGTGCACGAGCGCGAGCGCGCTCTCGACCCGCTCGTCGGCGAGTTCGGTGTAGAACGCACCCAGCTGCGGTGTCGTGAACATGCCCTTGTAGACGATGGTGCGACTCGACAAGGACGGGAAATAAGTCTTCTGCTCGATCGGCAGGTCGTGCTCGATGCGCTTGCGGGCCACGAAGACCTTGCGGTCGAGATCGATGCCGGCCGCTCCACCCGGATCGGACACGAACAGTTGGCGGAAGGTGGGCATGACCCGTCGCGCCGTGGCTCCGAGTGTGGTGGGGTCGACCGGAACGTCACGCCAACCGAGAACTCGCAGACCCTCGTCGGCCACGATCGATTCGATCGATGCCTGAGCCTTCTCGGCATCGGCGGGCTCGGCCGGAAGGAATCCGATACCGACCGCGTAGTGGCCGACGGGCGGCAGATCGAACGACACCACACCGCGGTAGAAGCGATCGGGCACCTGCAAGAGGACTCCGGCACCGTCGCCGGTGTCGACTTCGGCTCCGGTCGCACCGCGATGTTCGAGATTGCACAGGGCTCCGAGTCCGGTGGCCACGATGTCGTGACTCGCTCGGCCGTGGATATCGGCCACGAAGGACACGCCACAGGCGTCGTGTTCGAACCGGGGGTCGTACAAGCCGTGCGCGGAAGGCAGGCCGAAGGCGTTCAAGGGGATGGTCATGGTCACTCTCTCGGGTCCACGGACAACGTGAAGTTGGTGGCCCCCGGGACGACGCTGGCCCGAACGGCTCTCGAATCCTAGGTTGGGCGGGACGACCTCGCCAACCAATTGCGCAGGTCGGATGTCCCGCGGGTCACACGGGATCGGCGAAGACCGGCTCGCGCTTCTCGAAGTTGGCCATGACCGCCTCCACCTGGTTCGGTCGGCCGATGAGGCTGCCGATCACCCGACGCTCGGCCGCGAATTGCTCGGCCGCTCGATCGTGGAACAACTGGTTGAGGAGAGCCTTGGCGCCCCGCACCGCATCGGGGCTGCGCCCGGCGATCTCCTGGGCCATGGCCATGGCATCGGCGCGCGGATCGTCGGAGAGTCGCGTGGCCAGACCGAGATCGAACGCCTCGCGGCCCGAGAACACCCGAGCGGTGAACACCAGTTCCTTCGCGATGTCGGGGCGCACGAGTCGCGACAAGACGAGCGAGCCGGTCATGTCGGGAACGAGACCCCAGTGAATTTCGCGCACCGACATCTGCGTGTCGGGATGCACGATGCGGATGTCGGCACCCATCGCGATCTGGATTCCGCCACCGAGAGCGTGGCCGTGCACGGCAGCGATCACTGGAACCGGAATCTCCTGCCACACCCACGACACCTGTTGGCCGAGATGGGTGATGCGGCCCTCGGCCATGCTGCCCGGGTTGCCTTCGTCATCGGACGCGGTGGCGCCGCCGGCCATTTGTTGGAACGAGCCGAAGTCGAGACCGGCGCAGAACGACGAGCCCTCGCCCGACAGCACCACGGCCCGCAGGTTCTTCTCCGACTTCAGACGTTCGCCGGCCCGCGCGAGTCCTTGGAACATGCCGCCGTCGAGGGCGTTGCGCTTGTCGGGCCGGTTGAGACGCACGTCGGCGACTCCCCCGGAAATGGTCACGGATACTCGATCGTCCACGGTCATGAGGCCATGTTGTCAGGTCGGCCACCTGTAAGACTCACCGTGTGCGCGCGGTCCGGCTGACACACGAGCGGTGGGCCGGTGGCCTGGCGGCCCTCGCCGCCGTGGTGGTGGGTGTCGTGCAACTCCGCGACGGAATCGTTCACCTCCTCGACACCGTCACTTATTGGAGCGGTGCCGAACAAGTGGCATCGGGCCGTCCGCTCACCACTCGCCTCGCTCCGTCGTTCACGAACTTCGACGCCGTCGAGTTCCTCGATCGTGGTGGGCGACTCCCCTTCGTCGACTTCCCGGTGGGCTACCCACTCGTAGCCGGTCTCCTCGGTGCGGTCGTCGGCGTGCGAGCGTCGATGCAGATCCTCGTGGTGGCGGCGCTGGCCGTCATCGCCTCCGCCGTGGTGTTCGGCGATCGACTCGCCGGTCACAGCACGACATCGCGCCTGAACTTCGCTCGTCTCGGCTGGTTGGTTCTCGTCGGCATCTCGATCGTGAGCCTCCCGACCACGCGACTGGTCACCCAGGGCGTGCTCTCCGAAACGCTCTTCTGCGCGTCGGCCCTCGGTCTCGTGATGGCTCTGGTTCGTTATCGCCAGGGCGGCCGCTGGTGGCCGGTGGCAGTTCTCACCGTCACGACTTCGCTCCTTCGTTTCATCGGTGCACCGTTGGCCTTGCTCGCCGGATGGGAACACTGGCGTCGGACCGGCGACCGTCGCGGATCGGTCACTCGAGCCGCCGTCCTCATGATTCCGGCGACAGCCAACATCGTGCTCGCCTCGGCATTCGGTGGCGGACACAACGCTGGTTGGCGGGGCCTCGACCAACTCGACGTCGACGTCTTCGTTCGCTCGGTGGGTGGCTGGTTCGATTCGCGCCAAGGCGACCTGCGTCGCACCTACTTCACGGGCGAAGGGCCGGCGTGGTGGGCGTGGCTGGTGGTGGTGTCGTGGTTCGCCGTTCTCGCCTACGTCGCGATCGCCTATCTGCGAGGCCGATCTCGCCTACCCGCGGCGAGTGAGATCGCCTTGATGGCTGCCGGCATCGTGACCGCCGGTCTCGTCGCGGGAATCATGGGATTCGATGCGCTCGTCATCGCCGACAATCGCCTCATGCTCCCGAGTGGAGTTCTCACGTTGGCGGCGATCGCTTGGGCCGTTCCGCGTTCTCGCCGCGCACTGATCGCAGCGGCG
>Ga0129333_10006026_pt1 | contig 11438 bp, 11 predicted proteins | sample CPB6_08_DNA_FD_94474 | JGI IMG/M metagenome (GOLD analysis project Ga0129333, IMG submission 94474) | Freshwater to marine salinity gradient microbial communities from Chesapeake Bay, USA - CPBay_Sum_0.6_0.8_DNA | ecosystem: Environmental > Aquatic > Marine > Coastal | place: USA: Chesapeake...
TCCCAATCACAGCGTGGATGGTTTGATGTCCTTGATGATTGGTTGAAAAGGGACAGATTTGTGTTCGTAGGTTGGTCTGGCCTACTTTTATTTCCAACAGCATACCTCGCACTTGGTGGGTGGCTTACTGGTATTACATTTATCACTAGTTGGTATACACACGGTATTGCTTCAAGTTTTTTAGAAGGTTGTAATTTCTTAACAGCTGCGTTGAGTACCCCAGCAGATGCTCTCGGACATTCCCTTCTACTTCTCTGGGGTCCTGAGGCTCAAGGGGATTTCGTCAGGTGGTGCCAACTTGGGGGACTCTGGACTTTTGTGGCGCTCCACGGATCTTTCTCTCTGATTGGATTCATGCTTCGTCAGTTTGAGATTGCTCGTCTTGTAGGCATTCGTCCTTATAATGCTATCGCATTCTCTGGTCCTATCGCAGTATTCGTCAGCGTGTTCCTGATGTATCCTCTGGGGCAATCCAGCTGGTTCTTTGCTCCCTCCTTTGGTGTGGCGGCAATCTTTAGGTTCCTGCTGTTTCTTCAGGGTTTCCACAACTGGACCCTCAATCCCTTCCATATGATGGGAGTTGCTGGTATACTGGGAGGTGCTCTACTATGTGCTATTCATGGTGCAACGGTTGAAAACACCCTCTACGAAGACGGAGACAAAGCAAATACCTTCAAAGCCTTTGAACCCACTCAAGAAGAGGAAACCTATTCAATGGTTACAGCGAATAGGTACTGGTCTCAAATTTTTGGTATCGCTTTTAGTAATAAGCGTTGGCTCCATTTCTTTATGTTGTTTGTACCTGTTATGGGTTTGTGGACTTCCAGCATCGGTATCATTGGTCTTGCCCTTAATCTTCGTGCTTATGATTTTGTAAGTCAGGAAATTCGTGCAGCAGAAGACCCGGAATTTGAGACATTTTATACAAAGAACGTGCTTTTAAACGAGGGCTTACGTGCTTGGATGGCTCCTGTTGACCAGCCACACGAATCGTTTGTATTTCCAGAGGAAGTTTTGCCCCGGGGCAATGCCTTGTGATAAAAATATAATACCCTGCGGAAACTCAAAGACCCTTTTGGGTCTTTTTTTATGTTATAATACCTTCGTTGAGATAAATATTTTTATAAATAATATTAGTTAATGAAGGTATTATGAGATACGGACCTAAAGAAAGTTTAGTAGGTAAGACTTATGGAAGATTAACTATTCTACGAGAATATCAATCTCCTTGTAAAAAGTATGTTTCCTGTGAATGTTCTTGTTCTTGTGGGGGTAAAACTACCAAAACTAGAAGACACGATATAGTTTCGGGTAAAATTCAATCTTGTGGATGTATCCGTAAAGAAAGGTCAATAGAATTTAATAAATCAAGATTTGACCCAAACGCAGTATCAAAATCAGTTGAGTATAAAATGTTAGCAAGAGCAAAGAGTAGAGCAAAGAAAAATAATCTTCCCTTTAATCTTGAACTTGATGATATTGTTATCCCAGAAAGATGCCCTTTACTTGGTATAAAAATTGAAAGTACGGAAGTTAAAAATTCTCCAAATAATCCTTCACTAGATAAAATTATTCCAGAAAAAGGATACATAAAAGGTAATGTATGGGTCATTAGTAATAGAGCCAACACTCTTAAAAATGATGCCACTCTATCAGAACTTAAACTTTTGGTAGAGAGATTGGAAGAGGTTCTCCCAAGAGGGAATGCCCTTTGATAATCAAGACCCAAAAGGGTCTTTTTTTTTATGCTATAATGAGTTTTTAAGATCTTATTAAAATGAAAATGCCAAAAATGCCCAAGGTGCCTAAGATTCCAAAACTGCCAGATCCAATTGACATCATTGATGATGTCGTTGATGTAGTAGTAGACCCAATTACTGATGTTGTTAATGATACTGTAAATTTTGCTGAAAGTCTGGTAAAAGATACCAGTAAAGCAGTAGCACACACCACACAAATATGTGCATCACAGGCAGTAGAATATTCCAAGCAAGGTTTTGATGTAGCATCAGACACTTGGAAACAAGGCACAGAATCTACTATTGCTGCCGTAAGCAATGGTGTTGAGATTGTGGAATACGCTTCTATGGAAGCATATAAGTGGTTAGATGCTAATGCTTGTTATCTTGGATTGAATCTTGCTCTTACGACAGGATGTGTTGCATACTTCACACCAAAACCAAGTCCAGCAGATCCTGGAACTGTTACTTCTACAGCAATTAGTACTACATATTTGAGTTATATTGCCGTACAGGGATCAAATCTTGCAATGTCTATTGCAATTGCTAAGATCATTACCGAAGGTATCATTTTGATTCCTGGGGTGAAAGGTAATGTTGATGAGAAAATGTTATATAATGTTATTTGTAACACAATCGCTACTTGCAATCCAGTTGTGTTGAGTGTGAGTCTAGCTACTCCAGCAGGTGTCGGTATTTTTATTGGATCTGTAATTTCTCCTATTGTTGCTCAATTAGTATGTGAGAAGATTGCTCCTAAGGGATTTAAAGAAGCACTCTAAAATAAATAAGGGAGTTCCACAAGAACTCCTTTTTATGTCCTTCCTCTTCATTCTCTTCCTCTTCCAACTCTTTGGAATCATTATGTTCATACTGTCCGCCACACAAGATCTCTAATACATAGAATGGTTTTCTCTAAAATTATGAAAAATCTAGAACTTTCAGAAGAACAAATTAAACTTCTTGCAGATGCATTATGGATGAGACAAAGATGTTTCATTGCAGGAGACAGAAGATTTAAAGAATATGGGACAATGTTGGATACACTTCTAGAAGGAATGGAATATACTCCTAAAAGATTCTGATTATGACTTACGGTACAGTTTTCATCTCTGATGTCCATTACTGACCAAGATCTATGAAATAAATATTCATAAGTCGCAAGTACTTATGAATATTCTCCAGTCGCCTCAAGACTACTTGTTCAATTTACAGACAACAAGTTCATCAGAAGCAAGACGATTATGGAGAAAACATATAAAAGAAAGTTGGAGTCATAAATGCGCTTACTGTAACTCCGAAGAAAATTTAACATTAGATCACGTTGTTCCACAATCAAAAGGTGGTTTAGATATTACAAGAAATGTGGTATGTTGTTGCCATTCTTGTAATCAATCTAAAGGTCATGAGTATTGGAAGTTATGGTATGTCCAACAAGACTTTTATAATGAAGATAGTTTGAATAAAATAGAAGACTGGATGAAACCTCCAGAACCAACAAATCTTTATAGTTATCGCCCAAGAAGAAATAATGCTTCATGATAAATTCAACAACTCCATATAAACTGGCAGAAATCATTCGTGATACTTGGCCTGGTATTTACAATCCACCAAAACCATCTTATAATAATCAAAAGGAAATTAAAAATGAAAAAGTATAATGAAGAGTATTTTTCAGTGATCAGTAAAAAAACTGGAAAAAAACTTATGGATTGTGGTTTAGAAGAAGATGCTCTTGAGATGGTTGCCATGGACCCCCAAAATCGCACTTATACTCGCAATAAGTTTTTGATGGGTCCTGTTGTTGATATTGAGATTCCAAAGGCATTGCCAACTAATGAAATTGTAATTAATACAGAACCTTATAAGCAACATCAGGAAGAATGGATGGTTGAAAAGATTAATCAATTGCCACAAATCAAGTTGCCAGAAAGTCAGGCAAAACCAGTTATTGTATGAATCATAGAAAACATAAACAAACAAAAAACATACAAAATAAAGTGTATACGCCAGAAGGATATATTAAAGATCCACCTGATTCTGTGTGTCCTTATTGTAAAGAGAAACAGAAAGCATGTTCTCATGTAAATAGTTTAAGTCGTGCTTGGGCAAGGAGTACTTGTGCTAAAAAACATTCGGAAAATTCTTCAGAGGGATAAAGATATTACACTTTATGATGAGTGGCATTATATTTTTATTACTGTAGTAGAATTAATTCAAGTATTAAAAACTAAAAATAAATAATGAGAATGAGTTAAAAAAATGATTAATTATTATAATAATCACAATTGGAGAGGAATACTTTTCAATAGAATTATAAAAGAATTGTGTTATTCATCTTACCTAGAACTTGGAGTATCTACTGGGGAAAAGTGTTATAACTCAATAGAATGTGAAAGTAAAGTTGGTGTTGATGCTAATGCAAATTTAAATATCGCTGGAGTCGTATCTTCAACTACTGATGAATACTTTAATTCTTTGGATCAAAATACTAAATTTGATTTAATTTATATCGATGCTTGTCATGAAAAGTACCAAGTTTATAATGACTTTTGTAATTCCATAAATCATCTGAATAAAGGTGGAATAATAATACTTCATGATATATTTCCATTAACAGAAGAACTTACTAATGTTCAATTGTGGAATGGAAATGTATATGAAACATGGATCGAACTTGTTAAAAATTATCCAGATCAAACTGCAACTTTTATAGGTTTTCCTGGAGATCCTGAAGGAACTATTGGAATTTATTTTGATTCAACTGAGAGTTTATTTGATAAAAATAAAATTAAAAAAATAAATTATTCTTATGATTATTTTTTTAGTCTTATTCCAAAATACATTTATCATAAATCCATAACAGAAGATGAAATTATTTTAAGAGGAAAGGTTCTGTGAACAAATTAACTAATAAAAAAATTTTTTTAACTGGTGGTGCAGGATTTCTGGGAAAAAATATAATCGATAAATTATATCATTTTAATGAAATTACTGTTTATTCTAGAGATGAAGCAAAACAATATTACTTAAAGAAACAATATCCAAATATTAATTGTATTTGTGGAGATGTTAGAAATTATGATTTAATGCGAAGATCGAGTAAAGATCACAATGTTGGTATATTTGCTGCTTCATTTAAACAAATACAAGCATGTCATGATAACTATGAAGAAGCTAATCAAGTTATAGTTCAAGGTGCTTTTAATAGTAGAAGAATATCCGAAGAGAATAATTTTGAATCTGCTTGCTTTATTTCTAGTGATAAAAGTAGATCTGCCACAACTATTTACGGAGCAATGAAATATGTTGCTGGGGAATCTTTTATTTCTAATTCTGATAAATCTTTACCTAATTTAAGCACTGCGATTTATGGAAATGTTTTAAATAGCACTGGAAGTATCCTACCGTTGATGTGGAAAAGTATTGAAGATAATTTTAGTCTTTCTTTATATGGTAAAGATATGACAAGATTTTTTATTGATGTCGAAGATGCTGTTAATTTGGTAGAAATTTCTTTAAATTATGATGGATATAATATTATTCCTATTTTGAAAAGTATGAAAATACTTGACTTATTTGAAATTTTTAAAGAAGAATTTGGATTAAAATATTCAGTTTCATCATTAAGAAGTTGTGAAAAAGTTCACGAAATAATGGCATCTCAAGACGAGATACCTAGAATGAAATTGCAAAATAAAGTATATTTGATGCATCAAAGTGAAACATATAATGAGATTAAATTTGAGAATAATGAATATTCTTCTAGAAATTGTGTGGTAGATAAAGAATATTTGTATAATTACTTAAAATCAAAAAATTTTTATAAACCTTAAATTCTGGTTATTGAATTATGGATGAAATACAAATGCAAGATTGTGTGAGAAAAAAAATAATTGATAGTTTTATATTCTTTAATGAGTTTGATATTGTTAAACTTAGATTAAATTATTTGAATGATGTTGTTGATTATTTTATTATTTGCGAATCAAACTATACACATTCTGGAAAATTAAAACCTTATTATTTTGATGAAATAGTAGATGATATTCCGGAAGATATTCGTAGGAAAATTATTAGGATAAAATATGAACCTGACGTTTCAAAATTTAATTTTCCACAAAAAGTAGATGAATGTGATTATTCAAATTCTCATTGGAAACTGGAAAGAGAACAAAGAAATCATATAACTACAGAACTTTCTAGGTTTTCTCCAGATGATATTTTAATGGTTAGTGATGCGGATGAAATTCCTAATAAGCAAATAGTAAAAAATTTAACAGATCAAATAACTGAAGATTCTATCTTTACTTCAAAATGTAAAATGTTTTATTATAATTTTAAAACATTTGTTCATGATGAATGGAATGGTACAGTATTTACTAAAATTAAAACTTACCTTAAATTTGGATCTGAATATTTTAGAGGAGATAATCAGAATTTCTTTAATAGGATTGAAGATGGTGGATGGCACTTTTCTTATTTTGGTGATGCTGAAAGGATAAAAGTTAAATTACAATCTTTTGCTCATCAGGAGTTTAATAAGGATGACATAATTAGTGATAGAAATATCATAAATTCAATTAAGAATAAAAAATATCTTTTGAATAAAAATTATAATTTTGTTGATTATAATTTTGGTAATTTTTCGGAAGATATTAAAAAATTTATTGTCGAGTACTTTCCTAATCAATATTATATGAAGATTTTTATTTTTGGATCAAATGGAATGTTGGGTAATTATCTAACTCAATATTTAAGTTCAACTTTTGAAGTTGTTCCTATCACAAGAAATGAAGTAGATTTAACAAAAGATTTTTCTTTAATATCTGAAAAATATCAATTTAATGAACATGATGTAATTATAAATGCTGCTGGAATAATTAAGCAAAGAAATTATTCTTCTGATGAATTAATTAAAGTTAATAGTTTATTTCCACACTTCTTATCTACTCTTGGGTGCAGTGTCATTCATATAACCACTGATTGTGTTTTTAGTGGGAAGGGAGGATCTTATACTGAAGATTCGCATCATGATTGTATTGATGATTATGGTAAAAGTAAATCACTTGGTGAATGTGGAGATTTAACTATTATAAGAACTTCAATCATTGGAGAAGAAGTTGAGAATAAAAAGTCTCTTATTGAATGGGTAAAATCTAATCAGAATACAAATATAAATGGTTACTTGAATCATTTTTGGAATGGAGTTACTTGCTTAGAACTTTCTAAACAAATAGAAACTATAATAAAGACCAACTCATATTGGAAAGGAGTTAGACATTATTTTTCCCCAGACACTGTTAGTAAATATCAACTTGTTTCTGATATCAATGAAATTTATAATTTGAACAATGTAGTATCTCCAACAATGTCTGAATATTGTGATAGGAGTTTAAATACAAATTATAAGTCTCCTGTAGAAAAACAAATACGAAATCAAATTTTAGAACTTAAAAGTTTTGATTTGTATTGTGATAAAAAAAATAAATTAAATAATTTTCCTTCTTTAAATTTTATTAGCATTACTGAATCTGAAGATAGAAGAAAAAAACTCTATCAAAATTGTGAAGAGTATGGTATTAAAAATATAACTCCAAACATATATGACAGGTATAAGATCGGGGATCATGAAATAAACGTTCAAAATTGGTGGGGTGATTTTCCACCATATTTGGGTACCACAACTTCGCATTTAAAGGCAATACGTAATTGGTATGATAATACTGATGAACCCTATGCTTTCTTTTGTGAAGACGATATAAGTTTTGATACCGTTAAGTATTGGAACTTTACCTGGGAAGAGTTTTTTAATAAATTACCTGAAGATTGGGAATGTGTTCAGTTGGCAGTGTCAAGAAATGATATGTTTTTATTTTGGCAACCTGAGGTTTATGTGAGACATAGGTGTTGGGATGACTATTCTTGTGTTGCGTATTTAATAACAAGAAATCATGCAAAAAGATTATTGGACAGTTATTATGATGGAAAAATTTTTAATTTGGAATATGATGGTCAGGATAAATATACCAGAGAAGAATGGGCTACTAAGCCAGCAATTGAAACATTAATATATACTAATTACAAAGATAATACAGTATTTGTTTTTCCATTATTTGTAGAAGATGTGAATCTGGATACTACTGTTTGGATTGAAACTAAAAATTATCTTGATAGTGAAAAAGTTTCTGAAATAAACACACAACATCATAATTATCGTAAAGAAATTATTGATTGGTGGAAAAATAAAGGACAATATTTTACTTTAGATGATTATGAATCGGTTAGACAATCTTTTATAAATCAAAATTAATTTATATCTTATGATTAAAGTTTTATATTTTGGAAGAAGGCATAAAGATGATCTTTGCGAATATGATTATATAATGAATGATATTCTTCCAAAAAATATTGAAAAACAATCTACTTTTTTATTTTTGGAAGGTATTCGTGAAACTCAAGAAAAATTTGATGTTTTTGTTTATAGTTCCAGAGATCCTCAAAATTATCCTTGGGGATATATGCCAACTTATGATGAAGTTCTTGAATGTATTTTAAAAACTCAACCAAAAATTATTATACAGTTATCTGATGAATTTTATTTTGAAGATTTGCAAATTCACAACAATCTGGCAAATTATTGTGAATTATTTTTGAGACAACATCATTTTGGTAATTATTCCTATACAATGAATACTATTCAAATGCCACTTGGGTATTGTAATGGTATTGAAGTAAAGGATGAAAACATATTAAGTGTCTTTGATAGAAAATATACTTGGTCCTTTATTGGTGAAATGAAAAGTGATAGATGGGATTTAGTTAATTATTTTAATTCAATAGAGGGTGGATTTTATGGTTCTGGATTAACTAAATCTGAAATGACAAGTATATATTTAAATTCTATCTTTGCACCATCTGGAAGAGGAAATTCCAGTTTAAATTGTTTTAGATTATATGAGACATCACTGATGGGTTGTATACCTGTTGTTGTTGGTTCTAAAGAAGAATTAGATATAACTTTTATGTATGAAGAAAATCCTCCATGGATTTTTTCAGATACTTGGGAAAATGCGGTTACTCGATGTTCTGAACTTATTGAAAATAAAGATGAACTTCAAGAAATACAAAACAAAAATTTATTGTGGTGGAAAAACAGAATTGGTAATATTTCTGAAAAAATAAGAAATATTTTTGAAAAAGAAAGTAAATCTATTAGCGTATCAAATTCCCATAAATTGGAAAATTTTCCACCAGTTCATTTTATTAGCACCATTGATTCTGATGAAAGAAGGAAACTTTTATTGGAAAAGTTTTCTGAAAATAATATTAAAAATGTAACATCTCATATTTTTAAACGATATGAAGAAGGTGATTATATTTTTAATGGTAGACTCATGGATAAAATGACTGGTCCTGGTAGAGGACCTTTATCATCTCATTTGAGAACAATAAAGGGATGGTATTATGGAACTGATGAACCCTATGCTTTCTTTTGTGAAGACGATATAAGTTTTGATACCGTTAAGTATTGGAACTTTACCTGGGAAGAATTTTTTAATAAATTACCTGAAGATTGGGAATGTGTACAATTATGTTGGGTGAGAGAAAAATTTCGTAATTTTTCAATAGAATTCAGAAATCGTTGTTGGTGTGATTGGTCTGGATGTGCATATTTAATATCTAGAGAATATGCAAAAAAGGTAGTAGAAAATTACTATTATGATCATGAATTTCATTTAGACATAAAAGGTTCTGATATTCAACATAGACCAGAATGGGCAAAAATACCTGTTATCGAAACTGTAATTTTTTCTTCTGTTGGTAGAGTTTACGGTATGCCATTATTTGTTGAAGATGTTTTTAAATGCCATACGACTTGGAGATGGGGATCTGGAAATGAGGTAAATACTTATTCCCATTTAGAATCCATGGGATGGTGGAAAGGCATTGGGCAATTTTTAACACTGGATGAAATTTTTAAAAATATTTCTTATTGAGATATAAAGTTAAATAGATAAATACCTTTAATAAGAGATATAACTCCCCCCTGAGAGTATCTAAAGAATGTCCGACATAAACGTAAAAATTAATCCACAATCAAACGTAGTTGTAACTAATATTGGCCAAGAAAGTTTTGTAAAGGTAATTTCTAGTACTAGTGGTATTCAAGGTTTACAAGGAACTGTAGGTATTGGATCTACAGGATCACAAGGTTTTCAAGGTCTTCAAGGTACTCAAGGTACTCAAGGTACTCAGGGATTTCAAGGTACATTAAGTAATTTTCAAGGTGTACAGGGAACAATAGGTATTGGATCCACAGGATCTCAAGGTGCTCAGGGAGTTCAAGGAACTCAAGGTATTCAAGGATTTCAAGGAACTCAAGGAATTCAAGGACTTCAAGGTACCATAGGTATTGGATCTACAGGAGTACAAGGTACTCAAGGTACTCAAGGTACACAAGGAATTCAAGGTCTCCAAGGAACTATAGGTATTGGATCTACAGGAGTACAAGGTACTCAAGGTACACAAGGAGTTCAAGGTCTCCAAGGAACTATAGGTATTGGATCCACAGGATCTCAAGGTGCTCAAGGAGTTCAAGGTACTCAAGGAGTTCAAGGAACTCAGGGTCCTCAAAGTACTCAAGGTTTACAAGGAATCATAGGTATTGGATCTACTGGATCTCAAGGTGCTCAAGGAGTTCAGGGAGTTCAAGGAACTCAGGGTCATCAAGGTCTCCAAGGTCTCCAAGGAACTATAGGTATTGGATCCACAGGATCTCAAGGTTCTCAAGGAGTTCAAGGAACTCAAGGTATTCAAGGAATCATAGGTATTGGATCCACAGGATCTCAAGGTGCTCAAGGAGTTCAAGGAGATCAAGGTACTCAAGGTTTACAAGGAACTATAGGTATTGGATCCACAGGATCTCAAGGTGCTCAGGGAGTTCAAGGAACTCAAGGTATTCAAGGTTTACAAGGAACTATAGGTATTGGATCCACAGGATCTCAAGGTGCTCAAGGAGTTCAAGGAACTCAAGGTATTCAAGGACTTCAAGGAAAACCTGGTACTTCTATTAATATTGTTGGTTCCATACCTTTAACTGTAGGAATTGAAACTTCACAATTAAATGATCCATCAAACTCTTGGTATCCAGCACTAAATGGTGATTCTGTAATTGATAGTAACTTAGGAAATTTATGGATTGCTCTTGTAGGAATTGCTCAAACTACATGGACTAATGTTGGCATTGTCAGAGGTCCTCAAGGTACTCAAGGTTTACAAGGAATCATAGGTATTGGATCCACAGGATCTCAAGGTGCTCAAGGAGTTCAAGGAACTCAAGGTACTCAAGGTATTCAGGGAATCATAGGTATTGGATCTACAGGATCACAAGGTACTCAAGGTACTCAAGGAGTTCAAGGTGCTCAAGGAGTTCAAGGTACTCAAGGTTTACAAGGAATCATAGGTATTGGATCTACTGGATCTCAAGGTGCTCAAGGAGTTCAAGGAACTCAAGGTATTCAAGGTATTCAAGGTCTTCAGGGAGTTCAAGGAACTCAAGGTATTCAAGGAACTATAGGTATTGGATCCACAGGATCTCAAGGTGCTCAGGGAGTTCAAGGAACTCAAGGTATTCAAGGAATCATAGGTATTGGATCCACAGGATCTCAAGGTGCTCAGGGAGTTCAAGGAACTCAA
>Ga0129333_10006027_pt1 | contig 11438 bp, 19 predicted proteins | sample CPB6_08_DNA_FD_94474 | JGI IMG/M metagenome (GOLD analysis project Ga0129333, IMG submission 94474) | Freshwater to marine salinity gradient microbial communities from Chesapeake Bay, USA - CPBay_Sum_0.6_0.8_DNA | ecosystem: Environmental > Aquatic > Marine > Coastal | place: USA: Chesapeake...
AGAAGAACTAGGTGAAGAATTTGGATGTACTAAAGAAAGAATTCGACAATTACGTGATAAAGCATTAAAAAAGCTTAGAAACGAAAGTTATGGATTTTTAAACTATTTATAAAATAAAAAAAAATATGAAAAAGTTTGTTGAAAACAATTTTGTTATGATTGTTCTAGTTATTACTCTATTGGTTTTTTTTAAAAGTTGTGGAGACAGTAGAGAACTCACAAAAATGAGAAAAGAAGTGGAAAATATTAGAACAAACACATACACTAAGGAAGAACTAAATCTTCGTTTACAAATTGAAGGTTTAAAAGCAGAAAAAAGGATGATACAATCTACTGACAGAAGAATTTTAGATGTTAACAGACAAACAGAGATAGACAACGAAATTAGTAAACTAGAAAGTAAATTAAATTAATGAAAAACTGGTTTAATAGGAATTACAGAACGATAATCATATCGACATTTTTGGTACCAATTATTACCGTTGCGGTAGTATCAATATCACATGTCACTAAATGGTACGGTATTTCTAATCCATTTATATGGGCTATTTATTTATCTATTGGAATTGAAATAGCAGCATTGTCCGCACTTGCTGCTATTTCTGCTAATATGGGTAGAAAAGTTTATTTTCCGTTTGGGATTGTAACTTTAATACAATTTATTGGTAATATTTATTATACCTATTATTTTATTGAGATTGATAGTAAATCTTTTATTTCTTGGGTTGAATTAGTTTCACCTTTAATAGAATTTATAGGTGTTGAACCAACAGACTTAATTGGTCATAAAAGATTTTTATCTGTTTTTTCTGGTGGTATGTTACCTTTAATTTCATTATCATTTCTTCATATGTTAGTTAAGTTTACAGAAGAAGATAGATTAAAAATTAATGAAAAAATAAAAGAAGAAAAACCAGTCTCCGATAAAAACGAAGAAATTAATACAATTGAGAGTAAAGAGTTAATGAGTGAAGTTTCTAGAGTTAGATTATCAAAAAATGATTTAGATTATTTAGAAAAACTTTTAAATAAAAAGTTTAAATTAACCCAAAATGAAGATAATAATTCTTCAGACGAGAATATGGCTTATCAATCAGAACTTATCTTAAATCATGATAATATAAATAATATAGAAAGTGTTACAATAAACGAACGACCTGTAGTTGAAGAAGAACCTGTAGTTGAAGAAGAGATTACAGTTAAAGAAGAACCTGTAATTGAAGAAGAACCTGTAATTGAAGAAGAGATTACAGTTGAAGAAGAACCTGTAATTGAAGAAGAACCTGTAGATAAAGAAGAGATTACAGTTGAAGAAGAACCTGTAATTGAAGAAGAACCTGTAGATAAAGAAGAGATTACAGTTGAAGAAGAACCTGTAGATAAAGAAGAGATTACAGTTGAAGAAGAAGATTCAAGGATAGTGACAGAATCCGAAGAAAAAAAAAAGAACCACTCATAAAGAACCTATTCAATCAAAGTACAGTAAACTATGGTTTGGAAGAGGATTTTATTGAGGAAGACCCTTTGTATTGGGAATCTAATAACAAAAATTCAACAAGAGAAACTCAAGAATCCATGAGAAAAATAATAACAAGAAATGTTGGAAATACGAAACGTAGAGTGTTTAGATAGAAACAAGTTAAATATAGTAAAAAGAAAAAGTAAAAAAACTCAAATTTTATTATATGACACAGGTAGAAAAACCGAATATTTTATAAATAAAATAAAATACAGAAATAATAATCAATACGATGAAGTCCCTCATTTTATTGTTACTAAACTTGGTATAATTTATCAGTTATTTGATACAAAGTATCATTCTAAAACTTTCGATGAAAAAAAAATCGATAAACAATTTATAAAAATCGCAATAGAAAACCTGGGGTGGTTAAATAAAAATACCATCACAGGTTTTTTAACTAATTGGATAGGGGATTCATACAGAGCAGAACCGTTCGTAAAAAACTGGAGAAATTTTTATTTTTGGGACAAATATGAAGATATCCAGTTAAAAACATTATCATTATTATGTCTTAGTTTATGTGAAGAACATAATATCCCTTATCGAATTGTCCCATCTCAGGGATATTTGGAAAATGTAATAAATTTTTCAGGTATAGTTTGTAAATCTAATTTTTCAAATATTTATACAGATATAAACCCATCATTTAATTTTAAATTTTTTTTAGAAAATGAAAACAAATAATAAAAATGAATATGACCAAATAAAAGGAATGATTCATACAATGAGGATTCTTAAAGAGTCAAATAAAAACACAAAAATAAATTTATTAACAGAACAACCATCGAAAGATGACCAAATAGATAGAGAATCAGAATCAAAAAAGTTTGATAATGTTGATGTTATTAATAAAGTTGAGATAAAAATTATTTCAAATGATAAAAATAAAACGAATCTTCAAGAAGATGAGAAAAAATCAATCAGTGAAATGATAGATACTTTTAGAAATCAGGTATATCAATTAGCAGATTTGAATCCAGGTTTCACGATTAATACAAATCAAATTAGGTTAGATGGGTCTATTGAAGATTTAGATTTAAATTTTGTTTATATTGTTGGTGATGACAATGGTTTATACATCAATACTGAAATGTTAGAAATCGAAGAAGATACAATAGAAATGTTAGAAAAATTATATAATTTTATTGAAACTTTCAATTCAATAATTGAACCAATATTAAGTAGAAGATTGGAATAATATGGCACTAACTAATTCGGATATAAAAGAAATAGAAAAAATAACAAAGAAAGAAATAAAAAATTTTCTTGATTCTACCCAAGCGCATACTATAGTTGTTAAAATGATTCAGGATGAACTTGGCACTAAAGATATTGACAGTAAAATCGTTGATCTTTCAACTAAAGTTGTTGTAGAATTATTTAAAACATTATGGCAAAAAAAATCATTTTGGGAGGTACCATTAAAAAATATTAAGTAATGAAATACACAAGACCAAATTTTAACAAAGAGTGGATGGAAGCTTTACGATATCCTGAATTTGAAAAGATGGGTAGAGATGGTTGGTTGAGAGTAGCTAACGAAAATTACAAAATTACAAATTTTGAAAAAATCAAAGATGTTCTTAATAACGTAGACTTAGATTATAAATCATTAGATGAGGATAAAAGATTGAGATTTGAAAAAGCTTTTAAGAGAGGTGTAATTGAAATGCCAATTGTGGTTAAATTTAGTGAAAACGATTATTATTTGGTGGGTGGAAATACCAGATTATCGGGATTAGTTCACAAAGGCATAAAACCTAAGTTATGGGTTGTGGATTTAACAAAAAAAGAGGAAATGACTGAAAAATGGTCAAAAAAATATAAAGACTCAATAGATTGTAACAATCCAAAAGGATTTAGTCAGAGAGCACATTGTCAAGGTAGGAAAATAGAATCGAAAGAATCAACTGTAGCCGATTCTGCGGGTTCTTTTGAATCTGGATTAAACACCAATACAATAAAAAAACCAATAAAAAAAATACATAACTTAAAGACAACAGATGTAGACGAACAAACTGTTGCAGATTCATCTGGTTCATATGATGTACCATTTGGTGACGGTAAAAAAAACCCACTAAAGATAAATGGAGAAAAAAGCATTAAAAATAGTCGAGCAGTAAAAGACAAAAACTTTCCAAAATATGGAGGACCAAAAGGAGTATTCATTAAGGTAAAAGAAAAATGTAAAAAATTTCCATATTGTAATCAAGGGGATATAAATGCACTTGAATTACTAGAAACAAGAAATCTAAAAAAAATAATGGAAAATGTATCAGAAGATTATGGTATTCCATTTAATGATATTAAAAAATTAGTAATAAATGAAATAAATAATATATTTATATAGTATGAAAACAATACAGAACATTATAGACGAGTCAATTTTTAAACAAATAAAAAATATTATACTTAATGAAAGTATGGATAATAATGAAGTTTATCACATAACTTGTGAAGGTGAACTTATTGATACATTTAATACTGAAGAAGAGGCTAAGTCATATTTAAATATATACAGTAAAGAACACCCTAAAAAACAATTTATAATTGAAAAAGTTAAATATGATTCTTTTTCTGAAATGATTGACAGAATGGATAATATTAATGAAAATAAAAAAATAAACGAAAATAAAATCATGAAAAAAAATAAAAAACAAGTATATAGTATTGCCGAAGCTGTTTTAGATGCCAAAGAAAAAGGGTTTTCTGAATTCAAAGTAAATGGTGAAACTTATAACGTAGATAAAACATGGAAACTTATTTCTGAAGAGGAAATGGGTAAATGTGAAGAATGTAGTAAAAATACTGTGAATGAAAAAAAAGGTATGTGTTATGAATGTGGGGAAAAAGAAATGAAAGAAACAAACGGGTTTATTCTTGCCGCGGATAAGGCGAAAGATAACGGTAAAAAAGAATTTGAATATCCAAAAGGAAGTGGAAAAATGCATAAAGTGACAATCAAGAAGAATATTGAAGTAAAAGAGACTAAACAAGTTTGTAATGAATGTGGGTCAATGTTAAATGAAGAAGGACAATGTAATGAATGTGGAGTAAAATATGAATCTAAAAAAATTAAATTAAGATTAAATGAAAATGAATTAATTTCATTAATTAATAAAATAGTTAATAAGACAATATTAAATGAATCAGTTCCCGGAATCGAAATAACTAATAAATCAAAAAAAATATCCGGTAAAAATTCTAAAGAACATATGTCTGATGTAGAAAAAAAAATGAAAAAAACATTATCATTTAATGGTAATGATAATCCAGAATTTCCAAAATCAATTAGTAAAGGTGAAAAAATTGCACATAGAACAACTGAAAAAGAAAATGAAACAATAGAAGATTTTAGAGGTGGGTTAGAAGATTTAAATTATAATTATGAACCATCTGAAAATTTTAAAAACCGAATGAAAGAAGCATTAGAAGGAAGTAAGAAAATGGGTAATTCACAAGATGCTGCAAATGTGATAAAAAGCAAAACTGGAGAGAATATATTTAAAAAAATTAACAGAAAAAAGAATAAGGAAAAAGAAAACTTTGAAGTTAGTTGGGGACATAGTTGGAAAGATCCTGAACACACCATATCAGTTAAAGAATCTAAAGAACAAAAATCAAAAAATTCTATTGTCTTGAATGAAGAAATGAATAGGATGAAAGAAATGTTTAATTACAATAAAAAAACACAATAAATCTTTTTTTTATCTTCTTCTTTAATTATATTTTAATTAAAAAGATATGAAAGATAATGATTTTATTGAAACACAAGATATAGATAAGTATAAAAATCAAATTGATATATGGTATAGAGTATATAATATTCATCGTGAAAAAATAGAACTTTTTTATGATTTTTTATATTCTCTATATCATTTAATAGATAATACCTTTTTAGGTGTTGATGTTTTATCTAAAGACATAGACCAAAAAAATCATTTTAATTGGTGTTGGGATAAAATAATAACAAATTTTTCTAAAGAAAAAATATATTTTAAAGAAAAAGGTATTCACCACGAATACTTCTGGAATTTTTTTCGTGAAGCATATTACATCAGTAAATTGGAAAACAATACACTCCGTATTGATGAATATTTTTTTAAATTATTCGATTTCAAACACAAAAAAACTAGATCTGAATTAGATATGTTAACCGAAATTTACAAATTATTAGACCAAAACTTTAAAAAGTAATTTTTTTTTACTATATTTGTGGTAAAAAATATATTAATGGAAACTTTATTAAAGATGAAAGATTTGGTTGAAAAAATATCAATAGATACTCACAAAGTTTTTGAAAAAGGTAATCGAAGTGCTTCGATACGTGCTAGAAAAAATGCACAAGAAATCAAAGTATTAATCTCACAATACAGAAAAGAAATTTTAGAAGAAATAAAACGCCATGGATGAACAAATAAAAATTTTTTTATTCATTCTAAGTCTTATATTTGTACTTAGATATATTATTGAATTATTTTTTAAATTTTTCATAATAGATGAACCAAAACCAATCGTTGTAACAAGTACAAAAGAATTTTTGTTGTATTTTGCAACCTCATATATTATCACATTTTTAATACTTTATTATGTCATTTGAAATACTTAAAAATTTACAACCATATTTTTTTTCATTAAGAGAAATTGATAATAATATATGTTTAGATATAAAATTACCAGTTTCATGGAATTTTAATGAAATTATAATAAAATATAATGAAACATCACCATTATATTGTAAAATACAGGATAAAAATGAAAATTTTGTTTTAATAACATTAATAACAGAATTTAACTTTAATGATTATGAAAGATTATTTGAATGTGCTAAAGAAATAATTCGTGTCAATAAAGAAATAGAAGAAAAAGAAAATCTTTTACAATTAAAAATAAAAGAACTAAAACAACTATTTCAAAATGAATCTTTAGATAAATTAAAAGACATAACATTTAGTGAAAATGAAAGACAAGAAGATAGAACAATCATTAAAATGGTTGGAAAAGGAAACAAAAAGGGACAACATAGAGATATTGAATCACAAGAAAAAAATGATTCAGGAAATTAAAAATTTAAAAAAAGAAGAAATTTTCAAAAAACCGGAAACAGATAAATTTAGAATTTTAAATAAAATATTAACAATTTTTGGTCATGGAAAAAAAAGGTGATTTATTAAATCAATTTGCAATAATTTCAGATTTAGTAGAAAAAGTAAATATGGATTTTGAAAATAGTACTATGGTTTTTGAACTTAGTAACAATGAATTTGAAAGAACATATGATTATATATCAACAAAACAAAAGAAAAGAAAACAAAAATCATTAAATACTTTTATGGTTAAAATGGGAAATATCGATATTATTTTCAATAGGAGTAATGACGAAAAAGTTCAGTTCTCTTAAATCCCTTAGACTCCAGTAAATTATATAGTAAAGTTCTTTGATGAGTATTTATATCTTTTACAAAGATAAAATTACTCTTTTTTTTATTTAATAAATCTTCTCTAATCAAATCAAAAAGTCTTTCAGAGTCTTTTAAATTTTTATTACCATATAATTTTATATCATTTTCATTCTGTACGAATAATTTATTATTTAAAGTAAATATCTGAGAGATATCCGTGATTGTCATTATTTCTTTAAATATTTCATGGTATCTGATATGTTTTTTATTTTGAAAATCATATATTAATTCTTCTTTCCAGTATGGAATTATTTCTTTTATTCTTAATTTATCATCTTCCATTTTTGCTTCAATTATTCTACCTAATTTATCTTTTATATAAGATTTAGATGACCAACGATTATTAGGGAAAACTAAAGCAAGTTGATATACTAGTTCTTGTTTTCTTTTACCACCTTGAATTTTTAAAAATCTCGGTTCTTTTTGTGTTTTAAATTCACGCCAATGTTCATGTATAGTCTTTAATTTTTGACAACTATAAAGAACCTTATATTTTTTATTATTACAAAAAAGTATAATGGAGTATTTTTTAATTTTCATATTAAATCAGTAATAAATCTATATATACCATATATTGCAAATATACTCCAAATAAATACAAACCATACAACACCTTTTTGTATAAATTCCGTACTTTGTATTATTTCGTTTTTTATCGTCTGGTTTTTTTTACATTTTGAACATCCCATATCCAAAATATAAATATTTTATTAAAATTTGTCAATAAAAGATAAATAATTTGGGATATATTTTTTTCTTAGTTTTTTTTGTTTATATTTGTATCGATTTATAATTAAAAAAAAACAATATGATAAGTTACATTGGTGGTAAGTCTAGAATAGGTAAATGGATAACACCGTATATACCAAAAGACATTGAAACATATGTTGAAGGTTTTTCAGGTATGTTTTGGGTTTTTTATAATATGGAATTAAAAAATTATCCTAATTTAAAAACTGTCGTTTATAATGATTACAATAAATTAAATTCAAATTTATTTGAGTGTGTAAAAGATTATGATAGATTATGGAATGAATTATCACAATATCCATGTCAACAACTTGGTGTTGAAAATACACCAAAAGAATATTCTGAATTATTTAAATCTTTTCAAAAAGAAATCTTTAATAAAGATTATGTAATAAAAGAAGGTGGGGATTTTGTTACCGCTGGTAAATATGTGTATGTTTTATCACAAATTTTTTCTGGATCAAAACCGGAGACATCTAACTATACTGATTATAAGGGTAAATATAGATGTAAAGTTTTAATTTTTATGGATAAATTAAAAAATAAAAAATTTCAAGAACATTTTGAAAAAATAACATTTGTTGAAAATCTTGATTTTGAACAGGTGGTTAAAAAATACGATTCACCCACAACATATTTTTATATGGACCCTCCTTACTGGAAAACCGAGAATTATTATTCTAATCATGATTTTGATAATAATGATCATAAAAGATTATCTAATGTATTAAAATCAATTAAAGGAAAATTTGGTTTATCCTATTATAATTTCCCACAATTAAATGAATGGTATTCTTCAGAAGAGAATTTTACTTGGGAAAGTAAATCATTTAAGAAATCCGCGGGGGCTAAAAAAGATGGTGAACAAAAAGATGGTTTAGAGTTATTAATAATGAATTATTAAATGAGTAATATACATAGTGATGTATTAATTTACATGGATAAACTTAAAGACTATATCAATAACAATGATAAAGCTAAAAAATATTTTATCGGGGAAAACAACGAAGAACAATTTTATGACATGGTTTTAAATGTTGCTATAGTTAACCATCATAAAAGAAATGAACCTAACTTAAGTGAGGCTCAGTTTGAGTTTATAAAAATTACATTAGAAACATTTAACGAATCAGAAAATAATGAACATTTTATTTTTTCATATCGTTCTAAAAATATTAAATTTTACTTTAAATAATAAATTATGTTAAAATTAACACAAAATTTTTCCTTATTTGATCCATCTTATGGGAACGATTACCCTGCTGAACAATTATTTTTGAGTACTTTTAATACATTACCTTCAAAAGTAGTTAACAATGGTAAAAAATATTCAAATGACATTATTGAATACTTTATATCTAATGGGTTTATTTTAGAATCTGAAATTTTACACGCATCAAAAAGAATCGAAAAAGAATCAAATTTATTTTTAATAGTTAATTATGATTTAGAATTTATCCTTTTAATAAGAAAGGATAAAGATAAAAAACATGGGTATATTAACGACATTACATTTTATTATAATGTTAAAAGGGGTAAATTTGAAGAACAAATTAAACATTTAAATATTGATAATTTTTTATTAACATTTAAAAAATCGGGAATTAATTTGATTAAAACATCAATGGGTCATTTAGATATCGAAGAATATGAAATGAATATTTCTGATATTGATTTGGAAAAAAATTATGGAAAAAACTTTTTAAAAGTACATGATTTAATTTTAAAAAGATTAAATACACCAAACGATAAAGGTATTGTAATGTTTCATGGAGAACCAGGTACTGGTAAAACATCTTACATTAAATATCTTACTCATTTAATTGAGGATAAAGAAATTTTATTTATACCTCCATCAATGGCGGAAAGTTTATCAGACCCTACTATTATTCCATTTCTAATGGACCATAGAAATTCTATATTAATTGTAGAAGACGCTGAACGTGTTATTTCTGATAGAGAATCAAATGGGTCTTCAATTGGTGTATCGAATATTTTAAATTTAACTGATGGTATTTTAGGTGATTGTTTAAATATACAGATAATTGCAACATTTAATATGAAAAGAGAGAAGATCGATGCTGCTCTTTTAAGGAAAGGTCGATTAATTGCTGAACATAAATTTGAAAAATTATCAGTAGAAAATGTAAATATTTTATTAAAACATTTAGGTAAAAATCATGAAGTACATAAAGAAATGTCATTATCCGATATTTACAACATAGACGAAGAGTTCTATAAATCAGATAACCAAAAAAATTCTATAGGTTTTAACAATTAAAAAATATGAAAGCAGTAACAAGTGAAGAGTTGGAATTAATGATGTCCAACGGAGACAAAATTTTATTGGATTTTTATGCTGAATGGTGTGGACCATGTAAAGCATTAATTCCAAGATTAGAAATTTTAGAACCAATGTATGAAAATGTAAAATTTATCAAACTTAACGTGGATGAGAATCAAACTTTTGCAATAAAAAAAGGTATTCGTTCAGTTCCAACAGTTATGTTTTTAAATGGACATTCAGTTATTAACACATCAACTGGTATACAGTCTGATAATTTTTATAAAGATATTTTAACAGAATTAAACAAATGAATAAAAAACTATTAATTTTTACCTTAAACGGATGTGGTTTTTGTAAAAGTATAAAAAAAAGATTGGAAGATGAATCCATACTTTTTACTGAATATGAAATAAATGAAAATCCCGAACTTTGGGACCAAGTAGTTTCACAGACAAATTCAGAATATTTACCCGCTTTCTTTATAAAAGAAAGTGATAGCTCAAGTGGTTTTATATTTTGTCCAAAAAGAGATTTTAATAATGAAGAAGAAATTTTAGAGATTTTAAAAAAACATTTATTTTAATTAAAATAAATGTAATTATAAATAAAAAAAGAGAAGTTATTTCTCTTTTTTTTTGCGTATAAGTGAATATAAAATATTTATATAATATATTTTAACTTACATGTCATTACAAAGGATTAATTTAACTCAAGTTGATACAATTCCACCTTCAGGCACAACTATTGTTTTCGGTAGTGACCAGTTACCTATAAGTGAAATTTTTGTTGAAAATATAAATATTTCTGGTTCCATATTTTTAGATGATAACCCTAATGGATTCCAAGGTTCTCAAGGTAACCAAGGCCCTATTGGACTTCAAGGAACAACTGGTTCTCAAGGTAATCAAGGACCTACAGGTGTACAAGGAAACCAAGGACCTACTGGATTCCAAGGAAATCAAGGAACAACTGGTTCTCAAGGAGATACTGGTTCACAAGGAAATCAAGGACCTACAGGTGCACAAGGAAATCAAGGACCTATTGGTCTTCAGGGTACTAATGGAACAATAGGTACACAAGGAAATCAAGGTCCTACAGGTGCACAAGGTAATCAAGGTCCTACTGGTCTTCAGGGTACTAATGGAACAATAGGTACTCAAGGCAATCAAGGTCCTACTGGATCCCAAGGAAATCAAGGAACAACTGGTTCTCAAGGAGATACTGGTTCACAAGGAAATCAAGGTCCTACTGGCACACAAGGAGATACTGGATCCCAAGGTAATCAAGGTCCTACTGGTCTTCAGGGAACTAATGGAACAATAGGTACACAAGGAAATCAAGGTCCAACTGGATCTCAAGGAGATACTGGATCCCAAGGTAATCAAGGTCCTATTGGTCTTCAGGGAACTAATGGAAC
>Ga0129333_10006028_pt1 | contig 11436 bp, 9 predicted proteins | sample CPB6_08_DNA_FD_94474 | JGI IMG/M metagenome (GOLD analysis project Ga0129333, IMG submission 94474) | Freshwater to marine salinity gradient microbial communities from Chesapeake Bay, USA - CPBay_Sum_0.6_0.8_DNA | ecosystem: Environmental > Aquatic > Marine > Coastal | place: USA: Chesapeake Bay...
CTGTTAGAATTTTTTGTATCTTTATCAGTTTCTACCTGCCCGATCCACCAATAAAAACCATCTTTACCAGCAAATCCTACGGGCGTATTTAATTCAGGTAATAGCATGGTGATTATACATCAAAGATTTTACATTCAGATGCCGTTGGATTATCGTCGCAATAAAGTTCTAAAGGTGTTGGATCATGTAAATCTTCTGGATGTCTGCCATGATATCTTTCAAGTGATTCAAGTTCCTCTTCCACATGTCTTCGCGCTTGCGAAGAAGTCAAGGGATCATCCAATCTTCTTTGGTTGTCTTTTATATGTTCATCAATGTTATCGTATGTCATTTTAGCTACCTAAGTTGTCTCTAATTAGTTCGACATTTGATACCGCTATCAATCCTTTAGAGTTGTCACGTATAATTTCATACGAAATTTTATTAATTAGATACACTCCACTATTTTTATCATCATACATTTTCTTTTCTCTTTCGGAAGATACTGATTGATTTGGTAGTTTTACCTTTAATTTATCTCCCGCTCTTAATTCAAGATTGATTGGTATAGTAATATTTAGTATCTGATTTTTCATTATGACACTTCTACTGATTGATTGTGCCATCCATTGCTTTTTAAAATCTGGAAATGGAGTACCACCATTAGATCCAGCTTGTGATGGATTTGCGATGTCAGTTCCTGTATGATATGTTTCATGATCATAGAACTGCAGCATGATTCTTGATGGATACTTAGAGAAGTTTTTAATTTGATCTGGAATCTTCTCATCTGTTCCAAGATGCGCCATTCTTTGATATTCTTTATCAAGGGAGAACATATACTCCTCATACTCTAATGTAGATGGATTGAAAAATGCAATCACAGAAGAGTAAACACCATATCTCATCTTCTTGAGAATGTTTTCCTGAGATCCAAAAGAATAGTTTAGAATATTATATACATTTGTTTCGGTTGAACTATCTGTTGTTTGTGCATAACCATATGCATATTCTTCATGTTTTTCATCAGATTTTATTAGTTGATCATATGATTTAAAAACATATCCATCATATGTTTCAAAGAAAGCATACCCTGCACTACCAGATACAATAGTTGCGGTTGTTGTTGTGGGAGAATCTGTTTTCCCAGTAGATCCAGATGTTGATCCTCTAGTGGAAGAAGATTGTGCAGATTGCTGCGGATTTGTACTACCAGATACACATTCGGGAAGAATAGATGTAATGAGATCAAAAGGTCTCTTGAGAGATGGTATCTCTTTCATTTTATATTTACATGGTTCAGTGCTGATTGTTTTCTTTGTTTGTAAATAATTTTTTAAGATATCATTTACAATTTGCTCACCAGTTCCTTCTAATTTTTTACCAACACGAAGAACTTCATTTGTTAATGCTTCTAAAGTAAATAGATCTAACACATACATTTGTGCATTTTTTGAAACAACTCTGTTTCTAATTCCATAAACAACAAATTTATATTCGTATTCTTTTTCTGATATATTTGGAGCTGCTATTTTAATAACTACTTCTTCTGTACCAACAATAGGAGCAGTAGCAATTAAGTTAGTTGCTGTATCAATAATTTCTATCTCAGCATATATTGTAGGCATTTCCATATCTTCATAAATGCGTATAGCATTTATCTGTGCTTCTGGTCCCGATCCAGTAAGCATATGCTTTTTACCAGAAAGATCAGTAATATAAACTTCGTTAACACTTGCATTTAAATCTAACATTTATTATCCACCCCACTGACTTGTTGATAGAACAGCAAATGCCAAACCACCACCAGAAGGTTTATTAACATAATCTGCTGTCGTAGGACCACTATTATTTTGCATAACTGGCATTGGTTGTTGTGCTTGAGAACCTACTATATTTACAATAGCACCAATGTCAGTTGATTCTGTCATTGGTGTTGCCATAGGAACATAGCTGGCAGCAGATACTTTTGGAGCAGATGGTTGCTTGATTGATTGTGTAGTTCCACCACTCTCTTGTGGTCTCAACAACTTCATATATTCTGCTTGCTGATCACGTACATTACGCATGTTCTTTGCCATGCCTCCTAGATTTCCTTGCCTTGCAGAATCTTGCAAACCGCCAACTACTTTATTAGATGCTCCTTGACCCATAGGAGTAGTCAACCATTTCCACAACCAATCAAGACCCCCCTCTGCCTGTAGCATCGGTTGTGGTTTGATTGATCCGCCAGATTCTTTACTGGGTGGTATATATTTTACTGCTTGACCTCTACCAGGAGCATGTTTTTCATATGCTTCTACAACTATTTTGTGTGCTCTTTGTAGTAACGCTTCATTCAATCCACCCTTTTTAGGATTCGATAAATCTACTGGTTGATCTGTTCCTGCAAAACCAGCACCGACTTTAAATACTTCGTAGTCACCATTTGTGTAATTCAAAAGAACTTTATATCTTTGTCCGTCACCAGTATGAGTAAACGGAAATGTTCTTTGAGTAACAGTAGTTGATGTTAAATTTCCCTTTGCAGTTTCACTTGATGTTCTACCATGATCTGCTCCACCTTGATTTGTTACTTGCTCTGATCCTGGTTCTTGTCCATCCATAGGTTTATCAGCACCAGCAGTTTGTCTCTGTGATACAGATCCTGTAGATGGATTGGAAGGATTAGATTGTTTTTTCTGTTCTTTTTCTGTTTGTGGAGGGGGAGGTGGTGGTGGAGGTGGTGGTGGTGGTGCGGCAGGAGCAGTTTCTTTTTTCTTTGCTCCCAAAGATTCTAAAGATCCTGCAATTAAATCTTTTACAAATTTTTCACGATTTTTTTTGGAAGATGTATCTTCTTTGAACTTACCACCACCAATCGAAAGATTGGGAAGAGTCTGTGACATACCAAATGTCTTGGCAAGATTACTGATGTCAGAACCTAATGCTTGAGACACTGGACCGCCAAGTGCTCCCATAGATTTGATGAACTGATCAGTAACTGCGAGCATAGATCCTGCTGATGCTTGCATGGAAGGATCCATTCCAACTTTAGATTTTGCTGGAGAATCTGCAGAGTGTAGTGGAACAACTGCTTCCTTTCCTGCTTCACCTATCATAGCATTCGTACCACCTGCTGCCATCTTGCCTGCCATTTCTTTGGTAGCAGCTTGATTACCATAGATGTTTCCGAATCCGCCCTTCTCATCAGAAATAACATTCAAGAAATCAATACGATTCATCCAACCACGAGCATGTTCTCTGATACGAGTATCATACTTCGCCAAGTTCATTGCCTGCTCCTCCTTCTGCTTCTCATTCAAGAAAGGATTAGCAATTAATTCACCAAGCATTCGCACAGGCGCTCCACCTACGTCAGCAGCAACTCCTAATGTTTTGCCTACCTCACCAAGCCCTGTCTGTCCAACTTGTAATGTCTCATCTAAGAAAGTATTTTCTCCTCTTGCTTTCTTCTCTTCAATTAGTTTTCTTCTATCTTTTAATGACTGATCGCCCATCTTACCTAGCTGGAACATGCCTTCGCCGCCTGCACTTAGCAACGCACCGACTCCCAGCACAGCAGCAGCAGGTGCTACGGCGGTTCCTGCCTGAGCAAGACCCTGCATACCTGCTTGGCGAGCACCTTGCATAGCTGCACCACCACCAAAACTCATTGCTAAATCTTTGAGTTTATTAAATTGTTCTAAAAGTGTTCCTGTTAATGATCCAGTATCAGAAGGTTTAGATCCTTCGCCAGCACCACCAAATAAACTAGATAATCCACCATCACCTCCGCCTCCACCTAACCCACCACCAAATCCCAAAGCATCAAGGAATGATGTTTGAACTTCTAGTTGATCAGCAAGTATAGCATTAATCCCCTGAATACCAGATGACATATCACCTTCGATATTCAACTGAGAATTCATGATCTCAGTGAGAGCAGCAAGACCGCCACTGATAGCAGTGGTATCTGCTGCTAAAGATCCAAATCCAGTAAGAAGGATCTTCTCTAATCCTTTTGCTTTTCCTCCAGATGGTTTTCCTCCACCACCTTTAGGTTGTTTCTGCTTTTTCTTTTTACCACCACCCAGCATAGCACCAGTAGCAGTAGAATTACCACCACCTGTTGCACTTCTACCACCAAACAATCCACCAAATAAATTTTTCGTAAATGCTTTGCGGAACAAACCTTTACGATCTTTATCGTCTACCTTACCACCATCTTTAACTACTTTATCTTGTCTCGCTTTTTCGGCTTTCGCTTCCTTACGAGATTTAAATGCTTGTTTTACTAGAAATCCCGTTAAGCTACTTTCTGCCATCTATCGATCCTTCCTTATAAAGTATTTATTTGGTGCGTCTCATATTTAATTCAGACCTGACTCGATTGCCATTGAATACAGGTATTGGTATCAATCTTGTTATAGTTTGTTGTGCTTGCTGTATAAATGATGGTGATGATCCACCACCACCTACTCGATTAACAATGATTCTTGGAGCAGAATTAGCTCTAGGTTGTACCTTAGTTAAATCAGTAGGACCACTCAAGACTAATCTCTTTTCATTCTTTTCTCTTGCTGGTAATCCACGATCAATGTTTGCTGCCACTGCTCGCATGTCACCTCTGTTCAATGCAGCATACATCTTAGGAGCACCAGTACCAAGTAAATGTGCTGGTTGATTATATCCATATGCTAAGAGTCCTGCTTGCTGAGAAGGAGACATTCTATTCCAAAACTTCTGATACCACTTCTGCGAACTTAGTGTCTTAGTATAATTCGCCACCAGATTCTTAAGCATTGCATCTGCTTGCTGCTTCTTAATTGTTTGACCTGGCTTTACTGCTTTTGTACCAGCAGTAATTGAATCATAATATGTCATGCCCCATCCTATTGTTGTTCTGTCTCCAGATACGCCTGTTTCATATGCATACAATGGAGTGGAAGATGATACCTTCCCCCAAGGCACAGATGATATTACACTCTGACCACCATGCACAATGTAATCATTCTTTCCTCTTGATAATGATGACAATGCTTCGTCGTGTTGAATCGCTTTCACTCCAAGAGAGATACCATCTTGTGCTGTTCTAAAAGTAGTTGTGCTATTACCCCCATCAATCTGTTTCCATCTCGCCAAAACTTTTTCTGGATCTTCAAAGAAATCATATTTTCTGTTTATGAAAGGATAAATTTGAACACCATCTGCAGTTGGTACACCAAATTCAACACCATGCATAGTGATAGGAATGCCACCAAATGTAACTGGGTATCCACTCTTAGGTCCAGAAATAACAACTGGTTCTGTTCCAGGTATATTTAATTGACCTCCACTTTCAAATCCTTTTGCTTTGTATTGTGCATAATATTCTCGTTTTTTAGGCCACCCAGTTTCAGATCCACCAACTGCTCTCAAAGAAGATTCCATATCTTTTGGACTTCCTCTACGAATCATATATTGAATAGCTGCTTTAGCTGCAACACTATCATTCAAAATAGCACCTGGATTATTTTCCAAGTCAACGCCAATTTTTTCTCCAATACTTTTATAGTTAGCACGACCAGTAAGTTGAATATAACCACCACCTCTATAATTCCATCCATCATCAGGTTCTCTGTTCCCCAATCCAGCATGAATTCCATGAGGAGGAGCACCATAAACATAATTGAATAATGCTTTTCCTGTTGTGTCTGCATCAATTAATTGTTGCGCTTTTGCCAAAGGTATATTAAAAATATAAGATGCACGAGCAGCACTACGATAAGGATATTCCCTCACTAACTTAAATGAAGATTCTCCTTTAATGATTGCTAATAGTGCTGCCAAATCACCTGTATACCCCATCTCTTTAGCAGCATCAATAACTGATTGTTCACTTCCTTCTCCTGGTGGATAGTCTGGATTCGCTGCTGCATCTGCATCAGATGTTCTATCAATATATAACGCAACAAACTCAGAGTCATTCAAAAAAGCACTCCATGTCTTACCAAATTCTTTTTGATACTCTTTGCTTTTTAATTCTCCAGCATGTACTGGTCCACCAAGTAATGTGTTAACAACATTTTGTCCGACTCCCATAGCAATAGCAAAAGGAGTAGCAGCAGTTTTAACAAATGGTTTAAAGAAACCAGCAAGAGGACCAAGAGATGATATAAACTCTCCCAACACAGATATTGCAGCAAGTCCAGCAGCTTTTGGTTGTAACTGCATGACATCAGCAAATTTTATCTGTTTATTTTTTTCACTAGGATCAGTAGATTCTTGTGTTGGTGGTGTCATCTTAGTTGTACCACCAGCAGCTAATTTTTCTGGTTCTACAGACTGCTCTTCTGGTTCTGGTTCTGGTTCAACAGGAGCAGGTGGTTCCTCAGAAACAACAGGTTCTGGTGGTGTTTGATTCTCTAAAATTCTTTGATAAAATTGTTTCTCTAAACTCGTTCTCTCTTCTACGAGATTTAAAATATCTGCAATTAATTTTTGTGCATCCTCTTGCTTCTCCAGTAGAGTCGTAGCAATTTTAATCTGCTTAAATTGTTCTCTCTTAATCGAAGAAGTTTTTTTACCAAGTATTTGAAATGCTTTATCAAGTTGCTCTTCAAATGATTGACCAGATTTACTTTGCTCTTGTACTTTACTGGTAAAAAATCCAGTCAATGTAGAAGAAGAGGAAGCATTAGACTGCTTACCTGCTGGTCTTTTATTTGTTGCTTGACTAAAAATATATTCATTAAGAGTTGTCATTACATCATCCTCCTAATCTCATTAATCTCTATAATATCATTTGTTGATATGTCTACAAATACTGGTACAATCTTAGTAGCAGGAGCAGACATCATTTGAAATGATGGTGCCATAGATGTTGGTGCTTCGATATTATACACTTTTGGTTTTGATTTATCAGCAGAAACAACAGGAGTTATAGATGCACTCTTCATTTTTGGTACTGGTGTTGGTGCAATCTGTTTTGACTCTTGAACCTTGACTGCTGAAACACCTGACTCTGCTTTGATTTTAATTTGACCACCTGATTCTAATGAATCAATTGAAACTTCATCTCCAAGTGCTCCTCTACTATTAATTTTATATAATTTATTATTCATTCTGACAATCTTATCTTTATCATATTGAGTATATCGATCAATTTCATACTCAGGATAGTCCATTATATTCTTTCTTGGTGAAGTTGGAGCGCCCAATGATCCAGATACTTTATTTTGATGAGTCCATTCTACTGGATCTACTTGACCACCACTCGCACTTTGTCTTACTTCCCAATGCAAGTGTGGACCAGTGGAGTGACCAGTATTTCCAATAGTACCTATAACTTGTCCTGCAGATACCTTAGATCCAACTTGCAATCCATCAGCAACTTCTTTCATGTGACCAAAGTACATCCATACTTTAGGACTGCCATATTTAATACCAACAAAGTTGCCATATCCACCCCCGTCGGCTGGATTCTGTTCTCTCACAACTCCTTTATTTAAAACATAAACTTCGCCTGCCATAGGAGATATAATTCTGATTCCTCTATCACCATCTAAATCAATACCACTATGATGTCTCGCACCGCGCATACCAAATCCAGAAACATATCCAATCTTCTTACTATCTGCTTTGGAAAATGGTATCCAGGCTGGTAATCTTGATGCGTTTACGTTTGTGCCACCAACATATCTCAGATCTTCTTTAGAACTAATAACAGCAATGTCTTTAGATATTTCTGGATTACCTCCACCTCCACCACCTAATAATGCAGACAATCCCTTGAAGAAGAGATTGTTTTCTTTCATGAATGTCTTCCACGAATCATAGAAAGAATTTCTTTCTTCGCTATCTTCTTCCCCAGCATATGCTGGTCCACCCAGAAGATCCAGAATAGTATTTGAAGAAACTTTTAATAACGAGGATAGTGGTCCAATCAGTGCTTGTACACCAGCACTAAAATACCCAGCAAAAGCTCCAAGAGATTTTATAACACTACCGACATTGGCAATAGCACCACCAAGCAAAGCATTCATTGGTTTATACATTGTCTCGCCAAGTGCTTGAATGTATTGCTGCGTATCATACTGACCCATCAACTCTTTACCAGAGTTTCTATTCAATGGAATGACTGCTGAGTTGGGTGGCAATGTTCCTATTGTTGGGTTGTCATAGATGCCAGGCTTCAGCATCTTCTCAGCGAAGTTTGGTGCTACATTCACACCACCTTCGGCAAACCTACCTGGATATGGAGTGTTTAAGAATCCACCTTCTGATAATTTTTCTGCTGGTAGTCGTGGCGTAAATCCTTGCTCATTACCCACATCCTCTGGACCCGCTGCCGCCCATGGCGTAGGTGATTCCATTGGTTGTGGTCCAATAGGAGCACTATATGCTTTAGTAACTCTTTGCTGTGTCTCAAGATCATCGAGTGCTTCTCTATAGTTTTCTACTTGTTGCCCAAGTAAAAACTTAGTAGACTCCAATCCATTTATAATTCTTCTATAGTTTCCTTCTCTACGTTGTAGTATTCGTGTCTGCTTAGACATTTGCCTACGAATACTATCAAGATTTCCAGCAAAGTTCCTGATCGTAGTTCGTACTTCAGGGCTAAGAGTTTCTGGTATAATGAAAGATTTTTCTTTCTTCTGTTTCTTCTCCTGCTGTGGTTTCTCTACTTCAGGTTCAGGATCTTTTGCTGGTGGTAAAAGTAATGTTGGTTCAGTAGTGACAGGAGTAACAATATTTGGAATTGTCTCACTACCTTCCCAAGGATCAGGAATGTCTAAAGGATCTGCTGGTAATAACTTATCCTGTGGTTGTACTTCAGGTTGTGGTTTATTGTTTAGAGTATCAGCGATCTCTTTTTTCTTTTCTTGTATCTCGTTTACTCTTCTTTCAATCTCTGCCTCTTCAATTTTCTGATCTACTTTCTTACGAAAGGGTTTCTCAAGATACTCTTCTACTAACCATTCCTGATATATTCTTTGCCTCTCCATCCACTCGATAGGAGTGCCACTCTCTTGATCTAAAGATGGATAACCTCTTGGATCTTTTTTTATATTTTCAATCAATCTATCAGCATCTGCATCAGAGAGATTTACATATGAAGTATAGCTTTCATCTCCCTGTCTTCTGCCAGTTAATTTTGATTTTAAAATCAACCACAATCTAGAGTTAGGATTAATCCTACTCCAAGGCATCGTTGGATGTAATACTCCTTCTGGTGGTTGTGGTAAATCTAAATCTTCTGGATTCATTTGGCGTTCTTTTGGTTCTGCTCTTCTATGTACTGATTAAGCATCGTAACATAAACAATTCTTTCCCAAGGAAGCATGTTCTCAAGTTCAGCTAATGAAAATTTATGATGATAAACCAAATTAAAATTAGATTGATAATGATTAATCAGATTATCATGGAACATGCTTATCCGAAAAAATTTACCAGACCCTCGATAGTATATTCAGATTCAACTCCTGTGTTTGGATTCTTCACACTAAATGTATGAGAAAGTTTTGGCATCGTAGCAAAGAAATCTTTGATCTTTTCAAACTGCTTTGATGTAAGACCACCCAACCATTCTTCTACTTCTTTCTTTGGCGTGTTCTTTGCTTCATACACATCTTCACCAGCAAAGATTTGATGCACAGAATCTACAATGATGTCAAACACTTCTTCAGCGTTCAAACTCTTCATCATGATTTGTGTTTGAATGAACTGATCAATGCCAGGATACTTCATGATAACTCCAGAAGTGTCATCAAGCATAATCTTGTTAGTATGCTTAGGATCTTTTTGAACCTGAACATCTTCAAGATTTAAACTATAATCTACTTGTGTTTCGTTATCATCGCGGCATGTAATTTTCATTCTAACATCTTCACCGACTGACTTGCCGCGAATGTTTAGAAAGATATATTCGATATCAAATGAAGCAAGATCAGATACTTTAATTCCTCTGGTAAGAATGCAGCTCTTTACAATGTCTACTACAGCATTCGTAATCTGCTTTTCATCTTCTGATTCCATTGCCATCAGAAGAACTTTCTCTTCGCTAACTAAAAATGGTCTATACTTAATTTGTTTTCCTGTCGAAGGTAATTCCAATTCATAAGTAGGAACTGGGGGCTTTGGTAAAGGCATGATTTATAATTATAAATTCGTAAAATTATTTATTATCTATTTGGCCAAGATGATCCTCTCTCAGCATTTGGATCTCTATCCCAAGAAGTATAATAGAAGTTAGCAGTACATTTTACTAACTGCGATGAACCATATGAAAGAGGAACAGCATCAACTGAATATGGCCAAGCATTATGCAAAGTAAACTTCATTGTTTGCGCTCCAATTTCACTTGTAGCATTTCTTTCTCTTTTTTCTACATATAATTTGCATTGATATTCTTTTGGATATCTCAACTTCCTTGTCTTTTCACCCCCACCAAGACCTATGTTTGAAGTTGTATTGTATATGAAATCATTCCAATCCAAGAGAAATTTGAATGCTTGCATCTCACCATCACACATAAATGAAAGTTGTAGATCGTTATAGATGGGAGCAGTTGGATAATAGATTGGTCCTTGACCCTGAAATCTTCCCGCAACTGATCCAGTATTAATTTGAATTCCTGGCAGAGAAACTTCATCACACATCAACATAATCCTTTCACCAACTTTATAAGCATCGAGACGATTGTTTACTGCTTCTAATCCATCTTGCCTACCTTTACCTCTAAGATAGGTACGCAATTCATCAGTCAGTGTAAAATATACTGCATAAGTATTGCTTTTCGCCATCCCCCTTCCGTTGGTGATAGCAGTTAGATAGCTTTTAATTGCTCCGTTGCCAGGTGTCGCCATCTATAAATACCTATGGTAGTTTTATATTTATATTTATGGCGTACTCGGGATTTTATCGCCCCATAAATCCCAAAAAATACAGAGGCAATCCGATGAACATTGTTTATCGTTCTCTCTGGGAAAGAAAGTTCATGACATTTTGTGATCGTAATGCAAGTGTGGTTGAGTGGGGCAGTGAGGAAGTTGTGATACCTTATCGTTCACCTGTGGATGGTAGAGTACACAGATACTATGTGGACTTCTATATTAAAGTTCGTACCAAAACAAATGAAATCAAAAAATATCTCATTGAAATCAAACCGAAGAATCAAACAGCTCCTCCACCTCCAGCAAAAAAACAAACCAAACTATACAAAGATAAAGTATTAACGTTCCTGAAAAACCAAGCGAAATGGGAAGCCGCAAGTGACTGGTGTGAGGATAGACAAATGCAATTTCTAATCCTTACCGAAGATCACTTGGGGGTATAGCGCATGGCACAAGGATTTAAAAAAGAATCAAAGAAACAGAAGAAAGGATATAAAACAATATTTGAAAAAGTAAAAGATAAAGCAGGTGATGAAGAACAAACGTGGCAATGGTATAGAAAGACCGTTCGTTCGATGGCACTTGAATACAAACAGAATCC
>Ga0129333_10006029_pt1 | contig 11435 bp, 9 predicted proteins | sample CPB6_08_DNA_FD_94474 | JGI IMG/M metagenome (GOLD analysis project Ga0129333, IMG submission 94474) | Freshwater to marine salinity gradient microbial communities from Chesapeake Bay, USA - CPBay_Sum_0.6_0.8_DNA | ecosystem: Environmental > Aquatic > Marine > Coastal | place: USA: Chesapeake Bay...
ATTCTCCGATTCAGTAGTAAGAATGCATGTATTGATCCGGTGATGAATACTCCGAATGACACCATCATGCTTGACTCTTATGGTTGTGAATTGACAACGCTGAAAGTGAAAAGGGCAAATTCACAATTGAAATATGTTCGAATGAATCAAGACCAATCATTGCTATCGATTGTATATGCTAATTCAGAAAAAATCTCAGCAAGATTTATATGCATAAATGCTGTTGGACAAATCGCAGCTTCAATTTCCACTATGGCAAATGAACCTGGTGAGCATGAATTGTCAATCCCTGTTCAATCATTACCAAATGGCATATATACATTGATTTATGAAAGTGGAAATCATGTTGAGTCATCCCTATTCATGAAAATGGAATGATGATGAAACACATCCTTTTACATATCTCAATCTTTTTATTGTTGATCTCAACTTCCAAGACACAGACCGAGGAATTTACTCTGTATAATCCGGTACATATTGGACCGGGTTTGCTTATGGGGTATAATATTCATTCAACAAATGGAACCTTGCGATGTTTAGGTGATCCTTCATGTCCGACCTATGATCAAGGATCTGGATTCAGATTTGGATTAATGGGTATTGCAGAATGGATGCCAACATCATGGGGACTTCGTGCGCAAGTAGGATTCGCAAGTAGTTCATCAAACATGACTACGATTGATAAACAAGCAAGAGTTAAGAATGCTCAAGGCGAAGTGGTGCCACTTATACGCGAGCATGCTTTGGATGCCAATTTGTCAGCTGTATTGATGGATATTGGATTGCAGACTTCATTTGGTGATACAAGAATATTTTTCGGACCAAATTTCGGTTTTCTCATCAATCCTACATGGCGTAGCAGTTCAACAATCATGTCACCGGATAATGTCACATTCCAATCAGGTAAAACTGACACCATGTTTGTTGATGAAGAAATACCGAATGTAAACTCAGTGCAATTTGGCGTTCATCTTGGAATTGGACATCATATACCAATCAATACATCAATAATGTTGGTTCCGGAACTATCGGCATCGATACCCTTTAATGCGATTCGCTCTGTATCTGATTGGACGCAAACATCAATCATGCTTGGTGTTTCATTGAGATGGGGTTCTGGCGCTGTGAAAGAAGAGATGACAAATACGATAGAATTAACTGATACAATTCAAGTACAGTCAAATGAAAGAATAGGTACGGTCTTCATTGAAGGTATGAATTCAATCTCGAAGGAGATGCAAGAATACGAAACGCATAAAGTGATCAAACAAACAATAAGAAGAACAGATACAATCAAAATAGGGTTGCCACCAAAACAAGCTCCGAAGCCGATTATACAAGCATATTCAGCACAGGATATTCAGCAAGGGAAGCTTGAAAAAATATTTGTATCCGGACAATTGGTTACAGAAGCATTTCCAATCCTTCCAATGGTTTTTTTTTCTGAACAGCAGGCAAATCTTAGCGCCAACTACAAGCAATTACGAACAACCGAAGGTTTTTCATCCGATAATTTAGAACCATTGGTGACTGAACAACACAAAGACATTCTAAACATCATTGGTGAAAGATTATTTCGCAATCAAAATGCAACCATTCAATTGCGAGGATATAGCGATCCAACAACAGAAAAGTCTGATTGTGAATTGGCACTACAAAGAGCAGAAACAATCCGAGAGTATTTGGGGAGTGTTTGGAATATTGACAAATCGAGAATGACCATTGATATTGATAAAAGATCGTGTATGCCGGATAATCCAACAATGAGCAGAAATGCACAGGGGTATCAAGAAAACAGACGCATAGAGATATCTTCCGAATCAAAAGAAATTTTGTCACCGGTGATCAGAACGCGATATGTGGAATTAACAGACTATTCTCCTGCAGAGATACATATTGGCACTCAAGGGACAACCGGTGAGAATATCATTTCATGGAATGCTTCAACAAGTTATGGTGATTCAGTTCTGCATAAACAAGATGGTTCATCAATACAAGATTGGATAACATTTCCTTTGAGCAAATATCAGGCGGGATTCATTCAAAGATCAGTATATCCATCAATGAATATTTCCATGATCGTTCAGGATAGTGATGGTGAAATAGGAAGTGCAAGCATTGATGTTCCGATACAAAAAGATACCACGAATCTTGCCATTCAGCGACTATCACTTATGCATTTTCCTGTACAAAAGGCAAGTCTTGATAAACAGGGAAAAAGTGCAATCAATGATTTCTTGAAAGACTTGGAAGACAATGCATCAATCAGCATCATTGGATATAGCGATAATTTGGGAAATGCTCAATCGAATCTAGAATTATCAAAAGAGAGAGCTGAAACTGTCTATCGGTATATTCAAAGTATCAAGCCCAAAGCGAATATCATCAAAGTAGATGGTGTTGGTTCTTCAGCTTTGCCTCCGGGAATCAAATCGCATGATTTACCCGAAAGTAGATTCCTAAGTCGCACGGTTCAAATAGAAATCATTAGAACATGGAAGAATGTTCAATGAATGAAATACGACTCACGCAATATAGCCACGGTGCCGGATGTGGTTGTAAAATATCTCCGGCACTGCTCGATGTGATACTTCATACGAATGAAGCAATGCCACATACGGGGAATCTCATTGTTGGAAATAGTTCAAGGGATGATGCAGCAGTATATGATTTGGGGAATGGAACTGCATTGATAAGCACAACGGATTTTTTCATGCCTATTGTAGATGATCCATTTTCATTTGGAAAGATTGCTTCTGCAAATGCAATTAGCGATGTATATGCCATGGGTGGCAAGCCGATTCTGGCCATAGCAATACTTGGTTGGCCCATCGACAAATTGCCTCCCGAGACAGCAAAAATTGTCATTGAAGGTAGTAGAGCAATGTGCGCTGAAGCCGGCATTGCACTTGCCGGTGGACATTCAATCGATTCGCCGGAACCAATCTTTGGTTTGGCAGTCAATGGTATTGTTGCCATCAATGAGTTGAAACAAAATTCCGGAGCCAAACCCGGAGATCTTCTCTATCTAACGAAGCCACTTGGAATTGGAATACTCACGACTGCCGAGAAAAAATCTCTTCTCAAAACCGAACATACATCAATTGCATCTACATGGATGATGCGATTGAATTCAATTGGAGAGCATCTTGCAAAGATTGAGGGTGTACATGCTTTGACCGATGTCACCGGCTTCGGATTATGTGGTCATTTAGCTGAACTTTGCGAAGGAAGTAATGTTGATGCTGAAATATATGCTGATTCTATTCCAAAGTTGGACTCAGTAATGGAATACTTGGAGCTTGGATCCATACCCGGTGGAACTTTCCGAAACTGGAATAGTTATGGACACAAAGTTGGAGATATCTCCGAAATGATGAAGCATGTGCTGTCCGATCCACAAACAAGTGGTGGATTACTCATTGCGGTTGATTCGAGGGACTCACATAAAGTTGAAGCATTGATTCAGAAATATGTTCCTGAGATATCGGCAACACCAATTGGCAGATGCATAGAACATGCATCTCAATCCATTAGAATACGAGTATTATGACAGAAGAACTCATATCGCCACAAGAAATTCCTGACTCCTCAATCGAGCTGAAAGACATAGCTCTGGGAATGATCGTCGCAATCATCATGGCAATTCTCATAAGAATCATGATTGGAGAAATATTATTCATTCCCACAAAAAGCATGGAACCTGCTTTGCTTTCCGGAGATCATATACTGGTTTCAAAGATAGCATATGCTGTAGGCCCATCGGGTGATGCATTTGGTTTGCATTTTTCAGATAATCTGCGATTGTGGATTTCGAAACCAGTCAAGAATGATATCATTGTTTTCAGAGCGCCCAAAGCAGCAAATACAAATGGCATGCAATCACAGTTTTTTGCAAAACGCATTATTGCTGGTCCAAGAGATGAGCATCCCATGACCGGAGATGTTATTCCCGCAAAAGGCATGGTGATTTCATCATCTTCCATTCTTGCCTCGATGCTCAAAATGATTGGAGATTCCGGCACCAATGCTGATTCGACATATATTGTTGGTGAAGACTATTATTATGTGCTTGGCGACAATCGCAATCAAAGTTATGATTCCAAAGATTGGGGTTTGGTTCCCGGTTCATCAATCATAGGGAAAGCAGTAATGATATTGTGGTCACAAGAAGTTGATTCAACCGGAAATACATCAACGCTGCGTCCTTCAAGATTTTTGCAACTCTGCAGGTAGACTATTGTATGCAAATAGAATTCTATGGTGCAGCTCAAACCGTCACGGGGTCACAGCATCTTTTGACAATTGGTGAATACAAGATTCTCCTCGACTGTGGATTGTTTCAGGGTAGGAGAAGTGAGTCTCAAGTACTCAATCGTGAAATTCATTGGGATGCTGCATCATTGGATGCAGTGATACTTTCTCATGCACATATTGATCATTCAGGAAATCTTCCTACGCTTGTGAAGCATGGATTCAAAGGCTCGATTTATGCCACTCCGGCAACACGAGATTTATGTGCTGTGATGCTCATGGATAGTGCTATGATTCAAATGAAAGATGCAGAGCACTTGCTAAAACATAAAGGCGAACATATTGTGCCATTATATGACATTGACGATGTTGCAAACACACTCAATTTGTTTGATCCAATACCATATAGGAGATCATTTTCACCGGTTCCGGGTATGTCAGTCACATTTTATGATGCCGGGCATTTGCTAGGTTCTGCCGTCGTGGTTGTGGAATGGGAAGAACAACAGCAAAAGAAAAAACTCTTGTTCACAGGTGATATCGGAAGAGAGAACAGACCGATACTTAAAGATCCAGACTCTGTGGGTGATGTTGATTATATCATTAGCGAATCAACCTATGGTGGAAGGCTTCATGAAATTGAACAAGACTTGGAAAGAAATTTACTTTCCATCATTCATGATGTAATTGATCAAAATGGAAAACTATTGATACCGGCTTTCAGCGTAGGAAGAACTCAAGAATTGATTTGGTATCTCAATAATCTTCACAATCGAGGACTTCTTCCGGCGATCGATGTCTATGTGGACTCACCACTTGCCATTCGTGCTACAGATGTGTTTCGTATGCATCCTGAATGTTTCGACAACCAAACCAGAACAATGCTCTATGCAGATGAGGATGTGTTCTCTTTCCCGGGAATCACCTATGTAAGAGATGCTAATGCATCCAAGCGAATCAATACTTTGAAAAAACCGGCTATCATCATTGCCGGAAGTGGTATGTGCGAATCAGGAAGAATACTACATCATCTTGCTCATTGCATCGAGAAGGAATCTACTTCGATTCTATTTTTGGGATATAATGCACCTCATACGCTTGGAAGAAAAATCCTTGAAGGTGATAAAGAGGTTCGAATATTTGGAAACTATTTTACCGTTCGTGCATCCGTTCATGAGTTACCCGGGCTAAGTGGTCATGCAGATCATGCAGGAATCATTCAATATCTGTCCGACAGAACAATCTCAACCGTAAAAGAAGTATTTTTGGTTCATGGAGAATTGAAAGCCCAGGAGCTCCTTGCAACTTCACTTAAAGAAGTAGGATTTACAAACATTACAATACCCGAAAAAGGATCAGTTCGAGTGGTGTAATCTCATATCAATCACAATACTAGAACAATCACATGAATGAACATATTCAGTCTTCAGAGCAGCGTATTCGTAGAATTCGCAGAGAAATGCAACAAGCAAAGATGGATGCCATATTTGTCAATCATCTGCCATCCATTCGATATTTGACAGGTTTTTCGGGATCCAGCGCATTATTGATCATCAAACAAGATGCATTGTATTTTTTGACCAATGATCTCTATGAAATGCAAATCAAGCATGAGGTATATCAGCTCAAAGGTTTGTCCACATTCATAACAAGAAGCTTCATTGCAGAAATAGCTGCGCAAAAAGTATTCTCAAAAGTAAAGCAACTTGGAATTTCTGAAGGATCAATGAGCTATTCCATGCATAAAGCATTGACTTCCGCATTTCCGAAAATAAAAACGATTTCCGATGGAGGGATTGTTCAAAAGATCAATATGCAAAAGATGCCGCATGAGGTTGAGCATATAAGAAAAGCAGCAAAAATTGCCTCAAAGGTATTTCAATCCATCATCAAGGAAATTAAGCCGGGAATGAGCGAGGCGGACATTTCAGCAGAGATTGCATATCAAGGAAGGAAAGCAGGCGCTGAAAAGGAATCATTCGACATCATAGTTGTATCAGGTGAGCGCAGTGCCATGCCTCATGGAAGAGCAACAAATAAGAAGATTAAAAAAGGTGATGCCATCACGATGGACTTTGGATTTTATGTAAATGGTTTTGCTTCAGACATGACGCGCACTGTATTTGTGGGAAAAGCCTCAGACAGGCAGAAACTGGTGTATAATACCGTACTGGAAGCAGTATTGACTGCAAATGCAGCCGCAAAAGCAGGGATTGATTGCAAAAAACTAGATGGAATCGCAAGAAATATCATCGAAAAAGCCGGATTTGGGGAATTTTTTCGCCATTCATTGGGTCATGGACTCGGCATAGAAGTACATGAATCACCAAGAGTTTCGAGAGAAGCCGGTGGAGAAAAGGTCCCAAATGGCTCAGTAATCACGATTGAGCCTGGAATTTACCTTCCCGGAGAATTTGGGGTTCGGATAGAAGATGATCTCCACATTGCCGGAAAAGGCGCAGAAGTGTTAACTTTGGCGTCTAAACAACTCCTTGAATTGTAAAGAGTTTATGTTTTAGTAAGCAATGAAGTTCGGCCATATTCGTTTTTCAGCGGCCGAAACCATGATTTTTCGTTCCAATATCGGAGTAGATTCAAGCCATGAGAAGAGCACTCTCATTGTTGATGTGCATGAGTTTTGGACTCTTGTTCATCACACACTACACGCAAGCGCAGAAATCCAAAGCCACTAAAGGCGCTGCAAAATCACCCAAACAACAAAATCCCGTCATCATGCAAATAGGTCCGGAATCAGTGACATTGACTGATTTGGAACAAGCATATAAACGCAACATGAATCGGAAGAATATCAAAATCTCCGAGGTGAAAAAAGACAGTGTATTGGACTTTGTTCGATTATACACCAATTATCGTCTAAAAGTTTTGGATGCATTTGGTCGTAAACTTGATCAAGATTCAGCTGTCAAGGCGGATATTGAACAAAACAGAAGATTGCTTGCTGATAATTATTTGTTCGAAAAGAAACTTGTTGAACCAATAGTTGCGCAACTTCTTCAAAGAAGAAAAAGAGAATTACTCATATCAATCATTTTCATTGAACGTCCTGTTGACACCGTGAAAGCATGGGAAAAAGCGCAAAGACTTCACGCAATCGTAAGAGCAGGCGCCGATTTTGAACGCATCGCTCGTGACTCTTCGGAAGATAGAGAAACAGGCAATAAAGGTGGATTGCTACCTTTCATCACGAGTGGTAGAATTCTTCGTGCAGTTGAAGATGCTGCTTATGCAACACCTGCAGGGCAAGTACATCCCAATATCGTGATTGGTCGTGGCGGATATTTCATTGTGAAAACATTGAAAAATGAAAATAGAGTGAAAGTAAAGGGTAGTCATATTCTGAGTTTCATGACCAATCCGAATGATTCCGCAAATGCAATTGCAAAAGCCGATAGCATATTGGCACTACTTCGTGCAGGTGCATCATTTGCGAAGATTGCCAAAGAAAATTCAGATGATGCTTCAAGTAAAGAAAAATCGGGCTCCCTTGGTGGATGGTATACTCGCTCAAAAGGAATGGAAGGTGGTTCCGGTGATGTTCTGCATCCGGCATTTGAATCTGCGCTTTATGCATTAAAAGATGGAGAGATATCCGGAAAAGTTTGGACGGATTATGGAATTCACATCATTAAACGTGATTCTACAAAAGAAGTTGATTTGGAAGAAGATCGTGAAGGTCTGAAAAGAGAATATAAGCGCATCTATTTTGAAGAAGACAAAAGACGTTTCATTGATTCTATCAAAACTTCATTGGGTTGGAAATTGGAACTTTCGACTTTGAAGCAGTTAACAGGATTGACTGATACTGCAAAAATCATGGCGGATACCAATACATTCAAAAGAGTGACGAGTGAAGTAAAAAATCTTCCACTATATTCACTGAAAGATCAAGGAAGCATAACCATTGGCAATTTCCTTGATAGCGTGAAAAAACAAGAATTCAGAACAATTACTGCCAGCTCTCTTGGAATTACTCGTGCTCTGGATAAAATGACAGATCCTAAAGCATTGCGCATTGCAACATCAACATTGGAACAAGAGTATCCCGAATTTGGAACGCTCATGCGTGAATTCAGAGATGGAATTTTACTTTTTAAAGTTGAAGAACAAGAAGTTTGGAGCAAGTTGAAATTTGACTCATTGTCCGCAAGAGCTTTTTGGGACACTACAAAAACCAAATACAAGACTGACCTTAAATTCGATTTCAGTGAAATCTATGTTGGTTCTGATTCACTTGCAAAAGCACTTCGTCAGCGATTGGATGCAGGCGAGAAATTTGAAGCATTGGCAAAAGAATTTACAGAAAGACCAGGCTTCAAAGAAAAGGGTGGAAGATATCCCGCCCAATCTACAAAAGAAAGCAAATTGTCATCGATGATCGAAAAGAAGCAATTGATGCCGGGAGATATACTTGGTCCTGAACAATTCGAACGCGGATATGTATTGCTATTTGTAAATGAAATCATTCAACCACGCGAAAAGCGATTCGAAGAAGCAATCCCGGATTTTGCGCCAATGTTCCAAGACATGGTGCAAAAACGCCTTACCGAAGAATGGCTTACAAGAATCAAAACACAATATCCTGTGACGATTCAAACCAAAACGCTTAATTCTATTCTGAAAAAATAATCAATCATAAGCCCGGCTTTTGCCGGGCTTCTCATCTTGGGTTATATCATGCTGAACATCATCATTGCAATCTTGTTCTTCTTGCCATTCATGTATGAGTCTGCATTTGCTCAACAATCACAAGTGTTGGACAAAATTGTGGCAACTGTTGGACGCGAGATTGTCCTTCAATCTGACATTGAAGGCAGAATAGCGATGTTCATGCAACAGAATCCAAAAATCAATCCAAGTGATCCCACATTGAGAAAACAAGTGCTAGATGCACTCATCAGTGAACGATTGATGGTCACAAAGGCAGTTGAAGACAGCATTGTTGTACAAGAAGAAGAAATCAATCAAAGCTTGGATTTCATGATGCAAAACATGATGCAAACCTATGGCTCTGAAAAAAGAGTCGAGGATTTGTATGGGATGTCCATTTCACGCATCAGAAAGAATTATCGCGAAGAAGTTCGAAAACAACTTCTTGTCGAACGCTTGCAACAACAACGCTTTATGGGAGTGAAATGCTCTAATCGGGAAGTTGAAGATTTTTATCAGCAATATCGCGACTCCATTCGTCCTATTCCTGCATCTGTTGAATTGGCTCATATTGTCAAACATATAAAGCCAAGTGCTGATGCAAAAGACGAAGTAAGAAAACTTGCACTTCGCATCAGAGATTCTCTCGTCAAAGGTGTCGATTTCGCCGAATTGGCAAAAAGACATAGCGGCGATCCGGGTTCTGCGGCTTCCGGTGGTGATCTTGGTTGGGTTGACAAAGGAAAGTTGGTTTCAGAATATGAAAGAGCTGCCTATGATTTGCAACCGGGCGAGACTTCGCAACCAACTGAAACTCCTTTTGGATTTCATATCATACAAACAATAGAAAAAAGAAAAGATGCTGTTCACACAAAGCATATCTTGCTGAAACTTGGCGGATCAACAGATGACAAAAAAAGAGTTGAGCAGATTCTTTCCGATTTAAAAGAGCGTGTCTCAAAAGGTGAATCATTTGAAGAACTTGCAAAGCAATATTCAGATGAAAAAGAAACACAAGGTTTTGGTGGTTCAATGGGAACAATAGAACTTACAAGACTTCCCGCAGATTTAAAGTCTATTGTCGAAGCATTGCCGGAAGGTGGTGTTACCCAACCACTGCCATATATGTCTGATCCCACAAAACCCGCAATGCATATCATTCTGAAGAAAAAAAATTTTGCTGAACATGCACCATCACTTGCTTCAGATTATAAAAAGATTGAACAGATGGCTGTGCAGCAAAAACAGGGAAGATTGATGGAGAATTTTCTTAAAGAATTGCGCACGATGATTCCCGTTCAGGTGAGTGAATGATTAAGATCATCAGTTGGAATGTAAATGGAATTCGCGCATCATTGAAGAAGGGTCTTGCCGATTATGTACTGCGTGAACAACCTCACATATTCTGCGTGCAAGAAACCAAAGCTGAAAGAGAACAAGTTCCAACAGATGCATGGCCACCGCCAGGTTATCGAGATTTTTATCATTCTTGCTCTGTGCGTGGCGGATATAGCGGTGTTGCAACATTTACCACCATCGAGCCATTGCATGTAAATCGCGATATAGGCATTGAGCGATTTGATCAAGAGGGAAGAGTGATGCAAACCGATTTCGAACAGTTTACATTGCTCAATGTGTATTTTCCAAATGGGGGAGCAAGAGATGAAAGACTCCTTTATAAATTAGATTTTTATGATGCGTTTTTTGAATATTGCGAAGAATTGCGCAAACAAGGGAAGCGTCTTATTATTTGTGGAGATTATAATACAGCGCATCATCCGATAGATTTGGCAAGACCAAATGAAAACAAAAAAACATCAGGATTCATGGATGTTGAAAGAGTGAAACTAGACCATATACAGCAACTTGGTTATGTAGACACATTTCGATTATTCAATCAAGAGCCGGGTCAATATACATGGTGGGATGTCAAGACAAGATCAAGAGAAAGAAATATTGGCTGGCGTATTGATTATCATTGGGTCACAGAAGATCTCGTACCTTTTGTACACAATGCATATCATCAATCTGAACAACAAGGTTCTGATCATTGTCCCGTAGTACTCGAACTCTCTTTCTAAGTGTTCATCATGAACATACTCTCTCATGATCCCCAAACATTCTCCAATCTTCTGAGAACTGCTTCAGAATTCCTTGAACAATTCGCATATGCTATCACTCCCACAGTTATAGAAAAACTGCGGAGACATTGTCCGGATGTGAATCAAGATGACATATCTGCAATCATTGACATTTGCATTCATACCAATAAAGCGAAGCAACATGAATGGTTTCAAGAGTTGCAGCCATGGTTTTTTACTGAGCAGACATTGATGCAATGCAGCGAGCCGTCCTTTGCTAGACATGTTGTCAATAAGCTGAATGTGAACGGACATCGTTTCATTGAATCGTGCACCGGTGCCGGCATGCATTCATTGTCAGCGATGCAACAAGGTGCATCCGATATCATCACACATGAACTTGATCCATTTATAGCATACTTAGCAACAGTC